>ERZ834382.38-NODE-38-length-189458-cov-13.642292_pt1 | contig 189458 bp, 151 predicted proteins | sample MGYA00519692_ERZ834382 | MGnify/ENA primary metagenome ERZ834382 (study PRJEB31850, sample SAMEA3708751) | human gut metagenome | biome: human gut; feature: human-associated habitat; material: faeces | place: China | collected 2014 ...
CTGAAATCAACACAAAGAAATTCTTGGCTGCTATTGAAGCTGCTTTGGAAAAAGGCGACGTAGAAGCTGCTAAAGACATTGCACGTAGTACAAGAGGCCCTATCGCTTCTATCTATTACCAAGGCTTATTGAGAATTGATCAAGGTCTTGACGTAGTTGAGAAGTCAGTAGTATCTTACGGTGGTGTACAAGCCGGTTATTTGGAAAAAGGCTGTTCTTGGATTACACTGTTCATCGCAATGGCTCCGTCTTTGGGATTCTTGGGTACTGTAATCGGTATGGTGCAAGCATTTGATAAGATCCAACAAGTAGGTGATATTTCTCCGACGGTTGTAGCAGGTGGTATGAAAGTTGCCTTGATTACAACTATCTTCGGTTTGATCGTTGCTTTGATTCTGCAGGTATTCTACAACTATATCCTGTCTAAGATTGAGGCTTTGACCAGTGAAATGGAAGATTCTTCTATCACTCTGTTGGACATGGTTATCAAATATAACTTGAAATACAAAAAATAAGAGAAATGGCTAAATTATCATATAGAGTATCATATTACGTACTGTATGTTTTGTTCGCTGCTATTTTAGTAGTATTGGGCATATTCTACTTTGGTGGAGATGCTCAGGGCGATGCAGTACTACCGGGTGTCGATCCCGAAATGTGGCAGCCTGCCCAGACAGAAAGTCTGTTGTACTTAATGTATGGTTTGTTTGCTTTGGCTGTTGTTGCAATGGCAGCTGCGTTCATTCTGCAATTTGGTAGCGCATTGAAAGATAACCCTGTAAAAGCTTTGAAATCACTGGTAGGTGTTATTTTACTGGTTGTTGTTATGATCATTGCTTGGTCTATGGGTAGTGGTGAAACAATGGTTATTCCTGGTTATAGTGGAACTGAGAATGTTCCGTTCTGGCTGAAATTAACTGATATGTTCCTGTATACTATCTATTTCTTACTGGGAGCAACTGTTCTTGCAATGCTTTTCAGTAGTATTAAAAAGAAATTATCATAATCGATTGAGGGAACTCAATCTAATGGAGTAATTACAATGGCAAAAGGAAAAAGAAAAGTTCCTGATATAAACTCAAGTTCTACAGCGGATATCGCTTTCCTATTGTTAATCTTCTTCTTGATTACGACTTCTATGGATACGGACCGTGGTTTGGCAAGACGTTTGCCGCCACCGCCTGAACAAGACCAGAAGAATGATGATTCAGATAAGGTTAAGGAGCGTAACGTGATGACAGTCTTCTTGAACATGAATGACCAACTCATGGCCAATGGAGAGTATATCAATGTAGATCAATTGAGAGATAGGGCAAAAGAATTTATTGCTAACCCGTATAATGATGAAACCAAACCGGAAAAGCATGCCAAAGAAATACCTTTCTTTGGCACTATGCAGGTTACGGAAAAGCATGTAGTTTCTTTGCGTTGCGACCGTGGATCTTCTTATAAGGCATATTTGGCGGTTCAGAATGAACTGGTGGCTGCTTATAATGAACTGAGAGAAGAATTGTCTCAGGAAAAGTTTGGCAAGAATTATGCTGCTTTGGATGAAGACCAGCAAAAAGCAATTCGTGATGTATATCCTCAGAAGATTTCTGAGGCAGAACCTAAAAAGTACGGAGAAAAGAAGTAATGGGAAAATTTAATAAGACTGGTAAACGCGAAATGCCTGCGTTGAATACTTCTTCTCTGCCTGACCTTATCTTTACTTTGTTGTTCTTCTTTATGATTGTAACAACAATGCGTGAGGTAACATTAAAGGTTGAGTTTAAGGTTCCGCAAGCTACAGAATTGGAAAAACTGGAAAAGAAATCTTTGGTTACGTTTATCTATGTAGGAAAACCTACAGCTGAGTTTCGTAAGAAACTGGGTAATGAAAGCCGTATCCAATTGAATGATAGCTATGCTGAAGTTGCTGAAATTCAGGACTACATTATTGGTGAACGTGCCAGTATGAAGGAGGAAGATCAGCCTCAGATGACTGTTTCTTTGAAAGTTGACCAAGATACGAAAATGGGTATCGTAACAGATATCAAAGAAGCTCTTCGTAAAGCTTATGCATTGAAACTTAACTATTCTGCGCAACCGCGTCAGTAAAAAGTTAATCAAATTATAAAAAATAAAGGGTGCTTATTCAAAATAGGCACCCTTTATTTTTTATCCCTTTACATTATATACTTCTCTGTATATAGAGTCTTTTACTGTTTCAAAATCTCTTTCACACTCTAAATCTCCATGGGCCATAAGCAACATAGGAAGATATTCATCTGTAGGTCTGTATGGAGGTTGAAGATATGGTTTTTCCCAGAGCACGAATCCTTGGCGCTTATAGAAATTAATACGTCTTTGGGCCATTTCTTCTTCCGGCATTTCCACTTCCAGGACAATAGGGTGTTGAAGCAACTGGCATAAATGGTTTAAAACATTCTTTCCATGTCCGCCATTACGCTGGGCTGGATCTACGGCGAAATGTTCGACATAGTAGAATTTGCCGAAATTCCAATAGGTAATGAATCCTACAGGAGTATCATGATGGAAAATAATATTGTTATAGAAGTGAGGTCTGTTATCGGTGTACAGGCGCAGCTCCTCTAACGGTCGGTGTTCTTCCGGTGGGAAGGCAGCGGTTATCAACTGTTCCATGTACTCATACAAAAATTCATCAGCGGTGCTGATACGTTGAAGTCTGATCATAATGTTGGTCTTTAAAGTTTAGTTCTCTTATTATTTTGTATAAAAATCAATTAGTCTTTGCAATGCTCGTTGGCATACCGGACAAAATGTAGGATGTTCATTGGTACGCATGCGGCAGTTATCAGCAGGACGGAATATCCCTTTGGCAGAATATCCACCTCCTTCATACACTCCTACCGGATACTTTGCCTGTTCGCTGACAGGAGTAGGGACAGGAGTACCTTTGACAAGCATATCTTCCCATTTTGAAGCAAAATCTACACGGGTACTTATGTTTTGTTCCCAAGGTTCTGTATCCAATGGGTAAGTATCTGTCATAACGTCATCATCGTAGAAATATTCATCGGCCAATCCTCCGAAACTGTGCCCAAATTCATGCACAACTACCGGGCGGAACATCGGATGGTGTGCAGTGGTCAAAGTATATGCATTATAGATACCGCCACCACCATATTCTTCAGTATTGGCGAGAATAATAATGTGTTCATAAGGTATTCCGGCCAAAGCATCGTGTATGGATTTGACACGGCGGGTAGTCAGGTAACGATCAGAATAGAATGTGCTGAAATGCGAGTTAAAAGCCGTATGCTTCCATTCTCCTAAACGGGGGACACTTACACCACTGTCATCAGAAGGACTGGCGACTGCTACAATATTGAAGCGATCTTTCATACTCTTGAATGGTTCGTGCGAAAATAGACTCTTACAGGCGATTTCTGCATCCTGATAGAATACCTCCATCTCGGCAGGCGTATATCCTTCGGCAAGGATGGCTACATCGATGCACTTGTCAGTTTCACCACTTTTTAACAGGTATTTATGCGGAGTGATATGTGCAGTTCCTTTTTGATGAATAAGTACATCATCCGGGCGAACAGTGTGTTTCAGACGTGTGCGCACTTCTTTTCTCGGACTTAACAGTGTGATTTCTATTTCCACAGGGCGGAGTGGGTAGGGGAGTAAGAATGTATTTTCAAACCCTTTGCTAACGACCTTAGCTTCATCCGTTTCCAGCCATTCTTGAAAGAGGGAAGAAAAAGAAGTCGCATAGATTGTCTTTCCGCTTTCCAAATCCTTCATGATAATTTGTCCGTTACCTTGCAAAGGTAGTTCGGCCAAATGATGGCGTCTTCCGGCCCATGATGGAAGTACGGATAGTTCATCCAGACAAACATTCTGGGAAGAAGCGTCTCCAGTAAAGATATAATCAACGCGCAATGTTTTATCGGCAAAATACTCAGTGTAGTTTTGCGCATGGCCTACTGTCAGTATCAGCAAGCATAATGCAAGTACAAGATATTTTTTCATAACAATCTTATTTTATAGTTATAGGCAAAGATAATGCAAATTGAGCGCAGAACTTTCATGCTTGCATGAAAAAGTTATGCCGAGATACAGCTTATCTTCTTTAAAGATAATGCAAATTGAGCGCAGAACTTTCATGCTTGCATGAGAAAATAATGCTGAGTGTGGGTTTATTCATTTTTTAGCAAGAAAAGTAATAAATCGTATTTTAATTGGGAAAGATTTTGCTAACTTTGCATATTACTGTATGAGAATACGGTAAAGCAATCGTTATTTATTAATCATAAATTAAGAAATGGGACATCATCAATTGGATACTTTAGACGAGCAAATACTGAAATTGATTGCAGATAATGCCCGTATTCCTTTTCTGGAAGTGGCAAGAGCTTGTAATGTTTCCGGCGCAGCCATACATCAACGCATACAAAAACTGACGAATTTAGGTATCTTAAAAGGATCGGAATACATTATCGATCCGGAAAAGATCGGTTATGAAACTTGTGCCTATATTGGTATTTACCTGAAAGATCCGGAATCATTTGACGCAGTGACAAAGGCGCTTGAAGCTATTCCGGAAATTGTGGAATGCCACTTTACGACAGGTAAATATGATATGTTTATCAAACTTTACGCACGCAATAACCACCATTTGCTGAGCATTATCCATGATAAATTACAGCCATTGGGGTTAGCGCGCACTGAAACACTGATATCTTTCCATGAAGCCATTAAGCGGCAGATGCCGATCATGGTGGAGGTCGATGAAGATTAGGATTACTTACGGATATAATCCACAAATGCATAGGAGCAGGGATGTTTCTCGTCAACTAGATGAGATTCCCTGCTTTTTTCGTGCCATATCGCAAGATCCACAGCCGGGAAATAAGCATCTACCTGAGGTGCTTCGGCAGCGATTTCTGTCAGACAAAGCATATCTGCCAATGGCATTGCCTGCTTATAAACACTTGCGCCGCCAATAATATATACTTGTTCCTCCGGTTGACAGCTCTGCAAAGCTGCTTCGAGAGTGGGAAATACTTCTGCGCCGGGGCACAGAGTTGCAGGATTGGATGAAAGCACTACGTTCCTACGATTGGGCAGTGCACCTTTAGGCAAGGATTCAAATGTTTTTCTTCCCATGATTATTGTGTTTCCAGTAGTTAATGCCTTGAAACGCTTCAAATCATTGGGAAGCCAGAATAACAGTTTATTTTGAAAACCGATCCCTAAGTTACGGTCTACGGCGGCGATGATACTAACCATGATTGGATTTATGATTTGTTAAACAGAAACTTTACCGGCAATATGCGGATGCGGGTCGTAATTTACCAATTCGAAATCTTCATATTGGAAATCAAAGATACTCTTCACGTCCGGGTTTATTTTCATTTGTGGCAATGGGCGTGGTTCACGGGAAAGTTGTAGTTTCACCTGCTCCAGATGATTCAGATAAATATGCGCATCACCAAGAGTGTGAATGAAGTCTCCTGCCTTCAATCCGGTTACCTGTGCCATCATCTGCAACAGTAGAGCATAAGACGCAATATTGAAAGGTACACCAAGAAAAATGTCCGCACTACGTTGGTAGAGTTGAAGGCTTAACCGTCCGTTTGCCACATAGAATTGAAAGAACGCATGGCAAGGAGGGAGATTCATATTGTCAAGATCCCCCACATTCCAAGCACTGACAATGATGCGTCGGGAATCCGGATTATGAAGAATTGTTTCTACAGCCTCACTGATCTGGTCGATGGAACCACCTTTATAATCAGGCCAGGAGCGCCATTGATAACCGTAAATATGTCCTAACTCACCATTCTCATCCGCCCATTCGTTCCAGATACGAACGCCATGATCTTGCAGATACTTGGCATTGGTATCTCCATTCAGGAACCATAGCAATTCATATATAATTGATTTCAGATGTAGTTTTTTGGTAGTGAGGCAGGGAAAGCCTTCGTCCATATTAAAGCGCATTTGATGTCCGAATACGCTGATAGTACCGGTTCCGGTACGGTCTTCCTTGTGTACGCCTTCGGTTAATACCCGATTGAGCAAGTCTAAATATTGTTTCATGATTGCAGATTACGAATTATAAACAACAAAAGTGGCCATCTTTTTAGCCTCGCCAAAGGTAATTAAACTTCGGCAGATAGCATAAATTATTTCTAATTAAAGGAACGGTGTCATCAGGTTACCCACCCAACCTACAAACTTCTTCCATCCGGAACGTTTCTTCCAAACTTCGGGAGTCAATAGCGTACTATTCTTTTTGTCCCGTTCAAACATATCATTCAACTGATGAGTGACGGTGGGATCGAAAATAAATGCATTTGTTTCGAAGTCATAACGCAGACTGCGGCTATTCAGATTGGCCGTGCCTACAGTACAGAAGTTCTGGTCCACCATCATAATCTTGGAGTGGTGGAAACCTCCGTTGAAGAGATAAACTTTTGCTCCTTTCTTCATCAGTTTGTGCACAATGTAGAAAGACGCTTCCGGTGTAAAAGGAATATCAGAAACAGAAGGTATCATGATTTCAACTTCAGTACCTTTCTTTAATGCATGCTTGATGGCTTGCCGGATGGATTTGGTTGGTACAAAGTAAGGATTCACAATCTGTATACTGTGTTGCGCCGCTGCAATGGATGCTGCATAGGCGTGACTGATAGAACGGGGAGTCTCCCGTGGTGTACGGTCTACTATTGCTATTTCTTCAGATATACTGTCGGGCAGTTGCGGTATGTCCGGAAAGTAAACTGGTCCACCGATGTGCTGTTTAGTCTCCTGGTTCCACATAGTGAGGAAAATGCCTTGCAGATAACGTACTGCATCTCCTTCGATGCGCATGTGCATATCGTGCCATTGCCCTATTTTAGGCCGCCCGGTGATGTAATAGTCGGCGATGTTCATACCACCGGTATATCCTATTTTCCCGTCAATTACTACAATCTTCCGGTGGTCGCGGTGCATGGCATGATTGATCCACGGGAATGTAATCGGGTCGAATTTCACAATTTCAATACCTCGGTCACGGATTGCTTTCAGATGGTGCTTCTTTAGCGGCTTATTATTCGACCAATTGCCGAAAGCATCGAAGAGGGCACGGACTTCCACACCTTCCTGCACTTTTACAGCGAGCAGGTCGAACAGGGCATTGGCAATGGAGTCATTGCGGAAATTGAAGTATTCCAGATGGATGTGATGTTTGGCGTGGCGTATTTCTTCGAAGAGGTCAAGAAACTTCTCCCGTCCGCTCATCAGTAGCTTTACTTCATTGTTGGCGGTGACCGGAATACCTTGTTGTTGTAGATAATGCATCACGAGCGAGTCACTGGTAGCAACTTGCGCGTGAATATTTCCTATAAAAAATAATGCAGATGATAATATGATGAATAATATTCTTCTCAAAACTTCTTACGCTTAGTTAGTTTTCTAATTGAGTCGACAAAGATACAATTTATTGGTGAGAAATGTTTGCTCAGTTAAAAAAAATTAGCCCTTGACCTGCAAAAAGCAGATAAGGACTAACTAAAATTATTGTAAGGGCAAACGGATTTATTGCAAGGGATAAGTGAACTTTATGCTAAAGAACAAATCTTGCGATATCCTAAGTAGACAAGTACTATTGCCGCTATGATCAGTGATTTAGGATCAAGTTCCGCTGCACCGCTTTCTACGGCACTGGTGAAAGTCTCGCGCAAAGCTCCCAGCACCAGTTGTAAACCATCGAGAACAAAGAACAACACCACGGCAAGTGTAAAGCAGAACAAGCTCCACAACTGCGAAATCCGGTAATACCGGTCGGGTAGGTGGTGCATCACGCGACGGCTGAAGCCGTTATCTTCCATCTCTTTCCGATTGTCAGAGAAGAATTGCTGCAAAAGTTTATCATCAGTTGTTTCCGTCATAACCATTTTGTTTTAAGTAGGTAGCCATTTTTTCTTTTGCCCGCGAGAGGTGGCTTTTGACTGTTCCCGCCGGGCATCCCGTGATACCTGCAATTTTTTCGATGCTCTGATCTTCCATGTAGAACAAGGTGATGCAAGTTCGTTCCATTTCTTTTAGTGTCGCCAGTGCTTGGTAAACGTCCATTTGTTGTCCTACGTCATCCTGACTGGTATTCCAGTGAGTATCCACTTCCCGGGTGTCGAGGTCGGCTGTATCCTTCCGACTGCGAAGATAATCATAAAATACATTATATGCAATACGGTAAAGCCAGGTGGAGAAATTGGACAGGTTTTTGAATGAAGCCAGGTTGGTGTAGGCTTTGATAAATGTGTCCTGCGCCAGGTCGTCACTCAATTCGTTGTCGCCGCAAGTCAGGTTGAGGAAGAACCGTCGCACGGGCGACTGGTACTTCTTCACTAACTGGTCGAAGGCCCTGGTGTTGCGAAACACCACGACCTGTGCGACTAACGATATGTCATTGAGTTGGCTCATCTATCCTGATTGTTCTTTTTATTAGAGTCTTGCGTATAGTAGATTACTAATTGTCCGAATCCGGTGAACATGATCAGTAGTCCGACACAGCCTACTCCGAAGTTTTCGGTGATGGCCCAGAGGAAGATGAATAATCCGACACCGATAAAGATGTTCTTGATGCCTTTGGTACGGATATCTTCTGTTTTCTCCGCATTCTTGAAGAAGTCTTCAGGCAATTGTTGACCACTGGAGAGTGCTTGCTCTGCAAGGCGGTATTTGGCTTTTCGATTCTTGTAGTTGAAGAAGAATACTGTAAAGACGATGAGTAGCGGCAAACCGAAGATGAAGACGATGGCAGTCACTGAAATAATGGTTTCAGAGGTTTTGCCGTCTAAGTCGAAGCCCCAGTCCCAACCACTGCTGTTGTGGTGTTTCCATCCCTTATCGCTTTTTCTGTCCGAACTACTGCCTTCGTAGGTCATGATGCTGAGCGTATCGGTTACAGTCTTTCCGTCGATGGTAGTATCGCGCAGTTCAATTACGCGTTTTTTGTTCCCCAGACTGTCGTTTTCTGTAACCGTTCTGTTGCTTGCCTGTACCAGTGAGCATAATGTCATGGCGGCGACGAGTGCTAAAATTATTCGTTTCATAATCATATTTTGTTTTATCTTTTATTGTTTCTTTGTGTGTTAGACGTATCATGTTAGTTAGAAAGTTGCAAAGAGACGATATTTTTTTTAGAAAATCAGTATTATCTGAAATTATTTGCCGGATATTTAGGTTTATGCAAGGTGGGGGATATTAAGTATTCATTTCTTTCGGGTTATGAACTAAAAAACAGGATAGTGGTGTATATTGTTTACAAATGATATATGTTCCTAAAATAGTCGTATACTGAACCTAATTCAGTCGTATAGTGAATGCCATTCAGTCGTATACTTAATAGAGTTCAGTCGTATACTGAATAGGGTGTGGTTTAACAATGCTGATAATCAGAAAGTTACAAAAGTTCATGTTGCTATTGATAAATTCTGACAAATCCCTGCGATATATAGCGCAGCCACTTTATCACCTTATCACTCTTTTATTCCTTCCTTTTCCAATATGAGTTTGCTTTGCTTAATGTTAATGTAATATCGGACTTCTTGTACTCATCAGTTATAGGTATTTTGCTCCATATCCGGTTAAAACACCTAAATCCGGTTGCTTCTTATTGTAATTAGTGTTACTTTCGCAAACCTATATTAAAAGCGCTTTTGGAGAAGTTACGGAATATACTGAAATGGTTCCTTCCTTTATTATTTATTGCATATTTAGGGGGAATTACGCTGTTTACTCACTCGCATGTGGTAAATGGGGTAATCATCGTGCATTCCCATCCCTTCAAAGGTGAACATAGCCATACGGAAGCACAGGTTGAAACGATATTCTTCCTTTCTTCTTTTGTGGCTTCTTCTCTGCCTGCTATTCTTTTTGTCGCATCGGCTCTCCTTGTTTTATTGCGTGTACTGAGTGTTCCGGCTGTGGAACATATCAAATGCGTGCGAGTTCGTTGCGGCATCAGCCTGCGTGCACCACCTGTAGTTCATTGACAATAGGAATCCCCCCCCTTTATTAAAATCCATTAAAAATTAGAACTACATGAAAAAATATATCTTTTTCGTGGTGGGAGTAATGTGTACATTGCTCTCCCACACCGTTTATGCCATTGATTTAAATAAATCCGATGCCAATATCATCGGCCATGTACTAGAGAAAAAAACAGGAGAACACCTTCCTTATATGACGGTAGCCCTGAAAGGGACCACTATTGGAACCATGACTGATGGCACCGGACACTACTTTCTGAAGAACCTTCCGGAAGGTGAGTTCATACTCTCCGTCAGTGCCGTAGGTTATAAGCCACAAGAACGAAAAGTAACCCTGAAACGAGGCAAGACACTGGAAGAAAACTTCGAACTGGAAGAAGATATGGTAGCCCTGGATGGCGTAGTTGTTACAGCCAATCGTAATGAAACCGCCCGCCGACTGGCACCTACCTTGGTAAAAGTCGTTACCCCGAAACTATTCGATATGACCAATTCGCATACCTTATCGCAGGGGCTCGTATTCCAGTCGGGTGTACGTGTAGAAAATGATTGCCAGAATTGTGGTTACTCCCAGGTGCGTATCAATGGTATGGATGGGAAATATACACAGATATTGATTGATTCCCGCCCTATCTTCTCTGCACTGGCAGGTGTCTACGGCCTGGAACAAATTCCCGCCAACATGATAGAGCGTGTGGAAGTGGTGCGTGGAGGTGGCTCGGCCCTATTCGGCTCTTCCGCCATTGCCGGAACGGTGAATATCATTACGAAAGAACCTCTCCGCAACTCCGGTTCGTTTGCCCACTCCATCTCCAATTTCGATGGCTCCGGTTCGTTTGATAATAATACTACGCTCAACCTTTCCCTTGTGTCTTCGGATAACAAAATGGGAGCCTACATCTACGGGCAGAACCGCCACCGTTCGGCATGGGATTCCAATGGGGACGGCTTCTCCGAATTGCCCAAGTTGAAGAATCAGACAGTAGGTGTAAACGCTTATTATAGACTGAGCCCCTATTCCAAGCTGAATCTGGAATATCATCACATGGAAGAGTTTCGTCGTGGCGGTAACCGCTTTGATCTGCCGCCTCACATTGCCGAAGATGCCAATTTGAATGGTTCCGGTAAGCCCGGACTGGTGGAGCAGATCGAACATTCCATCAATACGGGCGGATTGAAATTCAGTGCCTTTTCCAAGGATCAGAAACATTCGTTCAATGCTTATGCCTCTGCCCAGCATATCGTGCGCGACAGTTATTACAGTGCCTATGGGCATACCACAGACTTTACCGGCGTATTGGGTGCTCAGTATATCTATCATTTTGATAAGCTCTTTTTCATGCCTTCCGACTTGACGGGTGGTGTGGAATTTAATCATGATAATCTGGATGACAAGGCAACAGACATGCAAAAATACCGCGATGCTGCCCTGGCGGAAGATCCTACTGCAACAGGCGACCGTCTGCAACAGTTGATTGATAAGTATACGCCCGATCCCTTGAAGCAAATAGTGAATATAGCAAGCGCCTACGTGCAGAATGAATGGAAAAGTGAGCAATGGAGTTTCCTGATAGGCGGACGTCTGGATAAGAACAGTATTATGAATAAAGCCATCTTCAGTCCTCGTGCCAATATCCGCTACAATCCTACACAAGATATAAATATCCGTTTCAGTTATGCCGAAGGTTTTCGTGCTCCGCAAGCTTTCGACGAAGACCTGCATATTAGCAACGTGGGAGGCGAATTGATTTCCATCGTCCGTGCCAAAGATCTGAAAGAGGAACGTTCGCGCAGTGTGAATGTTTCGATGGACTGGTATCACTATTTCGGTGACTTTCAGGCAAACCTGTTAGTAGAAGGTTTCTTTACGAAACTCTCCGATCCGTTTGTTCTGACAGCACCGGTAGAAGATCCGAACGGTAGCGGATATCTGATACAAACCCGTGTCAACGGTTCCGGTGCAAAAGTATATGGCGGTACGTTGGAAGGAAAGATTGCCTGGCGTGATAAAATCCAGTTGCAGGCGGGACTGACCGTGCAACGCAGCTTGTACGACTCTCCCGAGGAGTGGAGCGCAGACAAAGAGCACCTGTCTGACAAAGAACGATATAGCGACCGGATATTGCGTACCCCCGATGTTTATGGCTATTTTACTGCCACTTTCAATCCCACAAAGGCATTGTCGGTGGCCTTGAACGGTAATTATACCGGGCGAATGTATGTGCCTCACCTGATGTCCGAAGTAGATGGTACGGCAGACTTGTTGGTGAAGAGCCCGGATTTCTTTGAACTGGGTGCCAAAGTCGCTTATGATATAGATTTCTCCGGCATATGCCTGCAATTCAACGTAGGAGTACAAAATATATTCAACTCTTATCAGAAAGATTTTGATAAAGGAGCTACTCGTGATTCCGGTTACATTTATGGCCCGGGAGCGCCCCGTTCCTACTTTGCAGGCGTCAAGCTTAGTTTTTAGTGCCCGGCGGGTTTGTCTTGTATTGCCTTTTTATGTTCTTTTGAAGAAGATTAGCTACATCTCAGCATAACTTTTTTATGCAAGCATGAAAGTTATACATTCGATTTGCATTACCTTTGCGGACATAAAACAATTTGGCACATGGACTTACCCGTATCTTTTGCAGACCGTACCCGTTCCCTCCTGGGAGATGAAGAATATAACAAACTGGCTGATGCCTTGAATGACGAACAGCCCGTAAGCATCCGACTGAATGAAGAAAAACTACCCGGTTCTTCATTCAGTCTTTTTCATGCCTCTTCCGACCGTGTGCCTTGGTCGACAACAGGTTACTATCTCGACCGTCGATTGACGTTTACCTTTGATCCGTTGTTTCATGCCGGATGTTATTATGTACAGGAAGCATCTTCCATGTTTGTGGAGCAGGCATTAAAGCAATATATTGGCGAAACACCTTCCGTAATGCTTGACCTTTGCGCTGCTCCCGGCGGGAAATCTACTCATGCCCGCAGTGTACTGCCCGAGGGTAGCCTGCTGGTAGCAAACGAAGTGATTCGTAACCGTTCGCAAATCCTGGCGGAGAATCTGACGAAGTGGGGGCATCCGGGTGTCGTGGTGACCAATAATGATCCGGCAGACTTTGCCGGTCTGGAAGACTTCTTCGATGTTATCCTGACCGATGTACCCTGTTCCGGTGAAGGTATGTTCCGTAAAGATCCTGTTGCCGTCAGCGAGTGGAGTCCGGAGAATGTGGAAATCTGCTGGCAACGCCAGCGACGTATCATCTCCGATATATGGCCCAGTCTGAAACCCGGTGGATTGCTTATCTATAGCACTTGTACGTATAACACGAAGGAAGATGAAGAGAATATCCGTTGGATGCACGATGAATTCGGTGCAGAGATACTTCCTGTAGATGCTCCGGCAGCGTGGAACATTACCGGGAATTTGCTTGCAGGTGAAGATTTTCCTGTATATCGTTTCCTGCCTCACCGTACAAAGGGTGAAGGCTTTTTCCTTGCCGTGCTTCGTAAACCGGAAGGAGAGGAAACACAAATCCGCTACAAATCCACTTCTTCACAAGGAAAGAAAAAAACGGGTAGCTCTAAAGTTAACGCCGGAGCATCTAAGGAACAATTATTGGCTGCACGTGCCTGGCTCCTTTCGGCAGAGGATTATGAAGTTTCTGCAAATGGAATGAATATTACAGCTTTCTCTAAAGAATATATATCCGAATTATCCGTCCTCCAACAATCGCTTCGTGTTGTTCAGGCAGGTGTTACCCTTGCCGAAGTGAAAGGAAAAGACTTGATTCCCAATCATGCTCTTGCTATGAGCACTGTACAGGTTTCCGATGCTTTTCCCCGTGAAGAGATCTCTTATGAACAGGCTATTGCTTATTTGCGTAAGGAAGCCATTGTACTTTCCGGCACTGCTCCACGTGGTTATGTACTGTTGACGTATAAGGATGTTCCTCTGGGCTTTGTGAAGAATATCGGTAACCGGGCTAATAACCTTTACCCGCAGGAGTGGCGTATTCGGAGCGGATACTTGCCGGATGAGATACTGATGCTACTGAAATCTTAATCAGATGTTTGCAAGCAACTGTTCAAAAGAATGATATTCGTTCTGTTCCTCTGTGTGTAATATGAAGTGGTCGGCAGCTAAAACCTGCAAACGCGGTGATTCGTTGGTTTCCGGTGAAGAAACAGGATGACAAGCGTATCCATGACGATTGAGTGCGTTTGTTGTCCAGTGCAGCAATACTTCATCATTGGCTTCTACACTGATACGGCGGTGGCTGTCCACTTTGGGATAATATACCCCGTGCGCATAATCAAACCGGATATCGTTACGGGAGAACAGGCCGTCCATCCGGTGACTCAGAATCATATCTTCCGTTACTCCGCATTGCAGTCCGTTTTCTTTGGAAAGTAACCAAAGTTTATCTGCCAGTACCAATGCCTGTTCTATATCATGAGTGGACAGCAGAATTGCTTTCTTTTGTTCTACTGCCAGGCGATGAAGCAACGTCATAATTTCGATGCGACTCACTACATCCAGGAACGCTGTCGGTTCATCCAGCAGAATGAGCGGACACTCTTGTACCAATGCCTTGGCAATCATGACCTTTTGCCGTTCCCCATCCGATAGTTCTGCGGTATAACTGTGGGCTTTATGGCTGATGCTTACAGCTTCCAGAGCTTCTTCAATGATAGAATGATCCGTTTTGCTCAGTCTTCCGAAGAAGCCCGTATGAGGTTGCCGTCCCAGGGCTACCAACTCATATACGGTCAGTCCACCTGCCTGTGTTTTGTCTGTTAGTACTACGCCGATGGTACGTGAACGTTCTTTCTCGGAATAGGCTGACAAAGGCTTTTCCTGTACAAGTAATTTTCCCGACAGCGCTGGTTGTGAAGCAGCCAAAGTGCGGAGCAGAGTCGATTTGCCGGTTCCGTTAGCTCCCAGCAGACAAGTCAGTTCTCCTGGGTAGAGCCGGAAGGAGAGATGCTCATGTATCCGTTTCTCTTGCTTTCCCTGGCGGTAGCCGATGCATAAATCGCTTGCGGTGATAACAGCTTTCTCCATCAGTTGAAGTATTGTATTTTACGTTGGTTGACAATGACATAGATGATAACAGGCGCACCCAGCACAGGGGTTACCGCATTGAGAGGAATAATACCTGCTTCGCCCGGAAGAATGCAAATTAGATTGCAGAGCAAAGCAATCACACCACCCGTCAGCAAAGTGACGGGAAGCAGTGAATTATGATTGGACGTGCCCAACATCAGGCGGGAGATATGAGGAACGGCCAGACCGATGAAAGCAACAGGTCCGCAGAAGGCAGTGGTGACAGCTGTCAGTAGTCCGGTAGCAATCAGTAGCAGATTTCTTGTGCGGCGGATGTTTACTCCTAAGTTTTCAGCATAGCGCGTACCCAGTAGCAGGGCATTCAGGGGTTTGATAAGCAAGATGGAAAGTAACAAACCTGCCAGGCAGAAAATAGAGAAATAGGGGAGTTGTTGCAACGAGACCCCTCCAAAGTTTCCCATGCCCCATATCATATAAGAATGTACCCCTTCGGCAGTCGCAAAGAAATTGAGCAATGAAATAGCGGACGAAGTGATATAACCGATCATGATACCTGTAATCAGCAGCATGATATTACTTTTTATCAGTGTAGAAAAGAAGAGGATAAGCCCCATTACCACCATCGACCCGATGAAGGCACCGAGTATCACGGAGAAGAAACCGGATAAGGTGAATACCCCTGTAGCAATGCTTCCTCCACCGGCCAGCATCACCAATGCGACGCCAAGACTTGCCCCTGAGTTAATACCCAGGATGGACGGACCTGCCAGTGGGTTGTTGAATGCCGTTTGCAGCATCAGTCCCGAAACGGCGAGTGCGGCACCACATAGTAGTGCCGTGACGGCTTGTGGCAGGCGAGACTCCCAGATGATAAAAGTCCAGCTGGCTTTTTCTACTTCATTTCCTGTGAGGGTATTCCACACTGCTCCGGCGGGGATATTGATTGAACCGAACCAGAGATTGGCAGCCATCAATACGAGAATGAGGACCGATAGTGCTATACCATATATATATCCTTTTGCTTTCATTCTGAAATAGAACGCAGATTTTACTCTGCTAATTTATTGTAATATCTCAGTTCATACCCCTCCAACAGTGAAGGATGAAATATCTTAATTAAATCTTTCAATAACCAGTCCGGATGGAAAGGTGTTTCTTCATAAAAAGGAACCCGGTTGGTATTGCATCCGTAGATATTCCGTTCTTTGAAGGCACGGAAACCTGCATAAGGGGCAAACTCTTTTTCAAGTTCCCCGTATGTTTTATCTACGGGTTGATTGTAGCGTATCAGCCAGAAATCAGTTTGTTGACCTTTCTCAAAGATAACTTCGAAAGGATAGGGGAGTGAGCCGCTATGTGTATCTTCTCTGAAAATATAGTTGGCACCTGCATCAGAGTATAGTTTGGCAATGGTACTGTTACCACCCGGAGTATACCAGGTAGAGCTTGTTTTCAGATCACACATCACGGAGGGGGCAAAAGAGATAGGCTTTACTAATTCTTGCAAATCTTTATAGTTTCTTTCTACTGCAGCAAACATAGCATCTGCTTCTGTTTTCTTGCCAAATAATAAACCGTAGAAACGCATCCATTCGGCACGTCCCAATGAAGAGGTTTCCATATAGTCGGCACACTCAATGATAGGTACATTCAGTTTCTCTACGCGTCCGTATCCACCGCTGTTTTCAAAAGGAGAAAGGAGGATGGCATCGGGATGTAGGTCTATGATTTTCTCAATATTGGGATTCATTCCATCACCTACATCGGCGATGGTTCCGTTTCGACATCCCTCCTCTATTTCCGGTAGTTTGATATACTTCAAGTCGCATACACCACCGATGCTATTCAAAGCACCGAAGTCTTTCAGTAAGCTGCAATGAACGGATGAGTAAATGACGGCTTTACTAAGTGGAGTGCGGACAAGGGTGCCTTGAGGCAGTTCTTGGGGTAACGGCTGGTTTTTGTCTACTAATACATAGGTGTGTAGTATCTTTGCTGTATCCCAGGGATTGCGTAGCTGCGCAACGATGTAATCTTCGTAATCTATCAGAGAGAGATTAGAGGAGTAGTGCAGCGGGATGGTGTCTCCTTGTGCAGAACCGGAAGCAGTGCTGTTCTTTCCGCCACAGGCGGAAAGAAGTAACACTGTCACCCAAAGGGTTAGAAAGAAAGAAATTTGTTTCATGCTGTTATTCAGTTACAAAGCGCATATTAGTGGTATAGTATCCGGTTTCCAATTTCTTTTTGAGTACGCCGTCACTACCATAAACATATATGTCGTTGAGAACAGAGAAAGGTTGATCGATGATAATTACATCTCCTGTAGCCGGGTCGACTACAATATTACCAGGATTGGAGAAATCGCTGTAGTTGGCAAACTGCGTAGTTTGTTTGGTATTCATGTCATATACAGAAATGCTTTTAGGATCGGCATTTTCGTAATATTCTGCATAAATGAGATAGATCTTGTTATCCTTCATTGCCATTTTGCTGGCCGGACATATTTCCGTAACTTGATCTGTTTGCGGGTCGATGCATTGTAAGGTCTGAGCTGGATTCCCACTGAAATCTCCACATGAAATGAAATATACCTTTCCGTCTTCTCCGGTTGTACAAACATCATAAGGATTGAGAAGTACTTCTATGTTTTTCGTCTTCTTGAAAGTAGCGATATCGACAACTGCAATTTGATTGCCCGAACCATAACCTGATATATTTATGTATAACTTATTGTTTGCAACAGTCAGTGCTTCTGGGTGATCTCCTACTTCTATTTTTCCTGTAATAGAGAGATTGATGGTGTCTAAACGTGATATAGTACCATCATATGCAGTGAAATAAATATTTCCTTTAGTTGCTGCCATATAACGTGGCTTAATGGATTGTCCACTTTCATTAGCTAGATTCAAAGTTTGTATACGGGTGAAATCAGCCCTGTTCAGAACTTCTATTTTGGCAGATTCACTGCATGTGACATATATCTTAGAACCATAAATGCAGAGATCTTGTACATCACCTATACCTGTTCCGTTGGCTGCAGCAAACAAGTCTGCACTAACTGTTTTCTGATCTCTGTCATACCATTGTATAGTACCGTTATTAGCCCCACTATTTCCTGTATTAATAACATATGCTCCATTAACAGGCGCTATAGGTCCTTCCGGAATTTTTGGTCCGTCATCATCACTACATGCGGTAAATGCTCCTAATGCCATAACCAGCATGGCGGTTTTATACCAATACTTCTTCATAGTTTCTGTTTTTAGTTTATAATTTATAGTTGATTGTTACTTTATAATTGCGTCCGGGCATCGGGTAGAAGCGGACTATTTCGTAGTTCTTATCACTCAGATTCAAGGCATCCAACTGTATGCGTAGTGACTGCTTCTTCCATTTAAAGGTATGCGAGAGTGATATACTGTGGTCAGTGTAAGATTTGATACGATTTTCCGGAATATTCTGGGCAATCGAATAGCGTTCCGAAGCGTACATTATGTTATAAGTCAGGTTGACATACGGGTTCTCAAAAGTCAGACTTCCTGAACCTGAATGTTTCGGAGTATATATAATCTGATTCCGCCATATTTTAGAATTACGGTCGGTAATATCTTCCGCTTGCATGAAGTTGTAAGTTCCTGTGAGATATAACTTATAATGTTCTGCTAATTCTTTTTCAATTGCCAGGTTAATATCCGTACCAATAGTTTCGACTTTGCCTAAATTCATCATCTTCCAGATAAACATAGTGGGTACTGCCACGATTTTATCTTTCACCCGATTATAATAAGCATCTACTGAAAGGCTTAGATAGTCGATAAATTCCAATGAAGTAGAACTCCACGTTGTACCTACATTGAATTGCCGGGTAATTTCAGGCTTTAAATTATGGTTGCCAATTACCAGATAATACAAATCATTGAATGTCGGCGTACGGAAGATATCTTTGTATGAAGCTCTGAAACGTAGACCAAAATCAAAAGGTTTCCACGACAGGCTGACAGCGGGGGAAAGGCGTTTACGGTCTGCAGCAGCTTTTCCTGTCCGTACATTCTCTGTAATATAAGTATTCAGCAGGGAAGCGGTAGCAGAAAATCGGTTGCTTTTATAGTGTGTGGCTATTGCTGTTAAATAGGTGAAACGTTCCGGATATTGATTGTTCTGTAAAGTCGTTGACAAATAGTTGTAGGCGAAATCCTGTGCTAATGAGAAAGATAACCCTTTCACTGGTGCGCTCCATAAGGTAGCGGATAAGTAAGTCTCAGTCTGGCGGAAACGATTGTCTGTAATACCGGAAGATTCATTATTATAGTCCCGGTTCCAGCTGAAGTTAAATTTTCCACTTGCTTGTAGCTTCCATTTCTCAGAGAATCGGTTCTCATACTTCAATTGGCCAAAGTAATTACGGTCATATAGTCTTTCGGCAGCATACGGATTGTCATAAATCACTCCGCCGGGTAACCCTCTTTCCGAATCAAAGAGATAAACTTTGGCTTTCAAATCCTGTTTCTCATTCAGAGTTACAAACAAATTTAATTCTGCCCGATAAGTCTCTATATCACTATTGTTTCGTTTGGAGTCAATCAGTTTATTCCCATTCCACATTTTAAAAGGATAATTGCCGTCCGCCCGTAAATAATCAGCATAGGCAGAAAGACTGAAACGGTTACTTAATTTCTGAGCATAAAATAAAGAAGGATTAGCAAGCCCGTAAGAACCGGTTTTCATATTTGCAAGCAACTGGAAAGGTCTATCACTGAAATCCGGACGTGCGGTTTCGATATTTAAAGCACCGGCAGAGGCAAACATTTTTGCTGTCTGGTAAATATTATCACTCTGACCAATGCTGAGTGCCAGTTCAGAAACATTGTCTAACGAAAAACGAGAGATATCTACCTGACCAGACTGACAATCACTGACAGTCACTCCGTCATAGCTGACTGCTGTATGTTGCGCTCCCAAACTGCGTACAGAAACAGTCTTTAATCCACCAATTCCACCATAATCTTTAACGCTGACTCCCGAGAAATGACGAACTGCATCGGCCACATCCGATACTCCCAAACGTTCCATATCTGTTTTCTTCATCTGTTGGAGCGGGGCGGTTGCTGAGAGAGTTGGTGGCACACGCCGACCTTTTATCCCCACTTCCGGAATGGCATGCACTTTTCCAGTAATGGAGTCTCCCACCTGTTGTGCTTGCAAGCTGACACAAAGCCAGCATACAAAGCAAGACAAATAAAACCGTAGTCGGGCATACCGACATAGATTATCTCTTATCATAAACAGAATGCTATAAAAACTATATACATCTCATGTCCTTTCCTCGAAGACATAAGGAATGATAGGTTTTGCAGGTCTTCTGACTTACTCCTGATTTACCGCCTTCCCACCGTGCGAATACCGGCAGTGGCATAGGTGTTTGGTAAATCTTTGACTTTGAGTTCACAGCAGCGGGACTGTTTGGGAGTTACACCCAATTCCCTTTTCATGAAGCATACCGAAAAGCATACTCCAACAAAACCGAGGGGCAAAGATAGGAAAGATTTATGTTTTATTTATTATAGGATGCAGTATTTCATAAATTTATGCATTTATTCTAACAGAGTAACTTAATAGAAAACTAATACTATCTCTTCTTTTCTTATTTTATTTGTATTTCCAACTTTATATTTTTAGAAATCAGATCAACCTTGTATTTCTTCTTGAACAATGCCTTTGCCCTTTGTATAGAAGTATCATTACTAGGATGCCGACTACTGACAATTATTGCTGTCTTTCGTAAACTTGCAGAAGATGACAATTGCTTAATCGTTGCTTCTAATTGTTCAATAGCATGAGGTATGTCTTTTCCTTTTAATTCTACAAAGTATTCATTCTTTTGTTGGTCGAGTACGAGGAAATCACATCTTGTACCTTCTGTAATCTGGCAGCCATCTACTATGATTTTGATTAGATTTAGGTTCTCTGGATTAGAAAAAATACATTTGCGCTTATTTTCTTCGAGAACAAGAATTTTGTCTGTTGTTTCGATGGTGCAATTAGGTTTGAATATGCTCATTATGCTTCCAGATTTAGTAGTTCTGAGAATATCTGGCTTTCCTGATCAGCGACAGAGTCTATCTGGTCAGCTATAATCAGACGATATTCTTCATCTAAGATGGATGCCACTTTACCATTTTCTATTTTGTATGCTCCTACATTTTCAAAGTTCAGGATACATTCTTTCGGTACGAGTTTATATATTTCTTCTGCTTTAGACGGGTTGCTAATTAACGCATTGTGGGCTTCTATCAGATTATTGAATGCTGATAAAAGATATGGACTATGAGTGGTCAAAGTGACTTTTGAGCATTTGCGGACTATTTGCTGAAGCAGTTGTACCTGAGTCTGAGGGAAGAGATTGAGTTCTGGTTCTTCTATTACAAACCGATTATACTCTTTTTCGTCAACAGCATAGTCAAGTACCATTAATAGCGGTATTACAGACTGGATTCCTGAAGAAGCATCTTTAAAGGGGATTGTTTTGTGACTCTCTTTCAGATATAAAGTTTCGTTTGATTTATCGGTCTGAAATAACATATCAAAAATAGAGATGTTGTAATTCGGATATTTCTTTTTTGCTTTCTCATAGATAGAGGCAAAGTTCAACAAGGTATTGGGGATTGGTGCTTTGTTGAGCACTAATGTAGCAAGAGAGCGAGAGAATGTGCTTACAAAGAAACGTTCTGCCGGTATGTAGAGGTTCGCTATAGGAGATATTTCTTTGGATTCTGGAACTTCACAAGCGAATCTATTATATTCATAATATATGGTACCGCCTTCCCAACTGAAGTGTATATAAGTGTCTTCATTAAAATAGGATGCAATATTGTGCTCTTCAAATAAAGACAATAGATTTTGTTGAAAATCACCAATACGATTGATCGTATAACCTTCAAAGATAGTAATGAGTTTGGCTATTGTACTTTTACCGGAGCCTTGTTCTCCAATAAATATATTATAATCTTTCAGGCATATACTTGCTGATTTGATAGCACCAAAATTGCGTATAATGAGTTTCCTATCCATCTCTTGTATTGTTTTGGAACAAAGATAGAGAGATTCAAATGGATAACAAAATATTTGAAAGATAAATAGAAGACTGGAAGTTTGTTATATTCCAGTCTTCTACTGAGCTTTATAATTTACTTTTGTATATCTGCGCCATCACCTTCTGATACTGATTTTCCAAAGTAAGCAGATTCTGCTTGCTTTGATAAATCACAGAAACTTCTACAAAATATTCTATCACGCTGATCTGTCCACCTGTAAGGGCTTGTTTCAGCAATGCAAGATCTTGTTGTGAACTGAATGCTTCCCTATATTCCTGTATGGAGGTTTGCAATGATTGTGCTTCACTGTACAGTTTTGCTAAGGTAGCTTCAGCTTGGAAAGTAGCGTTTTCTTTCTGATAGTCGAGATTCAAAGATTGTGCTTTGGCTATCTTCACCTTATTACGGTTCTCAAACAGTGGGAAAGAAAAACCTACTACAACCCCATTGAACGGAGTGCCGGACTCAGTATTACGACGATATCCCAGTTCCAATTTAGGTAACCAACCTTGCTTGCTTGCAGAAATCTGTTTGCGGGCAGCAGCACTTTCACTGCTTAATGACAGCAACGTCTGATCGGCTGCCAGCACTTCCGAGCGTAACTGTTCATAGTTGTTAGGAAGAAGCGGCAACGGATAATCATCAATGGAGCGGAAACTGCTCAGTTCATTGTCTTGCAAAGACTGGTCTCCATTGAGTGCAAGGAGAGATTTCCAGGCATTATCAAGCGCAGTCTGATTGGCACGGAACTCTGTACGTACATTCAGTAATTCCAGATTGATCTTGTTTGTTTCCAATACATTGGCATCACCTGTTTCCAGACGCTTCTTGTAGTATGCGGAGAGTTCCTCAGCCTGTTTCATACGCTCATCCAGAATCACTTGCTGATGCTGTAACATGATGATATCGAAACAAAGCTCCTTAGCCTGCAACAGCAATTGTTGGCGGAAAGCGGCAGACTGTGCATCAAGTGCACCGGTTTTGAGTCGGTTTACTTTTCCGCGTGTGGCATATAAGGTAGGGAAATCAAAGCTTTGGGAAACAACAAGTTCACCTATCGTCTCACTCTTATCTTCCGAACCCCATAAATGGGCATACGAGAGAGTGGGATCAGGCAAATTGTTTTCCGACTTGTTTTCCAATTTCTGTGAAGTGATAAGTTGTGCATTAGCCTGCAACTCCTTATTGTTCGCTTCAATGCGGTGCAGCACTTCGTCTATATCGACCGATTGGGCACGCATCCCTGCATATAGGAAAAAAGTGATAAAACTAAATATAAGAATTCGTTTCATTGTTTGATATTGTTAATGGTTGTTTTTTGGGGGTGCATCATCAGATAAACAATCGGAATGATGAAACCGTTCAGGAACGTGGAAGTTAAAAGACCGCCAAGTATAACTTTTGCCATCGGACTTTGAATTTCGTTACCCGGCAAATCACCTCCCAATGCCAATGGAATAAGTGCAAGAGCAGAAGACAACGCAGTCATTAGAATCGGATTCAAACGGTCCATTGAACCGCGGATCACGCTGTCGTACACACTTACTCCCTCTTCCTGTTGTAAATGATTGTAGTGGCTGATTAGCAGCATACCGTTTCGGGTAGCGATACCGAATAGTGAAATGAACCCGATAATAGCCGGAATACTCACCTCTCCGGTTGTCATCAGCAAGGCAAACACACCACCAATCAATGCCAATGGCAGGTTGATAAGTATAATTGCACTCTCTTTTACACTGCGGAATTCATGATAAAGCAGTAAGAAGATCACTGCAATACTCATTAGCGATGTGAGTAATAAGGTACGGCTTGCCGCCTGTTCACTTTCAAACTGACCGCCATATTCCAGGTGATATCCTTCCGGTAACTTGATGTCTTTGTCCACGCGAGCCTGAATGTCATTCACTACACTGCGCAAATCACGGTCGGCAACATTGGCAGAGATCACAATTTTACGTTTCACGTTCTCGCGGCTGATAGTATTCGGTCCCATTGCAGAACGCACTTCGGCGATGTAGTTCAATGGTATTTTCTTTCCGTCGCTGGTATCTATCATCAAGTTGCGTATCTTCTCCATTTCGTCGCGAAGGTCATCACGTACACGTACAGTGAGGTCAAAACTTTTGCCCTGCTCGTAAACCTGTGATACGGTTTCGCCTGCAAGGCAGACATTCACGAACTCAGAGAATTCCGGTAATGAGATACCAAACTTAGCCAACATTTCCCGCTTGGGTGAAATGATAAGCTGAGGACGTTCTATTTGTTGCTCCACATTCAGGTCGGCAATGCCCGGGATATCCTGGATGGCACCTTTGATTTCATTACCCAAAGTAAACATGCGGTTCAGGTCATCACCAAACAGTTTAATAGCAATGTTTGCTTTCGTACCGCTAAGCATAGCATCGATACGATGACTGATAGGTTGTCCGATTTCTATGTTTGCTCCTACGATAGTACCCAACTTCTCACGTACTTCAGCAACCATTTCACTACGTGAACGGTCTTTCAGTTCGAACGGAGCTTCTATTTCGGAAACATTCACTCCAAGTGCATGTTCGTCCAGTTCGGCACGTCCGGTCTTGCGGGCAACGGTTTGTATTTCAGGAATACTGAGTAGCAATTCCTCTGCACGATGTCCCATCTTGTCACTTTCTTCCAGCGAGATACCCGGCAAAGAAGATATGTTGATCGTAAACGAACCTTCGTTGAAAGGTGGCAGGAACGAACGGCCTAATGTGAAGAAACATACCAAGGCTACTACGAACAAACCGATAGTATTGCCCAATACAATCTTCTTATGTCCCAGTACGAAAGCCAGTGCAGCGCCATACCATTGTTTCATTTTACGTGCTACATACGAGTCACTGCTTTCTTTCTCTTCCTTCTTCTTGTCTTTTCCCAAAAGATAAGAGCAAAGTACCGGTGTAACCGTCAGTGCCACTACCGTAGAAGCAGCCAATGCTACAATGAACGCAATACCCAGCGGAACCAGCATGCGGCCTTCCATACCTGTGAGGAAGAATAAGGGCACGAAACTAACTACGATAATCAGCGTAGAGTTCAGGATAGGCATACGTACTTCTTTCGATGCGTTGAATACCACTTCCAATATGGAAAGTCGTTCTTCCACAGGTTTCAACTTGTTTTCGTGGAGTCGTTTATATACGTTTTCCACGTCCACAATGGCATCATCCACTAACGAACCGATAGCGATGGCAAGACCACCGAGACTCATTGTGTTGATTGTGAATCCCATATAATGCAGTGTTACCAGTGAAGTAATCAATGAAAGTGGTAGTGTAACCAATGAGATCACTGTTGTACGTACATTTGCAAGGAACAGGAATAGTACAATCACCACGAAGATACCTCCTTCGAACAAGGACTTCTGTACGTTTCCGATGGAGCTTTCGATAAAGCGACTTTGTCGGAAAATGTCTGTGCTGACCTTTACATCCGGTGGCAGATTTTTCTGTAAATCTTTCAGGGATGCTTCCAGTTTATCCGTTAATTCCAGCGTGCTGGTGGCCGGCTGCTTGGTTACGGTCAACAATACGGCAGCTTTACCCCGTTCCGATGCTGTACCCAGTTTGGGTAATTTTGCTCCGATGTGTACGTCTGCAATGTCTTCCAACAGAATAGGAGCACTGCCCGAAGCGGTTCCACCACGTACCACAGCACGTGCCAGTTGATCTACCCGATCGGTAGAAAGTACTCCACGTACAATGTATTCGTTGCCATATTCATATAGCACACCACCGTTTGCGTTCAGATTCATTTCACGGGTCACGGTCATAATCTCATTCAACGTAACGCCGTAATGCCGCATCCGTTCCGGATCTAATTGTATCTGATATTCCTTTATATCACCACCCAGTACCGCTACCTGTGCCACACCGCCTGTAGAGAGTAAGCGCGGACGGATGGTCCAGTCAGCTATTGTACGCAGGTCAAGCATAGAGGTAGAGTCGGCAGTCAGACCGATAATCAGCATCTCGCCCAGAATGGACGATTGTGGACCCAGTGTCGGTTTACCTACACCGGTAGGTAAGCTTTCGCTTACAACAGCCAGCTTCTCGCTTACAATCTGTCGGGCCAGATAAATATCCGTATCCCAATCGAATTCTACCCATACTACTGAAAATCCATTGGTAGATGAAGAACGTACGCGGCGCACACCTGTTGCACCGTTCACTGCTGTTTCAACAGGAAATGTGACGAGTTGTTCCACTTCTTCTGCCGCCATACCGTTTGCCTCAGTCATGATGACAACCGTAGGTGCATTGAGATCTGGAAATACGTCCACTTCCGTGTGCATGGCGGTGTAAGTTCCGCCTATCAGTAACAACACCGAGGCCACAAGTACCAGGATGCGGTTATGAAGTGAGAAATGTATAATCTTGTTTAACATGTGATTTAATTATTAATTATGAATTATTAATTATGAATTACCTCACGGCATGATGGCGCGGTCAATTCATAATTCATAATTTATCATTCATCATAATCTTTAGTGTTCGTGACTGTGTGCCGGTATTGCATTTGTAGCGCTTGCCAGTTTCACCTGATAAGCTCCTTCGGTTACCACGCGGTCTCCTGCTTTTACACCTGAGAGAATTTGTACGTTTTTACCGTTATCGGCTCCAAGAGTGACGAGTTGTTTCTTATATCCTTCTTCATCCAGTTGCAGGTAGACAAAGAAACTGCCTTGCTCTTCAGTCAATGCTGAATGGGGCAGGGATATTACATTTTCTATAGGGGAAGACAATAAGAAGATTTCTACAAACGAACCGGGGATGATATCACCTTTGTTGTCAAATTCAAAGGTTACAGGTACATAATATCCACCGTCTCCACCCGAGGCTTTGCCATAGGAGAGAAGACGTCCGTCTAAGTCTTTCAATGCGTATACCTTATTATTGTAAGGAGTGCAGAAGTTAGCAGAACCGATAGTACGAAGATATTGGTAATATTTCTCTGAAACGTCAGCACGCAAGAATAATTTGCGGTTTTGCGTAATGCTGACTAACGGTTGTCCCACCGCTACGTAATCGCCTTCTTTCACTAACAGGCTTTTTACATATCCGCTGATGGGGGAAACCACGGCTTGTCCGCTTGCCGAACTGTTTTTGGCTACGGCTTCGTAGCTGATACGTGCATTCTCATACGCTTGTTCAGCCTGAGCGAAATCCTTTTCAGAAACAATCTTATTTCCTACAAGGGATTTCATACGCTCGTATTCTTTCTTGGATACTTCATAAGCGATGCGTGCCCGTTCTACAGGGTCACCATCCGCCATATTTTTAGAAGACAATATAACCAGCGGTGTACCTTTGCTGACACTCATGCCCTCGATAACTTTTCCACGGAAAGTTACCACACCTGCCACTGTTGCTACAGCAACGCTTTCGTCTCCTTGTGCTGCCATTACCTGGCCGCTGGTTTTTATAACTTGATGGAAAATTCCCGGTTCTACAACATTGGACTTTACTCCGGCAGCCTGCGCCTTGGCGGGCGGCAGAATGATTTCGTCACTATGTCCGGCTGCTGCTACTTCACCGTGGTCATGTCCATCGTGGTTGTGTTCGTCACCTTCGTGATTGTGGTCTTCGCCCTCATGATCATGATCGCAACCTTCGTGCTCATGCTTTTCTGTTTCATGATTATGACCTTCGTGTCCGTCGCCGGATTTACTATTGCAAGAGCCCAATAGGAATAGACCCATGACTCCCATAAAAAGAAATTTTTTCATGATGATATTTTTATGTTCTTACTTTTATCTGTGTGCAAAATTAGAGATAAAAGCCTGCAATAAAGTTGCAGACTTTACGATAAAGTAAGAACACACGGAGGTGCGCGAAGTCCTGTGGCACGTGTAAGATACGTGCCATGAAGTGACTCCTGATATATGCAGTCCTGTTTTTGCCCGCTTTCTTCGGGCAGGACTAATAATCTGAGGAGTGGTTCGGAAAACAATGTAATAACCAGCGGAAAGTCCGGATGTGCCCATCCATTGTCCGAGCTGGGAGTTTGCTGGAAGAAATGAGTCGTTACACATCCCGTATCGCAACAGCAATGTTCGTTATCCGAGTTGTGTTGTTGTCCGCAACAATTGGGAGCTATATCATTCTTCATGCATATCAACCCATTGTTGTGGTGGTGATGAGGAATAACCGGCACTACCAGCATGACCATGCTGATGAACATTAGGAAAAATGTTATATACCGTTTCTTCTGCATCTTAATTTTCTAATTGCGGACAAAGATAGAAGTTAACGACTTAATTACCAAATGTTAGTTATTAAAAAGCCTTGAATAATCCATTTAAACCTTCACTCATACTGGGATGGGTGAATATAAAGTTACGTAAAGCAGAAGATTTCTGTCCGGTCTTTATGGCAAACGCTACCAGATTGATAAGTTCCGGTGCATCTATACAGAAAAGGGAACAGCCCAGAATTTTCTCTGTATCCGTATTTACGATAGCTTTTAGCATTCCATCCATATTCTGCAAAGTACGTGCCCGCGGAATAGCTGAGGCTGGTAAGCGTGAAATCTTGATGGGATAACCCCGTTTCACAGCATCTTCCTCTGTCAGACCGATATGTGCCATCGGAGGATCTGTGAAGATGGCGTAAGGCACAGGATTGCGGTCGTCGATAGAGCGTTCCTTATTACCGAATAAATGGTTCAGGATAATGCGGGAGTCATCGATGGAAAGGTAATCATACATTTCTCCACCTCTCACATCTCCCAAAGCCCATATATGTGGTACAGTAGTGCGTAATTGTTCATTTACAACTATTGCTCCCTGTGCATTGATTTGCACTCTGGCTTTTTCCAGATGCAGATCATCTATCATCGGTTTACGGCCTGTTGCAATGAGCAGGGCGTCTCCTTCCAGAAAATAGGGTGTACCGTCCGAGGCATCCGTATAGGCGGCTGTAATACCGTCTGCTGTATCATGCAATGACTGCACACGGGCATTCAGGCGTATCTCTATATTTTTCCTTTTTAAACTTTCCTGCATGTATTCGGCAATCTCCCGGTCTGCTTTCGGCAGAAAACGTTTACCGGCTTCCAGAATAGTGACCTTACTGCCGAATCCGGCATACATGGTTGCGAATTCCAGTCCGATGGCACCACTGCCTATGATTAGTAAATGTTGGGGAAGAACATCTGCATGAAGCAGTGTATCACTGGTATATACATATTTACTATCTCTTAATCCGTCTATATCCGGCAGGATAGGTGTAGAACCGGTATTGATAAATATTTCTTTTCCTTCCAGTTCGAAGGATTCTTCATCCTTTCCGGGTGTAAGAGTTACTTTCACCGTATCTTCGCATACAAAAGAAGCGGTTCCGTCATACAATGTGATATTAGGGTTACCTGTCAGATTTTCGACATTCTTCTCCCGTAGGAACGTGACCAACTTATCTTTGCGTTTCAGGGCAAGGGAATATAACTTGGATTGTTTTTTATAATCATCCTGATAGATACGTTCAGCAAACTCTGCTTCGTGTATCATGGTTTTGGTAGGGATACATCCTACGTTTATACAAGTTCCGCCATACATTTCAGGGGAACGTTCTATAACCGCCACTTTCCAGTTGCGGTTGGCTAATTCGGCTGCCAGTAATTTCCCACCTTTGCCAAATCCTATTATTATTGCGTCATATCGCTTCATTATTCTCGTAGTTAGAGGTTTATGAAAATAAAACAATATGACGCAAGAAAAGTTGCAGAAGCCCTGTTAAGGAACGTTTACCTTTCCAGTTCGCGGAGCGACTCCATTTTCTTCTTTTCCAGGAATTCGTAGATGCCACTCAGGTGTTCTTTCACTTGCTTGTTGCCGAATTCATAGACCTTCGTAACCAGTCCGTCCAGGAAGTCACGGTCGTGGCTTACAACGATTAGTGTACCATCAAAATCCAGCAAAGCTTGCTTCAGGATATCTTTAGTTTTCATGTCCAGGTGGTTCGTCGGCTCATCCAGAATCAACAGGTTCACTGGTTCCAGCAGTAACTTAATCATAGCAAGTCGCGTACGTTCTCCACCGGAAAGCACTTTCACCTTTTTCATGGATTGTTCAGGGCCGCCAAACATAAAAGCACCCAGCAAGTCGCGTATCTTGTTACGTATTTCTCCTTTTGCCACATCGTCAATCGTCTGGAATACCGTAAGGTTCTCATCCAGCATAGACGCCTGATTCTGTGCAAAATAACCGATCTGTACATTGTGCCCGAGCGTCAGTGTACCATCGTGCTCAATCTCTTTCATGATACACTTCACCAGCGTAGACTTACCCTCACCGTTCTTACCGACAAAAGCTAATTTGTCTCCCCGTTCTACAGTCAGCGTAGCATTCTTGAATACTACATGGTCACCATAGGTTTTACCTACGTTTTCCATGGTTACAGGATAGTTACCCGAGCGTGGTGATGGCGGGAATTTCAATCGCAATGCCGAAGTATCTTCTTCATCCACTTCCAGAAGTTCCAGTTTCTCCAGCATCTTTACGCGGCTCTGCACTTGCAGAGTTTTGGAATAAGTGCCTTTGAAGCGTTCGATGAATTCCTTGGTTTCGGCTATAAACTTCTGTTGTTCGTCATACGCCTTTTGCTGTTGTTCGCGACGGTCTTTGCGGAGTTCCAGATATTTGGAGTAATTTACTTTATAGTCATAAATCCGTCCCATTGTCACTTCAATAGTACGGGTAGTGATGTTATCCACAAATTTACGGTCGTGGCTGATGACGATGACAGCCTTACCATTATTGATGAGGAAATCTTCCAGCCACTGGATACTTTCAATATCGAGGTGATTGGTAGGCTCATCCAGCAACAACACATCCGGTTTCTGCAGCAGCAACTTGGCAAGTTCGATGCGCATACGCCATCCGCCGCTGAAGTCACTGGTCTGGCGGTCGAAATCTTCGCGCGTGAAGCCGAGTCCTAACAAAGCTTTTTCCACATCTTCTTCATAGTTGGTGGAGTCGATGGAGTAGAATTTCTCACTCAGGGCAGAGACTGTTTCGATCAGTTCCATATAACTGTCACTTTCGTAATCGGTACGAGTTTCCAACTCCTTGTTGAGGCGTTCTATTTCTGCTTCCATCTCATGCAGATGTGAGAAGGCTTGTGCTGTTTCCTGAAATACAGTTCGTCCGTCTTCCGTCATCAGGTGCTGCGGCAGATAAGCGATTACACTGTCTTTGGGTGCTGAAATTTTGCCCCGGGTAGGTTGGCGTACTCCTGCCAGAATTTTCAGTAAGGTACTTTTCCCCGCTCCGTTCTTTCCCATCAGGGCGATGCGGTCTTTTTCATTAATAACGAAGGAGATATCACTGAATAAGGTGGTGCCGCCAAATTCTACGGCCAGTCCGTCTATTGAAATCATACTCTATTTTTAAATTGAGGCGCAAAGATAGTACAAATTGAGCGCAGAACTTTCATGCTTGCATGAAAAAGTTATGCCGAGATGCAGCTTATCTTCTCTAAAGATAGTACATTTATATTATTTTTTATATCTTTGCCTCATTAAACAAAAATACATTGGTCATGGAAACAGGGAATTTGTCAGAAGATTACCGTCCGCTGATACTGGTAGCGGAAGACGATGATAGCAACTTTAAATTGATAAAAGCTATTATTGGCAAGAAATGCGAGATATTGTGGGCAAAGAACGGTGAAGAGATGGTTGGTCTGTTCAAAGAGAACCGTGGAAAGACAGCTGCTATCCTTATGGATATCAAAATGCCTATCATGAATGGTCTGGAAGCGACAAAGATCATTCGCGAAGAAGAAAAGGAACTTCCTATCATTATGCAGACTGCCTATGCTTTTACGGCTGACCGTGAAAATGCAATGGCTGCCGGTGCTTCGGAAGTATTGGTGAAACCCATTACGTTGAGTGCATTGCGTACTTGCCTGAGCAAGTTCCTGCCGCAATTACAGTGGTAAGTATAAGAAACCCTTTAAGGATTTTATTTATAATATAATATAAAACGGAACAACTTCGTAAGAGGTTGTTCCGTTTTATATTATAATATTCGGAAATTCTTTATTCCATTTCCTTGTTTTCTCTTTCCTGCATCTTTCGTTTCACGAATTCTACCTTCAGGTTCGCCTCTTCCATTTCTTTCTTTATCTGAGTGATGGATGAAAGTATCTGTGCCAGTTCATAAATCCCTGCCAATGCCTGGCGGTCTGCCGGAGACATAGTAGTGGAGTAGGAGCGTTCGCCTTGATAGTTCACTTTGATATTCTTGTCCTTGTTCAAGTAGAGGAAGCCCATTACATTACCATCTTCTCCCATTTTGAAGTCCGCCTTTTCTATTTTCTCTCCCAAATCGGTGGTCTCATAACTATCCTTGGAAGCAGGTGTCTCAGCAAAACTGCCATCAGGGGCGACTACTTTTACACTTATATGGTGAATATTGCTGGGACCGCAATAGATGGAAGTCATGCTCATTTGCCCGGTTTCATTCACCTGGAAACGGAGATAGGAACGGTGCAGATTCTTCTCTATAACTTGTGAGGGATGCAAATAGTTACCTATTTGTTGATATTCGGCATCTTTTTCGAGCGTGAATTTACCCTTCAGGGCATCCAGTTCTCCTTGTTTTTGTTGAAGCAGGCTATCCAGGTAAACAAGTGTTTTTTCCTGCTCCTTCAGTTCCACCTGCTGCATTAATCCAATGCCCTCCCGACGGGCTTCAAAAGCCTTGGGATATAGTATTTTAATGCTATCTATTTGCATTTTCGCTTCACTAAAGTCTCCCCGTTCGAAGGCTGTGCGGGCTGTTTGCAGTTTCTCACCTGCTTTTTTCTCTACATTCTCACAAGATAAGAGCGTGCAGCAGAGGCACGCAAGAAGTGTCACTTTCTTCATAATTACTGTTGTTCTGTTAGTGAGGACAAAATTAGAAATAATATCCGTATCTTTGCACTCTGAAAATATATAAATAGTATTTTAGTTTTCCGGAAAATCGGAAATTTAGAACAATCTAATATCCGGGCCGTACCAACTCCGTATCAAGCCCGTACCAACTCCATACCAAGTCCAAGTGTATAGACACGGAGTAACTACGGAGATGGTAGGGCTCAGATAAGAATTGGGAGAGGAGAGGCAGGGAATATAGACCAAAAACAGTGCTACTTTCTCCGATGAAAACTAAATAATTATTTTAAAAAGTATAGTATGATAGAATTGACGGCAGAAGAACTGAAACAGCATTTCAGCGACGATATATTCAAACGGATATCCGAGACAGCAGATGAATTAGGATTGGAATGTTATGTAGTCGGTGGATATGTGCGCGATATTTTCCTGCAACGCCCTTCTAAGGATATTGATGTTGTAGTAGTGGGTAGTGGTATAGAAATGGCCGAAGCGTTGGGTAAACGCCTGGGACGTGGAGCACACGTAGCCCTGTTTAAGAATTTTGGTACCGCACAGGTAAAATACCGTGATATAGAAGTGGAATTTGTTGGTGCACGCAAGGAGTCTTATCAGCGTGACTCCCGTAAGCCCATCGTTGAAGACGGTACATTGGAAGACGATCAGAATCGGCGGGATTTTACTATCAATGCATTGGCTGTCTGCCTGAATCAGAGCCGGTTCGGAGAATTGGTAGACCCCTTTGGTGGTATAGAAGATCTGAAAGAAAAAACAATCCGTACTCCTCTTGACCCGGATATTACATTTAGTGACGACCCGTTGCGCATGATGCGGTGCATCCGTTTTGCCACTCAGCTAAACTTTTATATTGATGATACTACATTTGAGTCTTTGTGCCGTAACTGTGGGCGTATATCCATTATCTCCAAGGAGCGTATTGCCGATGAACTTAATAAGATAATACTTTCTCCGGTTCCTTCTAAAGGGTTTATAGACCTGGATCGTTCCGGTTTGTTGTCCCTTATTTTTCCGGAACTGGCTGCCCTTCAAGGTGTGGAAACACGTAATGGGCGGGCACATAAGGACAATTTCTATCACACATTGGAAGTACTTGATAACATCAGTCGTAAAACGGATAATCTTTGGTTACGATGGGCTGCACTGCTGCATGATATAGCCAAACCCGCCACTAAACGTTGGGAGCCTCGTGCGGGCTGGACTTTCCATAACCATAATTTTATTGGTGAAAAGATGGTTCCTGAGATTTTCCGGAAGATGAAGCTACCGATGAATGAGAAGATGAAGTATGTACAGAAATTGGTGAGCCTGCATATGCGCCCTATTGTGATAGCGGATGATGTGGTAACCGATTCTGCTGTCCGCCGTCTTCTTTTTGAAGCCGGAGATGATATTGATGATTTGATGACATTGTGTGAAGCTGATATCACTTCTAAAAATATGGAGCGTAAGCAGCGATTCCTGAATAACTTCCAGTTGGTACGCCAGAAATTGAAAGACCTTGAAGAGCGTGACCGAGTCCGCAATTTCCAACCGCCTGTCAGTGGAGAAGAGATTATGGAAACTTTCAATCTGGAACCCTGCCGGGAAGTGGGGGCTTTGAAAAGCGCCATTAAAGATGCCATTCTGGATGGGGTGATTCCCAATGAATACGAAGCAGCGCATGCTTTTATGATGGAACGGGCGGCAAAAATGGGATTGAAACGTCCTTGATTCTTTGGAGAATAAAAATAAGATGAGCCCTGCAATATTTGTGTTGCAGGGCTCATTTCGTTATGTCTGAAACTGATATTTAATTATTCTGTCAGTTGAAACTTACGGCTCACCTTCATCAGGTTAATAGTGTAAGTAACAACATTTTGTGCTTCCTGTATCATTGTCAGGTATACCATGCTGACTTTGATACTGCCGGACTGAGTCTGAATGCGTTGTAATTCTTCCCGTTTCAGGTGCGACAGTTGCCCGTTCAGATCATTCGCTTTCCGGAGTTCATTTTCAAAATCCTCATAATCATTGTTCTCCATCTTATGACGGCAAACCTGTAGTAAGTAAACGATATCTTCCGTTACATCAGAGAATTCACCTTTCTGGATGGTATCCAATGGCTTGAAATTATTGTCGATGTGCTCCAGACAGGGTTCGCAGAGGCGTCCGATACTGTAAACCAGTTCGCTGGCAAAATCATTGCCCTGGTAATAGTAAAGGCCTTTTTCCAATACAGTATTGTTGTCTAAACGACACATGGCAAGAGTACCTGTACGTTTCATCTGTTTAATGAGTTGTTTCTCGAATTTTACCGATCCCATGGCACGACGCAGACCGCGCAGGTTTTCATGCAAGAAAGCAGTAACTGTGCGTTCGAAGTTCTCTTCTGTAAACTCCAATACCTTAACCAGCTCTTCGCGGGTATGCTTGCGCAGCAAATCCAGAATCTCTGTATTGTTATTACTTTGCATCAGCTGTTTGATGGTCTCATTGCCCTTTTCTTTAGCTTTGCGTTTCTTGTACATTACCTGGCTGCGGATCAGTGTGAATATCGCCAGGCCGATCAGTGCTATGATAGCAAACGTGCCTCCGAAATGGATAACCATGGCCACAAAGAAACAGATGGTAAATGCCGCACCAGCAGTGATGAACCAGCCACCGATTACACTGAGTACGCCTGTTATACGGAATACGGCAGAGTCGCGTCCCCAGGCCCGGTCGGCAAGTGAGGTACCCATGGCAACCATGAACGTTACGTAAGTGGTGGAAAGAGGAAGTTTTAATGAAGTACCTAAGGCTATGAGCAGACCGGCCAGTACCAGATTTACCGAAGCACGAACCAAGTCGAATGCTGCACCATCGGCAATGATGGCCTCGTCTTTGCGGAAGCGGGTATCGAGCCAGCGTTTCGTGCCTTCGGGCATTACTTTGGATATTCCGTTGGATAATGTCATACTGAAGCGTACCAGTGTACGGGCGATAGGGGTACTTCCGAAGTTTTCTTCTCCTTCATCCTGACGGGCAAGGTCGACGGAAGTTTTGATTACATTGTGCGCTTTTTTAGAAGTGCAGAGGGCATATACCATGATGACACCTGCTCCAAAGAGGAAATACCAGGGCGTCTTGGCCGGGCCGAGGAGCGAAGTCATCAGGAAGCCGTCCGGCGAACTGCCTGCTCCGTTGGTGGTAAAGTCAATGAAAGAGGAATATCCGGCTAAGGGTACACCTATAAAGTTTACGAGGTCATTGCCGGCAAAGGCAAGTGCCAGTGCGAAAGTACCCAGCAGCACCACTACTTTGAATACATTTACTTTGAGCCAGTGCAATACCTGCATGAGTATCGTGAAGAATATGAAACAGCTACCGATCAACATTGCCGTGTTATCCTGTATCCACTGTTTGTTGTCGGCAGTCATGAATGAACTGTCTTTCAGACCCTTTATCAACATAAAGTAGATGATGGATGTAACAGCAATACCTCCGAAGATACCAATGCTGTATTTCATCCTCTTGTTGTAGTTGAAAGTGAATATTACACGTGCCAGCCATTGTACCAGCATACCGAAGAAGAAAGCGATGGCGACGGAGACGAAGATGGCCATAATGACGGATAGGGCTTTGTCTGTATTGATAAGATCACCGAGCCCCAGTGTGTCGCTGTTGTTTACTTTGATGAGTGCCAGGGCGAATGTACCTCCAAGTAGCTCGAATACCATAGACACGGTAGTGGAAGTAGGCATACCCATTGTGTTGAAGACATCCAGCAAGACTACGTCCGTTAGCATCACAGCAAGCAGGATGCACATGATTTCGGCAAAATAAAAGTGCTGTGGTTGATAGATACCGTGCCGTGCAATATCCATCATGCCGTTGGACAATGCTGCACCGATGAATACGCCTATACCGGCGATAAACAACACGGTTTTGAAAGATGCAGCCTTTGCGCCGACTGACGATTGGAGAAAATTGACTGCATCATTACTGACGCCCACGATGAGGTCGAACACCGCAAGGACGAACAGAAAGATGACAATGCATAGATAAATGGTTTCCATAATGATGTATTTTATTTCTGGCTGCAAAGGAACGGAAACCGTGTTGCAGAGAAGTGTCATACATATTACAGAAATGTTACAAAACTATTCAATCCTCTCTTTCAGATATTCATAAAAGGTATACTGCGAACGTACTTTTTCTTTCTGTGGATGGGCCGATTTCCAGCAGTTATGTAGGTTCTCATTTACGAAACAGGCCTTGCGCTTGTCCGAAAGCTGGATGGATAACATATCTATCAGCTCCTGCTTGGCATCGGGGTCCAGTATAGGAGTGATAGCTTCAATGCGGCGGTACAAGTTACGCCGCATCCAGTCCGGTGAACCGAGGAAGAGCTTCGGATTACCACCATTACCGAAGTACCATATACGGGCATGTTCCAGAAATGTATCCACAATACGTGTTACACGAATGTTACGACTGTATTTCTGTCCCGGTATCAGACAGCAAATGCCGCGTACGATCAGGTCTATTTCCACACCGGCCTGTGAGGCTTCATACAGGCGGTCTATCATGGTGGGGTCCTGCAGCGCGTTCATTTTAAGAATGATCCGGCCTTCCTTACCTTTCCTTGCCAGTTCCATTTCATGATCGATGAGGCGGTTCAGTTCCGGTATCAGGTTGAAGCGTGCCACCAGTAACCGGTGGAATACAGGATTCTCTTTCCCCCGTAAGGTGCGGAACAGATTGTGGAGGTCGTTGACGATGATGGGATTGCAGGTGAACAGTCCGCTGTCGGCATACAGTGTGGCGGTCTTTTCATTGAAATTCCCGGTGCTGATATACGCATAGCTGGTCAGTTTCTTATCCTCTTTGTCACGGCGCAGGACGAGGGCGACTTTGGCATGTACTTTCAATTTGGGTATACTATATATAATATTGATACCCGATGCTTTCATCATTTCGGCGGTGGCAAGGTTGTTCTCTTCATCGAAGCGGGCTTTCAGTTCCACGAAGACCGTGACTTTCTTTCCATTCTGGGCGGCAGCTATCAGGGTATTGATAACGGCGGAGTTTTCCGCCACCCGGTATTGGGTTACCATGATTTCGCGTACGGTAGGTTCGTGCACCGCCTCGTACAGAAAGTGGATGAAGTGCTCGAAAGAGTGGTAAGGGTAATGTAATAGCAGATCCTTCTTCTCTACATATTGAAAAATAGACTCCCGTTCGTTGAGGCATGTCAGCTTCATCGGTTGCGGTTTCCGGATGGGATGGATATTCGGATTCGGATTGGGCAGATGCCGCAAGTCTTCCAGGTTCAGGTGTTTATCTCCCGGAACCAGTTCGCGGCGGTCGATATGGAAAGCGTCTATCAGGTAGTCGAGGAAGTCCTGCGGCATGGCACGGTCGTACACAAAGCGGCAGACATCTCCTATTTTGCGCTTTTTCACCTTGGTCTTCACCTGCTCTATGATTTCGGAAGTATTGGCAGCATCGTCTATCAGTATATCCGCATCGCGCGAAATCTTGATACAATAACTGCTGTCCACATCATAACCGGGAAAGATCACATCCAGATTGGCCTTGATGATATCTTCGATGAACATCAGGTAATAGTTGTTCCCCACTTTGGGCAGTTCGATGAAACGGGGTACTTTGCTGTAGGGCTGCTTCATTACGAAGTATTGCGTACGTCCGGGAGCACCGGGCGGCAATCCTTTCAGGTGGAGGCGTACGGCCAGATACAGGCGATTATCTCGCAGGAAAGAGATTACCTTATCTTTGGAAACAGGTACGGGCTGCAGGAAAGGGAAGATTTCTTCCCGGAAAAAACGCCGTACAAAGTCACGATGAAACGGTTCTACGTTGCGGCTCTGATAAAAGATGATATGGTTTTTCTTCAGGGCAGGAAGTATCTTCTGTTCATAGATGCGGATACGGTCCTCCATCTGGCGGTTTACTTCAAGATTGATTGCGTCTACCAGTTCGATGGTCGATTGTACTGTTTCCTCGTCACTTTGCGCGGCACCGGTAGCTATTGCTTTATGGTCGGCAACGCGTATTTTGTAGAATTCTTCCAGGTTGGAAGAATAAATGGATATAAAGTTAATGCGTTCGTATAGTGGAAGAGTATCATCTTCCGCTTCCAGCAGGACACGGTAGTTGAATGACAGCCAACTGATGTCCCGTTTAAAATATTGATATTGGTTTTCCATGGTTTCATCAAGATTTGCCCAAATATAGTTACCTTTGCACAGATAAACAAAAGAAAGATGACAAAAGTTGGTTTATTATCCGATACACACGGCTATTGGGATGAAAAATATCTGCAATATTTCGAGACGTGTGACGAAATCTGGCATGCCGGTGACATCGGCTCGCTGGAGGTGGCCCGGAAGCTGGAAGCATTCCGTCCTTTCCGTGCCGTGTATGGTAACATTGACGGGCAAGACATCCGTCAGGTCTATCCGCAAATCAACCGTTTCACGGTCGATGGTGCCGAGGTATTGATAAAGCATATCGGCGGTTATCCCGGCAATTATGATCCCTCCATACGGGGCAGTATCCTGGTGCGCCCGCCTAAGCTTTTCATCAGCGGACATTCCCATATACTAAAGGTAAAGTATGACAAAACGCTCGATATGCTGCACATCAATCCCGGTGCTGCAGGTATCTCCGGATTCCATAAAGTACGTACCATGGTACGCTTTATTGTGGACAATGGGGTGTTCAAGGATCTTGAAGTGATAGAGCTGGCAGGGTGAGAAAGCTCCTAAAAATAATTTAAATTATTTTGTACTGCATTCCGTTTGCATTATCTTTGTGGCCTGAATAGATCACCGAGAGCCGTGGGGCGTTGTCCTCCTTCTTATTTTATTCTATATTTGTATCAACCGAAAAAAGAACTGAAATATGAAAGGAATTATTCTTGCCGGTGGTAGCGCCACCCGTCTTTACCCCTTATCTAAGGCTATTTCCAAGCAGATTATGCCGGTTTATGACAAGCCAATGATTTATTATCCGCTTTCCACGCTTATGTTGGCGGGGATACGCGAAGTGCTGATTATCTCCACTCCACGTGACTTGCCCATGTTTCGCGAATTGCTGGGTACGGGTGAAGAGCTTGGAATGTCCTTTTCTTATAAGATACAAGAGCAGCCTAACGGACTGGCTCAGGCTTTCGTGCTGGGGGCCGAGTTTCTGAACGGTGAGCCGGGATGTCTCATTCTGGGTGATAACATGTTCTACGGACAGGGTTTTTCTGCCATGCTGAAACGTGCTGCCTCCATTGAAAAAGGTGCATGCATCTTCGGATATTATGTGAAGGACCCTCGTGCTTATGGCGTGGTGGAATTTGATGCCGACGGAAAAGCGATTTCCCTCGAAGAGAAACCTGCACAGCCCAAGAGCAACTATGCAGTGCCCGGTTTGTATTTCTACGACTCTACCGTTACTGCCAAGGCTGCCGCCCTGAAACCTTCCGCCCGTGGCGAATATGAAATTACGGATTTGAACCGTCTGTATCTGGACGAGGGCACGTTGAAAGTCGAAATCTTCGGTCGTGGTTTTGCATGGCTCGATACCGGAAACTGTGACAGCCTGCTGGAAGCAAGCAACTTTGTAGCTACCATACAGAACCGTCAGGGCTTCCGCGTCAGCTGCATCGAAGAAATAGCCTGGCGTAAGGGTTGGATAGATGCCGACCAGCTTTACCGTCTTGGTGAACAACTTGGCAAAACAGAATATGGCACCTACCTGATGGAACTCGCCAATTCCCACCGATGAACAATTAATAATTGATAATTAAAAATTAATAATTAAGTACATGAAGACTTATCTTGTAACCGGTGCTGCCGGATTTATCGGCGCGAACTATATCAAGTACATCCTGGCAAAGCATGATGACGTGCAGCTTGTGATACTTGATGCTTTAACCTATGCCGGAAACCTTGGAACCATCGCTAAAGACATTGATGACGAACGCTGTTTCTTTGTAAAAGGTGACATCTGCGACCGGATACTTGCCGACGAACTGTTTGCCAAATTTAAATTCGACTACGTGGTGAACTTTGCTGCCGAGAGTCACGTAGACCGTAGCATTGAGAATCCGCAGCTCTTCCTCGTTACTAATATTCTGGGTACGCAGAACCTGCTGGATGCAGCTCGCCGTGCCTGGGTGACGGGTAAGGATGAGAATGGCTATCCTACCTGGCGTAAGGGGGTGCGCTACCATCAGGTGTCTACGGACGAGGTGTACGGTTCGTTGGGTGCCGACGGCTACTTCACGGAGCAAACTCCGCTTTGTCCGCATAGCCCGTACAGTGCTTCCAAGACCAGCGCCGACATGGTGGTTATGGCTTACCATGATACCTATAAAATGCCGGTGACCATTACCCGCTGTTCCAATAACTACGGCCCGTATCACTTCCCCGAAAAGTTGATCCCGCTCATTATCAAGAATATTCTGGAAGGAAAGAAACTTCCTGTCTACGGCGACGGTAGCAATGTGCGCGACTGGCTTTATGTGGAAGACCATTGCAAAGCTATCGACTTGGTGGTTCGCGAAGGTGTGGAAGGTGAAGTGTACAACGTAGGTGGCCATAACGAAAAGACCAACCTCGAAATTGTGAAGTTGACCATTGCCACCATCCACCGCCTGATGACGGAGAAACCCGAATATCGCGAAGTCCTGAAGAAGAAGACGAAAGGCGAAGATGGCCAGATTGACATCAGCTGGATTAATGAAGACCTGATTACTTTCGTGAAGGACCGTCTCGGTCATGACCAGCGCTATGCCATCGACCCGGCAAAGATTACCGCTGCTCTGGGCTGGTATCCTGAAACGAAGTTCGAAGACGGTATCGTGAAGACCATCGAGTGGTATCTGAATAACCAGGCGTGGGTGGAAGAAGTAACCAGCGGCGACTACCAGCACTATTACGAGAAGATGTACGGTAAAAGATGATAGTTTCATCTCATGAGACGATCTTAAATAGTCTCATGAGATGATTTTTTTTATCCCGTGAGACGGAATTTTTCGCCTCACGGGATGATTTTTTTTGTCTCATGGGATGAATCCGGATGCCTGCCGCGTTTATGCAGCCAGTGCTACGGCCAGCAGTATGCCCAGGAATAGCATGTTGCGTGAAGTCTCTCCCAAGATACGGTTCAGCCCTTTACCACTGCGAATTTTTACCATCTTGCGCCATGTCAGGGCGTGCATGCAGAGGTAGACGCAGGGAGCCCAGATAAACTCGATCAGCGTCAGTCGGCCGGTATTTACAAACCAGAGGCAGAGCAGCGTGGCGGCAATACCCAGCCCTAAATACATATTTTCACCGAACTTCCGGCCATAGCGCACTACCAGTGTACACTTGCCACTCACGGCATCTTGCTCGCGGTCGCGGTAGTTGTTCACCATCAGCAGGGTGTCTATGGCCAGACCGCTGACGAGCGACAGTACCAACACGTCCATATTCAGCGTGTAGGCCTGCACGTAGTAGGTGCCGCAGACGGGCACGAAGCCGAAGAAGACCAGCACCAGCACATCGCCCCAGCCCAGATAGGAGAGTAGCGTGGTGTAGAGGAAGGCAAACAGGATACATACTACTCCCAGTGCCACCAGTTCCCAGCCTCCGTGGGGCAGTTGCCCCCAGACGGTGAACAGCAGCGCCAATCCTGCCAGGCACGACAGTAGCAATGCGCAGCCGATGCCCAGTTTCATGGCTCCCGGTGTAATCCAGCCTTCGGCGCAGGCACGTGGCGGGCCCAGGCGATCCTTACGGTCGGTGCCTTTCTGAAAGTCGAAAAGGTCATTGATGAAATTTGCGGCAATTTGCATGCCGCAGGCGAAGAGGGCGCACAGCAGGGCGGGCAGGGTCTTGAACTCTCCGTCGCTGAAAGCCAGGGCACTACCCAGCAGTACGGGGATGATGGCTCCCGTCAAGGTCTTGGGACGGGCGGCGAGAAACCAGGCATAAGGTGAATTCAGTTTAATCTCTTTCATATTCCGTTTTTAGTTTAGGGTGAATGCTTGTTTACCGATTCTTGCAACAAAGATACTGAAAATGCCTATCTTTGTGTCTGTGTAATGAAGAAAATACTGCTTGTATATGATGAAGAAATTCCTCTATGTGATTCTTGGAGTACTGTTTCTCTCTTCTTGTAGATCGAACCAGTACGTACTTCCTTCTCTGCCGCCGGAGACTTCGGCTGCGGACAGTATACGACTCGTCGATACAGAAATAACCTCTTCAAAGGCAGGTTCCGGCTACCGGGGCATCAGCCGGGTGCGGACGTACAAGTTCAGTCACCCCGATGTGCCTGCTGCTTTCGACGGTTTTCGCATTGCCTTTATTTCGGATTTGCACTACAAAAGTCTTTTCAAGGAGAAGGGTCTGGAGAACCTGGTTCGCTTGCTCAATGACCAGCGGGCAGACGTGCTGCTGGTGGGTGGCGACCTGCATGAGGGATGTGAGTATGTGGTGCCCGTCGTCTCCGCCTTGGCTGCGGTGAAAGTGCCGATGGGCACCTACGTGGTGCTGGGCAACAACGATTATGAGGCCTGTTATGCCGACATTGTGCGCCAATTGGAGGCACACAACATTCATTTGATGGAGCACCGCGTGGATACGCTGAAGCGGGATGGGGCAGAGATTCTGATAGCCGGTGTGCGCAATCCTTTTGATCTGCAGAAGAATGGTGTATCTCCTACGCTCGCCCTTTCACCCGACGACTTTGTGATTCTGCTGACGCATACGCCCGACTATGCCGAGGATGTTGCCATAACGAATACCGACCTTGTCCTCGCTGGACATACCCACGGTGGGCAGGTGACGCTGTTCGGGCTTTATGCTCCCATTCTTCCTTCGCACTACGGACAGCGGTTTCGTGGCGGACTGAAGCGCAATTCCCAGGGAATACCGATGATTATTACCAATGGTCTGGGTACTTCCAATAAGAATATCCGTATGTTCGCTCCCAGCGAGGTGGTGATGATAGAACTGAATGTTCGTCACTAATCATATCCTCTTTGAATGAGAACAGAAATTATTCTTCGGGCATCAGTACTACTCCCAGCTTCTTCTTGCCATCCATCTTTACTGTTACAGGTTGTTCGAAATGCACGTGCCGCAAGTATTTCGTCTCATGTACGGCAGGTTGGGCATTCAGGAATTCCTGGTTGTATACACCGTCGTTCATAAATGCATTGATGGTGAAATACCCTACGCCGAAGGACGTCAGGTTCTGGAAGAAATGGGTTCCCTGACTGGGGTCTACACGGTAATTCGTCAGTCCGGCTTCCACAATGACGCGGGCGGCGCTGATGTGCGGCCACTTCACGGGGATGCCAAGCCAGGTGTCACTACTTCCCCAGCGTCCGGGACCAACGAGGACATAGTTGCGCCCTTCGTCCAGAAATTGTTGGTTCAGCTTCTCTATCTCCCAGGCAATTTCCTGATTGTGCGATGCACTGTAGTCATCCGTTTTCACGTAGACGACGTCATAGATATCGTTCATAATGCCATGACCCAGCGAGTTGTTGGAGCGGAGTAGGGTTTTCTCATCCGGTATGGCGGTGAGGTCTTCGTCCAGCATTTCTTTGGTGTCTACGATAGGACGTATTTGCAACAAGTAGAAAGTGCCCGATTTATCTTGTTCGCGGCTCATGGTGGCAGCAAACTCTATCTCGACGGGGCGGCGCATTTCCTGCTCACCGTACTTCAATACCAGTTGCAGGATGCGTGCCAACGGGAAAACATCATGTTGCAGGATGTTGGCGAAAGTGATTACCTTGCGCCCACCGGGATAAAGACCGTCGCGGATAATCTGGTCGTAAGGATCGTAGGTGGAGGCTATGTAGTTCAGTGCTCCATCCTTTTCCGCCTCTTTCACGTGCAGTTTCAGCAGGTTGAAGCCATCGTCCATAGAGAAATCGTGTCCGGCATTGCGCAGGTCGAGGGCATAGAAGCGGGTTTGCGTTTCTTTCAGGGCTATCTCCATTTCGCTGGTTTGCAGAATCTGATGCGGATGATAGGGAGAGAAACGGAGCGTCATGCCACCGTCTACGATGTACTTGCCAAGACCGAGGGCGAGGTTTACTGTACCTTCTTCGGCCTTTTCATCACCAATGGGGTAATAGTTGAGCGAACGTGCCACGCCGGACATACTGGGATAATAACGGTCGCCATATTGGTTGCCGACTACCTCTTGCAGGATGACAGCCATCTTTTCCTGGTCGATGACATTGCTTGTGGCCTGCATATACGCCTTGCTATCGCGGAAATAGACCGAAGCATATACACCTTTGATGGCGTCGGACAGCATACGAAGCATTTCGTATTTATCATCCAGATAAGGAATCATATAAGTATTATAGATTCCGGCGAAGGGCTGATAGTGCGAATCTTCGAGTAAGGAAGACGAGCGGATGGCAAGCGGTGACTTCACTACATCGAAGAAGGTGAAGAAGTCTTCCACCAACCGGTCGGGTAGTTTGGCTTTCAGGAAGTAGCGCAGGATTAAGTCGTCATCGGCATCGGAGAGGGCTACCTGATACAGGTTGTTTGTCTCCATGAACTCGTCGAAGACATCGGTACAGAGTACCACTGTCTTAGGGATGGCGACGCGGGCATTATCAAACTCTTCAAATTCGGGATGATGCTTCACCATGTTGTCAATAAAAGCCAATCCACGACCTTTGCCTCCCAATGAACCATCGCCGATACGGGCAAAGTTGGAGTAACGGTCGAAGCGGTCACGCTTGAACACAGCTACCACACCCTGGTTCTTCATCTTGCGGTATTTTACGATGGCTTCGAAGATGATCTTGCGGTGGGCATCCACGTCTTGCAGGCTGTTCCAAGTGATAGGTTTCAGGAACTCTGCCACCGGGAACATGGCGCGTGAGTAGAGCCAGCGGCTGACGTGGTTACGGCTGATATGGTAGAGGAACGACTCTGCAGGTACGGCAAAGAGGATATTCTGCAATTCTTTCAGATTCTTTACGCGGGCTATCTCTTCCAGCGTATCGGGATTGCGGAAAATGAAATCGCCGAAACCGAAGTTGTCCGATACGATGCGGCGCAGGTCCACATCCATCTTCTTGGAGTTCTTGTCGATGAAGGCGGCACCGTATTTGGATGCATACAGTGCATTTTCCGATTCGGACGACTGGATGATGAGCGGCACGAACGGATCTTCCTTACGGATGGCTGCGCACAGCTTGATACCTGCCAGTCCGTCCTTTTCGCCACGTTCTACGCGCGGGAAGCGAACATCGGTAATCACTCCTAATATATTATTCTTGTATTTCTCGTAGATACCGGTAGCTTCTTCATAGGTACGCGCCAGCACGATCTTCGGACGTCCACGCATACGCAGTGTCCGCTGGTGGGCATTCAATGCTTCGGTACTGAATTCCTGGCTTTGCTTCAGCACGAATTTATAAAGGTTGGGCAAGATGGACGAGTAGAACCGGATACCGTCTTCCACTACCAGAATCACTTGTACACCGACTTCGTTTACATCGTGTTCCAGGTTCATTTTATCCTCTATCAGTTTGATGATAGACACCAGCAAATCGGTATTTCCCAGCCAACAGAAGATATATTCGAAGGGACTCAGGTCTTCATTGGCAATACGCTTGGTGATGCCGTGACTGAAAGGAGTCAGTATCACCATGGGGATATGCTCGTACAGGCTCTTGATGTGGCGTGCTACATCGAAACTGTCGTTATCTCCCGTACCCGGCATGCAGATGATGAGGTCGAACGGTACGGTGGAAAGTTGTGCCAACGCTTCTTCACAGGTGGATGCCTGGGTAAAACGTGGTGGATAGCGCAGGGAGAGCGATGTGTATTCGTTAAAGATTTTTTCATCTATACGTCCGTCGTCTTCCAGCATGAAAGCATCATAGGGGTTGGCTATCAGAAGAATGTTGAAAATGCGGCGCGTCATCAGGTTGGCGAACTGCGTATCTTTAAAATAAAGCTGGTTTAATTTAAGCTTGCTGAGCATGGCCTATCACGAATTATTGGTTTGGATGGACAAAAGTAATAAAAAAAAGCCAACCACGATGAGGTGATTGGCTTTAATCCAGGTTGATAATAGAAATTTATTTCATCAGTTGCTGCCACCCGTATGTTGGCGGTTGTAGGCTCTGGTTGTGACTGAAATATTTCCATATTTCTTGCCCGAAACTGAGCGTTTCAGTGCAGAAACCGTATAAGTGGTTGCAGACTGTGTACCACTGATGCTCAGTGCTGTTCCTATGGATAAAGTTACATTGATAGGATAGTTTTTCTCAATTGTTGTGACACTTGCGCCTGCCAGACGGGCCAGAATTTCAATCAGATATGCGGTAAGTTTGGTTGTTCCGGAGGAGGTAATTTCCGTACCCACCTTATATTGATAAGAAGAAGTGCCTACAGCCATATCGCCGCTACCATACAAATTGTCAAAAGTGTTTGGATTGAATGTTAAAACTTCGCTGGATGTCTTGGTTGTAATACTTGCGTTCAGGAACAGGGAGTAGGATGTGAAGGAGTCTGCTGTCACGGAAATAGTTCCTTCATTAACTTCAAACGGAGCATTTACCCATAAACCGTTGACCAGCTTCTTGGCAGAAACGCTGCCTGTTATCTCAGCATCCACATTGTATGTCAGGTTCATCGGTGTAGCAAGGGTGGCTGATGCATTAGAGCACTTCAGGTTTGTTCCTACCAGAAGTACGGATTCTTCACTCGCCCGTGTAGATCTGGATTTAGCGGCATCGTCTACACTATAAATCGGAGTTAGTGTAATAGTCGCGGTCTTGTCTGATACGGCATTCTCCGGCACTGTTACGGTAATCTCAATTTTTGCCTTCTCATTACCTTTCACGGTTTCGGTCTCCACTTTGGCTTCACCCGCACCGTCTTCTTTGGTGGTTATGGTTATGCCTTCGTTGGCAAGAGTGGCATTCCAGAGGACAATGCTTCCCTTTTCACTGTTTTCCACGCTTACGCTCTCTTCTTTGGCAATTTTGCCGTTGGCTTCCGCTTTCAGAGTGTGACTTCCTGCTTTTACGTTTTCAAAGGCATACGTTCCGTCGGCAGCGGTTTTTAAAGTGGTGGTTCCGTCCATTGTAACGGTAGCTCCATTGATACCTTCTCCACTGACACCTGTAATCACACCGCTGATACTGTTGGTGACAGGCACTTCCGGTGGCGTTACGTTCCCGTAGTCCGGATCATCGTCTTTACAGTTTGCCATACCTACAGCGAGGAAGGCAACAAGGAGCATGAAAGCTCCCTTCTTTACAAATTTTCCCATAAAATAAAAGTTTAATGTTATTGATAATGAAAAATAAATAGCTATCACAATAGATTCATACAGAAGCAGATGCCCCCGGTAAAATATCTTCCGTCCTGTAAGGAAGATTGTAGCAGCAGATGCTTCCACAATTTCCAGTCAAAGCCTACATTTACCTCATTACCGGTATATTCTGCTATCAGGCGCAAGTTTTTTTGGAAAGAAGGTTGAAAAGTGATGCCACCAACAGGTCCGTTCCACTTGCTATTGTAGTTGCGCTTCCATTTGCGGTAAGCCAGATGGATGCCTACAACTTGATTTTGTAGAGAGAAATGTTTGGTGGCGGCAATGTAGAAGTTGCAGAAGTATTGGCTCAACCCGTCACCGTTTACTGTCTTATCATTTTCTTTCCCGGTTCCTGTCCGGCTGCTTGTGCCATATGGGTCATTGGAGCCGATGGCAATGCCGGGCCACCATTTGTTTTCTTTTAGCGGCTGTATCTTGATGGAGAAGTATCGGTCTTTGAAGCGCAGGCGGGGTACCCCCTCCAGCACTTGTCCGTCAATGTTTATTGCCTTACCCTTTTGTAGGGTACAGGTATATCCTATTTCCATCCACGAGAAAGGGGTTATACTCAGATAGTGGCTTAAAGTGTTGTATTTTCCTCCATAGTTGAAGCCTCGGTCCGGAGTGAAGTTCTTGTTCAGAAAGTGCGCTCCAATGCGGATCTCTCCGGCTTTATCCATATCCGCACTTGGCACATGAATCAATCCGCTCATGCCCGTATATTGCTGAGCATGGATTTGCTTTATGCTTCCTGCCAGAAACAGGAAACTTAGTATCATCAGCATAGTAGTGCGTTTCATCGTCTGCCTCTTTTCTTGATTGTAAAGTCCGTTGCCATTCGGTTGGCTCCCCATTGCAGGAGGTTTCGGTCGAAGTTACCTTCGCGTTCATTCTCTTCCGGATCCGTGGTGTACATTTTCGCTGCATAAGGTAATCCATGAATATCGTATGTCAGCCTGAAGTTCGATGCCGGGCGTACCATCACCTTACGTGCTTTCCGTTTATAGGGTGGAATCATCATCACCACCTTGAAACCACCGTCTTCCTTGCCCTTGTTGCTATACTGTGCGTATACTCCTACCGTGCAATGCTTGAAGTGGCGCATTGCTTCAGCCATTACGCCATAGTCCTCATACAGGTATCTTCCTCCGTGCAGTCGTAACTCTGTGTTCACTTTTTCTAAATATACATTCATGCCGATCTGTCCAGTCACTCTCTTCATCTTGCTGCATTCCCAGTCTACGGCCATTGAGCAGAAGCCCGTCAGCCCTACCTGTGCATCCAGTGCCAACCATCGGTTCACGGGATACATCCATTTCGCATCCAGTCCATACCGTTCTCGACCGAACAGACCTCCGCTTACCTTCAAGAACTGGCTACCATTCCAGCTCCACTCTTTCGACAGCACTGCCAGGTTCAGGCGGACTTTCTTGTAGCGGTCACCATAATCGTTATAAACAGGAACTATTGCCTGTCCCGCCAACTGCCATCGGTCACCGATGTGCCATTTCACACCGGGTGTCAAGTTTACCAACACATCATACATCTTCGTGTAAAAGATGTCTCGATAGTGAAGTTCTGCACCTGCAAAGATTTCTACTTTGGGACCGGGCATCTCTTGCGAAAGAATCGTCATGGACGGCAGTAACAGCAAGGCTGCCACCCACAAGCGTCCCCTTTTCCCGATTAATAATTTGCTGTTAGAGTTCAACATCTTTATATAATGCTTCATATTGTTGGGATATATGCCTCCATGTGTACCGTCTTTCCGCAATTTCTTTCAGTGGTTCTCCGTTTTCCTCTGTTCCACGCAGCAGCTCTACCAATTGTTTGCTGTTTCCAAAGTAGCAGGCCTTGTTTTCGGTAGTTTCACGGTTGTAGATCACATCGTATGCCAAAATGGGCTTGCCGAAAAACATGGCTTCCACTAATGATGGATTTGTACCTCCGGCACTATGACCATGAATATAGATTCTCGCATTGTTTCTTAATGTATATAGTACATCAAGAGTATATACAGCATTTAACATACAAATATTCGGATATTTGGAGTATTTCCTCTGCAACTCCTTTCCGTATGTACTATATTTCCAGTTACCTATAAACACCAGTTTCTGTCCCACTTCCGCAAATGCCTTGAGCGTAATGTGACAATTGTTTTCAGGCTCAATACGACAAATAGAAATGGCATATTCCTTTTTTGTAAGCCCGTATTTTTCTAATATTTCGTTTTGTCTCATCATTGGCACATCCCTTAATACATGATTTCCGCCGTAAGCTATCAGTTCCGAATGCTTGTGATAGGTATCTGTCACATAGTCCTGAATACCTTTGTTATCGGTAATCACTACATCCGCATAGCGTACTGCCATTGCTTCACTTGTTCGCAGAAACCATCTGGCAAACTTGCTCCATTTGGCCCTCCGGTGTTCCAATCCGTCAATGTTCACTATCAGTTGCTTACGATACAATAGCCTGAAGATGGGTAGGAAAATGCAGCCCGACACGCCTAATATGACTACGGCATCGTAACCTCGCAAACATTTAAGCATCGACAGAATATCATAAGGAGTGCTTTGTATCCCATTGGCATGGAATAGCGGGATGTACTTCAGTTGTGCTCCTTTGTAGGTTTTCATGCGTGTGGTATAGTCCTTACCACTACAGAAAACGGTATAGCGGACTTCGGAGCAACAGTTATCACCGATAATGTTCTCCACTAAAGTCTCAAAACCGCCATATTTCGCAGGCACACCTTGGATGCCTACAATAGCTACTTGTTTCATAAAAATAGAAGGATTATCTATGATAAGGAATTATACCCTTGTAAAGTCTGTCTTGCTGTGTCTTCCCATTTATAATTTTCCTGAATTCTTTCAAGAAGTTTTTCATCGAAAGGCACTTTATAAGCCTGTTCTACTGCGGTACGTATAGAGGTTAAATCGTCCGGTTCGCAATAGAAGGCAGAATCTTTAAAGTAATCTTCCGTATCACCTTTTTTGGTCACCACTATATTAGTGTGCATTATTCCAGCTTCCAAAGAAGATAATCCGGGTGTTTCCATCCAAGAAGCCAATATATGTACCTTTGCTAACTTATAGAATTGAGGTAATTTCTCATGTTCTATCTGTCCTAAAAAGAATGTATTTGAATTTGCTTCTTCTTGGCACTTCTCATAGTATCTCTTGAAGTTGGCTCCGGCTTTCCCTATAAACACGAATTTATAAGGCAGGTCTTTGCAAGCTCGAATAATATTCAACTGATTTTTTCTACCTTCTATGCGTGATACGCAAAGCACGCAATCTCTATATTGCTCCAGTTCCGGTGACAATTGGATTTTGTTGTAATCGAACTTGTTTATGTCTACAGCATTGGCTACTGCCACATAATTATACTTCCTTAAATTGAAATCCTTAGCTACCCGCACCATTTCCGAGTCAGAATTAGGCAGAAATACATCTACCATTTTTATAATCTTCTTCTGCAATCTTTTATGCCCATTCAATAGATAAATGGCTGTACCCTTATTGAATTCAAGATTCAAGACAGCACGGGCAATTACTTTCAAATATTCAATTTGTGTAATTGAAAGAAGATTGTTCATTACCTGTAATATTCCACCACGGGCTTTTTTTTCGTATTCTTCGTATGGCCCATAAATAGTGGATAAGGCAACTTTTTTCCCATACTTCTTGGCGTTCTTTACTTGGAGATACAACTCTTGCGGACGCATTAAGTTAAAGACATGAACAATATCATACTCTGAAACATCGGGTGCCAGTTCCAGCGACACATCTACCTTTATGCCCAACTTTTCCAAGTATTCCTTCGTCTTCATAATTTGTGTGGTATCTCCGCCAGGCACACTATAGAGCGTTTTGCGTGATTGAAAAAGTACATTCATTTATTTTTCGGTTAAGAAGTTTACGATACGTGAGCAGGCCAAACCGTCTCCATAAGGATTCACAGCCATATTCATTTGTTTGTAATAATTTTCATCATCGAGTAAAGCAGACACTTCATTTACTATTTTTAGATAGTTTGTGCCTACCAATTTTACCGTACCTGCATCAAGTGCTTCGGGACGTTCCGTAGTATTGCGCATTACTAATACGGGCTTGCCAAGTCCGGGAGCTTCTTCTTGAATGCCCCCGCTATCAGTGAGTACAATGTGCGACTTCTCCATCAGATAAACAAATGAAAGATATTCAAGCGGTTCGATGAAGAACATATTGTCGATGTTTGATAAGTTCTCTCCAAAAACTTCATGGATAGGTTTGCGAACATTCGGATTCAAGTGCATGGGATAAACAAAATCCACACCAGAATACTTTTCGGCAAGATGCTTGATTGCATTACATATATTAATAAAACCATCACCGAAGTTTTCACGGCGATGTCCGGTAATCAGCACCAGTTTCTTGCCTCCATTAAGACGTTTCACATCATAACCGGAATTTATTAAGATACCTTCCAACTCTTTATTCAATACCCTGTCGTTTTTGATTTTATCTACTACCCAGTAGAGTGCATCAATCACGGTGTTGCCTGTGATGGCAATAGAATTTTCTTTCACGCCTTCATCAAGTAGGTTCTGACGACTCAGTGGTGTGGGTGAAAAATTATAAGTGGCAATGCGGCTGGTGATAAGGCGATTCATTTCTTCAGGCCATGGACTATAAATATCATGTGTACGCAGACCCGCTTCTACATGCCCGACAGGAATCTGTTGATAAAATGCAGCTAATGCAGCAGCGGTTGATGTTGTAGTATCACCATGTACTAATACCACATCGGGCTTTGCATCTTTCAATATATCTCTCATACCCAACAAAACACGGCTTGTTATATCATACAAGTCCTGACCTTGCTTCATAATATTAAGATCATAATTAGGATGAATCTCGAAGATCTGAAGTACTTGGTCTAACATTTCACGATGTTGTCCCGTTACACAAACTATCGTCTTTATCTCTTGCGAGTGTTTTTGTAACTCTTTCACAAGTGGAGCCATTTTTATTGCTTCGGGACGAGTGCCGAAGACAAGCATTATTCTGTTTATCATATTGTTGTTATTTATCTATTTTCAAGGTAAAAGTTGTGCAATTAGATTTATCCACAACTTAAAATATTTTATCATAGAACTGCTATACACACCATTTTCTCTTTTAATATAGTGTGCTACAATGCCGAGCAGGTAGCACAAATAGGCAAAGTCCATTTGATTACCGTCGAAAAATTCTTTTATATCGTTTTTATGTTGTTGAAAAAGCTTCCAAATGCCATCAGCTTCCAGATGCCTTTCAAAAATGGCGGTTTGGGTAAAGAAATGGAAGTAATCCAAATAAGGCGGATAGGATCGTTTGGCATATTCAAGGTCAAAAGCATACAGGCTTCCTTTTTCCACATAGATATTCCATGGAGTAAAGTCGGCGTGGTAAAAAGAGAAATTCACCTCTTTGTTGGTATAAGAATTCAAAACTTTGCTTACACCGTTCACAATAGGTTTTGTATCAAATCCTTGCAGGTTATTCACCTCTTCACAGAGCAAACATAAGTCCCGGTAATAATCTGTCTTTTCAAAAGGGATATGTAACTTTGTCTTTTCGTGCAGTTCTTTTATGAATGCCGTTTCTCTTGCACCCCATCGGTGGTCGGTTGATGAATGTCGCGTTTTGGTCGTGGTTTGCACAAATATAGTTATACCGTTTTTCCACTCTCCATTATACAAACATTGAGGAACAGATTTTACTCCCTTTTGCCCTAAATAATCCAGTGTTTCTTTTTCTCGTTGAAAGATATGCTTTATTTCATTATTGTCACTGAATTTGGCATACCCTAATATGTGTGTGCCCTTGCTTATCTGCATTGTTATTTTTTGATGCACGCAAGGCGTACCGCAAAAGATGGAAAACTCTACATTATCAGAACTGAACAGTTGGCACAACAATCCGTTCAATTCGGGCATTAGTTCATATCGTTCCCTCTCTGCTCCGACCGTTTTGTAAACTATATCTGCCCAATGAAGGTAAGGAAATAAAGCTTTCATCCCTTTTCCCTTTATTCCACTGGGCTGATAAAGGTTCATGGCCGTTTGCATATGTTTCGCAGGTATCATCCACCGCTTACCGTCGGCATTCGAAAAGGTGTAAAAAGTATTACCTCCACCCTGTTTTAGGATGGAAGACAATAAATATTCTATGTTCATTTGGGTTTATCGTTTACTGTCCAATTCGGCAAAGAGTCTTTCCATAAACAGTCCTTTTGCTTCCCAATTGAATACCTCTTTTATGCGTTTTCTCCCGGCATCACCCATTCGTTTCCTTAGTTCTGGATTTTCAATCAATTTTATAATAGCTGCTGCCATATCCTTTGGCATTTGCTCCGGATTGGTAACAGGGAGGCGGATGGCACACGACTCATCTGTTGTTACAGCCATCCCAGCCCAATTTAAGCATATAACAGGTAAACCGATTGCCATCGCTTCCATTAAAGACCAACTTCCGCCTTCTCTTAGACTTGGGAATAGAAATATATCTGAATGTTCTACTAATTCCAATACTTTTTGGCGTGGCAATTCGTCGTATATTTTAACGTAATCTTTCCAGTCGTTCTTTTCAATCTCTTTTAAAATCTCTTTTTTCTGATAGCCGGATCCAATGATAGAAAGGTTTACTTTTTGCGTGTTGCTAATATGCTTTAATGCCCGAACTGCTGTGAGAATGTTTTTATTAGGCAATAGTCTCCCAGACGTTATTAATCTAATTTCATCATCTCCCCTATCTTTTTTCTTGAGCTCAAAAACTGCATCTTCCATTGCTGTTTCCAAAATGACTTTTGTTTTTTTTCTAAAGCATTTAGGGATAACAGTAGCTGAGTTTGGAGTTCTGGTTAAAATAGCTTTAGCTCGCATAGATGGGATAAGGATAAATGGATTGAGTATAGAAAGAGTACTCATTGTATAGCGTGCAGATTGTATGACGCGCTGTTTTAAAGGTAATACTTTAAGAAAAGATTTAGGTTCGCAATCCCCACCTCCGACAGGTCCCCAAATAAATGGGATTCTGAATAAAGGTAAGAATGTTGGCATCCACATACTACCGAACGTCAGGTGCATAGTGTAGTCAATTTTTTCACTTTTGACTATGTTCCTTACAACAGAAATAATACCCAACTGCCAACAGAAATAGTAGAAATAAAGACCTTTTGCCTTTTTCTTCATATTCTTTATTAAGTTGGGAGTGTCATAGTAATGAAATACGATATTTTTCTCTACATCTTTTGGTAGATGTGCTTCTATAAGTTCTTGATTATTAGCGCGGGTGATAACGTGCAAAAAATTGTGTTTAGCCATTTGTAAGACCCAATTCCAGCCCACGCCAGCTTCTGAACCCTTTAATGGTTCGCATCCATATGCAGATATTAATATCGTTTTCATTCCTTATTTAAGTGATTTGAGTTTATTTATCGTTGATTGCTTTTTTTAGTCCGATTGTATCGAGCAAAAGAAGATAATTCAATGATTATAAACCATATTTTAAAGTGTTGAAATATTTAAATGTATTACTGCAATTTATTGGTTGTTAAATCAAATGTAAGTTTTATAGCATCTTTAGCTATTTCTTCAGGAGTTTTCATTGCATCTAATATGTGGAAATATTTACCTGATACAGCTAACCGATGTAAGGATTTCAATTGGTGATTGATTTCATCAATGGTTAATTCTTGCTTTCGTTTATGAATGGTTTCTGCATCTGCTTCTAAAATAAATACAATATCAGGTTTCTTTGTCAGTTTTGCAAACATCATTCTTAGTCGAAATGGTAAATTTATTCGTGTCCTTTCCGGATCCGATATAAAATCATAGATGTATCTGTCAAAGATGGTTATTTTGTCAAATTGAGCATTTTTGCGAAGAATAAGAGGTACGCCAACAACATAGTCCAACCAATAGTAAGCCATGCGCAATAATGAGCTAAGTTTTCCAGCGGGTTTGGCACGATGTGGATTAGTAAAATCTTTATCCTGTTTCATAACCCCGACTTTTTCGCCTGCAGCTCCCAAATTTGGCAATATATTCGGTCTAAAATGGTACGTATCCAGTAAATCATTAGCAGCACATACATAGTAAAACCCCAATTCATTACCGAAATGCTCAATAAACGTAGTCTTACCTGTACCATCGGGAGCATGAACAGAAATCATCGTGTTATATCTGTTCAAGTTCAGCAACAATCTGCACACTTTTTCCCATAAGAAATCAGCCACATTGTATATCGAAAACAGAGGGCGTTTAATCAACAAACGAAATTTTGATTGGTGAGAGAAATGCTTCCCTTTCTTTGCAATTTCTTTATATCTTCCAGCTGCAAGCAATGTAACCATTTCATTAGCAGCGGATACCCCTAAAATATTTTTTAGCAGTACTGCAAAATCATCTTTTTCAGTTTGGAATGTTTTTGCGATACTTTTGGCATACTTTTCCTTTATAGAGTGATAACAGATTGTACTGTGCAGTAGCAACACTACATTGCCCATTAAATCATCAAGCACCTGAATTCCATTGTCATTCTTTTGGGAATGCGCATATAACACGTCAAATGGAAACATTTCAAATCCCTTGTGTAAAAAGCCTTCCAATAAATCAATATGGATGGCAAAACGAGTATCTGGATTCATGCCATACCAACAACGCAAGCGTTCAAATTTGTGAACTTTGTAATGGCTGACTCCATGCTTTTGGTAACACGATTGTATGATTCGTGCAGAATCACGGTACCTACTTGGTTCAATTACTATATCCACATCTTTTGAATGGTTTTCATATGGCAATCCATCATCGTTCTTTAAGATTACATAACGGATGCCATGAAAAACCAGACCATCCAGAAAATCCTTCAAGAGCGCAGCATGGCGTTCGTCCCATTCTACACGTGCTTCCAGAAAGTTAAACTCATTATTCATCTTCATAGTTTTTGGGGAGTTCTTGCTATGCGCTTATAGTTTTTTATCATATTCTTAACAATACTACTCCAGTGCAATTCTTTTTCACACACCAACCGCGCGTTAGCTCCCAACATTTTCATTTCGTCAGGCTTGTTTAGAAAATATTCAATGGAACGAGAAATGTCTTGGGCATAAGGTTCACACATCAAATAGAAGGGTTCATTGCTTAGATACTTCATATTGCAACCTGCTGTGAGTATCATCGGCATTCCGCAAGCCATTGCATCAATAATTGACATTGAAAAGCCTTCACTATCCGATGCCATAATATATCCGTCAGAACTAAGCATGGCGTTGTACTTGTCATCTTTGTAAAGCGGACCGATCCAATAGAAATTATCACTTACGCCAAGCTCTTTAGCCAATGCCTCAAAACGAGCGGCATTGCCTTTATTATCGGGGCCAATAAGTACAAATGCTAAATTCTTCTTTCGATTGTCTGGCAACATGCTGATGGAACGGATGATTAAATCAATATTCTTATCGCTTCTCAGTACGGATATCATAGTGAGAATCTTTTTATCATGAAACGGATAGTCTTTGAAGAAATCAGGGTTTGCCCTTTCTGCGGACGGCATGTCACCCGGCTCATATCCATTGTAAGCCACAAAACTTTTTCCGGTATATCCATATTTGCGTAGCCCGGTACCCTCTTCTCGTGTTAGAATATGACACTCGTCTGCCATGTTCAAATACTTTAATTCAAATAGCCAACGGGCTATTTTTCTTTTGCCCGTAAAAGCATGGGGGTTGGAATACGTTCCGTGAGTGGTTATTACGGAACGTATTCCAAAACGATGCAACGCATCCATAATTATATTCTTGTCATAAAACCAAATGAGATGGAAATGCACAATATCAATGCTTTCTTTTTCTACTTCAAGACGTTTGATAATATCATGCCCTCCCCATGGTTTGACACGAGGAAAGCACTCTACTGTAACAAACTCATCTCGTTTATAGGATGAATGTTTACTCTGTCCATCTACAATTGCCCATATTTGGCTATCGATGCCAGCCAACTTTTCATATTTATTCAGATAATAAACCACACGGCTTATGCCATTTGCACTGGCAGGATTAGCCTTACCATGAACGATATGTATTACTTTCATAACTTTCGTTTTTTTTAGATTTCCCGATGAGAAACGGGAACTTATGATTCAAAAGATATATTATTGGCAAATGACAAATCAAGACCATAACGGTCATTGGAAATGCCAAAAGCATTGAATAATCATTTGTAGGTATGTGAAACACTACTTTCGTTATTTCTTTAATTAATTGCTGAATAGGAGAATGAAGCCCTAACACTACCGAAGTTCCCTCTCCAATTGTTAATATGTGTTTGTTTCTTGGTGTAAACATTGACATACCGATCACAAAGAAAAATCCAAAGATAGCTGCCAAGTACATCAGTATCATGTTATTACCATATCCGGCTCCACTAAACTCAACATGACCATTAAGATTAGTGATTAAAAGACACATAAGCGCACAACACAAAGAAACAGCAATGTTTACAAGCATTTTGCTCTCTTTCAGCCGTGCTATAACATTTGTCTTAGTCTTTAATAAATACCCAAAAACAAACAATGGAAACGCCATCAATGCTGTGTCAACTCTGGCATAAGGGGTATAATTATTCTCCTTGAAGAAAAAGTATCCAGTCAAGCAAACGATTGTTGTAATAGTCAACGATTTAACACTACATCTATATCTCTTAGGAATATAAAACAAGAGCTTAACTATGAATAATGCGACAAAGAACCATGACGGACCATTGGTATGAAAAGCAAAACTTGTAGTTTTAACAGTGAACAATCCTATTAAGGGTTTCATAATGAACTCAAAGCAACCATCATAAGGGTGATTGTATGGGTGAGCCCAGATGACAAACATACCAAAAGGCAATGTCAAAAGATAGAACACTATATAAGGAACCAGCAACGCCTTTGCATTCTTTTTCAAGTAAGGAAGGAACTGCTCTTGCTTAGCAGACGAAAAGTATCCGGAAAGGATAAAAAACAAGGGCATGTGGAATGAGTATATAAAATCAAATGCTCCATCATTCGCCAACGCATTATGCCCAAGCACCATAAGAAATATACCGATAACCTTAGCATTATCAGCCCAAATTTCTCGCATAGTCTTTTATTGTAACGTATTTATATGATAAAAATAAGGCCAGTGTAAACCATATAATCTGAATATTCAGGCCTCCATAGAAAAAGCATAGGAATAGCCAAAAAAAGCAACTCATCACCATATCGTTACGTAAGAAACATATAAATAAGGTAAAGCTCCAGAAAATGATTGCAGAAAAAATGCCAAAATTATACCATATACTAAAAGAACCTGCTCCGCAATCGACAGATGGTAATGGCGTTAATCCGGCATCAGCATCAACTCCCTTTCCAAACAAACCGTCTTTAGTAAAAATAGTTACTTTTTTAGCTCCATGAAGTGTAGGAACGATTCTAATTGCAGCACTTAAATCTTTCTTTATTAGTTGTTTTTCATCGAAATCGGCTATAGCCACAACAAAATCCGCTGTTCGCTTGGCTGTATCATTGGTAGATATTACATATATAATAGCCGGTGTTAACAATAATCCGACTATAAATAAAGATATTACCTGCTTCTTCGGAATGAATCTCAAAAGTAAAATAAACAATAGTAAGAAACCGGTACCACTCCCCATAGTAAAGATAGGGTATAAAAATGCAGCTATTACTTTTTTATTTGTTTGTAATAAAAGTTTTTTTATATCCTTTATATCTGTAATATACATCTGAATGTTAATATAGAAAAACATTAATAGCGTTTGTACACGAGCGGTGTGTGATGGTTCAGCCATTAATGAATTAAGTTTCCATGGTTCTCTAGGGTTATAATTTGACAAATTAAATATCGGAAGTCCCGTAAGAACGCAAAACTGCTGTATCATCAGGGTGATACAATAGGCATATAGCAGCCATTTTATTAACTTTGCAAAATCATCCGCTCTATAGTCGCTAAAAGACAGTACCCGCGCAAATGACATAAAGAACATACAGAAGAGACAACTGTACATAAGTGTAGACCACCGCAATGTCTCTGGATGAAACACTATAGTGAAGATAATCATCATTAAACAAATGCTAATGAGGGGAATGTCTATTTTTGGCAGGATGACCGGATATTTTATAAAAAAATATGGAGAGAAGCACATCGCCCCAATCAACAGTAAATTCTTATTGCCTTCACCTAATGCGAATGCAGGTGCCACTGCCAACAAGATAATGAAAATATTGACTAGCGTGTTGGGCGATTTTATAAATGGAAACATATTTTTTTATAAAAAAGTTTCTGCAATGATTTGGATAGTAAAAGTATTTTTAATGAGAATCCACTATAGCCACTATATTTGGATAGATAATACTCTCTTGAAGAAAACAGCTTCAATAAATTATTAGCTGGATTTCCTTTTTCACTTTTTACATGGCGATGTATTGCATAAACATCCTTCAGGTAGTACATCTTTTTTTTATTTAATTGTAACTGTTTTGCCAATATACTCTCTTCACTATAAAGAAATACACCTTCATCAAAGAAATCAATATGTTCTATAAAATTCATTCGTACCATCAAACAACATCCTGATATTTTCTCACAATACCCGGATTTAGAATAATCTTCCAAGAACCAATCTCCTTTGCGATGATAACGCAAATATGTAATAGGCCATAAGAACTCTTCTTGATATGTACTTTCACGCAGCGGATTCTGATGACGTCCTTCCGGAGTCACAATATCACTTCCACACACCACAATCTCTTCATCCTCTTCCATCTTTTCCACCATCCTTACCACATAATCCTCTTGTGGGAACTCCATGTCCGGATTGGCTATCAAGGCATATTCGTAGCCTTTATTTGCAGCATAGCGCAATCCGATGTTATTTCCTGCATTATATCCCTTATTTTCATGATTTTCAATCAAAGTACATTGTTCTTTCTCGTACAAGGATCTCAAATTTTTCAAGTCATCTTCGGACGAACAATTGTCAACAACTATAATCTCTATATCAATCCCTTGTTGTTTTTTCAGGAAAGAGATGCACTTACGGCAATCGGAGGAGGTGTTGTAGTTGAGTATTATTATTGGAACTATCATATTGTTATGTTTTGCAATCTAATTTGCCTGTTTGGTTAGATTTTTTATCGCTGATTTTGTCAACTTAGCTAATGCCTTAACTGGAGAAGTACTTATAATATAGCAGGGCGTAAATATAAAGCTATAGTTCTTTCTATACTTTTTTGTTATCTTCCAAAGTGTCTTCAAAAAATGTAAATCAGTTGATAATCCGCTAGTTCCATCATACTTATGATAAATAAGTTCTGGAATTACGTAAGATTTTAGTTCAATTTTTCGTCTTGCTTCATAGCAAAAGTCAACAGCGTATAAATGCCAATGAGAGCAAGTTTCTTCATCAAATCGCACCTTATTATATATCTTTTTGGTCATTGCAAAGCAACATTCATCTAAAGATTCCACTTCTGTCTTTTCTTTCAATTGCGTGCGAGTAATCAACTGCTTAGTTTTTAGATACCTCATATTAGAAATTGTTCTACCGGCTTTTGGCATTCCGGCAAAGCCCAATATCTGGTTGGGATTATCTGCCAATTCTCTTACAATTCTTTCCAGCCAAATATTATCGTCAAATGCTATGTCTTGATGTAGAAAGATTAATATCTCTCCCAATTCATTTCTATGCTTTCTCAATTCTGTGTTGTAAGCATTGGCACAAGAGGGATAATTATTACTAATGTTATCAATAAACAGTTTTTTTCCCCCCCCCCCCCCCCCCCTATGTTGATATTTATTAACGATTTAACGAGCATGTCGTCAAGTTGCTCTCTATTATTGTACACGCATATAATAGAAACTGTTTGATTAGAATTTGTCATAGGCATAATTACAAATTTGAATAATCTTCGATTCTGTATTTTGATTTTTCCAAAGTTAATTGCTGAATTTCTTTCGGAGTGATTATAGATGTACCCAAGGTTTTAAGTTCACTATACTTCTCTTTGAATAATTTTTCTAAGTAATCCCTATCAAACCTTTCCTCGGGTGGATAAAGAGATGCTTCATGCTCCAAAATTTGGTCAATAGAGAACCTCACCGCAATAATTTTAGCCGGAATCCCCCCAACAACAGCATAAGGCGGAATTTCTTTTGAAACAACGGCATTAGCAGCAACAACTGCACCCCTGCCAATGCTTCCTTTTGATAATAAAGTACTATTCGCTCCTACCCAAACATCTTCGCCAACAATTAATGTGTGGTTAACATCATTGATATATAAATAGCTTAAAAATTGAGGTATCGAAACCGTTGGTGTATGATTACCGGGAATAATTGTTGACCCTGCTCCTATTGCAGAGAATTTCTTTATAATTACTTTCTGATTTTTAGATGCAATTATTTTAACATTTGGTTGTATTCTTGTATAAGAGCCCAATTCAATACGTTGTGGAATCAAATACAATGGTTTAACCAAAGTTATATGTTCACCAGCCTTAAGAAAATTTTTTGTGTTGCAATTATAAACGTATGATTTATAAATTGCAGCAGCTGTTTTCCCAAAAACATGGCTAACAAACATTAGTTTAATCGTTGACCACTTTATATTTTTTAATTTCATCGTTTAATTATTTGTTTGATTCTAAATAAATCTCTCCACCCTAAGAACAAAGCAATGCATTGCTTCTTTAAGATGTGATGATATCGAGGAATAAATACATTAGCAATACCTCCCGTAAACATAACGGTAATGATAGTAGCCCAAGCAGAACCTATAATTCCCCAACGCGGTATCAAGATATAGTTGCACACTATACAAACAAAGCACGCAATGATATTTCTAACAAACGCTATTTGATGAATATTCTCAATAATAATGAGCTGACCACCTATCATTGATAAAGCCAAACCGACAGCCTTAAACGCTAAGATCTGCATGACTGGAACGGCTGCAAGATACTCAACTCCGTAAGTGTAGCGAATAATGTAATATGAAAAAATTGACGTCAAGGAACTTAGGACTATTGTGCCCCACGTCACAATATTTATTATCTTCTGTGACTCAACCTCATAGCGATGAAGATCCTCTTTTCTATATTTTACAAGTATAGGCGATACGGTCTGAATAACTATTGTTGGTACAAACATTCCAATACTAATAAAACTAAACGCCGTAGAGAAATATCCCAATGAGGTATTATCTATCATCTTGCTGATCATTACCTGGTCTATTCGCTGATAGACAACAACAGCTGCGCTTGAAAGTAATAACGGGAACGATGTCTTCAGTAATAGGGTAGCAAATGTTTTATTAAACTTCCAATCAGATATATTTGCAACTTTCTTCCTATATGCAAAAATATATCCGAATGCTAAGAGAGCAAAATCGAATGTCAAGGCTGCTATAAATGTCCATAGGGGTGCTTCTAATAGCAACAATATGATTTTAATTCCCGCTCCTAACATAGTTCGCATTATCTCGGATTTTACAACATATTCATTTTGAATTATTGAAGTAAAATAATGTCTAATAACATCAAAGCAACTAAAGATACTTGTCAAAGCATATATAAGAATTAAAATCGATGTTTCAGCACTCTCGTTGCTAAAATAGAGATACATACATATCCCAATGATCATTATAACTGCCAAAGCAATACGCATCAAAAAGGAAGTTCCGAGGATAACTTCCTTAGGGACATTTTTCTTTGATAATTCTCTAATGATAATATCCGTTGTTCCAAAAGTGGAGAAAACTGTAAAAAGTCCTACAATACTGATTATATAATTCATTAAGCCATATTGTTCCGGACCTAAATAGCGAGCTACCAAGATGCCCACAAACAAGGTGCTAAGTAATGTGACTACTTTGCCTACTACAGCCCAGAACACATTGCGTACTACCTTTCCTCGTGTGGAGTCGCTATGAAATTGTGATTTTAATTTAGTCAAAAACAGTATCATATTTCAAAAATTAGGTTATGACCTTTTAAAATGTAAGACGTCACTTCAGAACTATTACAGCCCTAAATCATCTCATTTTTATACTTTTACACAGGAAACAACGTTTGTAATTAGGTATATAAATAAAACTACTTGTGATATTTTGCTGTTATTCTAATAGCCTTTGGTACGACTGAAAGTTATAGTGAAAATATCTTTATTTGTTATTTTCTGTCAAAGGTTATAGCAGAAAACTTTGGTGCTCGATGGAATAATTCCCAAACCAGCATCGGAAGACTGATACCGACGATTGTATAGACCATCCATAATGAGGGATGAATTTTTTTGATTACCGGAAATTGCGATAACCATTCGGCAGGCAGATCATTGTAATAGATGTGGAGAAAACTTATAATCTTAAACGTCAGAAAGTGAAATGTGAGAATATAGAGTGTCTTGTCTCCAATATAACCCAATAGGGATGCGATTTTTGTTTGCGACAGCCATTTTGACAGTTGTATAGTGGCTACTGTTCCGCATATTGCTATGACATAATAAAGCCAGACAATACTACCTTTGCAGTCCATACTTAAGCTTGTGTATATTGCGACTATAGCAGAAACAATAAACAATGCAGATCCGATAATATGTGTATAAGTACTCTTTAAATCTGTTTTGTGGTAGATATATCCACTCATATAGAATGCTGTTGCCAAGAGCGTCTGTTCTCCGAATTGAGCAGGTAGTCTAACGGGTCCTTTTAATTTGTTGGCAAATGTTGATTTGCTTGACTTCCGCGTAAAGTGAAAGAATAGTATTACTATGCCCTATCACCATCAAGATAATGCAAATAGCTTTTGCAATATCTAATGTTAAGTCCCTCTTTTGTCCCATTGGTTTTCAATTATTCATGGGAGCCTGTTACAAGTGTCTTCATCATTCATAAAGCCCCATTCCATACTCAAACGGACTCTCAAAATCCCTCAATAACGGATGCTTCGTATCTTTCTCACTCAGTATCGCTTTATCAGCTGGTATTTTCCAGTCTATTCCTATGCCTTCATCCAAGATACTGATTCCACCATCGGCTTGTGGAGCATAATAGTTGTCACATTTGTACTGAAATACAGCCACTTCACTCAATACGGCAAAACCATGGGCAAAACCTCTGGGAATAAAGAACTGAAGATGATTGTCTTCCGACAATTCTACAGCCACATGCTCACCGTATGTGGGCGATCCTTTACGAATATCTACAGCCACATCAAGTACGCTGCCTTTAACGCAACGCACCAGTTTACTTTGTGTAAAAGGAGATAATTGAAAATGGAGCCCGCGCATTACTCCATACGATGACATACTCTCATTATCCTGTACGAAATTCACCTTGCGCACTTTTTCCTCAAATTCCCGTTGGGAAAAAGACTCGAAAAAGTAGCCGCGTGCGTCTTTGAAAAGGCGTGGCTTAATGATGACCAAACCCTCTATATTTGTTTTTTGTATAAGCATTGTTTTTAAGAAATATGAGATTCTTGTTAGCGTTCAATTCAGAGCATACGCACTCTGTAAGGTATCTCTCGGGATGCCTCACAGAAAATGATTACTAAATTCAATCGGTCGGATTATTTAGAAACTGGATGACAATCTTTTATTCTATTCTCCTTCTATCTTCCATTCCCCCAGCGTCCTCCGCTCCCTGTCGAAGTTAATCCCTACCTTTACTATCGGCAGTCCGCACAGAGCGAAGCGTTCGGGATAATTTTTCAGGTCGATTTGTTGCATGGCGGCATCGGCGGTTTTATCCAGTTTCAGTTCTATGACGTATAGGGTGCTATGGGTGCGCAGCACTACATCCACGCGTCCGCGGGGAGTGCGTACTTCCACGTCTACGTAGAAGCCGAGAAGGCTGAAGATGACATAGAGCAAGGATTGATAATGCCCCTCATAGTCCGTGTTGTCGCACTGCGGAATGCATCAGCCCCAGACGCACCTCTTTGTTGGGGATGTCGAGCGTGTACAGGTCCAAACGGGCGTCATAGTCCTTGATGGTGATGTAACCGCTCTGGTAGAGTAGGGGAGTGATGTTTGTCATCTGTTCCGTAGGGGCGTCGAAAGCTGTGGCAAATACCTTCTGTCCTCCTATCTGTTGGGGAGCAACGCCATACTTGTTCAGCATTTCTATCAGATAGGCAGGCGTGCCGCTGCCGAACCAATAAGAGTTCATCTGGCCATCGGCAAAAGCATTCAGCAGGCTGAAGGGATTGTATAGGTCGGGTGACGGCCAGGTAAAATGATAACCGTCATAGTGCTCTTTCAGCTTTTCCAGCACCTCCTCACGGGTCAGCTTCATGCGCGTGGCCAGCAAATCCAGATCGGTTGACATTTGGGTCAGCATTTCCTCTTCGCTAATGCCACAAATAGCGGCATACGGTTCATCCATGCTGATGTTGTCTATATTGTTCAATTCTCTGGATGGAAAGAACCTCGTGATGCCGGTGAGAAATACAAAATGCAAATAAGGGTCGCATGCCTTGAGCGGGCTGTAGAAATTCCGCATTACGTTCCGAAGCTCGGGCAGGTTCTTCTCTTCATGGATTACGTCGAGAAGCGGAGCGTCATATTCGTCGATGAGAACGACGACCTGCCGACCAGTCTGAGCATAAGCACGTCCTATAAGACCTTGCAGGCGCAGATTGGCACTTATTTCACCTTCTCCCTTGCCATAGATTTCTTCATACCTCAATAACTTGAGATTCAATTCCTGTTCCAGTTGCTCTCTGTCCACGTGCTTCGCTGTGCTCATGTCAAAATGCAGCACCGGGTACGAGATCCATTCCGCTTCCAGTTCCGCTATGGCAAGACCTTCGAACAGTTCTTTCCGGCCTTCGAAATAAGAATGAAGCGTGCTGGTGAGCAAGCTCTTTCCAAAGCGGCGTGGGCGGTTTAGGAACACAGACTTAGGGCCGGAATGCGTCATTCGATAAACATATTCCGTTTTGTCGATATACAAATAATTGCCTTCCCGTATTTTTGAGAAAGTCTGTATTCCTATCGGATAGCGTTTTCGTTGCTGCATCATTTTTCTGTTTCCTCCTTCACGTATGGTTTACTTGTAAAGTAACAAAATCCGTTCGTTTTCTCCAAACAAAGCTTTCACTTCTTCTTCTGATACACGTCATGATCTGTTGCTTTCTTTAAACCGATTTCTTTTATTTTCCTCCCCTTCCTCTCCTCATCAACATATTATTAATCTGTTGCCTCACATTGTCCACCTTTCCCCCCGATGTCAGTCGAGGGGCAAAAGGAAGAAGAACCTCGATGAAGGCGCCTTTCACCACCGTGTCCTTGCCCACGAGGGATTCGCTGAGCATGATGCTTACCACACCCGCCAGATCATGGGCGGTGGTACATTCGCCCAGAAGCCGGGTGTACTCATGCACTTTTTTCACGTCGGGCACGTAGGTGAAGAGATGGCACTCGTCATCATTCAGGCTTTCAATGTCCTCGGTTCCTTCGGGACGGATGGCGACCTCGGCAAACTGATCGCCGTAAAAGTGCTGAACGGCGGCAGTAGCCGCGGGGGCTATCATGTTCGTGCCGCCGAATATCTTTATCTCTATTTCCGGTTTGTCGTTCATATTTATATTATTTATCTCCATTTTCTTTAAACATTTTCAATGTATTATCAATGAGTATTCAATGAATGTAAACAGTTTATAAATGCCTTTTGATGTAGTGAAATGGATGGGTTATTCACCGTATCTTTGTTGACATAAATATAATAAATATAATCGTTTTATGAAAGAATCTATTATGTCTTTTTTCAATGCTCCCATCACCAATAAAGTGCCTGCCGGAGTATGCAGCATAGCGGGGCTTCATGCCTACATCTCTTCCGATCCCCATCTGAAGGAACTGACACAAATAGTAAGGTCCACTACGGAAAATGATAAGGATTTCCGTAAAAAAAAGCAAACGTTACTGCCTTACGTCACGCCTGCAGGCGTCTTTTCGTACTGTCGGGAGCAGTGCATCGTGGTGTCATCTGGAGCCTTTGTGATAGACATTGACCATCTTGCTTCTATCGAAGAGGCCATGATGTGGCGCGACCGCCTTTTTGCCGACGAAGTGCTGCAACCGGATCTTGCCTTTGTAAGCCCCGGCGCCAAAGGGGTGAAACTCTTTGTGCCCTACCGCCTCACCCTCACAGATACGCTCGAAAACTCGTTTGACAATGCCCTGCACACAGCTTGGGACTATCTGGAATGGCGACACGGACTAAAGGCCGACGCCGCCAACGCCGATATGTCGAGAGCCTGTTTCCTGGCATACGATGCAGAATGCAAATTAAAAAATAATAATTAAAATCACAAATCACAACTTTTATCGTGAATGAACTTGACATTATCGAGCAATTGACCATTGCCGTAGAACAGGGCGGAGCCAATATTGCCCCCACTTATCAGGAATATATGCCACTGGCTTTTGCCGTGGCCAACAGCTGCGGAGAGGAAGGACGTAGTTTCTTCCATCGCCTTTGTCGCCTCTCCGATAAGTACCGGCATGACGAGGCCGACAAACTCTACGACCACGCTCTGCAGAACGGACGGGGAGGCAATTCCCTGGGAACAGTGTTCCATCTGGCCCAACTGGCAGGCATACGTTTCGATAAGAAACTTGCAAACTTGCAAAACTTGCAGGCCTCCTTCACACCCACACACACGTGCGCACGAGGGAAAGGCGGAAACACAGAACAGAAACAACCGCAAAGCACCGAAGATACCGTGATAACAGTTCCCGCAGAAACGTCTGTCTCACTGCCCTGTTTCGTGGAATACAGGTGGCCGCTCTTTCTGCAACAAGTGATAGACTGCGGAGACTCACCCGCCCAAAGGGACATTCTGCTGCTGGGAGCGCTGACCGTATTCGGAGCTACCCTCAACAAGCTGCTGAGCTTTACTTACGGGCGAAAAAGCAAATATCCGTGCCTGCAAACTTTTGTCATTGCCCCGCCCGCTTCCGGAAAAGGCGCACTGACGTGGGTGCGCCGGCTGGCGGAACCCCTGCACGACTCGCTTATGGCAGCGTACAGCGAAAAGATGAAAATCTACCGGCGCGAGAAAGCGCAATGGGACGTGCTGGGCAAGGAGAAGGTAAATATCCCCGAACCCGAACAGCCTTGTATGAAGATGTTCCTCATTGCGGGAGACAACTCAGGAGCTGGTATGCTGGAGAACCTGATGGACGCCGATGGAGCCGGACTGATATGTGAAACCGAAGCCGACACCGTGAGTACAGCCATCGGCACGGATTACGGACACTGGAGCGACACGTTGCGCAAGAGTTTCGATCATGAGCGGCTGGCCTACAATCGTCGTACCAACCACGAATATCGGGAATGTAATAAATCATATCTCAGCGTATTGATCAGTGGAACGCCAGCCCAGGTGAAGCCGCTCATCCCCTCGGCAGAGAATGGCCTCTTTTCGCGCCAAGTGTTCTACTGTATGCCTCCCATTCGTGAGTGGGTGGATCAGTTCGACCAGTCCGGAGCCGACTATGACCGTATGTTCACCCTTTGGGGCGAGCGTTGGAAACGACTGCTCGATGCCCTGACGGCTGCGGTAAGCGGTATAAGCCTGAAGCTCACCGAAGAGCAGAAAGACGAGTTCAACGCTCACCTCTCAAGCGTATTCGGCCGTGCAGGTGTGGTTCATGGCGACCACATGAAAAGCGCAGTGGCACGTATTGCCATCAACATTTGCCGTATCATCGGCATCGTGGCATTGATGCGCTCGCTCGACGCCTTGCTGATGGCAACGGACGGCATCGATCCGACTGCTGCCGAAAAGCCGGCGGATGACATGATAAAAGTCTTGCTGGCTTGTCCGGGCCTATCGCCTTCACCCCATGTTCCGCAAGAGAACGTGCAGGATGGAGTGGTTTCGCAGTTCGAACTCACTGTGGGCAGCGATGACTTTCATGCCGTGCTGTCGCTCGCGGAGCCTCTCTACCTGCATTCGTGTCATATCCTTTCACTTCTTCCGTCGACGGACTCTGTACAGCCACAGAAAGTATCACAGGAGACGTTTCTGGATGGACTGCCTCTTTGCTTCACCCGTAGCCAGGCCCTTCAGGCAAGTACCCGGTTCGGGATATCTCCCGGTACGCTCGACTCGCTGCTGAAACGGATGACCGACAAGGGTCAGTTGCAGAAAGATGGTCGGGGAGAATACAGGTTCAAGTGAAGAATCCTTCGGAATGTGAATTCCATTTGCCTCACGCACGTATATGCGTGTGTGGGTGTGAGGGCCCCCTGCAAGATTTGCAAGATTGCAAGATTTTTTTTCCCAACTGGGAAAAAAATATTCCCCACTTGGATACTAATTCCCCCTTCATTTTTTTCTCATCAATCCTTTAATTTTTTAATTCTTTCATTTTGAATAACTCCTTTCACCCCGTCTTCATGAAGAAGAGCGAACTGGCCCTTCTCTATTTTCCGGATTCAACTGTCGCAGTGGCTACCAACCGTCTGATGCGCTGGGTTCACGATTGTCCACCCCTGATGGAGGAGCTGGAAGCAGTCGGTTATCATCGTTCGCAGAAGTTGCTTACTTCCCGTCAAGTATCGCTAATCATCCGGCACCTGGGCGACCCGTAATGGTGAAACCCATCGGAACCCATCGAAACCCATAAGTCGGTTTCCGGTCAGCCATATCTTTGCCCGGATTTTTTGAAGTAGTTAAGTAGTAATTGCTTACTACTTAACTACATTGAGAATCATTATTAATTAAATTTATTGAGATTATGGGAATCAAAGTAAAAGCCCGTCAGACCAAATTGACGGTGGGCCCCTCAAAAGGGCAGTATCGCTTCATCATGCAGGCAGAAATCTACAGCACGTTGAAACAGGAAAAAGTCATATCCGAAGCTGCTATCCGCTCGGGAATCCCGAAGGGAAGCATCAATGCCGCTTGGGAGGCTATCGGTGATGTAATCAGGGCATGGGCCACAGAGGGTCATTCCGTAGCCGTACCCGGACTGGGTACCATGCGCTTCGGCCTCCAAGCCGCCTCGGTGTCTAAAGTAGAAGACGTAGGTACGGGACTCATCACCACCCGCAAAGTCATCTTCACACCCAGTACCACCATCAAACAGGAGTTGAAGGATACCTCCATCAACATTACCTGTTACGATAAGGACGGAAACGTCATCAAGCAAGTCACCTCCTCCGATCCGGGCGATGTGGACGAAGGCGAGGGAGGCGGAACCGGAGGCGATGGCGGAATTGAAGATGATCCGTTGGGATAAATTATGAATTATAAATTACAAATTATAAATTATAAATTATAAATCTTCTCATGTCTGAAACAAAGAATAAAATTACTTGGGTGTCTTTGCTAAAAGCTATTATCCAGGCAGCCATTGCGGCACTCACAGCACTGGGTGTCACCAGTTGTTCAACTGCCATCGAATGTCTGCTGCCATGATACAGGAAACATTTCCTATGACTGTAGGTGAGGAGGAGGTGCGCGATGAGCGCGAACTCCTCACTCGGGTGGAGGACGGGCTGATGATGGACGCTGTCGATTCGGTACGCTACATTATTCTGCACTGTTCTGCTACTCGCTGCAACTGTGACTATACTGTGGAACAACTCTTGCGTGACCATCGTACCCGTGGGTTTCGTACTATCGGTTATCATTTTTATGTCCGTCGCGATGGTACGGTCAGTCAGCATCGTCGATTGCTCGAGGTGGGGGCACATTGCCGTCCCTTCAACCGGTGTTCTATCGGAGTATGCTACGAAGGCGGACTGGACGCGGAAGGGCATCCCGCTAATACGCTCACTCAGGAGCAGTTTGAACATTTGGAACAGCTTCTAACGAAGTTACTGAAACTCTTTCCGGAGGCGCAGCTCAGAGGCCATCGTGATATGCCGGGAAGTGTGCCCAAAGCATGTCCCTGTCTCGACTGTCAATCCGTGTTCCGAGCCATTCTTTGAAATGCTTCGAAGCGTGCATATCGGTTCCTGTCAGGTCGTACATCCCTGCTTTGAGCAGGGATGCGGCCTTTTTTTGTGCATGCAGGCCGTACATTCCCGTAATTGCCGGAAGGTTCAGTTGAAAGGCGATTCCCTCGTGCTTCAATGCGCGGTAATCGGGCATGTTCATATACAGGTAACGTTCGGGGTGTGCCAGCAAGGGCCGATAACCTTTCGCTTGAATGCGTTTCAGGACAGATAGCAAGTTCATGGGCGGATTGAAACAGGACGTTTCCACCAGCAGATACTGCCTGTAGCCTTCGCAGAGTAGAAGTAGATCGTCGGTCTCCAGACGCTCCTCAAAAAGGTTGTCCATCATGTATTCGGCGGCCAGGTTCAGTTCCACCGTACCACAGTAAGCATCTTCCGGCTTCCGGAATTTTTCTTTCAATTCTTGGAATCTTTCTTTCAGTCCGGCGGTGGTATTGGGTATATCCTCCATGATATGGGGAGTAAGCCACACCTTGCGGACGCCTTGGCGTTTTATCTCCGCAAGAATCTGAAGCGACTCGTCCATTGTCTTCACGCCGTCGTCTACCCCGGGCAATATGTGGGAGTGGCAGTCGGTCATTTCACAAAGGATGCCGCTTTCCGCAATGGACTGGGATTTAGAAAATGGCCACATGAATCTTATTTTTCTTTATCTCCATAATAGGAAGCATAACCGTAATGGTATCCGTAGCGATATCCATAACGTCCTCCGGCACCTTCCGTTCCGTTCAGTATCATGGAGAGGTTTTTAAATCGTTTTTCGGTATACATATTTTCCAGTTCGGGAAGCATGGATCGGTCCAGCAAGCCGGAACGGACTATAAAGATGGTGCGGTCCGCCCATTTTTCGATGATTTGCGCGTCGGCCACGATGTCGACAGGGGGACAGTCTATGAAGATATAATCATATTCCGGTCTCAATGCCGCTATCAGTGTAGCCAACTTGCTGCTTTCCAACAGTTCCGTTGGGTTGGGAGGTACTGTCCCGATGGGTAGGATGTGCAGGTTTGCGTATTCCTTGTAGGGAACTATGATTTCCTTCCAATTCTCAACCTGATTGTTCAGGTAATTGCTTAATCCCTTGTCTGGAGAATCGACATAAGAAGAGGCGGTTCTGTGCCGGAGGTCTCCGTCAATGACCAGAACTTTCTTCTTTTTGATGGCGAAGCTCATGGCTATGTTTATGGCCAGAAAACTTTTTCCACTGCCGGGATTGAATGAGGTCAGTACGAAGACATGTTGGTTGCTGTCCTTGTTTATCATGAAATCCATGTTGGAACGCAGCACGCGGAATGCCTCGTTGATGATGTTGCGGTTGCCCTCATTCACCACTACGGTTTTCAGGTCCTGCCGCCTCCGGTGCTTGAGCTCCCACCATTTTTTCTTTGTGCCGGAGTATTGGGGAATCTCGCCAATGAACGGTATGCTCAGATTTTGCAGGTCCTTGCGACCGCGCACTTTGGTATTCATATTCTCCTTCATGAAGATGATTACTGCCGGAACCAGTAGTCCCACGGCAAATGCCACCAACAGGATATTCATCTTGCGGGGAGCAGTAGGAAACATACTGCCGCGCGGAGCGGTAATCAGACGGGTGTTGTAGGCGGTAAATGCTTGTGAGAGTTCGTTTTCCTCACGTTTTTGGAGCAGGTAGAGATAAAGCTCCTCCTTAACCTTTTGCTGACGTTCCACAGACAGCAGATACTTTGCCTGGTTCGGGTTGGATGCCAGTCGGGTGGTGGTGGCGTCTTCTACCCGGCGGAGGCTACGGATTTGGGTATTCAGCGAGACGATCAGATTGTCGACCGACTGGATGATGGTACGCTGCATACTTTGCAGGGAACTCGCCATGTTCTTTACCAACGGATTTTTTTCGCTACTGTTGGCTATCAATCGGTTGCGATCCAGCACCAGATTGTTATATTCGCTGATCTGCGTTTCTATGTTGGCGCTGACGATGCCTGAATTGGTGGGTAACGTTTGGTTCAACTGTTTTGTATTCAGTTCTCTGCGTATATATTGGGCGGTGGAGAGCTGGTTGTTCAGTGCCGACAGCTCTTTGTTATTCTCAGCGGATTGTGCCATGTAGAGGCTGGATGCCGCCTGCACATCGGGCAGTAAATGCTCGCTCTTGTATCCGGCGATGTTTTCGTCCACATGACCCAGTTCGTTCTCTATCACTCCCAGACGGTCGCTGATGAACTGAGAAGTACTGACGGCAATCTGGTTTTTGTCTTGAATCCAGTTCTCGTTATAGACTTCGATCAGGGTATTCAGCAGGTCTTCCGCTTTCCGGATGGAGGCGTCGCTGATGCTGAGGTTGATGATGGTGGCGTCGTCACTGCCCAATTCGGCAACCAGCGCGTTGGCATAGGTGTCGGCGGTGGCACTTACGCTTCCCCGGACATACTGGATAGGTGTGTTTATGAAAGCGTCAGCGTTTTTTTGCGCAGGATGCAGAATCATAGTTCCGGCAGAAGTCTGTATGGAGTCGCCCATTTGCGCGGAGAAAGTTTCTCCGGTACTTTCATCCGACACTTTAAGATCGGAAATGGTAAACGTGTCTTTAGAGGAGAACTCGATAGTGAAACTCAAGGGGGCCTCCGGTTGGTCGCGGAATGTGACGGTGAACGGGGCCGCTTTGTACAAATCGACCTTCTTCAATCCCCTGCGGACGGTAAAGACTTCGTTCAGTCCCAGACGGCTGACTACCTCGGTCATCAATGTGGGCGATTTCAGCGTCAGCAACTCGTTGTTGATGTTGGTATTGGACTTGAAGATGCCCAAATCGGAAAAGTCGCTCATTGAGCTGGTCGAAGAACTACTTTTGGAGTTGTCCTTGACGAGAATGGCAGCGGTACGGGTGTAAATGGGCGGGGTACTCAGCAGGTACAACACCGCTATAGCCAGGGTAATGAACAGGCAGACGGCAAACCAATACCACTTGGGAACAAACATGCTCCACAGGTCCTGTATCCGTATAAAGTCATCGGCGGGTTTGCCGGCAGGCGTTTTCTTTTCAACCATAATAATAAGTAATTATTTAAACAGCAATACACCTAAGGAGGTGAGGAATGATCCAATGCTAATCCATAATCCTACGCTCTTCACACTGTTTTCATTCAGTGTGGATTGTCCGGCACGTACTTTGTTGGGCTGCACATACACCACATCGTTCTGCTTCAGGTAATAAACGGGAGATTTGAATAGATCGCAGGAGCGGAGATCCACCCAGTGCGTCACCCGTTCTCCTTTTTCTTCACGAATCACGAAGATGGCATCCCGCTTGCCGTAGATGGTGAGGTCACCGGCCATGCTGATAGCTTCCAGCAAGGTTATATAATCTTTTGAGATACTGTATTTCCCTGGAGTCTTCACTTCACCCAGGACGGAGAAGCTGAGGTTCATAAACTCCACGGTGACCACCGGGTCGTTCACTAGGTTCTCCTCTTTCAGTCTTTGTTTTACTAATGCGGCAATCTGGCTCCGGGTCATACCCGCCACAGTGAGGCTTCCCAATACGGGAAAGTCGATGGCACCTTTGTCATCAAGCGTATATCCGGAAATTTCTCCGTTGTTGTTATTGTTGTTCAGTCCTGTGGAACCTACTCTCTGCTGTACGCGCGTCAGATTGAACAAAGCCGCCAGTTCGGGGTCCTTGCTCGACACTATGATGGATATCTGATCCTTGGGTTGAACGGTGATATCCTGAGGTGGGGCCACTGCTTTGGGGCTGTTTACCTCCACGTCCTGGAAGTAGATTATCTCTTTCGATGTGTTGCACGATGAGAGCAACGCCAACGAAAATAGCAAGTATAAAAGATGATTTTTCATGTTTTAATTTTAGTATAAAATAGAAATATGAAGTATAAGGTATGAAGCGTTAATTTCTTGGGTGTTTTTTTGTAATTTTTGCTGTGATGTAGAAGTGCATCGCTGTCCATACCGCTACGTCCAGCAGAAACAGTACGGTGACGGATAGGTAAGAGGCTAAAAGTGTATTGGCAATAATAAAAAGACAGGCGATGCTCAGGATGAAGCAGAGTGCCTGATGTTGCGACATACCCAAGGCGATGAATTTATGGTGGATATGATTTTTGTCGGGGAGAAACGGAGGCTGATGATTGCGCAGGCGGTGAAGCACTACCCGAACTACGTCCAGCATCGGCACCAGCAGGAAGGAGAAAGCCGTCACGATAGCACCGGGAAAAAGTTCTTCCTTGACGGGATCGGACATACTGAGATGAATGGCCATTACGGCCAGCAACAGGCCGATGGTCAATGAGCCGGTATCTCCCATGAACACTTTCCGTCCGCGATGTGGCTTCCCGAACATATTATAATAGAAAAATGGTATCAGTGCACCCAAAGCCGCAAAGGCGATGAAAGCATATAACCACCAGCTCAGACAGACGAACATGCAACCGAAAGCGAGGAAGGCTATCATGCTCAATCCGGAAGCTAGACCATCGATGCCGTCTATAAGATTAATTGCATTCATGATATAGACAATGATAAAGACAGTGAACGGTATGCCCACATAATGGGGCAACTCGTGAATTCCAAACAGTCCGTAGAGATTGTCGAAACAAAAGCCGGAGGCTACCAGTAAAAGGCTGCAAAGTGTCTGGATGATAAACTTGGCGCGGTAGCGCATCCCTATCAGGTCGTCTCTCATCCCCATCAGATAGAGCATGAAGAGGCAACTGAATAGGGTGAGCAGGCAGGTGGATTGTTTCCAAGTGAGCAAATTGCTGTCCGTACAGAGGTTGTGGCAGGCGATGACGAGCGAAATAGGCATAATGATACACGGAAAAAAAGCGATTCCCCCTAAGCGGGGAATGTGCGTCGTATGCAACTTTCGGTCGCTCAATGGATCGAAGAGCCGCCGCCTGTAGGCTATCAGCGATATTTTGGGAATTATCATTGCACTGAGCAGGCAGCTGACGGCGAATGCCGCCAAAGTTTCAAAATAGCAGGTTGTCATTTCTGAAGGATTTGATTGGGTGAGAGCTTGTTTAAATGTATTGATTTATATCTTCCTGAGAAAGCATTGGGGAATATAGGCAGTTGCCACCGCGCACACACCCTGTATTGCCACTATCAGGCGACGGTTTCCTTTGATACGGTGTATGCAGCCTTCTGCTCCCTTAAATGGACCGTCCGTGACAAGTACTCGTTCGCCGGTGCTGTACTCCATGGGGACGTCACCGAAATAGTCCAGCCCTTTTTCTCCGGAGGAAGTGACAAGCATGAAAATTTTCATTTCCCGTTCAGGAATAGCTATTGGCAGCTTTTGCCAATTGACAAGACGGGTATATAGGAGAACCCGGTCTGTCAGCTTCTGCTGTAACGCCAGTGCTTGTTTCTCTGTGGAATAGAAGAACAGAAGGGAGGAAATGATCGGTTTACGCACGTACTTTTTCACTTCGCCACGTTCCACAAGGATTGTTTCACAAGGAATATAGGTCTCGATTTTGTCTTTATTCAGCGAGTCTTCTATCTCAAATACCTTATTGTAAAAGACTTTGAATGCATACCAATGCATAATTGAAGATACCTCTTCCATATTTGTCGTATCTCACCTAAAAGATATTCCTTCCATTCCTGCGTATCTGAGTGTTTTTGATCTTTAAAGCAACTCTGATGCGCAGCAAGCAAGGTTAATCCAATTCTTCGTTTTGTCTGTCGATTTTTGGAATTCGGAACTTCTCCTGACCCAGGAGAAGGTATCCGTAACCCTGTAATTGTACCGTTTCTAAGTAAGAAACGGCACGACGTTTTAAGGCGTTGAATTCCTGTAGGATAAAAAATATCTTTTTATCCTATTTTTTTAGGTTTTGTAGATTCGGTACGATGTATGGATAATTTTTTTAGAATATATCTATCGAGTTCTATATTAGCATCTGTTTTAAATATCTATTCATTTCTTCTTTTTATAAGTAGTTGCTTATTGTGTTAAAAATCAGTATTTTATACTTGTTTTGAGAGTAAAATATAAACAAATATTTATAGCATTATGTTGTTTTATTCTTTTATTTGTTATATCTTTGCGCCGTAATTTTAAGGTTTCTTACTTAGAAACGTTACGACATAACGCCTCTAAAATTTCTTCATTAGCCTTGTCTATCAGTGAATTTTCTACAGAATCCAAGTATATGAGCGTGGTCTTCTCGGAAGTGTGTCCCATACCTGCACTTATGACAGACAACGGTATGTTGTGTTTACGTGCAACCGTCGCCCAGCTATGCCTTGCGGTATAAGAAGAGAGATGTAGATTTTCTCCTGTCAACTTTCCCAGTTTCTTCAATTTCCGGTTGTGATAGCCCAGCGCCGTCTGATATTGTCGGAAAGCCTCTTCCGGATCATTGGACGTAATGATTGGAAAAAGGTAGGGACTGTTGTGGACAAATGGCTTGTAGCGCTCGATAATATCCTCAATAAGAGGTTCTATTCGAACAGTGAGGCGTTGTCCCGTCTTATGGCGGACATAACTAAGTATTCCTCCACTTACATCCTCCTTTTTTAGATAGGCAATATCTACAAAAGCCATTCCACGGGTGCAATAACTGAAAATAAACATGTCGCGAGAAAAGGCAAGCGGAGCAGAATGTGTCAGGTCCAGTTTTTGTAAACGAACCATAATAGCTTCGGGTACGGCACGTTTGCGGGTACGCTCCACACCAGTATAAACATTCCGAAAAGGAAATGTTTGTTCCATTTGATTCCGGCTTATCACCTTATTATAAGCAGAGCGCAAAGTCCGCATATAAAAAGAACTGCTGTTTTTGCTCACTTTTCGTGTCCGGAGCCATTGCTCATACTCCATGACAAGTCTTTCGTCTACCAGTTTGAGTGGTCTGTCTAAGCCTCCCAGGAAGTCGGAGAAGCTATTCAATGCCCGTTGGAGGTTGCGGGCATTTCCCCACCGACCATCGTTTTTAAGCTCATCGATCAGGGTTGCCAAACAAGACAACACTGTGTCTCCGTTTTCATTCAAAGTACGAAAGCGGTCAATGACATCCGCCAAAGTGTAGTCTCTTCCTTCTCCGTCCCATTCGCATAGAATCCGACGGATACACAGCAAGTCTTTTTCTATTTGCTGTTGGTAGCGGGCCGACAACCCATTGTTGTCCGCTTCAGCTATGAATGTTTCTTTTTCTGCATCCCACCAATGGGGAAGTACACGCATTCGAGTGTTTATCTGCCTGTTGCTTTGCCTGTGGCATAGCTGATAATAGATGGTGCCGGCTTTGCCTTCCACCGATGATTTTCTGAATTTTACTTTTACAGTCGCCATAGTTTTCTTATCAATTTATAGAAATATATGTTATGTATGACAAAAAAGAAGGATATCTGTTCAAACTATTTTCTTCCGACCTCTGATAGAAATCAAAGAGCTTTATGTAATTCGGATAGAAAACAAACCTATTTGGATAGTTTATCAACCAATCTTAATATATTTGTCTGTATTATTGCAGCTGCTAAAAGTGAGTATTATGAAAGACATCTTTATTATGATAAAGCGCACATTTATTTTATTACTATTTATTTCGTTATATACCAGCTTGTTTGCGGGTTCTTTCCTCCATCTGAATGTAAGGGAGGGGTTGAGCAGCAGACAGGTTTATCAGATATGCAAGGATTCAACGGGATTTATCTGGGCTTATACCCATATGGGAGTAGACCGTTATGACGGGAACGAGATAAGGCACTATAAGCTAAATGAGACGATAGACTCCAAGGATCATATATTGTCGTTCACGGTGATGGAGATAGATAAGGAGGGAAGTCTCTGGATTGCCCTGCGGAATGGCAGAATATACAGGTATGACAAATTGAAGGATTGCTTTGAACTACAGGTGGATTTGTCGCAGTCCATATCCTTTCCGGTCTTGAATGGCATAGAGTTTGAAGAGAATGGGGGATTGTGGCTATCTACATCCACAGGAGTGTATTATTGGAACAGAGCAGATAAAGTTTTGTCTCCGGCAGGCCTGATCGGCGAATGGACCAATTGCATTATTAAATCAGCGGAGAACACCTTTTTCGTAGGAACCAATACGGAAGTCTATAAAATGGAGAGAGCGGGAACGACCTGCCAATTATCAAAAGAGAAGATGGATATTCCTGTGGAGGCTCGTATAGAGGCTTTATTCCTCTACGGTACTAAATTATATGTGGGAACCTTTTCTAACAGTGCATTTGTTATTGATTTGGCCACGAAGCAGGTAAAATCTCTCGATTCCTTTATTCCGGGTATACCTGTCCGGGTTTTTGCCCACGATGGAGACCACTCTATTCTGATAGGAGCAGACGGTGCAGGTGTCTTCAGGATCGATGCTGCTAATGAAACATTGACGGAGCATTATATAATGGATGAAGACGATGAAAGAAGCCTGAATGGTAATACCGTTTCGGACATTTGCGTAGATGAATATGGAGGTATCTGGGTAAGTACCTGTACGAATGGTATCAGCTATCTGGACCCTAATGTACCCGATGTCCATTGGATCAGGCACGAACGGAATAATCCTTCTTCATTGGTATCCGATCATGTAAATGTAATGCTACAAGACTCAGAAGGTGATTATTGGTATGGCACCAATGACGGAATCAGTGTGTACCGGGTGAAATCAAAGCAATGGATGCACTTTCTGAATGGGAAAGGTTTTACTTATTCGTCTGTAGTGTTGACTCTTTGTGAAGATAATGAGGGAAATATATGGGCAGGTGGTTATGGAATCGGATTATATCGTATTCAAAAGAAATCCGGTGAAGTCCGGAAAATGCCGAGACGGAATAAACAGGCTGATAGTGGCATCTCTACCGACTATATTTATGCTATTTACTCAGAGGGTGATTATATCTGGTTCGGAGGTATTGAAGGTCATTTCACGCGGTATAACAGGCGTACCGATGTTTATACCTATTATCCGATTGATTGTGTAGGGGATATAAAGTATGGTGACAAGAATACATTGCTGATAGCCGGCTGTGACGGTCTGGGTTTCTTCGACAAATCTACGGGGGAAATCAAGTGGCAGCAGAAGTTTGGTGATATTACTTTGCATTATCCTGTCCGTTGCCTGCTGCGTTCATCCTCCGGTGACATCTGGTTGCTTACGGACGGAGAAGGGTTGATTCGTTTTAATCCGGAGAATGACCGTTCCCGTATTTATACAACTGCGGATGGGCTTGTCTCCAACTCTATTAATAGTGTGGCCGAAGATAGTAACGGACATATTTGGTTCAGTACTGAGAAGGAGTTATATTGTCTGGATCTGGTTGAAGATATGGTTATCAATGGCAATGATCTTTTAAATATCGGCTGGGGGTATTATAATTCGAATGCTTCCTTGAAGACAAAAGACGGACATCTGGCATTTGGTACGGCGGAAGGAGCTCTTTTCTTTACACCCTCTTTTGACTTTTCTAAAAGTGCACCGGTCGAATTGATATTCACAGACTTTAAATTACCTTATGAGTCGGTAAAAGCAGGAGCAGCCGGTTCGCCATTAACGGCGGGTATCAATGATACCAAGTCTCTGAAACTGAAATACAATCAGAATTCTTTCTCTATCTCTTTTTCGGCTATCAATTTTGTTTCTCCACATAAAATCAGGTATGAGTACAGGCTGAAAAACCATGAGCGGCAGTGGCATCACAGGGATGTGGCTCAAAGTGTGGGCTATATGGATCTTCCTCCCGGAAAATATACTTTTGAATTGCGTGCATTCGATAAATATACCCAGCAACAGGTTGGCGAACGTTCGGTAGAAATATCTATCGATCATCCGCTTTGGGCATCCTGGTGGGCCATAGCGATCTATCTGATTTTGCTTGTGATATTAGGTTATTTTTTCTTCCAGTTCAGACGGCAAAGGGTGCGGGAGAATAAAATCAGGGAACGGATTCATTCGTTTATAGGGATTGCCCATGATATACGTACTCCGGTAACGTTGATAAAAGCTCCGCTGAGTGAACTTGAAGAACGGGGTGACTTGCCTGAGGAGAGTAAGAAGAAATTGGCAATTGCAGTGAAGAATGCGGAGAAGCTTTTTTCGATGATTACTCAGTTGCTGGAATTGCAAAAGGTGGAAGCACACCCGGAACATCTTGAAGTGGCATTATATAATGTAAAGGCGTACATGGAAGATAAGTTGTCTGCTTTCCGTATGGCTGCAGTCCAAAAGGAGATAGAGCTTTATCTGGAGGTAGAACCGGAGATGTCTGAGGTATGGCTGGACAAGAGCAAGATGGATCATATAATGGATAATCTGCTTTCTAATGCTTTGAAGTATACAGAGAAAGGTTCCATAGGTATTGTAGTGAGACAGACTAAAAACAAATGGATTGTTGAAGTAAGGGATACAGGAGTCGGTATTCCTGCAGAAGAACAGAAGAATATCTTTAATGAGTATTATCGTGCCAGGAATGTGGTAGACTCTCAGGAACAGGGCATCGGCATTGGCCTGATGATTACTTCCCGCATTATCAAGCAACATCATGGTAAGATAGAATTCAGCAGTATAGAGAATAAAGGGACTACATTCACTGTTACATTTCCCAAGAAACTGCGATCGGGTATGGTGGTTGTGGCGAAGGAGGATTTACCGGAAGTAACGTCTTCCGATGTTTTATCTCAGGAGGAGGATGACCAGACGGATAAAAATATTCTGTTGCTGGCCGAGGATGATAAAGATATGCGTGAGTATCTGACGGACAGTTTGTCTTCCGAATATAAGGTAATCAGTGTACCCGATGGAGGAAAGGCATTGGATATGGCGAGGGAAATCAATCCGGATATTATTATTTCGGATATCATAATGCCTGTAATCCAGGGGGATGAGCTGTGCCGAATCTTGAAATCTTCTGTTGAGACCAGTCATATTCCTGTCATTCTGTTGACCGCCCTTTGTGAGAGAGAGAATATCATATTAGGATTGGAATCCGGGGCGAATGATTATATCATTAAACCCTTTGACTTGTCCGTATTGAAAGTAAGGCTTCGTAATATACTCCAGAACAGGCAGCATCTCAGGGATACCGTGCTCTCCTCGGATATACCTGTCAACGAAATAGATTACAGCAGCCAATTGGATAAAGAGTTCCTGGATAGTGCCATGGCAGCCATCGATGAGAATATGACTAATCCGGAATTCTCAATTAATGACTTCTGCCGTGCGTTAGGTATGAGCCGTACATCCGTTTATAATAAGATAAAAACTTTGACAGGGCAAGGGCCGAATGATTTTATCCGTATTGTCCGGTTAAATAAGTCGAAAGAGCTTTTGCTTTCGCAAAAATACTCAGTCGGAGAAGTGGCATGCATGGTTGGTTTTTCAGACCCTAAATATTTCAGTACGTGCTTTAAAAAGCAGTTTGGTACGAGTCCCAGCAAATTTTAGAGTATAAAAACTGTATTTAAACCTAAGTGGATAAGTAGCGAACCTTTTTTGTTAAAGAATCAACTTTCGTTTCCTTGATTGTGCGTAATATTGTGGTCAATAGTAACCTTCTAAAAATGCAGATAAAAAATGGAAACGTATTTAGGCTTGGATTTGGGCGGAACTAAATTATTGATTGGCGAAATTGATAGTCGCGGCAATATCTTGAGGTACAAAAAATATGACTCCGGATATTTTAACCAACAAGCAGCGTTGGATATTATCAAACTATCACTGGATGATTATATCAAAACCGTAGGATGGTATGATAAGAAACCTTTGGCCATGGGAGTGGGATTGATCGGACGGGTAGATCCTAATCAGGGTATCTGGTTGCAGATAGATCCCGGCAGGACGCAACCTATTGCTTTGGCTAAGGAATTAGCGGATATTTATGGTATTCCCTGCCATATAGACAATGATGTGAAAAGTGCCACACGTGCCGAACGTGTGTGGGGCTTCGGGCAAATTTCCAAAAACTTCATCTATTTGAATATAGGAACGGGTATTGCAGTCGGCACGGTTGTGAACGGCAGGCAGATACGCGGTAGCCATTTTAATGCCGGTGAAGTGGGACATGTGCGGGTAGGAGTCAATGTAGGAATCAAATGTACTTGTGGAAGGGTGGATTGTGTGGAGGCTATAGCTTCCGGTATTGGTTTCGACCGTTGTGCAAGAATACTTCAGAAAGATTATACCACGGATTTACACATTCCTGCCGACAAAGGGGAACGGATACCTGTCAGTGAGATTTTTGCATTGAGTCGTAAAGGTGATCCTTTATGTGTGAAACTGGTGGAGAATGCTTCCGAAGCATTAGCGAATCTTGTAATGAACCTGGTGCGGGTAACAGATCCGGAGACAATCGTCTTAGGTGGCGGTGTAGTGGCAGACGGATATATTCATGCGAAGATAATGGAATTATTGAATCCGACCACCATGCGTTTTGTAAGCAATGGCGTTGTTATCACAAAGTTGAATCCGGAATTCATAGGTTTACTGGGTGCAGGTGCTGTGGCCATGAATATGTAAATAGTGGTTAGTGATTGATGATTAGTGATAAGAAAGTGGAGTCATGAAAATAATTATAGCAAAGAGCGAAAAAGAATTTGATTGCATCGCTGCATGGCAGATTATTGGTGAAATTCTAAATAAACCGGAAGCTGTTATCGGGCTTTCGACAGGACGTACGACCGGAAATCTGCACCGGATGGTTGGAGAAATATATTCCCGTTATCCTTTCAATACCTCTGCGGTCACGTTCTTCGGATTGGATGAAGTGGTGAACGTGCCGCGTGAATATGCCGGGGCATGTTATACGATGCTGAAAACGGAAATTATAGATGCATTGGGTATTAGAGATGAGAACTTCCTGATGTTGCCAACAGTTTCAGATGATTTTGGGAAAGCTTGCAGGGCATTTCAAGAAGAAATAGCCAAGCGTGGAGGTATTGACTTACTGATTCTGGGTTTGGGAGAGAACGGACATTTAGGTTTCAATCAACCTCACTCCCCTTTGGGAGGAGATGCGTGGGTTACTAAGATGAATCCGGAATTGGAAGAACGCATTCGTAGAGAAACCCACACCCCGCCGGAGAAGGAGCTGGGAGGGGTAACTCTGGGGATAAAAAATATCATGCAGGCACGTCGGATTGTACTGGTGGCCAAAGGCAGTAACAAAGCTGAGGTTGTGAGACAAATGCTGGAAGGACCTGTCACGTCGGATGTTCCAGCCTCTGTCCTTCAGTTACATCCGGATTGTGAGTTTCTGCTGGATGTTGCTTCTGCAGCTAAGTTATCTGAAAAATAATCATTTACTAATACTACATGATGACACACCAAGAAAAACAAATCAATTACATGGGACCGTTTCTTACAATGGTCTTCCTGTTCCTTATTGTGGGCTTCCTGACCACTGCCAATACTCAGTTTCAGGGGCCGTTGAAGGAAACGTTTCTTATGAAAGTAGGTAATCTGAAGAATACATTTGCAACTCTGATTACTTTCTCGTGGTTCCTTGCTTACCCTATTTGTGGGAGTATAGGTTCATCCTGGATTAGCAAGTATGGCTATAAAGGAACCTTGATCCGTGGACTTTGGGTGATGATTATCGGTCTGGGACTCTTTTTTGCTTCATCTTATTTTACCGTTCAATTTCCTGATGCTGATATCAGAATGGGAGAGAGTAGTATTCCCATAGGATTCTTTATATTTCTATTAGGATCATTTGTTGTGGGTGCTTCGGCCACTATTTTGCAGGTCGTTATTAATCCTTATCTTACCGCTTGCCGTGTGAAAGGGACACAAGCCATCCAACGTTTGGCTATTGGAGGTACGGCAAACTCTGTGGGTACTACGATTGCCCCTTATTTCGTGACAGGTGTTGTGTTTGGTGGCCTGGCTATGGAAGATATTCAAATCAGTCAGTTGATGATGCCTTTCTTTGCATTGATGGTAACTATAGCTGTGGTTGTTTTCTTATTGATGAGGCTATCTTTGCCGGATATACAGGGTACACGGGTAGAAAAAGGGGAGAAGTTGGAGAAAAGTGTATGGTCATTCCGTCACTTGACATTGGGAGTTTGCGCTATCTTTTGTTATGTGGGTGTCGAGGTTTGCATTGGTGCGAATATCAATTTATATGCCATTGAGCGGAATTGTCCTTCACCTGCCTTGTTGGCCACACTCTATTGGGGTGGTATGCTGATCGGACGGCTGGTAGGAAGTTCGTTGAGCAAAGTTTCCCCTCGTGTGCAACTGACCGTAACTACCATATCGGCAGGTGTGTTGGCTTTGCTGGCTATCATCTTTAATAATCCCTGGTTACTGACAGCAGTCGGACTTTTCCATTCCATCATGTGGGGAGCTATCTTTACATTGTCCGTGGCCCATTTGGGTAAATATACTTCGGTGGCTTCAGGGGTATTCATGATAGGGGTAGTGGGAGGTGCCATCCTGCCTTTGTTGCAAGGTGTCTTCGCTGACTTGCTGGAAAGTTGGAGATGGTCTTGGTTTATTGTAATTTTGGGAGAAGTATTTATGCTGTATTATGCATTGATAGGTTCTCGTGTTCGTCAAACAGCTGATTAACTATTATAATAATATTATGAAAAGAATGAGATTAATGATTCTGACTGCATTGGCGGTATTGTTGTCGTGCAGTAGTAAAGCAGGAGAGTTGCGTATGGCTTCTTCGGATACAAAAGTTATTGTAGCTTATGTGACTTCCTGGAGTAGTATCATGCCGGACCCGCAATATATGACGCATATTAACTATGCATTCGGGCATGTCAGTGAGACCTTCAACGGAGTTGGTATTGATAATGAGAACCGTCTTCGTGAGATTGTTGCACTGAAGGCGCAGAAACCAGAACTGAAAATAATGCTTTCTATCGGTGGATGGGGAAGCGGCCGGTTCAGTGAAATGGCTGCCAATGATAAGTATCGCTTGGCTTTTGCAAAGGACTGCAAGCGTGTAGTGAAGGAGTTCGGCCTCGATGGCATTGATATTGACTGGGAATACCCTACCAGTGCAGCAGCCAATATTTCTGCTTCACCGGATGATACAAAGAACTTCACATTACTGATGAGGGATATACGGAAAGAGATAGGAAAGAAGAAGTTGCTGACTCTTGCTACGGTAGCTTCTGCAGAGTATATAGATTTTAAGGCGATTCTTCCCTATATTGATTTTGTCAATATCATGTCCTATGATATGGGGAATGCTCCCAAACATCATGCAGCTTTGTATCGTTCGGAGAACAGTGGCTGGATGACTGCCGATACTGCTGTTGAGGCTCACCTCAAAGCCGGTGTGCCTGCTTCTAAGTTAGTGATGGGCATGCCTTTCTATGGCCGTGGTGGAGATGGATATCCTAACTTTCAGGATTTCAACAAGGTAGGCCATACCAAAGAGTATCGTGAATGCTGGGATGAGGTAGCCAAGGTTCCCTATTTGGCCAATAAAGCAGGAAAGCTTGTCTTCGGTTATGAAAATCCCCGTTCGTTGGCCATAAAATGCCAGTATATCCTGAAGCAGAAACTGCTGGGAGGCATGTATTGGGACTATGACGGTGACAACGAGCAAGGCGATTTGCGTCGTACGGTCTACGAAGGATTGATAGAACAGAAACCTTTCTATGACAGGACTTACCGTGTACTGGTACTTACCGAAAGCCAAGGCCAGCATAAACCTTTCTCGGATGCGGCAGTGAAGTGGCTGGTGGATGAGAGCAAGGTGCAGAATCTGCAGATACAAATATTGAACAACACCCGTCTCCTGGCTCAGAAGGAAGTGTTGGAGGGTACGGATTTAGTCATTCAGTTGGACTTCCCGCCTTATACCTGGCCGAAGGAAGCAGAGCAGAACTTCATCAACTACATTAACGAAGGTCGTGGCGGTTGGATTGGTTTCCATCATGCGACTTTGCTGGGAGACTTTGACGGTTATCCTCTGTGGCAATGGTTCTCCGATTTCATGGGCGGCATTCGTTTCCAGAACTACATCGCTCCGCTTGCCGATGGTACAGTGATTGTGGAAGACAAGGAACATCCGATAATGAAAGGCGTCGACGCTTCTTTTGTGGTTCAGGATGACGAGTGGTATACGTACGACAAGTCTCCCCGTCCCAATGTTCGCGTCTTGGCACATGTGGACGAGTCCACTTATACACCCGCTTCCGCTGTCAAGATGGGCGACCATCCGGTAGTGTGGGTGAACGAAGGCAAGGCTGCCCGGAATGTTTATTTCCAGATGGGGCATAGTCCGAAGCTCTTCCAGTCGGACGACTTCACGATGATGTTTAGCAATGCTATCCGCTGGACTTTGAAGAAATAAATTCTACCTGTAGTTTATGCATGTTTTTGCATAAACTCATAATTTATACTCTGTATCTCCCTGTTCATAGGCATTACGGTGGTGGTGAAAGCAAATTAAAAAGGGTGTAGGCAAAAATTGCCTACACCCTTTTTAATGGGGTACTCATTTGATTCTCTTACAGTTAATGTCGGATATCTACATAAACCTACCCTCTCAAAACCTGCTTATTTACCCGCTTTTTCTCTTCATTTTGATACGAGATGTATCGAATTGCATCTGTTTTGCTTGTAGTATTCCTCTTCTCCTGCAGTCTCCGTAGGCTATGCTACTGTTCGTTGCTCCAAAGCCTTCAGGCGAAGAAACAGCAAAACACAAGTAAATACCAAAAAGTCTGCCGAAGAACTTTAGCTCTCCGGCAGACTTGAAATGTTTACAGATATCAGGCTATGACTTCTTTGTATAGAGTTTAATCTGTCTTAATCTGAATCCTGGTGATTGTTATGTCACCGCCAATGATGAGAGCGGTTTCAGTGCCATTCATTGTTGTCGCCATACCTTCCGAGATTTTGAATTCCAGGAAGTCCTCACCAGCGGCAAGAATGATGTTGTTACCGCTTTCACCGCCATCGCGGATGAAAGGAGCACCCCACCAACCATCGCATAGACAGAAAGTTTGAGGAGCATCATGGTGAGTGAATGTGAACTTAATAGTTTGGCCGGCTTCTGGCGTTATTGCCGAGAGGTCAAGCTCAGATGCTGGGAGATACCACCACCAGCCAGTAGTGTATTCGCCTTCCCAGATTGAAGCATATCCTTCACCTCCTTCGCTGCCACCTGCAACCTCGTCAGACAGCGTTACCTCTGGCAAAGTATATTTCTTGCCGCTGCAGTCTTCGAGGATAACTTGGGCAGGTCCGGCTTTTATACCCATTGGCGAATAGATGTAGAGAGAACCGGTAGCTTTGCGCTTAAAGTTGCTTGCATCTACAACAATGTCCTTGCCGTCTTCACCGGGGAAATAAGCCTTGGTGATAAATTCGAGGTCGTTGCCGTACACCTCCACACATTCGTTGATTTTTATTTCCTTGTCAAGAGGAGCTACGCGCAAAGGCTCGGGCTTGCCGACAGTCAGCGTCATGACCGACTCTGCCGATTCGCCGTTGGCTTCTATTGTTATTGTTCCCCCCTCTGCAGAAACGCCGGCCGGAGTTATTACAGAGATATAGCCGTTGCCTACTTTGGTAATGTTGTTCACAGAGACATTGCCAGGGAACACAACGGAAGTGGCCTTCTCAAGACCCGTACCAGTGATGGTGACCACCTGTCCCTCCATAACTTTTGTAGGCAGGACAGTATTCACCATAAGTACATCGTTGGCATTCGCCACATCATCATCGCTGCATGAGGTCAGTGCCATGTTCGACAGCAGAGCGAATCCTAAGATCAGAAGATATATAATATGTTTTTTCATAAATCTTATTCGTTTGAAATTTCATTGAATCAGTTTTACCAATTGGGGTTCTGCTTCAGATTGCCGTTCTTCTGAATTTCAGACTGCGGAATCGGGTACAGGTTGTACTTCTCGTCCCACTGACGAGTCTTAGTAACTCGATTGAGAATCAAGTTGCCGTTTCCATTCAGTTTGAAGTCTGCCACATCAACATTCTTGAAGAACTCGGCCCCCTTCTTCCAGCGACGCACATCCCAGAAGCGCTGACCTTCGAAAGCAAGTTCTACCATACGCTCACGTATGTAGCGCTCTTCGAAACCATTGTTTCCTTGGAATTCAGGCATCATGATGTCAGGACGGTTACGAAGCACATTGATAGCCTCGTTGGCTGACATGCCAAAATCTCCCTGTTCGTCAGCATTGCCGTAGTAGTTGTACATAGCCTCTGCATAGTTGAGGTAAACCTCGGCCAGACGCATCACAATCCAGTTGTGGCGTGTTGTAGTCTGGTTGTTGGCTGTGGTGACACAGTTGCCGTCCACAAACTTCTTCAAGTAGTAACCCGTGGGAGTTGCGCCGTACTTAGGAGCACCGTTGAAGCCGCTCTGATACGTCTCAATGGCAATCTGCTGAGTTGTGTTAGATGGCCAGAGATCGCCGTTCTTCACTACAGTGAGTTCGAAACGTGGGTCAAGACCATCGTATGGATTCTCAGTAGTCACATCAACATCTCCAGGATGTTTCTCCTTGAATGTCTTGCCATCGGCCTGATATTCGTATGCGTCCACCAGTGCCTGTGTAGGGCAGTTGCCGGAGTTTCCGTTCTCCACACCCACAGGATAATTGTACTGCTCGAAGGTGTTGCTTGCCTGGGTGCCAAGAACGAAGATAAATTCAGAATTGGTGAATGTATCATGCCCCCATAGTTTGGCATACTCGCTGAGTTTGTAGCCCCAGCGCTGTGCATTATCGATGATGACCTTGCTGGCAGCAGCGGCCTCTTTCCAAAGCTCCTTGTTGTTGTCTGTATTAAACAAGGGTGAAGCCTGATAAAGAAGTACGCGTGCCTTCAGTGCAAGGGCAGCACCACGGGTGGCACGACCAATTTCCTGACTAGGAATGTCATTATACGACACGGGTAGATATTCAGCTACGGCATCCAATTCGTTGATGATGAACTTGAACACATCCTTGGCTGGAGTGCGTTCCACGCTGTTGGCCTGCTCATTGGTGAGGGTTGTGGTCACCAAAGGCACATCGCCGTAGGCACGTACCAACTCGAAGTAGAAATAGGTACGGAGGAAACGCAACTCGTAAGGGAATATCTCAAACTGTTGCACCATGGTCTGGTAGTCGGGATCATATTTATAATCCGACAAGTCTATCTTGTGGATGCGCTCAAGGTACATGTGTACCTGAGTGATGGCACGGTATGACCTATCCCATGTGGTCGAAAAAGGATTCGAAGGAGTCCAACCACCGTTGAAATACTTGTGAATGGGTGAGAAGGAAAGTGCAAACTCAGACTCGTCTGTAGCACTGGCTATCAGGGCGCCATTACCGTAGGAATCGTCCTTGAATTCGCTCGGCATTTGTGCGTAGACATCGTATACAAGAGCCTTGACACCATTGAGGGGGCTGTTGTAGGTCCAGTCCTCGTCACGATTCGAAGCTTCGTTGTAATCTAGGTCGGCACAGCCTATAAAGACTACTGCCGCCATACCTAAAAGAGCATATGTTATCTTGTTCATAAATGTATCTTTTATTAGAAAGTTAATGTGACACCTATGTTAACCCCCTTGAACATGGGATATGCTGTCGAAAGTACCTCAGCATCCATAGTGTCAATGTTGTCGAAGGAAAGAAGGTTCTCGCCCTGAATAAACACCTTGGCTGCGGTAAGAGAGAGTTTCGAGAGCACCGTTGCAGGCACTTTATAGTAAATCTCGATGTTGCGCATCTTCAAGAAGTGAACAGGCTTGTACCATACGTTGCTTTTCTGGCTGTTGTTGCTATTGTTCAGAGTGGTCAGACGCGGGTAGAGGGCGTTGCTGCCAGCCACATCCCAGCAATTATTGTAGTAGTCCACTGAAAGGTTGCCGTTGTCGGCCATGCCACCCCATATTGCTGACGGAAGATACTTCATGTAGTTGCCAGTGCCCTGGAACCATGCGTTTAGACCGAAGCCTTTATATTCTACACCGACATTGAAGGCGTAGTTGAGCTCAGGGATGTCAGTAGCACCATCGAGACTGGTAACATCGAACTCGTTGATTACCTGGTCACCGTTGAGGTCTTGGTATTTGATGTCACCAGGGCTTACGGTAGAGTATTCCTGACGGTAGCTGGAGTTGATGTCGGCCTGATCCTTGAAAAAGCCTGCCGACTTGAGTCCCCATGCCTCGTTTACACGGTGGCCTACAGGGTCGCTCAGCGGATAGGTCGGTATGCCGATATACTTGCTCACCTCATTGCGTGCCCACGACAAGTTGGCACCCAAGTTGAGATTGAGGTCGGAAGTGATTTTTTTCACATACTTGGCACTTACCTCAAAACCGTAACTCTTAACTTCGCCAACATCGTTGTATGACGACTGTATACCAGCCACCGATGAATTCTCAGAGCTTGCAGAGAGCATGATGTGGCTGCGAAGCTGGTAGAAAGCATCAACTGAGATGTCAAGAGCATTTGCTAGACGAAGGTCAGTACCAAGGTTGAAGCTCGTAGATGTCTCCTGCGAGAAATCGGTAGTTGGGAAGGAGCCAAGCGATGCGCCCCATTTAGCATCGTAGCTGTTGCCAATAATCACATAACCGTGCGAAACATCCCATGTGGGAAGCCACATGCCATAGGTAGGCATATAGTCGGTATGCTGGATACCAGCCGATGCACGTAGTTTACCGTAGTTGAGCAGATCATCATTGTTGTCAGCGTAAATCCAGCCGAGCGACAGTGTGGGTGAGAATGCCCACTTGGAAGGATAGGTACGGCTGGCTCCGTTACCTGCAAGCACAAGGTCGGCAACGTAGCGGTTCTGAAAATCGTAGTGGAAGACTCCCATGATGTTCTGACGATAGAAGGTGTTTCCACGTCCATCAGTGCTCACCCCACTATTGTCGTAAACAACGGTAGCATTGAAGTGGTCGTTGTCGAAGAACGAACGTTTGTAATTGATACCTACACTGGCCTTTGCTTTCCACCACTGACCGGCATTCCAGTTGTTGAAGGTGAGGTTGGTCTCCTTGTTACCGAATGTGTTTAGAGCTACGTTGTTCTTGTCGCCAATGGTACCGGTGTAACGTTCGTAGCCATACTGGTGTGCCTTGTGCGAATTTTCCGCGTAAATCGACGAATTGGCATAGCCGGCACTGACAAATACGTTCAGACCATTGAGTAAGAAATCGAGTTTTTGAGACAGCTTGGCATCTACCCATAACTGACGTTGATGGGTCTTGTAGAAACCAGACTCCTGAATCTTGGCAATGGGGTTGGCATCACCGTATGCCTCGTTACCTCCCCAGATACCTGTTGAGGTCTTGTGGGGGAAAGCACTTGCCGGCAGATTGTAGATAGCAGCTGTAGCATCGTCAGCACTGATGTCGGAAGGGCGCTTGGTCTCCTGGAACATACCGAAGAGGTTTACCGACATGAGAGTTGTGTTGGTGATGTTGAAGTCGAGATTGGCACGGATATTGGCCTTCGACTGGCGCAACTGCGTATTGTAGTCTGGCTGCTTGGTGTCCTTGAAAGCACCGCGTACATCGGTATAATCAATATGGGTGTAGTATTTCACCTTGTTCGTACCTCCGTATACCGAAACGTATGCATGGTCTTCCTCGGCACTGTTCTTGAAAGTAAGGTCGCGCCAGTTCACGTTAGGGTAGAAGTACGGATCAGAACCGTCTTTGAAGAGATTAAGCTCCTGCTCGGTGTATGCGGCAGAGAGTCCGTCGTTGTGACGAGCACGGTTGAAAGCATTGGCATATCCGTAACCATCTACCATGTCTGCGAATTCAGGGTCGAACTGGAACTTATGGCTGTAGTTCACCTTGACGTGTGTCTTGCCTTCAACGCCACGTTTTGTCTTCACAAGTATAGCACCATTGATACCCTCATGACCAAGAAGTGCCGTAGCAGCAGCATCCTTGAGGATAGTAACGCTCTCCACTTCCTCTACACTGAGGCGGTCGATGGGACGCTCGTAGCCATCGACGAGGATGAGAATGCTTTTATCGTTAAGTGTGTGATAGCCACGAATATTAAACGAGGCACCCTTATTTTCGTCGCCCGAAAAGCCGCCTTGCGATAGAGCCGTGAGGCCTGGTAGACGTCCATAGAGGGCCTGGGCAAGGTTAGTTGCCGAAGTCTGCTGCAATTCTTCACCTGTGATTGTGGTTGCGGAAGCAGTGCTGAGGAAATTGCTTATTTCCACGCCGTAACCCAAATCATAGGCATTTGCATTCTTATCGCTGAGTTTTACCTGCGCATTTGCCGTAAGAGAGACAACGGTAGTCGCAAGCATCAACATTCTATTTATATTCATATTTTATAAGTCTTATTGATTTTTAAAATCTGGATTACCAACCGGGGTTCTGGTTCAGACCATAGCCCTTGTTGATCTCATCACGTGAAATAGGCGCGAGATACCATTTGTCGGTCCACTTGCTCGTCTGGTTTTCAGTATTCCACCATACGCGGGTATTGTTGGTACAAGGTATCTTCTCATAGATACAGTTCGGCCAGGGTTCACCGGGTTCGAGACTCGTGTCGTCATTGTAGTCGGCAGGATTCATCTTGTTGCCGTTGGCATCCTTGCGCCATACACGCAACTGGTGTACCTGTTTCTTGAATATGTCGGATCTCTTGTAGCGGATGAGGTCATACCAGCGGGAGTCTTCATAACCGAATTCACAGGCACGTTCCTTAAGGAGTTGCTCAATGAAGTTGTCCTTGTTGCTGGTTAGGTTGAGCCCCGGGTTCATTACCTCTATCTTGCCAAGACCTACGCGTGCGCGCACCTTATTCATTTCATCGCAGGCTTTCGGCAGATTGCCTGTCTGTGCGAGTGCCTCAGCATAGCAAAGGTGAATGTCAGCCATACGCAGATAAGCAAAGTTGGTCGGATGGTATGCTGCATAGCCGTTATCGCGGAGATACTTGAACAGTTTCATACGGGTAGACCATGGATTGTCGGTAACAGCAGGATTGAAGGTCTGGTCTACATTGCCACCTTGCCACAGCTCGGTACTCGAAAGCCCCTGATATTGCTCGACAAGATTGTTGCGATTCACCACCATTGTCTCGTAGAGACGTGGATCGCGATTGACAAAGATGTCTACGTTGTTGGGGTTATCGGTATTAAACACATTGTCGTAAGGGAAGTTACGACCGTCTGCCATACCAAACATTTCCATATATTCGAGGGTGAAGAGAGCCATACCGAACTCATCCATACCTTCTACATTCCAGTCACCATTCCAAGCGTTTGTACCCAGACCGGCATGAACTTCAATCACCTTCTCGCTGTTGCCACGGAACCAGTAGGCGGTACGGAAAGCGTTGCAATAGTCTTGCTCACTGTTACCGGTGGGCTGTACAAGGGCGAAATAGTTGCCGTTGGCGCTATTGGCTTGGAAGAAATCCTCACAAGCCTTCAGCGCTTTCTGCCAAAGTTCGGGCTTGTAACCGCCAACCCATACCTGGTTGAGGTCCTGATTCTCTTCGTTGCGAGTGAATTCAAGATAAGGTTTGTCACTGTTAAACAGAGGTGAAGCCACGAAGTTCCACAGCCTTACACGCAGACCATAGGCTGAGCCTTTGGTCAGACGTCCAGAGTTGGTGGCCTGATCCTGCACAAAGAAAGGAAGACCCGGTTCGTTGATGGCGCCCTGAATAAGTCCGTCGATGAACTCTGCTGTCTCGATTACGCTCATGCGCTTGCCATCTACAACATCAGTAGCCATGAATGAGCGGTCAACTTTTGGAAGACCTCCGAAATTACGGAAAGCATCGAGATAGCGCGATGCCATGATGACGTACACCTCACCACGGAGCTGGCTCTTCTCTGATTCGCTCAAGTCGGGAACTCGATCGATGTTCTCGATGAAAATCCAACCCTCACGGATGGTACGCCAGATGCCTGCACGACCATTGCCGTCACCGTTGGCGATGAAGGGGAACTTGACGAGACCGCCGTTATCCTGATCGGTCTCGGTAAGGTCACCACCGTAGTACTTTCCGAGATTGTGCCATCCGCAGTACGACTGGCAAATATCGGTAAGGGCATCGGGGTGAGAATACCATACTGCACCTGTATAGGTGAAAGGGTTGTGCATGGCACCGTACATGTGCCAGAGGAAACGCTTTGCATTCTCTCCCTTGACAAAGATGGAGTCTACGGTCACGTCGACGCCTGGCTGCTTGTCGAGGAAGCCATTTCCGATGTTGATATCATCGACACAGGAACTCAGCGATCCCATCCCTATCATGGCACCGGCTACACATATAATAGTAGCAGTTTTTATTTTTTCTATAAGATTCATAGTCTTGAATGTTAGAAGTTTAAGTTGATACCGAAGTTGTAAACACGGGTCATAGGATAACGCGTGCTACCAAAGCCTGCTTGTGCCTCTGGGTCATTGGCCTTGAAGCTTGTGAAGGTAAGGAGGTTATAACCATTGGCATAAACCCGGATGTTGTTGATGGGCACACCGGGTATGCGGAACGAATAACCGATCTCAAGGTTCTTCAGACGGATATACGATGCATCGACCATCCATGGGTCTGAAAGTGAACCGTTATGCTCGCGTGCCGATTTCTCAAGAGAGATACGCGGCAGGCTGGCACCGGAGTTATTCTCGGTCCAAGAATTGTCATAGACCCATTTGTTGAGCATTGACTGGTTACCAGTACCGAAGGCTGGAGTATAGAAAGAACTGAGCTGACGGTTAACGTGGGTGGCACCTACCCAAGTCATGGAGAAGTCGAGACCTTTCCAGTTGAGCGTTGCGTTTATGCTACCAGTATACTCAGGAATATCGCTGTAGCCGATAGCATGTACATCGTTGGCATCCACCTTACCATCACCTGTGAGGTCAACGAATACGCTGTCACCAGGACGCAATGTAATCTGCTGGTCTGGCATGTCAACACCGTAAACTTCCTTGTAACGCTGTTCGGTTTCACCAGGAACATAGAACTCAAAGAAGTCGTAGCCGAAAGGCTGACCTACAGGATGACCAGTGTGGTACATGTGTGGGAATTCCTTCTTCACTTCTGCCATTTCAACAACCTTGTTGCGTGCGAAAGCGAATGTAGGAGCTATCGAGTAGTTTACTTTACCTATCTGGTCGGCCCAGCGTAGGGTAATTTCATAACCATGGTTCTTGACACGGCCGAAGTTGATGGAGTTGGGTTTGAGAGCGGAAATACCTGCGATGGTTGTTTCGTTGGAAATGAGGATGTTCTTGCGATCTTCCCAGAAGAAGTCGACACCGAGACTCAAGCGAGATCCAAAGAAGTGTACATCGGCACCATAGTTCTGCTTGGTGGCTGTTTCCCAAGTAACATCGGGGTTACCGTTGCTGGATTCGCGTGCGCCAGGCATGAACACACCGTTGTTGGTTCCGAAGTTGCCTGTACGGTCGTTGGTCCACCATGCACCACCGTTGTTGGTGTAAAACTGCCATGTGCCAGGCAGATAGAGGAAACGCCCGACACCCTGGTCATTACCTACCTTACCGATAGAACCGCGAAGTTTGAAATAGGAAACAACATTACGGATAGGCTCCCAGAATTTTTCAGAAGAGATTATCCAGCCGAGAGAAGCAGAAGGGAAAAAGCCAAAGCGCTTACCTTTTGCGAAATTCTCTGAGCCGTTATAGCCCATGTTGAGGTCTACCATATACTTAGTCTGATAGTCGTAGGTGATACGGCCTACCATGCCTACATAACCACGGGGGATAGAATTGTAGACGCCACCAGGATAGTAGTTTTTAGATTCATTATAAAGAACGAGCGCACCGAAATTGTGGTCACCGAACTTGCGGGTATAGTTGAGACTTGCCTCTGCATACCAGTTTCTACCACCCCATTTGGACTCCTCATAGCCAAGAGGCCATGAGTCACCCTGACGAACATAAACAATCTTTGGAGAACCGTCTTCCTCGTATTCACCCTTAGCGATGGTGGCCTTGTAGCTGATACCACCGCCGGTAGTACGCGCTTTCTGCTGTGTATAGTCAGAGTTGTAAGAACCCTTGATACGGAAATCAAGCCCCTTGGTGATAAAGTCGAGCTTGAGCTTGTACTGAAGGTCGAGGTTTACAACACTCTGACGCTGAGTAGTATAACCCTGCTCGTAGATAAGGCCGAGACCATCGGAGCCAACTGCGCCAACGAGATTAGGATCGGAAATAATACGACGTCCCTCACTATCAAGCCCGTAGCCTGACATTGGTGTACCATTGTTGAGAAGGCCCTCAACACCAAAAACACCTGACTGACCGTTATACTCACCATTACCGATAGAGTTTCGTCTGCCAATGCGTCCACCGATGCCGATAGAAAGCGTACTCAGCTTAGAGAAATCTACATCGAGGTTGGCACGGAAGTTGTAACGACGGTATTTGAAGTTTGCGTCATCACCTTGGTCGAAGGTCTTGAAAAGGCCGTCCTGATTGAGCATGCCGACAGAAACGAAATAGCGGGCACGTTCAGTACCACCCGACACATTAATATTATATTGTTCCTGCCATGCGTGGTCGTCCATCAAGTACTTGAACCAGTTGGTGCTTGGATAAACGGTGGGCATATCCATGTCCTTCCAGTGCTGTATAGCTTCCTTCGAGAACTTCCATCCGTCCTCGGCTACTCCTTCCACTTCCTGAGCATGATTGTAAGCCGTTGCATACTCGTAGGAGTTTGCCGGCTCAAGGAATTTAGAAATCTGCTGAAGACCTACCGAAGCTGTCAGTGTGATGGTGGGCTTGCCTATCTCGCCGCGACGAGTTGTAACGAGAATAACGCCGTTGGCACCACGTACACCAAAGACGGCCGTAGCGGAAGCATCCTTAAGAATAGAAATGTCCTGCACCTCGTTCGGGTCTATTTGGCTGAACTCACGCTCGACACCATCGACAAGTACGAGAGGTTCGGCGCTGTTGAACGAACCGACACCACGGATGCGGATGACAGGGTCATCGGCACCAGGAACACCGGTGTACTGCACCGACTGGAGACCTGGGAGCTTACCCGAAAGGGTGTTACCAAGCGATGCGGCTGGCGATTTGAGAAGTTCCTTACCACCCACGTTGGAGACAGAACCCGTCAGCGTCACCTTACGTTGCTGGCCGTAGCCGATGACAACCACTTCATCAAGCATTTCATCATCCGATTCCAAAACAACATTAAGAGAAGTCGATGTTGCCTTTGCTTCTTTCGACTTGTAGCCGACATACGAAAACACCAAGGTTGAACCCTTGGGAACTCCCGACAAAACATAGTTGCCACTACTATCTGTTATCGTGCCTTTCGACTTGTCTATAGTCTGCACGGTAGCCCCGATAAGTGGCTCGTTCTGCTCGTCAGTAACACAACCTTGCACTTTAAAAAGATTTTGTGCGAAGGACACTCCCGGTAGCAACAAAGCCAACAAAAGGAGATGTAATCTGCATAACTTTCCCATAGCATTAAAATTAAATAAAATCATTAAGTGTTAAAATCATTAGTGTTAGAATTTTCACAAATGTATGTAGATTTCTTTCCAATGGTGGGTGAAAAAATGACATTTGAGGTTTAAAAAAACGCTTATATTTGCATTTTAATGTCGCATAGGTTTAAAAGCTATCAAGGAAAGTACAAAATACATCATTTCCCAAAAAGCATACCGCCTAACCTATATAATTCATAGTCAAACCTCTTTCATTTCAAGGAGTTAGAGCCGACTTGTTGGCTGATAACTCCTTCTAATTCCCAACAATGAATGGTGCAGGTTAAACAAGCTTTATAGGCAATAGAAGAGGATTTTACAAAAAAAGAGACTATCTAACTTTAGTTGTTAGACAGTCTCATTTTTCTACCTGAAAACATCATTCCTTTTAAAGCATCTACTGATATGTATATATAGTTGTCAGTTAGATTCGACAAAAAGTTTATTGGCTATGACGACAATGCGAGTGAGAGAGGAATCCTTGCTGTTCTGTTATCGTTTTCCTATGAATTCATCTATATATGCCCTGTAATCGTGGTGCGTCTTATAGGTACTTTTTCCTATGCCATTCAATATATAGTTGAAACCTTTGGCGCCTCCTCCCGAAAGGGTATTGTTGCACATGTGATACATTCTTATACCGGTTTTATCGGGTACTTCTATTGAATTCTCAATCATTATTTCGTTATGTAGTACATCATAAATGCCGAAGGCAAAAGCTTCATGAGTATTCACGTTATCAGCTACTTTATATGCGGCATATCCGGCGCGTGTGCCGTTTTCGCTCATATAGTATTCCTGTGAGGGAGCATCATAGGGCGTTTCGCATTGATAAAAGTAAGTTCGTCCATGTTCTCCTGTCCAGTAAGTCTGATATTCCTGGAAGTGCTCGTTGAATAAGCCGTAAATGGTGACATGGTCGCCGTTTACTACCAGACCGTTTCGGGTGGTATTGATTTCCCAGCCTACACTGCCACGAACACCATGATCTGCCCTCCATATCCAGAAATGATCGCCAATCACGTCATTGCTGTTTAGTTCAACTGCACGGTCTACGTGTACCTTTGCCGGACGGAATCCGCCTATCCGGAAAAACAGGTCGGTGAGCAGAATCGGATTTTGTATATGTCTTTGAGCTGTTTTCTCCGTACCAACCTGAATCAGGGTATTGGAAGTGTAATGCGCATCAAACATTAGAGAGGCAATCGTTACCCCGTCTACATCTTCTACCAGAATTGCCGTATCGGAATTCTTTTCTCCCGGAATCAGAGTCGCCCATCCGATTCCCAGTATAATGGTGTTGGGGCGGGTGACATGGAGTGGTTCTGAAAGCTCGTACATGCCGGGAGTTATAAGCAGATGTTTGCCCGCTGCGAGTTGTTTATTCATGTATTCGGCCGAGACACCCGGTTTCACTACATAAAATTCATTCAGTAAATCCAGAATTTCACCTTCGCCCATGTCAGTGCGGCTGTAGGAGACTCCTTTGTGTTCGTGTTTCAGTGCCGGACGGAATACTTTGTATCTTCCGTCGTCGCCGATAAATAAGAATGGCTTTTCGCGTATGATTGGGGTGGTGGGGATAAAAGTTACATTACCTCCCTTGTCCCAATTGTTCTGATAGGCTTTGGTATCTACCTCTGTACCTAATTCAACCCCCTGGAAACAATAATTGTATTTGATTTCTTCGAATTCTCCTCGTCCTTTGTTCAAAAAGGAATTTCGGGTATACCATTGTTGTTGGTTTTTAGAACCGGCAGCAGCATCGAAGTAACAATCTGCAGTAAAACCACCGCTTACCCATCCGTTTTCCCATTGGTTGCGTACGACACGTTGTGAATAAATACGTCGGATCGGTGCAGCCTGAGATACGGCCCATTTGAACGTTTCCTCTTCATCATAGGTTTCCGGTCCGATCACAGAAAGATTCTCTGCAGAACGCCAGAAAGTACACGTTCCGTTACCATTGCTTAAGTGAGGAGGGGTGTGTATATTGGAAACTTTCACATCAAACGGTATTTTTCCTAATCCTGCCAGATGTACATAGAACGGAACTTTCAGTAATCCCGCTTCCTTATAATCACCGGCTTTGAATAAGAGTGCATAGCGGTTGGGACTGAACTCCTTGCCGAACATTTGTTCATGAATGGCATTAATCTCATTCCCTACGTCCACTTTATGGTCCGTATCACTATATATGTATACATAGTCGCCGAATACTTCGGTATCCATAGCCATTGAGGTCAGGAGTTTACCTTCCTTGTCTATTATCTGATAATAATAATCATGGGGATTCCCTTTGACTTTTTTATCAGTAAATGTTGTTGAAGACGTGCTACCAATCGTCTGGTATTCGCTGAATCTTCCGGTAGATCGTTTTATGGTATATTTTCCGGCAGAAGTTTGCGATGCGATTTTCGTACTGAAGTCCAGGATGATGTTTCCGTTTCGAACTTCTATATCCTTCGCATTTGCTTGCATACCAGCAAGCAGAGTACAGCATGCAAGGAGTATAATTCCGGGAAGTTTGTTTCTTTTCATATTCTGTAATTGTTCGGATTATATTTTCAGTTTTATTTTAATCTTAGCCAGTAGTCCGGTAATTATAACAATGATGAGAGAGTCTATTTTTGCAAAGACTCTCCCGGGTAAATAGATAAATGACAGCACATACGGCATAGGTCCAGCCGATCAGTCCTAGAATAATGCCAAGGATTTTCATCCCTCTGAACACATATTTCCCAGCACCTTCGGTATGAGGGTATACATTCCATATAAGGAAAAAGCCAATGACCATCAGTATGGAGAACCATTGATAAGAGATGCTGCCAGTATCGGGTATTTGCTGACTTTTATTTCTTGAACGGATCTCCCTTCTTATCAGTGCTGACTACCCAACGGAAGGCGTTTACAAACAAAAGGTTTTGTGTAGCATCAATGAATTCTTCGTCGCCATGACCCATGTTCAGATAGATCATTCTGTACTTGGTGTTGGTCCATACGATGGGGAAGTCACCGAAGTTAACCACGTCCTTTATGCCTAACGGATAGTTTTTAGGGGAAATGGAAAGAAGTACTTCTACGTTTTTATTGGTTCTCGGACTGGGGTTCCATTGATACCACTCACTTGACGGAGCCACAAAAGAAGTGGGTAAATTTCTGGTGACGGGGTGTTCTTCATTGTCAACTTCAACCAGTACAGGTTGAGGGGGCCAGTTATTGCAATAGAAAACCCCGCCACCCAGAAAATCTACAAACCAAGGCCAATTTGTGTGCTTGTCGTTATAGGCGGCTACATGGAAGCCTACCCAGCCGCCTCCGTTTTCCATGTATTTTTCAAAAGCATCGCGTTCGGCTTTTGTATTGGGATAGCCATCGAGCATAACCACTACGCTATATTCTTTCAGTTGTTCGTAACTATATTGAGATAGATCCATGGTAATATCCAGTACAAAGCCGTCACCGTAATTCAGTTTCTTGAAGAACTCTACCGCCTGCAAGGAGAATTGATAGTGTGCTTCTTCTGCATGTTGAGTATAGTAAACCAGTGCCTTGAAGCGGGGACCATTGGCATAATTAGCCGGATACCCTTGGGGAGTCTGAGCGTTTACCGCAAATGTACAGATAGCAAACAGTAGAATAAGATAGAATTTTATACTTCTCATAGCATTCATAATTTATATAGTTAATAACTTTTTTATTCGTATTCAGCAATCAGTGATAGCCATTTTCCTGCCGATGTTACCCATACTTCTTTATAACATGCGTTGTTGGTCTGCGGCCAGTAAGGAATATCATCATTGCCCAATGTACGGATGCCGACAGGCATTTCGCCGGTCATCTCTCCGGAGGAGAAACTGTTCATCTGCGGATAGTTGTATCCTTCGCCATATATCAGGGATTGACCGAATGGATTCTTCCCAACTGTCCAGTAGAGCTGTTCCCGACCGATACCGAGCAATTCTTCATCTTTAAGGAAATTGCCGCAAATGGCAGCGGACTTTCCGGTAGAGAGGTGTATAGCTGTATTGCCGTTGAAAATGCTGAACCATACCGGGAAACGTTTCAGGTAATGCTCCTTGTCGAGCTTGACTCCCCGTTTCACTTGCTCTGTGTACAGATCTTGTGCATTGGATGGCGGAAAGAGGTGAAGGGCGTAAAAGCTCGTAGAATCTTTATACTCTTCTGCATGATATACTCCACTCGGGATCATTCCGTAAGGCTGGGTATATTTCATTAAACTTTTCAGATAATTGCCGTAGAGCTGTATGGAATTTACCCATTTCTGATAATCAGGATGCTGTTGTTGCGTTTCACAAAGTAACGTCATGGCCTGCATGTAAACCTGTTCACGCGATTGATGGATATAGTGCACAATGGATTTCCGTGATGGATTCCGATAGAAAAAACCACGGGTCTTATCTTTATCTTTTAAAGGTTCCGTACGCTGGCAGTCGAGCACATACCGGATGGCTTCTGCAGCCGTTTCTGCATAACAAGACTTTCCCGTCAGCTTGTAGAGCATGCTGGCAGACCAAGATATAGTTGCCATATATTGGCTCTCGGAGGTATTGTAACTATGTTCATACATCTGCTTGAATGAGTCGAAACCATCTTTCCGGAATTTTTCTATGGCAAAAGAAAAGTCTTCTTCCGCTATTTTCCGCAAATGTTCTTGCAGCATCGGGTCCCGGTTTATGGTCATTGCGGCATATGCTTCGTACCCTGCATACAGGAAGTTGTCGAATGCCATATTCTGAACACGTACGGAATGGATGTCATCCTTTGTATTCAGTATACCGTCCTGCCAGATAAGCAATCCCATGCTGCTGGCACGATATCCGTCCCCATAGCGATTTTTCAGAATAAATTCAATTCCCCATTCCGCTTCTTCCAGTAAGCGGGCAGCCAATGGAGTGTTCCCGGTTTTGAGCCGATTGTATGCTTCCAGCAGGGCAAAGGTCACATCTCCGGTTTGTAACGTCTGTTGTGATAAATCGCCTGCATCATGCCATCCTCCTGAATAAGAAATACTTTTTCCATCATGTTTGGAGAATAAATCCGTGTGGCAAGCCGCGTGTTTGCCGGGAACGGGATGCCCGCAGCGTTGGCAGAATAAGAAATTCAATACTCTCCAAAGGGAATTATCCCATATTTTTTCATCTATCCGGAATGTTGGAGTCAGGATTTTACCTACTTTTAGTTGATAATCTCCCGGTTGATTGAAGGCTGTGAAGTCAATAACTCCGAATTCTCCGATGGTGGTTTGTTTTCGTTGCAATGCACCCTCATATGCCACCTCTTTAGTGGCAGAGTTTATCAGTTGGAATGCGGTCTGCTGATTACACAATAAACTATGAACGAGAGCGGTTTTCTGACTGTTGGTTGTATATCCTGTTGTAGAATAGATGATGGCATCTTCTGCCGGAGCCCATCCGCTTACTTTTCCTGGAGCTTTGATTTGCTGTAATTGGATATTGTCAATGTAATAAATGGCAGAATCACCTGTGGTCCGGTCTTTCCCTTTTAGAGCTGTGTCGAAACGAATAGACATTACTTTATCCCGTTGATATTCGTCTATATCAAGAAAACAGTGATTCCATGTTTTATTAACCAGATTGATGAGGTGGGAGCCACTGGGGGGATTGTATCCTTCCTTGGCTGTAGAATTATCGTTTGTGAAGGTCAGATTCATGTTGACTATACGTGCGCCGTCGCAATCCGGATAGATGGAAAAAACGATTCTGTTATATTTCTCCCAATTTTGCCCATTGACATGATAGGTGATACCGCTATTTCCATAAGTTGCATAGTCCGGGTCGGAAGGAGAACCGACTGCTCTTTTTCCTGTGTCGGTTGGAAAAGTCAGACGAATGCTACCTTTGCCGGATACGGATTTCTCATTAGAGAAAGCCATACTGCGTGCTCCGGAATGGGTCCATCCGTTTGTACTGTCTGTTTCTGTAAGCGGTTGGCTGGATAATACCTCTTTTTTCAACGCATTTTCTTCGAAAGAACGGGAGGTGTCCAAAGGCAGCGGGGCATGAATGAATCCGGTTTCATAAATTTGCTTTTCCAGTAAGGCGTCTCCAGTCAGAACATTTTGACTGAATAGGGAAACATGACTTATGAGTAATAGGAATAATATGAATGATTTCTTTCTCATGATTTAGTTAACCTTTGGTTTCTGATGCAAGATTAGCGATTATTTGGCAAAAGGAGGTTTGATAATAGCCATAAAACCTTTAAAAACCATCAAAATGCAAAGAAATGATAGAATATCTACTTTGGTTGATGATATTTAAACTCCTTTGGAAAGTAAAAAGACAAACTTTCCTTTGGGAATTGTGACCAGCACTTCTACGTATGTACTACCAGGCTTAGACTAACCTGATACCTACCTTCTCCTTGTTCTATAATTGGGAGTATGTAAGGAGTAGGTAGGGAGTATGTAAGGAGTAAGTAAGGAGTAGGTGTTGTGAGAATTACAAATAGAAGTTCTCATTTGTAAAGACAAACAAACAATTAAAAAAAGAATGAAGCTGACAGGAAATGCTATTTGAAGTATAATAATGGGAAAAATCCTTGTTTGCTATTGGTTGTTTTTGTAATTTTAACGCCTAAACTTAATAAAATATTTTTTGCAATCATTTTAAGAAAGAGAGAACAATCATACTCTTATATATGTATAATATGAAAAAAGTAACTTTATTCGCAACCGGTATCATCATGATGTCATGTGCACAACAACAACAGAAGCTTACGTATCCTGAAACCGCGAAGGTGGATACTGTAGATGTCTATTTTGGAACAGAAGTTCCCGACCCGTATCGTTGGTTGGAGAATGATACTTCCGCTGCAACTGCTGCATGGGTGGAAGCTCAAAACAAAGTAACAAACGACTATTTGTCTAAGATACCTTTCCGCGATGCTTTGCTGAAGCGACTGACGGATGTGGCTAATTATGAAAAGATTGGTACACCATTCAAGAAACACGGCAAGTATTACTTCTATAAGAATGACGGTTTGCAGAACCAGAGCGTACTGTATGTACAGGATAGCTTGGACGGTGAACCACGTGTATTCCTCGATCCTAATAAACTCTCGGACGATGGTACAGTAGCTTTATCGGGTATCTCTTTCTCGAATAATGGAAAATATACAGCGTATACCATATCACGCAGTGGATCGGATTGGCGTGAAATCTATGTGATGGATACGGAAACCGGTAAACTGCTGGATGATCATATCGAATGGGCGAAGTTTACGGGAGCTACTTGGCAAGGAGATGGCTTCTATTACAGTGCTTATGATGCTCCGGTGAAAGGGAAGGAATTTTCTAACGTAAATGAGAATCATAAAATTTATTATCATAAGATGGGTACGCCGCAGTCACAGGATCAACTGATCTATCAGAATCCTGCATACCCCAAGCGTTTCTATACTGCCAGTGTAAATGAGGATGAAACTGTCCTGTTTCTGTATGAGAGCGGTGACGGGCGCGGAAATGCTTTGTATATGAAAGACTTGCGTAAACCTAATGCTCCGTTTGTGACAATGGCTACGGATATGGATTATAGCTATGCTCCGATGGAAGTGATAGGAGATAAGATTTATATGTTTACAAACTACGATGCACCCAAGTACCGTCTTATGATAGCAGATATCAATAAGCCTGCCTTGAAAGACTGGACGGAACTGGTTCCGGAGAGTGAAAATGTACTTTCGGATGCAGGTGTGATAGGTGGAAAACTGTTCCTGACGTATGATAAAGATGCAGCCAACCATGCCTATGTATATGGACTGGATGGTAAGGAAATACTGGAAATAGAATTGCCTTCACTTGGCTCTGTAGGTTTCACTGGAGATAAGGATGATAAGGAATGTTTCTTCGGATTTACTTCATTTACCATACCCGGTGCTACTTATAAATATGATATGGATGCGAATACCTACGAGATTTTCCGTGCTCCGAAGGTTGACTTTAATTCTGACGAGTTTGTGACAGAACAAGTATTCTATCCCAGCAAAGACGGAACGAAGATACCGATGTTCCTGACTTATAAGAAGGATCTCAAGAAGGATGGCAAGAATCCCGTGTTCCTTTATGGTTACGGTGGTTTCAATATCAGCCTTAATCCGGGCTTCTCTACATCCCGTATTCCGTTCTTGGAAAATGGAGGTATCTATGCACAGGTTAACCTGCGTGGGGGTGGCGAGTATGGTGAAGACTGGCACATAGCAGGTACCAAGATGCAGAAGCAAAATGTATTTGATGATTTTATTTCGGCTGCCGAATATCTTATAGGCAATAAATATACTAATAAAGATAAGATTGCCATAGTAGGCGGTTCCAATGGTGGTTTGCTGGTAGGAGCCTGTATGACACAACGTCCTGATCTGTTCCGTGTAGCTATTCCGCAGGTAGGTGTAATGGATATGTTGCGTTATCATAAGTTCACTATCGGCTGGAACTGGGCAAGCGATTACGGCACGAGTGAGGACAGTAAGGAAATGTTCGAGTACCTGAAAGGATACTCTCCACTGCACAACCTGAAGCCCGGTACCCAATATCCTGCAACGATGGTTATTACTGCTGATCATGATGATCGTGTAGTTCCTGCCCACTCATTTAAATTCGCTGCTACCCTGCAGGAATGTAATGATGGAACGAATCCTACGCTTATCCGTATTGAAAGCAAAGCCGGACATGGTGCAGGTAAGCCAATGAGTAAGGTGCTTGAAGAACAGGCCGACACCTACGCCTTTATCATGTATAATATGGGAATGAAGTTTGATAAGTAGTGATTAGTGATTAATGATTAGTGATAAGTGATTATGTAATGCGGTGTAAGGATGAAGCCTGCTAATCACTAATCACTTATCACTAATCATTAATCACTACTTATCTGACATTTTATCATTCTTTAATCAAAATATCGCTGAAAAGTATAGGTAAATCCAAAAGAATTCCTATATTTGCAGTGTTATTCGTTGACACTTTGTTCGAATAACCTTGAAATCACGAAAGGATAAACCTTTTAAAACGTAATATTATGAATATCGAACGAATTATGTCCTCTTTAGAGGCAAAGCATCCCGGCGAGTCTGAATATCTTCAAGCCGTAAAGGAAGTACTTCTTTCCATCGAAGATATCTATAACCAGCATCCAGAGTTCGAGAAAGCTAAAATCATAGAACGCTTGGTTGAACCTGACCGTATCTTTACGTTCCGTGTTACTTGGGTGGACGACAAAGGTGATGTACAAACCAACCTTGGCTATCGTGTGCAATTCAACAATGCCATTGGCCCGTACAAAGGCGGCATTCGTTTCCATGCATCTGTAAATCTTTCTATCTTGAAGTTCTTAGGATTTGAACAGACGTTTAAGAATGCACTGACCACTCTGCCTATGGGTGGTGGTAAAGGTGGTTCCGACTTCTCTCCACGTGGCAAGAGCGATGGTGAAATTATGAGATTCTGCCAGGCTTTCATGTTGGAATTGTGGCGTCATCTTGGTCCGGATATGGATGTACCAGCCGGTGATATCGGTGTCGGTGGCCGTGAAGTGGGCTATATGTTCGGTATGTATAAGAAGTTGACGCGTGAGTTTACCGGTACATTTACCGGAAAAGGTTTGGAATTCGGTGGTTCTCTGATTCGTCCTGAAGCTACAGGTTTCGGCGGATTGTACTTCGTGAACCAGATGTTAGAGACTAAAGGCATTGATATAAAGGGTAAGACCGTTGCTGTTTCCGGTTTCGGAAATGTGGCTTGGGGTGCTGCTACCAAAGCAACCGAATTGGGTGCAAAAGTAGTTACTATCTCCGGACCGGACGGATATATTTATGATCCGAATGGTATCAGTGGCGAAAAGATAGATTATATGCTTGAACTCCGTGCATCGGGCAATGATATTGTGGCTCCGTATGCAGACGAATTCCCCGGTTCTACATTTGTTGCCGGTAAGCGTCCTTGGGAAGTGAAAGCTGATATTGCACTGCCTTGTGCTACGCAAAATGAACTGAATGGTGATGATGCCCGTCAGTTGATTGAAAATAAAGTGATGTGTGTAGGAGAAATCTCAAATATGGGCTGTACGCCGGAAGCAATCGATTTGTTCATTGAACATAAGATTATGTATGCTCCGGGTAAAGCAGTCAATGCCGGTGGTGTTGCTACTTCCGGATTGGAAATGTCACAGAACGCTATGCATCTCAGCTGGAGTGCTGCCGAAGTGGACGAGAAACTGCACGCAATTATGCACGGCATTCATGCACAATGCGTAAAATATGGGACAGAACCTGACGGTTACATCAACTACGTGAAGGGAGCTAATATTGCAGGCTTCATGAAGGTGGCTCACGCTATGATGGGTCAGGGAATTATTTAAAGGAAAACTTTGTTTAGTTGTATTTGTATTTGTGGTTTGTGCTGCCCCTGCCTGTGAAGGCGTAGGGCAGTACTTTTTTTATAGACTGTTTTTCCTTACCTTTGCATCTCTAAATTATAAATAACAAAGAGATGTTACAACCTGAATTGAAACTGAGACGCGATAAAATACGCGCCTTGATGGCTCAACAAGAGATTGATGCCGCTCTTATCACTTGCAATGTAAATTTAATCTATACGTATGGACGTGTTGTCAGCGGTTATCTCTATCTGCCTCTGAATGCTCCGGCACGTTTATTTATCAAGCGTCCTAATAATATTGAAGGAGAGCATATTCATCCTATCCGTAAGCCGGAACAGTTACCTGAATTATTGAAAGAGTACGGACTGCCCCTGCCCGCAAAGTTAATGTTGGAGGGAGATGAACTGTCGTATACTGAATATACCCGCCTGGCAGCTTGCTTTCCGGAAGCGACGGTTGTGAATGGTACGCCTATTATTCGTAAGGCACGCAGTATCAAGACGAATATTGAGATTGAGATGTTCCGTCGGTCGGGTGCTGCCCATACAAAAGCTTATGAGCAAATTCCTTCGGTGTATCAATCGGGAATGACAGACCGCCAGTTGTCTATTGAGATAGAACGTCTGATGCGTCTGGAAGGTTGTCTGGGGATTTTCCGGACTTTTGGTCAGAGTATGGAGATATTTATGGGAAGCCTGTTGGCTGGTGATAATGCTACTGCTCCTGCACCTTATGATTTTGCTTTAGGGGGTGAGGGACTTGATCCGTCTATACCTATCGGCGCGAATGGTGCAATATTGCAACCCGGACAGAGTCTCATGGTGGATATGGGTGGAAACTTCAATGGATATATGGGTGATATGAGCCGTGTGTTCTCTATTGGCAAGTTGCCGGAGAGAGCTTATGCTGCTCATCAAACTTGTCTGGAAATACAGGAAGCTGTAACAGAAAAGGCAAAACCAGGGGCTGTGTGCGAAGAACTTTATAATACAGCAATCGATATGGTTACTAGAGCCGGGTTTGCTGATTACTTTATGGGAGCCGGACAGAAAGCGAAATTTATAGGTCATGGCATTGGTTTGGAAATCAATGAAACTCCTGTACTTGCTCCACGTATGAAGCAGGAGTTAGAACCGGGCATGGTATTTGCGCTTGAACCGAAAATAGTATTACCAGGTATCGGTCCATTGGGTATCGAGAATTCCTGGGTAGTAACAGCGGACGGGGTAGAGAAGTTGACGCTGTGCAAGGAAGAAATTGTGGAATTATAACTTTTAGAAAAAAAAGTAGTTTTTACTTTAGTATATTTATATTTTGCTTTGTATTAGTTATAGAAGCTTGAGATTAATAGATATTTTAAGCAGTCTATAACTAATATAAAGTAAATTGATGAATATAAGTGAAGATTTATTAGTACGCTATCTTCAGGGTGAATATACTTCTGAAGAACTTGCCACCGTTAAGGCTTGGGAAAGCCAGTCGGATGACAATAAAAAGATATTGGAACAATTATATTTCATATTGCAGGCGTCTGAACGTCTGCAGAAAATGAATGCTGCTTCTCCTGAGGCTGCTTTACTGAACCTGAAAAAGAAAATAAGCAGCCGGAGATATTCTTCTTTCTTCCATCAAAGTCTCATGGTTACACAGCGTATTGCTGCCGTTTTATTTATTCCTATTTTTATTCTTGCAGGTTACCTTATATTGCAAGATTACAGTAACACTCAACGTTATGTAGAAGTGAAGACAAATTCGGGGATGATATCTTCTTTTGATTTGCCTGATGGTTCAAAAGTGTGGTTAAATTCTGGTGGTAAGCTTAAATATCCGGCAGAGTTTTCTTCAAAAAAAAGAGAGGTACATCTTGAAGGACAAGGATATTTCAGTGTGAAAAGGGATGAAGATGCTCCTTTTATGGTACGTATCGATGATTTTTATTCTGTTGAAGTCTTGGGTACAGAATTTAATATTACCGCCTATGAGGATGATCATCTGATTGAAACAACTCTTGTTACCGGTAAAGTCAAATTAAATATTCATCTTGTCGATGGACGACTCATCCAGAAACTTCTTAAGCCTAATGAAAAGGCGACATATAACCGTGAAACACATCGGTTATGTATTGCTACCGTTAACACGGAAAGTGATAAGGTATGGAGAGAAGGGAAAATCATATTCTGTCAACATCCCATGGAGCAGGTTCTCAAAGTATTGAGCCGCTATTATAATGTACGTTTTGCAGTGAAGAACCCCAAAATTATGCAATCGGAAATTACTGCCAAGTTCACCAATGAACCTTTGCAACAAGTGTTGGGCTATCTTGAACTGGCTTCAGGTATTAAATTCAAAATCAAGCATCCTGATAAAATTGAAAATGATACGCTTTCTACAAGTGTCATCGAAGTATATAAGTAAAAATAGTATTAATCCATAAAAATGAATAGCCTATGAAGTAATAACTAAAAAAACACCAAAATACGGAAAGATGTTGACGCATCTCCCCGTATCCAAGTAATCAGCTGTTGACGCAGCCAATAATAACTTTTAAATCCATTTCAAAAATATGAATAATGTTGTAACCTTAAATGGATTAAGGAATAATTTATGTTTTTTTATCCATAAAATCCCTCTTACCATGAGATTAACTGTAGTCTTTTTATTTCTGTTCATAGGAGGAGCTATCGCAGAAAACACACTTGCACAGAATACGAAGGTATCTTTTAGTGTGCAAAATGAAACCATTGCAGATGTTTTGGAAGCTGTGGAAAAACAAACCGATTTTATTTTCATTTATGATAATGAAAATGTGGATGTAAATCGGAAAGTAACATTAGAGGTGAAGCAACTTTCTCTCTTTGATGTTCTGAATCGGCTTTTCAGAAATACGGATATTGCATATACCATTGTTAATGAGAAGATAATTCTTAACAAAGAGAAATCTTTTATTTCCATGCAACAACAGCAGAAACAGGTGACTGGTACTATAAAAGATGAAAATGGTAATTCTGTGATTGGAGCAACTGTTTTTGTGGAAGGAACCACAATAGGCGCTGTGACTGATGTAGACGGACGATTTACCATTGAGGCGGATGGAAACAGTACGCTTCAGGTGCGCTACATAGGTTATGTTACGGCCTATGTTCCTGTCAAGCAACGTCGGAATATCGTCATCACCTTGAAAGAGGATAGCCAAAGTCTTGATGAAGTAGTGGTGATTGGATATGGAACTGTGAAAAAGAAAGATCTGACAGGAGCTATTTCTGTTGTTAATACTAAAACAATGGGTGAAATCCCCAGTACTTCTGTTCTTGAATCTATGAATGGTATGGTACCGGGTATCGAGATTAGCATGAATGCCCGTCCTGGGGATACGGGATTTGCAACAATTCGAGGTATCAGTAACTTTACTAACAATACTCCGTTGTATGTGATTGATGGCTTGCCTACCAATGATATTCGTGACATGAATGTTAATGATATTGAGTCTATGCAAGTACTTAAAGATGCTTCAGCTGCTGCAATCTATGGTTCACGTGCTGCTAATGGAGTGATCATTATTACTACTAAGAAAGGGACTAATGGAGCTGTAAAGGTGGATTTTTCTGCTTCTTATGCTATTCAGCATTACTCGCGACCCTTTGAGCTGGCAGATGCTGAGGAGTGGTCTAAAATAAATACAGTAGCTCGGCAAAATGCAGGATTACCTACAATGTCACATGATTTGTCCGTAGATACAGACTGGTGGGATGCTATTATTCGTACTGGAAATATTCAGCAATATAATGTGAGTCTTTCCGGAGGTAATGAGACTGGTAATTATTATGTGTCCGGAGAATACTATACAAACAAAGGTGTACTCTATGATTCAGGGTATGACCGCTTCAGTGTGCGTGTCAATACAAATGCTAAAAAAGGAATTTTCAGCATGGGACAAGCGTTGACTTTAAGTAATAATGTGGTCGACCCGACTGTTGCCAATACTATTATGGATGCTCTTTCTATGGCCCCTGTAGTTCCTATTTATAATCCGGAGAATCTGGGCGGTTATGGCTATGGTGATCCGAAGACGAATAATAATATAGGTAATAATCCGATAGCCCAGGATGATCTTGTAGATCGGACTAATAAAAATTTCAGAATTAGAGGTACTATATGGGGGGAGATAGCAATTCTGAAGAGTTTAAAATATAAACTGAATGTCGGTTATGAACTGAACTTTGATAATTCTAAAACTCTCCGGCGTGAAGGGGATTGGCGTATGAATATGGCTTATCAGCCTTCTTATGTTAGTGAAAGTTCGGGACGGTTTGACAAACCTTTGGTTGAAAATACACTTACCTTTGATGAGAAGTTTGGAAAGCATGCCATAAATGTAATGGTAGGTAATTCTTACCAGAAGGAAACTTATAATCAGATTTCCGGTGAAATACAGGATATTCTTCAGACCTCCAGTGGAAAGTATTATGATGTAATGGATGCAGGTACGAGTTTGCCGCAAGCTGGTGGATACCGTAATGTTGCTGTACTACTTTCATATTTAGGGCGTTTGAATTACACCTATGATGATAAATACCTGTTGACTGCTACATTTAGGCGCGATGCTTCTTCAAGAGTAAAAAAAGAGAACCGCTGGGGTAATTTCCCGTCTATATCTGCTGCATGGAGAATCAGTAAAGAGAGATTTTTTGCTCCGGTGAAATGGGTAGATGATTTAAAGGTGCGTGCAAGCTATGGTACACTTGGCAGCCTTAATATCGGTTACTGGGATTATGCTCCTGTCATCAATACATTCCTGACTGCTACTTTCGGTACAGAACAGTTACAGCAGAATGCTGCTATCCAAACGAACCTTGTGAATGAGAATCTTAAATGGGAGTCACAGACTCAACTTGATTTTGGATTTGATGCGACTGCCTTTAATAATCGGCTTACTTTTTCGGCTGATTATTACATATCCAAAACTAAGGATGTGCTTACAGCCATGCCGATTTTAATGACTACAGGTAATGGTGCAGGAAATCCAGTGGTAAATGCTGCATCATTAGAGAATCGTGGATTTGAGTTTAGCTTTGGATGGCGTGAGAAGCGGAAAGACTTCTCTTACTATGCTAATCTAAATTTTTCCACAGTGAAAAATAAAGTAACCAGCTTAGGATATGGTAGAGTTGATATTATCTCTGGACAGGGACGTACAGCTGTGGGACGGCCTATTGGGGAATTTTATTTGATCAAGACTGATGGTATATTCCAAAATGATGGAGAGATACAATCTTATAAGAATTCTGAGGGGAAAGTGATACAACCGGATGCTAAACCGGGTGATATCAAATATATTGATTTTAATGATGATGGTAAGATTACTGATGCCGACCGTCAGGTATTGGGATCACCCCACTCTCTTTTCCAAGCCGGTATAAATATGGGCTTTGCATGGAAGAACTTTGATTTGAAGATGAACTGGTTTATGGATATTGGCTCGGATGTATTTAATGCTACTAAACAATACATGATTGGAGCTGATGCTGCTGGAAATGGAGACAGTAATTATTTGAAGAATTTCAATTACTGGACACCGGAACGGCCGACTAATATACCGAGACCAATCGCCGGGAAGATTACGAATCGCCGTGACAGTGATTACTGGCTTGAAAATGGTAGCTGGGTAAAGTTAAAAACACTTTCTATCGGTTATACTATCCCTGAGAAGTTGTTACATAAAATTCATTTTAATACTTGCCGGGTATATGTGACCTGTCAGAACTTGCTTACTATTTCCAGTTTCAGTATGCAAGATCCTGAATACAGAAAAGATAATATCTGGAACAAAGGTTATCGTGGTGTGGCAGCTTATCCGAATCCTTTTGCCATAAACTTTGGAGTTCAGTTTCAATTTTAATATCTAGTGCCATGAAAAAAATATATGTAATAATCTGTTTGTTAGGCCTTACATTAAGTGCATTGCTTAATCAGGCATGTAATTCTGATTTGTTGGATACCGTTAATCCGAACAAACTTACGACTAAGGAGTTTTGGCGTACTGAAAAAGATGCTCAACTGGGAGTGAATGCTTGTTATGCCATCTTTTATCGGTTAGGTTCTTGGCATCGATATCTACATTGGCGTTTTGACCTTCTTTCTGATGAAGGGTATAGTATGAGTCCTATGGTGCAAACCGGTGAATGGACTAAATTTATATATTCTGATTATAATCATGATAATAATCAGACCGTGATTTGGAGAGAAGCTTACCGGGGAATATTCCGTGCGAACCAAGTACTGACCTATGTTCCTGGTATTGAAATAGCTGATGCTAAAAAGAAGGATGCTTATTTGGGACAGGCTTATTTCCACCGTGCTTATAATTATTTCCATTTAGCTGTGCTGTGGGAAGAAGTGCCTTTGGTGACCGAATTGCAGAATCCGGGCGATCAACCCCAACAAGTAACATTATCAGAGATTTGGGGGCAGGTTGAGAAGGATTTGTTGGAAGCAAGCAATCTTTTACCGGAGGAATGGACAGGAGCAGAAAAAGGCAGGATAACTAAGGGAGCGGCTAAGGCTTTATTAGCTCGTGCTTATATGCAACAACATTTATGGGAAAAAGCAAAAGAGCAATTATATTGGCTGGTTGAAGGTGAGGGAAAGAAGTACTATGGATTAGTAGATAATTATAAGCATAATTTTTCTCACTTGACAGAAAATAACATAGAATCAGTCTTTGAAATTCAGTTCAGCGATGCCCTTAATGGTGGAGAAAGCGATGATAAAGGAGCGACGAATGGGCATCAACGTTCTATTATTTTTGGACTTAGTGGAATCGGTTTTCGTGATGGCCTTGCTCGTCCGTGGCTAGTAGATGAGTACAAGAAAGAACGTACGATTGATGGTAAGCTTGATCCTCGTTTACGCGTTAGTCTTTTATATAAGGGTGTGGCAACCGATTTTCCTGATGAAGAAACCGGAAAGTTTTATGGCAAAACCTGGGATGAAGGTAAATGGGGGAATGATGTATATTATCGTAAATATTCACGTGATGATTTCCGTACTACGGAAGATCGGCATTCTCAATTGAATTTCCGGGTAATTCGTTATGCTGATGTCTTGTTGATGTATGCTGAGTGTCTGAATGAGTTGGGAAATACAGAAGATGCTTATACTTATGTTAATATGGTACGTGCACGTGCTCAGATGCGTCCTTTACAGGAAGCTTATCCTGAGATAGGAAATGACAAACAGAAATTCTTGTCACGTTTGCAGACAGAGCGTGTCCTGGAGCTTAATGGTGAGTGTGTACGTTGGTTTGATATCAAGCGTTGGGAACTTTATAATACTCCTGAAGGATTGGCTGCTTTGATAGCTCGTGATCCGGACTATAAAAATTTTGTAGTCGGAGTTTCTCATCGACAACCACTTCCTTCCAATGAAGTTGCTAATAATCCTAATATGAAACAGCTTGACGGTTATTAATTATTTAAATAGAAAACGAATGATAAACATATATAAATATATGAACTTATTAGTACTCATATTCCTGAGTACGGGAGCTGCGGCACAATCAATAGGTATTCAAAATAACCCGGCTTTTCTAAATCAGGAAATGAGTATGGAAGCCAGAGTAGCCGACTTGATGAGTCGGCTCACCCTGGAACAAAAAGCTCAGTTGCTTAATCATCGTGGCAAGACAGTGGTTGTTGATGGCTTTTCTATCCGGGCAGATCAATGGAACCAATGTTTACATGGGGTGAAATGGACTGAACCTACTACTAATTTTCCTACAAGTATTGCGTTGGGAGCAACTTGGGATACTGAACTTATTCATCGTGTAGCAACTGTTATTTCTGATGAAGCCCGTGCCATATATAATGGTTGGAAACAAGATCCGGAGTTTCGTGGTGAACATAAAGGATTGATTTATCGCTCTCCTGTCATTAATATCAGCCGTAACCCTTATTGGGGCAGAATTAATGAAATCTTTGGTGAAGATCCTTATCATACGGGAAGGATGGGAGTGGCATATGTAAAAGGACTGCAAGGTGATGATTCTCATTATCTTAAATTAGCTTCCACCCTTAAACATTATGCAGTGAATAATGTAGAGGTAGACCGGATGAAACTCAGTGCTCAGGTTCCCGAAAGGATGTTGTACGAATATTGGCTTCCCCATTTTAAAGATTGTATTGTAGAAGGCAAAGCACTGTCAGTGATGGCATCTTATAATGCTATTAATGGTGTGCCTAATAATATAAATAAGTTGCTTTTGACTGATATTTTAAAGAATCAGTGGGGACATGAAGGATTTGTAGTATCTGATTTAGGCGGAGTGAAAACAATGGTTGAGGGGCATCATCAACGTCAAATTTCATATGAAGAGGCTGTTGGACGTAGTATCATGGCAGGGTGTGATTTCTCGGATGCTGAATATGAAAAATATATTCCTGATGCTCTTAGAAAGGGTTATTTGACAGAAGAAAGATTGAATGACGCTCTTCGCCGGGTTTTGCTGGTACGTTTTCGATTGGGTGAATTTGATGACTTTAAGTCGGTTCCCTATAGTCGTATTTCCCCCGATGTTATCGGTTGTAAAGAACATAGGAACCTGTCTTTGGAAGCTGCGCGTAAGTCCATTGTTTTGCTTAAGAATGAAAAGAAGTTATTGCCGATAGATAGAAGCATCATTAAACGCGTTGCCGTAATAGGTCCGTATGCTGATTTGTTCAATCAGGGTAATTATGGGGGAGTTCCGAAAGATCCGGTAACCCCTTTACAGGGAATTAAAAACGCTGTAGGGAATAACGTGGAAGTGCTTTATTGTAAAGGAGCTCAGATAACTCCGGTAAAGGTACGTAGAGGCCGACCCATTCCACCTCGATTCGATAAAGAGGCTGAAATGAAAAAAGCGGTTGAGATGGCAAGAAATAGTGATGTGGTCTTCTTGTTCGTTGGTACCACGGCAGATATTGAAGTTGAAGGACGTGATCGCAAAACTTTGGCTCTTCCCGGAAATCAGAATGAACTGATAAAGGCGGTTTATGAGGTTAATAAGAAAGTGGTAGTGGTACTTATGAGTGCCGGTCCTGTTGCAGTTCCTGAAGTTAAAAAGAATATACCGGCTGTTTTACAAGCTTGGTGGCCTGGAGATGAGGGAGGAAATGCTATTACTGATGTACTTTTCGGAGATTATAATCCTGGAGGAAAACTTCCTTATACAATGTATGCGTCTGATGAGCAGGTTCCCTCTACGGATGAATATGATATCTCTAAGGGATTCACTTATATGTATTTAAAGAAAAAACCACTTTTTGCTTTCGGGCATGGCTTAAGCTATTCAAAATTCCATTATTCGGATTTACAAATATCTTCTCCCGTTGTATCAGTCAATGATACTGTTTCGGTGGTCTTAAAAGTAAAGAATATGGGAAAGAGAACAGGAGAAGAGGTGGTTCAACTCTATGTAAGAGATGTGAAAGCGAAAGTGGTACGCCCGACTAAAGAACTCCGTGGTTTTAAGAGAATAGCTCTTCAACCCAATGAAGAACAAGAAATCCGGCTGATGCTTCCGGTTAATTCCCTTGCTTTTTATGATGAATCTATTGGAGACTTTTTAGTAGAACCCGGAAGTTTTGAGATTCTTTTGGGAAGTGCCAGTGATGATATCAGACTTCAAAGTAAATTAATAGTCAACTAAATAAAAATTAAAAAATATGAAATATCTCCATTCTATAATTAAGAGTTTTATTTTCTGTTGTTTTATATGTGTCAATTTCTGTTCAGTGGCTCAAGAAATGCAGTCCGCACAAACTATCACTTTCGAAGTTGATGTACAGAAAAAGATAGAACCTATGAAACCTATTTGGGCATGGTTTGGATATGATGAACCCAATTATACCTATATGAAGGATGGCAAAAAACTTCTTACTGAGTTGTCCGAGATGAGCTATACTCCGGTTAATGTGCGTGTACATAATCTTTTGACTACGGGTGATGGAACTCCGGCATTAAAATGGGGTTCGACCAATGCTTATACCGAAGATAAGAAAGGGCGTCCTATATATGATTGGACCATTGTGGATAGTATTTTTGATACTTTTATTGTTCGTGGAATGAAACCTTTGGTAGAAATTGGATTTATGCCCAAAGCACTTTCTGTCAAGCCTGATCCTTATCAGCATAATTGGAGTCCTGCTAATGCATACAATGATATTTATACAGGTTGGGCATATCCACCGAAAGATTATAATAAATGGCGCGAACTTGTGTGCCAGTGGGTTAAGCACTGCGTTGAAAGATATGGTGAAAATGAAGTCGCTTCTTGGTATTGGGAAGTGTGGAATGAGCCTAATATTGGTTATTGGAAAGGAACTTTCGAAGAGTATTGTAAACTTTATGACTATGCAGCTGATGGCCTTAAAAAAGCTTTTCCGAGAGCACGTATAGGAGGACCACATAGTACAGATCCAAGTAATGAAGGTGCTAATGCTTTCTTACGCCGTTTCCTTGAACATTGTGTACGTGGTAAGAACTATGCAACGGGAAAGATTGGTTCCCCATTGGATTATGTCGGTTTTCATGCTAAAGGCGGCCCTCGTGTAATAGATAATCGTGTTCAAATGAATATTGGACGTCAACTGCTTAATATCTCCAAGGGATTTGAAGCTGTGGCTTCATTTCCGGAATTGAAACATCTGCCTATTATTATCGGAGAATCTGATCCGGAAGGTTGTGCAGCTTGCTCTATTGAACATCATCCGCAAAATGCGTATCGTAACGGAACTATGTATTCCAGCTATACGGCTGCTTCTTTTGCCCGCAAATATGAACTGGCAAGGAAGTATGGGGTTAATTTTATTGGTGCTGTTTCATGGTCATTCGAGTTTGAAAATCAGGCATGGTATGCAGGCTTTCGTGATTTGGCAACCAATGGCATAGATAAACCTGTACTGAATGTATTCCGTATGTTTGGTATGATGAAGGGAGACTTGGTTACCGTTAAATCTTCCGTACCTTTATCCGCGGATGAAATGTGCAAGAATAGTGTAAGGAGGACTGCTGATATTAATGGTATTGCGAGTACCGATAATAATAGTGTTGCTGTTATGGTATGGAATTATCATGATGATGATCTCTCTGCTCCGTCTTCTGATATAAGTATCAATGTAAAGAGCATGACAGGACGACGTGTATTAGTGACACATTATCGGATTGATGATCAGTTTAGCAATTCTTATGAAGTATGGAAGGCAATGGGTGAACCTCAAAATCCTTCACCGGAACAATTGGAAATATTAGAGCGTAGCGGACAGTTACAAATGTATTCTTCACCTGTTTGGAAGGATGTGATTGGTGGAAAAATCACTGTGGATTTTTCGTTGCCTCGTCAAGGAGTATCACTCATTAAATTGACTTGGTAAAGGAAGTATTTCTTTTTAGGTTTTTCTTGATAAGAGTTTTGTTGGCAGTCTTATTTTAGGGCTGCCAAGGGAACTTATTCTCTTTATTTTGAAAAATAATGTTTATTTTAAAGTATATATTATGGAAAATTCAAATAAAAAAATGATAGGTATTATTCATGCTGCTCTTATATCAAGCAAGTCAGTCCAACCCTTTATTGATGATATTATTCCTGATGTAACCGTGGCGCATGTGGTGGATGATACAATTCAGAATACCAATTTTGCTTCTAAACCAGGTGTGATTCCTAAAAGCAACTTTTATAAGTTCGCAACATATGCTCATTTTCTTGAAGAGGCTGGTGCCGACTTGATTTTACTGGCATGTTCTACTTTCAATCAGGCTGTGGAACTGGCACGTCCTATGATAAACGTTCCGTTACTACAGATAGATCGTCCTATGATGGATTTGGCTGTAAATCAGGGAAAGCGTATAGGACTATTGGCTACTGTCCCTACTACTATTCCCGCTTCAGAAAGGTTACTTTATACGGCGGCAGCAGAAAGTGGGAAGGAGATTGAAGTTACGACTATACTTTGCTCGGAAGCATTTGAAGCTATAAAACGGGGGGAAATTGATTTACATAACCGTTTGCTATTAAATCAAATAGACCGTTTGTCTGAAACAGTAGATGCAATTGTTCTTGCACAGGTATCTATGAGTGCATTGGAACCGATGCTTGTTAATACTAAAGTGCCTGTGTATAATAGTGGACGTACTGGATTTGAAAGAGTGAAACAGATGTTGGATGCTTTATAAAAGGATAATGATATGAAAGTTGCAATTGGTTGTGACCCCAATGCTCTTGAATTGAAAAATATACTAAAAGAGAGTGTTGTTGCCCAAGGGTATGAAGTCGTGGATTATGGAGGAGAGGATCCTATTTATGCAAATACTGCTTTATTGGTAGCTCGTGCCGTTTCTTCCAAAGAATGTGAAAGAGGAATTTTACTCTGTGGAACAGGTTTGGGAATGTGCTTAGCTGCTAATAAAGTTCCTGGAGCCTATGCAGTGGTGTGTTCTGATAATTATTCAGTAGAACGTTCTATTTTAAGCAATAACGCAAATATTTTAGCTTTGGGAGCCCAGGTGCTTGGGTTAGAGGTGGTAAAACAGATTGTTCTCCACTGGCTGGAACTGCGATATGAACATGGTGGGCGTTCTGAGGTAAAGATACAGCGTATCTATTCCATTGAGAGTGAGTATATGAAGTCTTAATAATTATTCAAAGAATTGCCATGTTTAGGAAAGTGAAATTGTTTGATATGCCTGATATTTATACGGTCAATGCTTTTTCTTTAGGTAGTAAATTTTATATTGGTATGGGACCAGAAAAGTCAGGGAATCCATATTTGATAACTTATCCTTCATTGAATAAAACAGAGGTCGGAATAGCTCCTGGAGGGATGATGAGTCTGATTCCTGTTCCAGGTAGGAGTGATATGCTTGTTTCTGTAATGGGGCTTTTTCCACCTTTTCAGGGAAAGGATGCCGGAGTTTATCGGCATACCCGTTCAGGGGATATTTGGAATGTAGAGAAAGTATTGCATTTACCTTTTGCACATCGGTGTGAGATTCTTCATAAAAATCAGATAAATTATCTTTTTACATCGACTGTAAGCAAATGTAAGCGGGAACCGACTGATTGGTCGGAGGCTGGAGAAGTATTTCTTACTATATTAACGAATCTCTTTCAGCCAATGTGGAACGCAGAAAAGATAATGGGAAATATTTTTCGCAATCATGGTATGCTGAAAACCGTTTTACATGAGAAAGAGGTTGTTTGTGTATCAGGTACCGAAGGAATATTTTCTCTTTGCCCGGAGGGGCATGAAGTAAGAGTTACACAAGTCTTCGATAAAGAAGTTAGCGAATTTATTTTTATAGATATGGATGGAGATGGGCAAGATGAGTTGGTGACTATAGAACCTTTTCATGGTGATTCTTTGAATATTTATAAATTGTTATCCACCGGTTGGAAAAGAATCTATGATGCTCCTTTAGCTTTTGGGCATGGCTTGAGTTCCGGAAGATTGGCAGGAATTCCTGTTGTGGTTGTCGGGAATAGGGCTGGTGTAGCTTCTTTAGATTTGTTTTGTATGGTGCGAGAAAGGAACAAATTCAGACGTTATTGCATAGAGAAAGGTACTGGGACAACCCAAACTCAAATATTTCACTATTTGGATGAGGATTATATACTCAGTGCCAATCAACTTAAGGGTGAAGCAGCATTATATTGTCTGAAACAGGGAGCTCTATATAAGTGATGTTTTGCTTTTATGACTGGTGTGAATTTAAAAAAAATTATAAACTGATTTGTAGAACTGATTAATAAATAACTCAATGAAAAATATAGTATGTGAAAATGAGGTGGAAGTACAGCATCTTCCAGGAAGAGATCTTCAATGGCTTTTTACACCGGAACAGAATGTGTCTGAAGCTTTTTCAATGAATGTGGTTGTAATAAAACCCGGTTGTACAGTAACTCCTGCACATTCACATCCGGAAAAAGAAGAAGTAATTTATATTGTCGATGGAAGCGGGAAAACATACATTAATGGATATATATATAATGTCTGTAAAGGTACTGCGGTTTTATTTCCTAAAAAATCTATACATATGCTTAGGAATACGGGAAAGGTGGATATGAAAGTAGTTTGTTTCTTTACACCTCAGGCTACTTTAGCAGATTATGAATTCCATGAACAAGTAGTATTCCCCGAATAACATTTATCAATTAATTTAAAGGATAGTATATATGCAACGAATTATAAATAATGCTGATCATGTGGTAGAAGATATGTTAGAGGGTTTTATCGCTGCGCATGAAGATATTGTCAGCAGAACTCAAAATCCTCGTGTTTTGAAATATAATCAGGCTCCTGTTCCTGGTAAAGTTGGGATTGTAACGGGTGGAGGTTCTGGTCATAAACCTGCTTTTATCGGCTATTTGGGTAAAAATATGATAGATGCTGTAGCGGTTGGTGAAATATTTTCGTCTCCTACGGCAAAAGCATTTCTTGATGCTATCAGAGAAGCTGATTCGGGTTATGGGGTGGCGTGTCTTTATGGAAATTATTCTGGTGATAATATGAACGTGAAAATGGCTCGTATGCTTGCTGAAGAAGAAGGCATTGTAGTTAGAACAGTGGTCGCTAATGATGATGTAGCATCTGCTCCTAAGAGTGAAAGAGAAAAAAGGAGAGGAGTAGCTGGGGAAATCTTAATGTGGAAGACGGCAGGTGCTAAAGCTGCCTTGGGAGGCACTCTTGATGAAATCGTACAAGTAGCTCAAAGAACAATTGATAATACTCGTAGTATAGGGATAGGGTTAACCCCTTGTACTATACCAGCAGTGGGTAAGTCCAATTTTTCCATAGCACCCGGTTATATGGAGTTAGGGATTGGTCATCATGGAGAGCCGGGAATAAAGGTCACTGAACTAATGACTGCCAAAGAAATGGCCGAGGTCTGTACGGAAAAGATTCTTGATGATATACTGATAGAAGAAGAGAGTGAAGTAGTGGTTCTCGTGTCTGGCTTGGGGAGTACGCCTGTGATGGAATTATATATATTCTTTAATGAGGTGCACCAATTGTTGGAGAGGTATAAAATACATATCCATCGCTCATATGTGGGTAATTATTTTACTTCGCTCGATATGATGGGAGTTACGCTGACTATTCTTAAACTTGATAAAGAAATGGTGGAATTGATAGATTTTGAAACAAATGCTGTTTCGTTTAAACAATTATAAATAATAAGATATGGAATATTTTTATAATGATCATAATGCAGGTATCGTAATGGATATTATTGCTGCTATCCAATTTAACAAAGCATACCTGAGCGATATTGACGGACAGATAGGTGATGGTGATCATGGCATAAATATGAATAAGGGATTCACTATGGCTGGTGAACGTATATCAGCCAGTCAGTCCTTTACAACAGCAATGAAAATATTGGGAGATACTCTTTTGTTGGAAGTAGGTGGCTCAATGGGACCTATTTATGGTACTTTTTTCCGCAAGTGTGCTTTTGCTGTTAAGGATGTATCGAAAATAAATGCTAACTCTTTCTCTCAAATGTTAGAGAGTGCTCTTGAAGGTGTCAAAGATATTGGTGGAGCTAAAATAGGGGATAAGACATTAATAGATACCATGGAACCGGCTACGGTTGCTTTCAAAAGAGAGTGGGATATTTCAAAAGAATTTAGGAAAGCATTGAAAGTTGCTACTGTTGCTGCAGAAACGGGTAAAGAGTCAACAAGGGATATGATTGCTCGGATAGGGCGAGCTGCTAGGCTGGGCGAGCGTTCCTTAGGAGTGCTAGATGCGGGAGCTACCTCTTGTTATATAATACTGAAGGCTATGTTTGAATCTATAGCATCTGTTTTAAAATGATATTTTATGAAGTTGAATAGTCGATTATATTTATTTGTACTCCCTTTGTTATTACTGTCTGGATGCACTTCGAATCAGGTAAGTGAACCTGTGGAAAATACTCCTAAACTGGTGTTCCGTCTTTCCAATGAATTAAAGCCGGATAGCCGGATATGGGAAATTTCCAATCTTTTTCGTAATGAATTGGAGAAAGCTTCACCTGATGGGGAAATCAAAGCCGGGGAGATAAAGGTTATTTTTTATGATCAGGGAACTGTAGGATCCGAACGACAATTGTTGGAGAGTTGCTATTTTGATGTACTTGAAATGGTTCAGGTCAATTCGTCAATATTGACGACAATTGATCCTGCATATAGTATTTTAGATTTACCTTATCTGTTTGTTACGGAGGAACAACATGCAAGAGTATTAAATGGTGAAATAGGCAGAAAGTTTCTTCAACGTTTGGCTAGATTCAATTTACATGGTCTGGGCTTTTATAGTACAGGATTCCGAAACTTGTTCTATAAATATCCGGTTGACAGTATAGAAGTAAAGAGTCCTCGTGATTTTCATGGGCTTAAGATACGGGTTATGGAGAGTCCGGTTATGATAAATTCTATTAATGCTATTGGAGCTACTGCTACCCCGATTCCTTTTTCGGAACTTTTTCAGTCAATGAAAACTGGAGTTGTGGATGGAGCGGAGAATAGTGCCAGAATCTTTATGTCTTATAAGTACTATGAGGCTGGTTGTAATCAGTTTACTTTAACCGAGCATTTTGCCAATCAACATATTTTGATAGCTAATGCCAAGTGGTTTGCATCTTTGGATCCTAAGTATCAAAAAAGAATAAATGAGGCCATTTTTATCTCTCAGCAGAAGTTCGATGAAATTTGGAAGCATACTACCGAAGAGTCGCTATGTGAAATGCAAAAACATGGGGTTATGGTCAATGAGATTAATGATAAGACTCCTTTTATTACCAGGGCTAATAAGGTTATCGAGCAATTCAGTGATAGGTATCCGGTGGAGTCAGAAGAATTGCTTTTTGATATAATGAATATACGTAACGAATCTTTTGATAATAAATAGTTATGAAATATATTAATATTGTTTTAGATTACCTCTTATTTGTTATTTTAGGAGTAATGTCATTTACTATGGCGATTAATGTACTATGTCGTTTTTGCCTTAATTTTTCAATTTATTGGGCAGATGAGTTGACACAGTCGTTGATGTTGTGGCTTACTTTTCTAGGAGCAGCTGTTGCTATACGTGAACATTTGCATTATTCTTTTAACTATATAGAACAAGTCGCTAAGGGGCGATGGGGGAAAATACTCACAATTATAAACAAGAGTATTACTTTGGTTGGTATCTGTATCTTGTTTTTCTGGAGTGTAGAAGTGACCGAAGGTATTGTGGATTGGATTATGCCTGCTATGGAGTTTAGCCGTGCTTGGATATATGGGGCTTGTCCGGTGGGATGTGTATTCATGTTGATTTATTGTATTACTGATATAATATCCAGTTTTAAAACTTTAAATTTATGACAGCTGTATTATTAATAACTTTTCTTGTTTTGCTACTATTTAATGTGCCGATAGCATTCTGCATGTTATTGTCTTCATTGGCTGCTTTGCTTTATGCGGATATTAACCCTATAATGGTAGCTTTGGAAACGACTCGTTCATTATCTAATTTCTATTCATTTTTGGCGGTTCCTTTTTTTATCCTTGCAGGTGAAATTATGAGCCAAGGTGGATTATCAATGCGTCTGATTTCATTTGTAAAATCATTTTTGGGGCATAAAAAAAGTGGTCTGCCCTTTGTAACTATTGTGGCATCTCAGTTGTTTGGTGCAGTTTCCGGTGCTTCTGCCGCAACTTGTGCTGCAATTGGAGGAATGATGATACCTGCATTGGAACGTAATGGATATCCGCGTCCGTTTTCTTCTGCATTATCAGCTTGTGCAGGGACAACAGGAGCTTTGATACCACCTAGTATTGCGCTTCTTTTGTATGGAACCATTGCTAATGTTTCTATAGAAAAACTTTTTGTAGGTGGAATTGTACCTGGAATATTGATTGGAATCGGGCTAATGATTGTAACTAGCAGATATGCGAAGAAATTTAATGTGGTAGTTGAGGAGAAAACCTGTTTGAAAGAACGAATAAGATGTACTGCTAAATCTATATGGGTGATTTTGCTGATGCTTATTATCTTTGGGGGAATTATGGGAGGTCTCTTTACCGCTACAGAAGCATCGGCTGTAGCAGTTTTGTATGCTTTGCTGGTGAGTATGATTATCTATCGACAAATAAAAATAAAGAATCTTCCAAGTCTGTTTGTTGCTGCTGCGAAAACTACGGCTGCTCTTAGCTTTTTGTTGGCGTGTGCGAGTCTGTTTGCGTGGACATTGAGTATAGGACAAATACCTGTAATAATATCTAATGCTTTAATATCTTCAAGTGATAGTATTATTAGTTTCTTCAGTGTTGATTTATCACCTGAAACTTATTTCTTCTGGAAAAAAATTATTATTCTTGCTTTATTGAATATTGCTTTATTTTTTATCAGTATGTTTATTGATGTGGCTCCAGGATTATTGATTGTAGTTCCTGTATTGCTGCCTGTAAGCGAAGCTATTGGAATGGCCACAGGATTATCCGCTGTACATTTTGGAGTGCTTGTTGTTTCTAATATGATTATAGGTCTTGTGACTCCCCCAGTTGGGAGTACTCTATTTGTGGCAAGTGGAGTAGGCAAAACTACTATCAATGAAATGCTTCCTTATGTTTTTCGTTTTCTGATTGTAATGTTGATTGTGCAGTTATTGATTACATACATACCATTTGTCTCTACTGTACTGCCGTCACTGATGGAGTGAGAAATTGTGTTAATTACGTTGTTTTATTATTTGCTCATGATATAATTGCTTAAATTTGTTCTATACGAAGGAAAACACTAGTGGTAAACGAAGATAGAGAAATTTTGGAAAAGTTGAAAGCTGGAGATGTACAGGCTTTTGACATTATTTATAGCCAGTACTATAGGGGGCTATTTGCATTTGCTTCCCAGTATGTGGATGAGTCGGATTGTGAGGAGATTATTCAAGATGTTATGCTTTGGCTATGGGAAAATCACCATATTCTTATTCCTGAATTGTCTTTAAAGTCTCTTTTGTTTTCTGCTGTTAAGAACAAATGCTTGAATAGAATAGCTCATTTGCAAATGCGGCAACGTGTACATGAAAGATTATATGAGAAGTATAAGGAAATGTTTGAAGATCCTGATTTCTATATAGAAGATGAGATTCTCAATTTAATTTCTAAAGCTATAAATGAATTGCCTACAGATTATCGAAAGGCTTTTGAATTGAATAGATTTGAAAATCTTACTTATAATGAGATAGCGGAAATGACAGGAGTTTCATTCAAGACGGTAGCTTATCGAATTTCTCAGTCTCTGAGGATATTGAGAGTAAAGTTGAAAGATTATCTTCCATTAATATTATGGTTGTAAGATAATAATTGATTAGTGTTAGTGATTAGCATTTGCAGTATATTTGCCTATTGCTAATCACTGAACACTAATGTTTTCACTCTCCTTCGTAATATTCACACAAGAAGTACCGCGCAATGAAGTCCCAGTTATCATGCAATACTTCTTTTCCACCGGGGAAAGGGAGTTGCAGATCAGGGAACAATCCTTTAGCCATACCATATTTTACAAGATCAAAGGGACAAGCTCCCGGATAAGTGAATAATTTGAATCCTCTATCAGCAGCATTTGCTGCATTGTATGTTGGATTATGCGGATCGCAGAAACAATAGGAAACATTCGGGGCAATCAGCATACCTTTGGTGTTGGCATAGATTACGAAGTTCCTTTCATTTTTTAATTCGGGTAGCAGACTTTCATTTTTATTTTCCCACTTCAGTTCTTCTATAAAGAATTTACATAGCTCGTCATATGCAGAGAAGTACAATAGTGGTTCTCCCTTACTGTATGCCAGACAATTTTCTACATCTTTCTTGAGTTGCATTCCCGGTTTAATTTCGGGTAATGGCACTTGAGGCATTTCTAATAAATCCAATCCCATCACCCAAATAGGAGAAGAAGGTTCATCGCAAATAGGTGCTTCTTCGAATGAAGCATCCATTAGATCATACGCTTCCCGACTGAGTGCCAATAAATCGGGGTTATGAGGGTTTTGGACGATAACCTCGTCTTCTTCAAAAATGGCATACCGGGAGAAAAGTGTCCATTGTACAAATGACAAGTCCTCTACGTTGATTTCATCAGGAGTATATGCATCCGTCAGCGTATAGAAGGGCAGATAAGATTTATACAGTCCATAGTATGCATCTGAAAACTCTTTCCAGCCACCTGATTGGGCTATGCAGTCTTGGAAGTAGAGAGCTAATGAAATGGCAGCATCTACTCTTTCCGTTTCAGATTTTTTACAGTATAATGGAGATTGATCGATCAAAAGAAGTAGTTGACTGGCGAAGTGCAAATACCAGATGTCGGTCGGAACTTGTTTACTGCGTTCGTTAGCTGCTAACCAACGCTTCATGTAAATTCTTGATTGTTTCATGTTGTTTTACTTTATATTGGACAAAGATAGGGCTTTCCCTTGAACTTGTGCCCCTACCGTCGGATATATTTACCGAGTCAGTGAGAATTTCATACTGAAACCGAAGTCGGCACTGACAACCGGGTACGAACTGGAAGATATCAATGGGGTATTTTGCTGGCGATCGTAGTAGAGACGTAAAGTCAGAAGACGACTCAGGGTATAGTCTGCAGAACAAGATATTTTAAGGGCTTTGTTTCCATTGGTAGCCTGGGCAAATCCTTGTTGGATATCACGGCAAAGGGCCGACTGGTTACGGAATGATATGTCGGTGCGAAGAGCAAGATCATGGCTGACACGATTTTTACTGTCCTTTACATTGCGGCGGCTGAATAAGTTGAAGTTTACAATCTTGTATCCCAAACCGATTACAAAGTCACGTGAGGCTGTTTCTACCAGTTGACAGGCACTCATACTAAGATTCAGAATACGGCTGGTTTTATATTCTACCTTGGCGGTAAGTCCATTTTTAAGAGTGGCGTCCATACCAATGAGGGGAGAGAATTGCTCATTGATGGATACCATGCTGATATCGAAACGGGATGAAGGAATGGGATTTCCCGTTTGTACATCTTCTACAAAACCAAGATCGCCCATATAGCTCATGAAACTTTGGAAAGTATTGTAGCTGCCGACACTATATGTGCTCCGGTAGGCGTGATTCAGATTGACGCTGCGGAAATTCTTTTTGAACCAGGCTATCTTGGTGAGTCCGGTATAGGTAATGCGCCAGTTCGGCATCATGGAGAATAGGCTGGGGAAGAAGTCGAGGGCTGAGTTCCGGGCGTTCCTTCCGGTATAGGCGGCAAGGAAAGCAGGTATCATTACGTCCGGTGAATGTTTGCTGATAGTACCGTTGGCTGGATCGAATGTCTTATCGGCAAAGGTGCTGCCTTGTGGGTATTGTGCGCCAATGAACTGAGTTTCCACACGATCCCGGATAACATCGAGGTTACGACGGAAGCGTTCGAAAGTACCGGAACGGTAGCCATCTCCGGCACTGTGTCGTTCGAAAGAACTTCCGATAGAAATGATGCTCATAGAGAAATTGCCACTGCGGGTATCCGGCATGCCTGCGAACATATATTGCATTTCGCGACTGCGGTTACGGGTACGATTTGCAGTGAGGTCTATTTTGAGATCACGTATCGGTTCCAGAGAAATACGTAGTTGCAAGTCTTCCAGTGCATTGCTGCTGGCCGGACTGACAATGGAGTCGTTACAAACAAGCCAATCGTTTTGTAGGGCACGGTCAATGTAGCCATCTCCGGTAAGACCAAAAGCAAAGTCTATTCCCGGAGCAAGGAAGCCACCATGTTTTTTTTGTCCGAACATGTCACCGACTTCAGGACGGAAGCCGGGAAGGGTCATGGCATATGTATTCTTGTACGTAAAGCTGAAATTGCGCACGCTCATAGCGAAGCGGGCGGTATGTTGCCCGAATTTATACCACCAGCCATCTTCTGGATTGGGGCCGGGAATGATCGTAAGTTTAATGCGTGCCGTATCTTTTGTCTCGATACGGAGAGAATTGGCACTTAGGACTTTATAATTTACAGGATAACGACGCCCGTCTACTGTGAGTGCACTGACTTTGGGACGACGGGAGTTCATATTGTGCTGTATTGTGAGGGTGGTATCTGCACGTAGTTGTACTTCTTTATCGTAGCGACGTGGCTTCTGTTCTTTGGGGGATGTCGGTTTGCGATACGAGGCAGAGAAACGACGGTTCACTTGCTTCAGATAGGGGATCTTGTTATATAACGCTTCAAGATTGAAACGGGAATTTACATCGATACTTCGTTGGTTGCTGACAGTATTTCCCATTTCTATGCCTTCGGATAAAGAGACACCACGATCCCAGTTATAGGAAGAGGCAAAGCGGAGATCTGCACTGATCCAGTCAGTGGCGGGGAATTTATCAAATGGGAGTTTATAGGTAGCATTGAATGTCTGCTGGAAGTCGATGGGACGGCCGAGTGAGAGCAGGCTACGGCGGACAGTATCCTTCCAGGCTGTGTATTCGTCGGGATAAAGGTCTTTATTCACTACGCCGTAGGGCTCTACTATTTCAGCGTGGGTAGCAGAGGTGAAATTGAAGCGAAGGCTTTTTGTCAGGTCCCAGCGCAGGGCAAAGTCACGGTTCCAGAGAAATTCTTTGGCTACAGAGATTGGAATACTTTCGATACTGATGTCTCCATTGCCCACGGATGTTCCAGAGGTCAATGCTTCCAGGTCACGAAGTTGCAGTTCGTAGTAATGGCGCGTCATGTCGGTATTGAATGATATACTTTGAGGTAACCAATTCAGATTGAGTTCCTTAATAAAACGCATCCAGGGAGACTTGTTCTCCATGCTTTTGAAAGGTTCCCATGGACGGTATATGGGAGCGTAGTTATAAGTCATAGCAGCACGCCAGTCTGTTTCATTTTCATAGGCGGTAGTACTGCCTTGATTATGACGCAGGGAACGGGAGTAGCTGAAAGTAAAGTTTCCCGGATCGTATGGCATGGGATTCTTACTGGTGATACCCAGCCGTGCATTGCTGAGGCTGAAATTACGGTAGGTAGTAATTTCACGGGCTATATTCATCAGTGAGTCGCGTTCCCAATCGGTGGTGCAGGCATCAAGTGCATCATCCAACAACATATCTTTGTCCAGTGGATTGTACTTGGGCGTGGTGGCTTCTTTGGAGTAGGAGAAATAAATGGGCGCAGTCAGTTTGGCTTTCTTGGGAAAGAAGCGTCCAAGGTCGAATGTAGTAGTGAAGCTGTATTGATAGTAGTCATCCAGACGGCGTTCGCTGACACTTTGTTCCAATCCGCCGAAACCGGCTGTTTCCATGTGTCCGGCCAGATTGATGCTACCTATATCAGAGAGTTGCACATTGAGATTGCCCTGTGCAGCCCAACCACCTTCTTCATTGAATTCAGTGAGACGCAGTTCGTTTACCCAGATTTCTGCCGACTTGACAGTACGGGAATTATTGCGAACTCCGATCATCAGGGTCTTTACCTCTGCCAACGACGGATTACCAATTACACTTATTTTGTTAGCAGGCTTATCCGGATCGTATTCGGAATAGACTTTGGCATAGGTTACACCACTATTTGAAATATTCTTCAGGCGGTTGCGTGCTTTTTTTGCATTGGTCAGTACGCTGAGGTCGATATCCAGATTATTTGACTTAGGCCAGACGGCAAGGCAACCGGCAGCAGTGCTTCCGTTATATTCTCCGTGCGGAGTAAGTGTGAGAGGTATTTCGTACTCATAATAATTGCTACGATAGTCTGAACCGAGACGGATAAATACGGAGAGTTCACCGTCTTGTGGGTCAGTACTGAGATCGGGTAAAGCTTCGGCATGGGCAAACATTTGCAGGCGTTTGTACTGCCTCATATCCATACCGGTATTTTTGTAGACGGCACGGGCATCACCGGGAGCCAACTTTTCCAGCTTCAAGCTCATGGCTTGTTCATTCTGTTGACGGAGTTGCGGTTGTCCGGGATCGATGACGCGGGAAATACCCGGAGGCATTACATAGTTTACGGGGGTGCGGTCACCGTTTTCTTCGATGTTGACGGCAGATACATCCAATGTAGCGGAACTGGTGGTAGAAGCACCTTGCTGTGTGTTGTTCAAGGCATCGGTATAGGTACGCCATTCGCCGCGTACTAATTCGAGTGTGGCAAAACGTAGTACAACGGGTTTCTCAAATCCAGTCAGGAACATACGCATGAAGCGGATGGATTTAAAATCTTTAATGCTTCCCACTGCCTCGCCACTGCGTACAGGTACTTTGAACTGATACCAGGTCACCTCTTCTGTTTGTCCGTTGCGCAGGCGGACGCTGACTGTTCTTTTGTCGGTGATATAGTTTTGCCCTACTTTCAGATCGGTGGGAGCAAGGCGGACACGATATTGGAAATATTTCTCAGTCTCGTTCAGTGTATTGTCCTGATTGATATCTTCTACATCGGGCACGGTTTTTGAGGATATGTCATATCGCTCCGGAGAGTCTTCACTGGCTGTGGAGTTGCCTTCGGTATTGTTGTAGTATTTGTAACGATCCAGGATACTACGTTCCTCCCGGTCATAATCACTGCCCCGGAAATAATGATAAGTATCACCTGCCGGGTCATTGTATAACTTCTGGTAAGCTTCGGCATTAACGATGCCTTGTACTCGTTCCAGATATTTCTGATACGTGGAGAAAGTACGTTCGTCTTCTGTGGAGAGTCCGTTCAGACCGACATCCTGGCGACGGCGTGCACCGGAAGTATTATCGAAGGCATACACTACGCTACGGTCTCTGGGGACACGTCCCCAGACAGTTTCTTCGGTTTTTGTCATATCTCCATCAATGGGCAGACCATTTTCAAAGAATTTCTTGCCGTCTTTCAATATATCTTCGGATACTTCTCCAAGATTGATATAAAGGTCACCTCCGCGGGCGGTAGAAGTCGTATTTTTAATAAGCGTACCATCTTCTGCATAGATGAAAGGATCGAGTAGCCAGAATGAAACATACTCGATATTTGCAGCTTCAAAGTCACTTGTATCCAATTTGCGCATCATACCTCCCCAGCGTTTCTCCGGATTACGCAGGGTACCATCCGAATTCATATCCGTATCGAGATTATAGGGTCCCCGTTCCTGCGGGTAATATGCCAGGTTCAGTACATTCATAGAGGCTGACTCCTGATAAGGGGTTTCCTTATTAGGAAAAAGTTCTTGTTCATATACTTCGCGTACGTAGTGGTTACTAAGTTGGTTGAGATCATTTTTGATGTGTGTCGGTGTCAGCGAAGAATTGCGTCGGGTAAAAAGTCCGTCAATATGATACCATGCCAGTAATGCCCGGTTTTTTCCATAGTTTATATCATTACTGAGTGATGCTTCGGGAAAGAGGGCAGAGGCGGAAGGGCTGTAGGGAGTGCTTGCCAGCATCCAGTATGAGGGTTGGCGAAGGTCGATACCACTTTGCGTGCTTTCAAAGTCATCGATGTACGAAGCGTTTTGTTGCAGTCCTTTGGCATGTCCCGGAATGAGGTGGGCGAATTCCACACCCAGATTGATACTACTGGGGACGGTGGCATTGACAAAAGGTAACTTATCTATCATATTTGTCAGCCATTGACTCTCTTTCTTCCATGAGGCATTTACCCCCCATAAAGTGTTGGAGAGGGGTTCGTCGCCCATTGCAACTTTGCTCGTCAGCGGTTTTTCGCTGAGGTGCATGATGCTTCCTCCGAAAGAGAAGTTTTGCGAGAAATCATAAGTGAAGTTTAGTCCCATCATCGTTTTACGCTGCATGCTGTAAAGTGTGTTGCTTTCCAGATTTACACTGATGGCTGTGCCGGCATCTATGATGCTTTGGTTGAGGATGGTAACTATTCCCAATGTGTAATCTACTGTGTAGTCAGAGTTTTCAACCAGCGTCATACCACCTGCTGTTACACGTACCGACCCTTGTGGAACATTCATGGCTCCCAATCGTATTTCATTTGCATTGGAGGCACGGTATTCTCCCGTCAATCGGTATTTATTCTTCTCCGCAGTTTGCCTGGCAACAGTACGGGTAGAATCATAGAGTTCCTGAAATACATATTTATCTGCCAGTGCGTCATTACCGATTGCTTTTCGCAAATGACTGCCGAAAGGTTCTACAACCGGAAAATAAATACGTCCGTCTGCAGCAGTTACAGTATAGCCTTCTACAAAGTCGAAGAAGCCATCTGCACCTGTTTGGTTCTGGCTATTGAGGCGGTCGAGGTTCATGACGCGTAATAGAGGCATTTTGGCAATCTTGCCTTCGGGAATATAACGTAGATACACACCTGTCGTATCACTTTGGTAGGTGATATTCAACTGGAACTTTTCCTTTTGAACAGAGTAGGCATTGAGGCTATAGACATTTTTCATCATCAGATCCCAGCAGGCGGCATCGGGAGAGTTAGCCGTATTCTTCAATAGTTTAACAAATAAACTTTGCCCTGTCTCTTTGATATCAGAAGAAAATTCACCTACCTGATAACTCCGTCCCCCCAGTGTGTATTCAAAAGCGACTGCCAACACTTCATCCGGTTGCAGGGTTTGTTTGAGTGAAATATAACCTAGCTTACTGTTCAAAGTATATTCCGAAGAAGTGAGAAGTCGGGCACTTTCAATCTTCTCATAATCCATACCTCCCTCTACACCGGGAATATTGTTCATGGTGTTGCTTACCTGGCTGATGTCGCGGGCAGCAGCATAGGTACTGGTCATCTGCGCATAAAGGGTATTGGCATTGTTGGTGGGTGCATTGACATTGGAAGTCGGGTTGGATGGATTTCCTGTTCCCTGCCAAGCTGTATTGTTGCCAATATGAAAGGCTTCCCCGAGGTCAGTTAATGCTACAATATTGCGGGGATTATCATAGTTATTTCGTTTATTGGTTACCCATACTTCAATTCGGTTAATTGTAACTCCCGAAAGGATGTTTGGAAGTTGGGCCAGGTTTTTGTCATAAGTATCCCGGAAATAATGGGCTAGAAAAAAGTGACGATTTTCTTCGTAATTATCTGCGGAGAAGTCGAAAGTTGTGGTTTGTGCACCACCGCGACTTGTCACTGTTTTGGCTTCACTCTCTTGCTGACTGATAACAGCTTGTAGCTTTAGTTTGCCGAATTGCAGGTCTGTGCGAATACCGAACAGTGCGGATGCTCCGCGTATTAGTGAGTTATTGGTAGACATGCTCACATTACCGGCTTCAATCAGTTTGATGATCTCATCTTCTTTTCCCTCATATTTCAGTTTCAGCCGTTTGGTGTCAAAATCAAAGGTTGCATCGGTGTTGTAGTTCATATTCATATTCACCTTGTCACCTACTTTTCCATTGACGTTGATATTAATTTTCTCGTCAAAGTCAAAACCGAGTGTTTTGCGTTGACTTTCCGGAAGTGAGGGGTTCTTCACATTTTTGTACGTCATGCCGAAGCTGAGTTCTGCATTACCTTGTGTACGTATCTGTACCCCACCGGGACCAAACAACTTCTCTGCCGGACCAAGGTTGAACTTCATATCCATAAAGTCGAAAGCCTCTTTTCCTTTGCCGATTTGTTCTCCGTTCTTTTGGCGGTAATAAGATTGCATGGATTGTTTCAACGTCCAATCCAGATATTCTTCGGGGGTTAGTATCATTGGTACACCGATTTCGGTATTCCCTAATTTTGTACGTATATAGTATTTGTCTGTTTTTGCATCATATTCTGCCTCGGTTCGCAGGTTCATGGGTGATTGCAGATCGGCAGGGTGGGGAGAAAGGTCTTTAAGTGTACCCGGCACGGTCTTGCGAACGGAATATCGCGGAGCTATTGTATCCTGTACATTTTCTGCTTCTTGTGCACTCTCCCCATTTACATTCTGTCCCATAACGACAAAGCTGCCAGGCATGAGCCACAGCAGCAATAACCAGATGATATGTCGTATACGAGGAGACTTCATGTTATTATCTTTCGGTAGAATAATTCTTTTATTCTCACCGTAGGGAGAATGTTTTCTCACACCTGTGAGACTTTATTCTCAAGCCTGTGAGAAAATATTCTCATAGGCTTGAGAATAACTCAGTCAAGGTGAAACTAAACGGAGGACATTAACAGGCAGGTAACCTTTGCTTGTGCCACTTATCATTTACTAAAGTCTTTTCAGCGCCAACTTAATAACCTGCTCTACCGGTGCATCCGGCTCTTCTTTCAATATTGCCAAAACTACCTTTTGTGATGGTGCCTGTGCAAATCCCAACATTGTCAATGCTGCAATAGCTTCTTCCTGCACCTGTGCATTAGCAGCAGATAACATTCCGCCGAGACTTCCTATCGTACTTCCTGCGCTTGCTGCACCTGTCTTGATTTTATCTTTCAAATCCACAATCACCCGTTGGGCTGTTTTTAATCCGATACCTTTCACTGTCTTCAGTAAATTGGCATTTTCAGTACTGATAACATTCACCAGTTCTGCCGGTGAAAGTGCTGAAAGTATCATTCGTGCAGTATTACCGCCAATGCCCGAAACGGAAATCAACAACAAGAATAATTCACGCTCTTGTTTATCTACAAAGCCGTAGAGGACATATGCATCCTCACGTATAGCCTCGTAGATATACAGTTTACACTCTTTTTTGCCTTGGATGGCAGCATACGTATTTAATGAAATATTAACGGCATATCCCAATCCGTTACAGTCGATAACTGCGGTTGCCGGGCTGAGCTCGGCAAGTCCGCCTCTGATGTATTCTATCATAATACTTACTATAACGCGCGCGAGCGAGGAATATTGTGTTTCTTCATTACAGACTCAGAAGAGTTTCAGGGAACTTTTTCCTTTGGAAATTGTTTTAGAGTGATAAGTCATTGAAGGTACATAAGTTTGAAAGAAGTCTTAATAAAGAAAAAACTCTGTGGAACACTGAATCGTTTTGTGGTTAAATTGAATGAAAATGATTACTTTTGTGCCGATAAAATAGAAAACTGATAAACAAATTCAATAAAAGAATGAAAAAAGTAAGAGCAGCCATTGTTGGCTATGGCAATATCGGGCAATACGTGCTCGAAGCGTTGCAAGCGGCTCCCGACTTTGAAATTGCCGGTGTAGTACGCCGTGCTGGAGCTGAAAACCGTCCCGCAGAACTGAGTGAATACCCTGTTGTAAAGAATATCAAGGAATTGGAAGGCGTTGATGTTGCAATTCTTTGTACACCGACCCGCAGTGTAGAGACTTATGCCAAAGAAATCCTTGCACTTGGCATCAATACGGTTGACAGCTTCGATATTCATACCGGTATTGTCGATTTGCGTCGCACACTGTCTGCTTCTGCAAAAGAACACAATGCAGTTTCTATTATTTCTGCAGGTTGGGACCCAGGAAGCGATTCTATCGTACGTACCCTGTTGGAAGCTATTGCTCCGAAAGGAATTACTTATACCAACTTTGGTCCGGGAATGAGTATGGGACATACAGTTGCTGTAAAAGCTATTGATGGTGTAAAGGCTGCTCTTTCCATGACTATTCCTACCGGAACAGGTATTCACCGCCGCATGGTTTATATCGAATTGAAAGACGGTTATGAGTTTGATAAAGTATCTGCTGCCATCAAGGCAGATCCATACTTTGTGAATGATGAGACACATGTGAAATTAGTTCCCAGCGTAGATGCTTTGCTTGATATGGGACATGGTGTAAACCTCACTCGTAAAGGTGTTTCCGGTAAAACTCAGAATCAATTATTTGAGTTCAATATGCGCATTAATAATCCTGCACTTACTGCTCAGGTATTGGTTTGTGTAGCTCGCGCTTCCATGCGTCAACAACCTGGTTGTTACACGATGGTAGAGGTTCCGGTTATTGATCTTTTGCCGGGAGATCGTGAAGAGTGGATCGGACACTTAGTGTAAGAAAATACGATAGATATTTCATATAATAAATAGACCATCTATTCGAAGTGAGTAGATGGTCTATTTGTTTTAAACAGATAGTCCGTTTTGCATAAACAGACCATCTGCTTTTATAAAATAGATCCTGCATTAGAACAGGAACCGCAGAATATCATTAAAGTTTGCCCAAAGCAGTAATCCGAATAACAGGAACATACCCACCATTTGCGCACGTTCCATAAACTTATCACTTGGTTTGCGACGAGCTACAATCTCATAAATAAGGAATAGTACATGTCCGCCATCCAGTGCCGGAATAGGCAGAATATTCATGAAGGCGAGGATAATAGAAAGGAATGCTGTCATGTACCAGAACTGATGCCAATCCCATGTAGCAGGAAAGATGCTTCCGATAGTTCCGAAGCCACCCAATTGCTTGGCGCCTTCTTTAGAGAAGAGATATTTCATCTGTCCTACATAGCCTTTCAGAGTTTGTACTCCCAATGCTGCACCAGCGGGGAAAGAGGCCAGAAAACTATATTCTTTCTTTACAACCGGCAGTAACTGATTGGTTGCCGTACGTACTACTACACCTATCTCATAGATTGAATCTGTAGCGAAAGTTATGGTATCTATCACTCCGGCACGTGCATAAGTCAATGTGATATAATGAGAAGCTGAATCCGCTTTCTGACGGCGTAACATCTCTTCTTTGAAATCGAAATAAGCAATGTTCTTTCCGTCCAATTGCATAATACTGTCACCTGCTTGCAGGCCGGCAAGGGCAGCAGGACGGTTGGCACAAATACTATCAATAACATACGGATAGCGGAATGAGGCAAAACGTACACTGTCAGCCAGCAGACGCTCCATAAAATTCTCAGGAATATAAACGGATACCTCTTGCCCATCACGGCGTACTGTTACCTGGCGGGCATCGACAACGCTTGTCAGCATATCACCACCGTAACGTTCAAAGGGTACACCATCAGCAGATATAAGTACGTCACCGTCACGGAAACCGATAGCTTTTGCCGTTTCGTTGAATTCCATACCCAACGGGGCTTTTTGTACCGGTACGTATTCATCTCCCCAGGTAAAAAGTATCATAGAATAGATGAATAATGCCAATATGAAATTGAACAATACACCACCTATCATGATTAACAACCGTTGCCATGCCGGTTTGGCCCGGAACTCCCACGGTTGCATTGGCTGTTGCATCTGTTCGGTATCCATAGACTCATCTATCATACCTGCTATCTTTACATAACCACCTAACGGCAGCCAACCAATACCATATTCCGTATCACTATTTTTCGGCTTGAACTTGAACAGGGTAAACCAAGGGTCGAAGAACAAACAAAACTTTTCTACCCGTGTCTTGAAAAGACGGGCGAAGAGGAAGTGCCCTCCCTCATGAACGATAACGAGCAACGAAAGGCTCATAATGAGTTGCAGGGCACGAATCAAAAATGTTTCCATCTAATAATTTTTCTATTTTACTATTAACTACTATTTACTATTCTTATTCTTCTCCGAGGAAGAGGGGAGTTGAGATACTCTAATACCTGTACTATTTTTATTTTATCAACTCTTGTGCAATACGGCGTGTCATCGCATCCGTAGCTACATAGTCTTCATATTCCGGTTTTGCCACAAACGATACGATAGACATTGCTTTCTCTATCACATCACTCATGCCGAGGAATGAAATCTCATCCCGCAGGAAAGCGGCAACTACCACTTCGTTGGCTGCATTCACGATACAAGGCATATTTCCACCTTTATGCAAAGCTTCGTAAGCCAAAGCCAAATTACGGAAACGAGTCGTATCCGGTTGTTCGAATGTCAGGTTTGTGCACATCTTGAAATCCAACCGGGGAAATGAAGCCTTCAGGCGTTGCGGATAAGAGAATGCATACTGAATAGGCAGACGCATATCCGGCATACCCAATTGTGCCTTTACTGCACCGTCTTCAAACTGCACCATCGAATGTATAATGGATTGCGGATGTACTACCACTTCAATCTGATCCGGACGTACACCGAATAACCATTTTGCTTCTATCACCTCGAACCCTTTGTTCATCATTGAAGCGGAATCAATCGTGATCTTCGCTCCCATATCCCAATTAGGATGTTTCAGGGCTTGGGCTTTGGTTACCGTAGCCAGTTGTTCCATTGTGCAATTGCGGAACGGACCACCGGATGCCGTAAGGATCACCTTCTCTATCGGATTGCCGAGTTCCCCCGCTAAACATTGGAAAACGGCTGAATGTTCGGAATCTACCGGTAATATAGGTGTACCGGATAGGCGTGCCATATCGTTAATCAGCTCACCTGCCACAACAAGCGTCTCCTTGTTGGCAAGAGCGATGGGTTTACGGGCACGAATAGCATTCATGGTTGGTTTCAGTCCGGCATAACCTACCATCGCAGTCAGTACGATGTCAATTTCCGAGTCTTCCACAATCTGGCAGATAGCATCCGTTCCTGCATATACTTTGATAGGCAGATCGGCGAGGGCTTCTTTCAGTTGGGCATATTTCGTTTCGTTGGCTATAACTACCGCTTCAGGCTTGAATTTCCGAGCCTGGGCAATGAGTTCTTCTACACGGTTGTTGGCGGTCAGCACATACGCTTCGTACTGGTCGGATTGTTCTTCAATCACCTGTAAAGCCTGCGTACCTATGGAGCCGGTAGAACCGAGTATAGCAATTTGTTTTTTCATTTATCTATCACTTAAAATACAATATATTGTTCCGGATTTACCGCCCGTCCTTTGTGCCATAACTCAAAGTGCAGGTGAGGACCGGTTGTCAGTTGTCCGCTGTTTCCTACCAAAGCAATAGCCTCTCCGGCCTGTACAGTGTCTCCTTCACGTTTCAATAAGGAACTGCAATGCTTATATACGGATATAAAGTCTTGATTATGTTGTACTTCTATCACATATCCTGTTTCGGCCGTATAAGTACTCAAGATAACTGTACCATCTAGCGTAGCAAGTACGCTCTCTCCGGGATTGGCGGCGATATCCGTACCGTAATGTTTTCTGTCAGCATCAAATTTGTCTGTAATCATGCCTCGCGTGGGACGATAAAATATCAATCCTTCTATGTCTGGGCGGGCTGTAATGCTTGTCAGATTATACTTTTCTGTTTCTTCATATTGTTTCCGGAACTCCGCTTCCCGCTGTGTGCGTTCCATCAACGAATCTTCGCGTACGGTAGTCAGTGAGTCCATATTGTGCACAGTATCTACCCGTATGGTTCCACTGAAAATATCCTGTATATTCATGATATACAAATTCTGGCGATCTACCAACTGTTGAAGTGAATCCACTCGTAAAGCATTCTCTACCACTTGGGCACGGATTTCACTGTTCATATATCCCGGCAAGTAGTTACGCAACGGAGTGAAAGCAATGATAACTGAGGCAACCAGAAACAAAACAGTCAGCACAGAAAGTAATACCGAGATGCCGTTTAACTTGGATACACGGAGACCGACTACTTCTTCGAGTGTATTCTCGTTGATGATAGTCAGCTTATATTTGAATTTGATATTACTCCAGAATGCTTTATGTCGTTTCTTTTTCACCATACGCACTAATCACTTATCACTCTATCACTAATCACTTGTTTACACTTCCTCTGTTTCATCCAAAGCCAGCAATCCTTCGGGTAAATCCATAGTGATTACTTTGTGCTTTTGGTCAATGTTCAGGATGAATTCTTCTTGTGCAGGAATCAGTAACTCTTCTCCCTGATGATCAACTACAAACAAGGTGTTGATGGTTGCAGTATCCACCTCTGTTACTTCTCCCAAGTCTCCGTGGTTAACTTCTTCCACGCGGAAACCTACGAAGAAATCCCAGGTCAGTTCTCCCGGTCCGGCATCTTCGACATGTTTGGCAGGAAAATAAACTTCCACGTTGGTGAACATCCGCGCACGTTTCGCCGTGTCTACTCCTTCCAGCTTTACCAATGCAGTGGAGTCGGAGCGGAAACGGTATTCTTCCAGGAAGAAAGGTACGAAAATACCATCCAACAGGCAGATTAGGTATTCAGCTTCCACCCGGTCAAAAATGTCATCGGTAAATGTGAATGACAACTCACCGTGAATGCCGTGCGGTTTGTTGAATACTCCTATCTTATATACATCTTCTCTTTTTATCATCTTATCATCCTACCATTCTTAATCATCTTCCACCATCCCATATCATATTCTCGTAATTCTTGCTCCGATAGCATTTAGACGTCTTTCGATATCCTGGTACCCCCGGTCTATTTGCTCAATGTTGTGGATACGGCTGCTTCCTTCCGCACTCATGGCGGCAATCAGCAATGCAATACCGGCACGAATATCAGGTGAAGTCATATTTCCGCCTCGCAGACGCATGGCATGGTTATGACCAATGACAACGGCACGGTGAGGGTCACAAAGAATAATCTGTGCTCCCATATCTATCAGTTTGTCCACGAAGAACAGGCGGCTCTCGAACATTTTTTGATGAATGAGCACGCTGCCTTTTGCCTGAGTGGCAACTACGAGCATTACACTCAGCAAGTCCGGCGTCAGTCCCGGCCAGGGAGCATCGGCAATAGTCATGATGGAACCATCTATGAACGACTCTATCTGATACGTTTCCTGTGCAGGAACATAGATATCGTCTCCCCGTTGTTCCAGTTTGATGCCCAGACGGCGGAAACTTTCAGGGATGATGCCCAGGTTTTCATAAGAAACATTCTTGATGGTGAGCTCACTTTGCGTCATGGCTGCCATACCGATAAAACTGCCGACTTCGATCATATCGGGAAGTATCGTATGTTCGGTACCGTGCAGTTCGTCCACTCCTTCAATGGTCAATAGATTGGAGGCAATGCCTTGTATCTTGGCGCCCATGCGGTTCAGTATCTTGCAAAGTTGTTGCAGATACGGTTCGCAGGCAGCATTGTAAATAGTGGTTGTTCCTTTGGCCAGTACCGCCGCCATCACGATGTTGGCAGTTCCGGTAACCGAAGCTTCGTCCAGCAACATGTAGGTGCCTTTCAGTTCGCAAGCTGAAATCTCATACGCTTCGCGCTCTGCGTTGTACGAAAAATCTGCACCCAGATTCTGTATACCGATAAAGTGAGTATCCAGACGTCTGCGTCCTATCTTGTCCCCACCCGGTTTGGATATCATCGCTTTATGGAAGCGTGCCACCATCGGGCCGATTAACATAACCGAACCTCGCAGACTGGAACATTTCTTCAGGAATTCATCACTCTCCAGATAACTCAAATCCAGCTTTTCAGCTTTGAAACAATACGTATCAAGCCCTTTTCTGGATACCGTAACGCCCATATCACGCATCAGTTGAATGAGATTGTTGACGTCCAGTATGTCCGGAATATTATGTACGGTCACCTCTTCGGCTGTCAGCAGCGTGGCGCAGATAATCTGCAATACCTCGTTTTTTGCGCCTTGCGGATGGATCTCGCCGGATAATCTGTGTCCTCCTTCAATTACGAATGATGCCATAAATTGGGATTTATGACTTATGATTTCAGATTTATGATTTATGAACGGATCTGCCGCTTATAAATCATAAATCTGAAATCATAAATCTATTAGTACTTTCTCTTATTATTCCGGTTATCTCTCCGGTTATTCTGATTGTTTACTTTCGGACGGTAGTTCTGATTGATACGTTCAGCCATCAGTTTGATGATGTCATCCGTCATCTGCAATTTGCCACCCGAATATTCATTAAGATCTTCTGCAATTTTGCGGTCGTCTACCGTATCCTTGTTCCAGGTCATGTAGTCTTTCTTCATGTGGTTGCAGATCAGGGCAATCAGATTCTGCTTTTCATCTCCTTCGGGGAAGTCAATTGCTTTCTTTATCAATACTTCCAGTGTACGGCCGTAGTGGCGGTAACGGATTTTTGTACTGGGATAGGGGATCACTTCCGGACGGGTATTCAAATTATCTTTGCGGATAATTTCATAAGGGTAATCAATGTCCAGTTTGAAGTCGGACATGATAGCCAGATGATCCCATAATTTATGTTTAAAATCGGGTACATCACGCAGATGCGGGAACATATTACCCATGATGTTGATAATGGTGTTTGCGCAACGTTGGCGTTCAGCGCGGTCTTCGATTGTCAACGCGTGGTCAACCATGTTTTGGATGCTGCGTCCGTATTCCGGCAAAGGCATCCGTTTTTGTTGAGTGTTATATTGCATATATTATAAAAGTTTTTTCGGTTGGGAAGCTACAAACTCTTTCAGGTAGAATGGTTCAAAATAAGCTACATCCTTAAAGTCGTTTTCGGCTATTGCTTTTTCAGCAAGTGGGAACATCATCTTTGCCAATGGACGAATATCGTCAATGAAGTGTGCATTGGGATGAGTTATTTTTTCTTTGCACTTGGCTGCCCCGTCTCCAAAGAAATAAACGGGATGTTGATCCAGAAATTCCGTATAAGAGTTTTCGTCTACAATGTCAGCGGCTATGTCGCGCACAGGTTTCAGGGCACGGTCGTAGATGGCAGCATATACCTCCATGCGGCGTGCATCGATCATCGGGCATAGCAATGCGTCTTCGGGCAATTCATCATGATAAAGCAATACCGACACGCATTGTACCTTCAATGTCGGAAGACCGATCAGCGGAATATTACGTCCGTAGCAAACTCCTTTCGCCATAGATACACCGATACGTAGCCCGGTGTAAGAACCCGGTCCGCAACTCACCGCTACTGCATCAATCGGCATGGCATGACTGTCGGCAAACGACAGAGCTTCGTCTATAAATACTCCCAGCAGAGCGGCATGAGACGGGCCGTTCAGATCTTCTTTGTTAAATACATTTTGTCCATCTTCACTCACAGCAACGGAGCATGCCGAGGTGGACGTTTCAATATGCAAGATACACGACATAGTCTTTTGTTAGTTTAATTGTGGCAAATTTACAGGTTTATTTTCAGATACACAAGCGAATCCAAAAAGGGTTCGGTATCTTTCTTACGGCATTATTGGCAGGTTTTTAGATTATTTCTATCTTTGCTATCTGATTTTAGGAATAAATACTGAATTCGTTAACATAAAATAACCGGCACAAGGAGGTCGTTGTATCTGTAATTATGATCGTAGCTATTATTATTGTACTTTTTATTTTGGTGGTGATTTCGATGTACAACTCATTGGTGAGAAAGAGAAATCAGATAGAAAATGCTTTTTCCACTATTGATGTTATGTTGAAACGTCGCTTCGATTTGATCCCCAATCTGGTTGCAACCGTTCAGCAATATGCCAAGCATGAAGCTGATACATTTGCTGCAATAACGGAAATGCGCAACAAGACTTATGCTTCTCTTAATGACAGCGAAAAGGCGGACTTTGACAAAATGTTTTCTAAAGTGCGCACTCAATTCTTTGCAGTGGCGGAGAACTATCCCGAACTAAAAGCTTCTGAAAATTTCCTGCAATTGCAGCGTTCGCTCAATGAAACGGAAGAACAATTGGCTGCTGCCCGCCGCACTTACAATGCCTCTGTAACCGATTACAATAATGCCGTCCAGACTTTCCCTACAAATCTGTTGGCAGGTATGTTTGGCTTTACAAGAAAAGCGGTGCTGACAATCCCGGAAGCAGAACGTGCAACTCCGGATGTAAAGAACTTATTCAATTCATAAAATAGCCGGCAATGGATTATGTAGATTTTGACTCTCTGGCGCAGAAGCTGGCTCCCACATTGCAAGTTCTGGAAAATAAACGTAAGGAACTCCTGAGGAAAGGACGTTCAGAGGGTTTGATTTATGCTGCTATTTTTCTGGTAGTAGGAGTGATTGCTTTGCTAATACTTAAATTGGAAGGGATCTTTGGTCCGATAGTTATTGTTGTTATTTCTGTCATCATTTTTATTACTTGTATCAATAATAAGTCGAAAATATTCTCCTCTTTTTATAAAGAAGAAGTGGTAGATGAAATAATCCATGCCTTTTGTCCGAATGCGACCTATTCTCCGAATGACGGAGTGAGTGAGGATCTTTTTAGAAATAGCGGACTGTTTACTTCTCCCGATCGTTATCATGCCGAAGATTTGATAGAAGGATGTCTGGATAAAACCAGCTTTATCTGTTCCGAGGTACATGCTGAAGAGCGCAGAGCTCGTTCTACCAAGAATGGAGTGCAGTATTATTGGGAAGATATTTTCAAAGGATTTCTTTTTATTGCTGACTTTCATAAAGAATTTCAGGGAGAAACAACTGTTTTGCGGGACAGCTTTTTCAAAATTAAGATGGGAGCTTCGAGAGTGAAAATGGAAAATCCCGATTTTGAAAAAGTCTTTGATGTCTTTTCCACGAACCAGATTGAGGCCCGCTATCTGATTACCCCTTCCATGATGGAAAGAATGTTGAAGTTGGACAGCAATTTTAAGAAAGGAATTACCATCAGTTTCCGGAATTCTACGATTCTGGTCGCCATTCCGGATTCAAAGAACCGGTTTGAAGCAGATGTGTGGAGTTCTTTGAGTGATATGAGTATCCTTAAATCGGACTTTGCAGTGCTCCAATCCTTGCTGGAAATTGTAGATGAACTGAACTTGAACACACGTATTTGGAGTAAAGAGTAAGCGATAAACACATCACTTATTTCTTGAATAATTTTCACTAATGAAAATATTCATGTAATTTTGCGGAAAACTAAAGAATCTTATGATACAATCCATGACCGGATATGGTAAAGCGACCGCTGAACTGTCCGATAAGAAAATCAATGTAGAAATCAAATCGCTCAATAGTAAAGCGATGGATCTGTCAACCCGCATCGCTCCCCTCTACCGGGAAAAAGAAATAGAAATCCGTAACGAAATTGCTAAGGCACTGGAACGTGGTAAAGTGGATTTCAGTCTGTGGATTGATAAAAAAGATGCCTGTGAACTTATTACTCCCATTAATCAGGATGTGGTAGTGGCGTATTACGAACGGATTCGCACCATCTCCGAAACTACCGGTATCCCTGCACCCGAAGACTGGTTCTCTACTTTGCTCCGCATGCCGGACGTGATGACCAAGAACGATATTCAGGAACTGAGCGAGGAAGAATGGAAAGCTGTTCATGCCACTGTGCTTCAAGCTATCCAAAATCTGGTTGATTTCCGTATCCAGGAAGGCGCGGCTTTAGAGAAGAAGTTCCGCGAAAAGATTTCTAATATTGCCAAGTTGCTGACTTCTGTTGATCCGTACGAAAAAGAGCGTGTAGAGAAAATCAAAGAACGCATCACGGATGCTTTGGAAAAGACCATCAGCGTGGACTATGACAAGAACCGTCTGGAACAGGAACTCATCTATTACATTGAGAAACTGGATATAAACGAAGAAAAACAACGCCTGAGCAACCACTTGAAATACTTCATTAATACTATGGAGGATGGAAGCGGGCAAGGTAAGAAGTTGGGTTTCATAGCTCAGGAAATGGGACGTGAAATCAATACGTTGGGAAGCAAGTCCAATCATGCTGAGATGCAGAAGATTGTAGTGCAGATGAAGGATGAGTTGGAACAAATCAAAGAACAGGTATTGAACGTGATGTAGAGACATTTGCAATGTACAATTTACAATGTACAATTTGCCGTATTGAGGTGTGCGCCGGATTGTGCTTTTCTTTAGATTGTACTTTGCTAAATTGTACCTCTCATCAAGTTTTTCCTTTAATTTGTATATTGTAATTTACTAAATTGTACATTGTACTTTGCTAAATTGTAAATGTTATGTTGGCTAAACTTATTATATTCTCAGCCCCTTCCGGGTCAGGGAAATCAACCATTATCAACTATTTGTTGGAGCAGAACCTGAATCTGGCTTTTTCTTGTTCTGCTACCAGTCGTCCGCCACGCGGAACAGAACAGCATGGAGTGGAGTACTTCTTTCTTTCTCCCGAAGAATTCCGTACCCGCATTGCCAATGACGAGTTTCTGGAATATGAAGAAGTGTACAAAGACCGTTACTACGGTACATTGAAATCTCAGGTAGAAGCTCAGTTGGCTGCCGGACAAAATGTGGTTTTTGATGTGGACGTTGTAGGTGGCTGCAATATAAAAAAGTTTTATGGCGACCGTGCTCTGTCAGTATTTATTCAGCCTCCTTCGGTAGAGGAACTTCGTAAACGTCTGGTAGGACGTGGAACGGATGCTCCCGAAGTGATAGAAGCCCGCGTTGCTAAGGCGGAATATGAACTGACGTTTGCACCTAAATTCGATAAGGTCATTGTAAATGATGACTTGGAGCAGGCGAAGGCGGAAGCTTTGCAGGTAATTACAGAGTTTTTATCGAAATAATAAGGTCTGTCATGTATCAGCCGAAACCTGTTTCTCCTAAACAGAACAAATCTTTGTTGATTCTCAACGCACTCCTGGCACTTATATCTTTAGTGTCAGGTCTGATGGCGTTGTATTATAGCCAATGGACAATCGTTCTTGGTATGACATTGGTGGTACTTTCAAGTTGCATCAATGTTTATACTTGCTGGAAACGTATGAAAACAAAAGAATGAAAACGGGTATCTTCAGCGGCTCCTTCAATCCGGTTCACATCGGACATCTTGCCCTTGCCAATTATCTTTGCGAATATGAAGGGCTGGATGAAGTGTGGTTTCTCGTAACCCCTCATAATCCGTTGAAGGAAGAAGATGAATTGATGGATGATACCTTCCGTTTGAAGTTGGTTCAACTTGCCATTGCGGGGTATCCCAAGTTTAAAGCTTCTGATATTGAGTTTAATCTGCCCCGTCCGTCCTATACCATCCATACACTGGATAAACTGAAAGAAACCTATCCCGACCGGGAATTTCATTTGATTATTGGTTCGGACAATTGGGCGCTTTTTCCCCGCTGGTATCAGTCGGAACGTATTCTTGCCGAAAACCATATTCTTGTATATCCTCGTCCCGGTTATCCGGTTTCTTCCGATTCCCTTTCGGAGAATGTAAAAGTAGCTTCTTCTCCTACTTTTGAAATCAGTTCTACCTTTATTCGCCGGGCGATGGAGGAAGGGAAAGATGTTCGTTACTTCCTCCATTCGGCGGTCTACGAGGCACTTTCATCCAAGTTTCCTCGCTAAGCAATGCTACTGTTTGGCATGGAATAGTCCTTTGGAATCGATATCCACATCCAACATGTATGAACAGGTTGCCTCTTCTTTTGGCATAATCCGGTTTATTCTGTCCAAATCCTCTTTCGTTAGTTTCACATTCAATGCTTGAATCGTGTCTTTGATTTGTGAGGCTGTTCTTGAACCTACCAGTGCTATGATATCTTCACCTTGCGCCAACACCCAGGCTATGGCAAGTTGTGCCAGGGTAGCTCCTTTTTCAACTGCAATCTGTTTCAGCGCATCGGTGCGAACAAGATTTGCTTTCATCGTTGCCAATGCTTCCGGAGAAATTCTCTGACCGATAGATTTTAATTTTTCTTCTTGTGAACTTCCGCCAATCAGTCCCGAAAGGAGTACGCCGAAGGCTACAATGCCGACACCTAATTCTCTTGCTGTCGGTAAAAGGTCATCTTCTATATGCCGGTCTGCCAACGAATATCTTACTTCGACCAGACTGATCGGGTGTACTGCATTTGCTCTGCGAAGTATCTCTCCATTCACTTCGGAGATTCCTATATTTTTCACATATCCTTTTGTAGCCAGATCGGATATAGCGCCGATGGTGTCTTCTACGGGTATATGTGGATTGATGCGGGCGGGTTGGTATAAATCCACATAGTCAGTACTTAAACGGCTTAGTGTATAGCGCAGGTAGTTTTCCACAGCTTCCGGGCGGGCATCCATTCCGTACATTCTGCCATCCACACCCTGCATGGCTCCAAACTTTACAGAGATAAAGACATCTTCCCGCTTGCGGGTCTTCAATGCCTCTTTTATCAGCATTTCACTTTGTCCGTTTCCGTAGAAGTCTGCGGTATTCAGGAAATTAACCCCTCCGTCCAAAGCTGTATGTATCGTGTTGATACCTTCATTTACATCTCCCATTCTCATACTTCCCAAGCCTATGCGCGAAAGCATGAAGTTGCTTGTTTTCTCTTTCGATAAGTTTAAATATTCCATATTCCTTAAATATTAAGTTTTTTCTGTGATGCAAAGGTCGGACAGAATAGATGAATTGACAAGGTCATTTTACTATTATAATTAGTCATAATCCGAAATATATCTATTTGTAATAAGAATAATTATTAAATTTGCATTTTAAAATTAGTCATTTATCAGAATTATGATGAAAGATACAGTACTTGATTTAAGTTTTCAGGATTATCTTGAAAGAATGAATCCTCAATCCTCCTTTCAGGAGCAGTTGGTGGTTATCGACTTGGACGATTCGATGACAAAAAAAGATAAGGTTGGGAGGTATCCCATGCAGCTTGAAGCCTCCTCATTAATATTGGTCGTGTCAGGTGAAATGCAAATTGAAGTGGATTATCTGCCTTATACTCTTAAAAGAAGTACCGTGATACAGCTACTGGCTGATAATATAATAGGAAATGTATCGCATACTCCCGGTTTCAGAGGATACTTGCTTTTGTTTTCACCGGAACTGAAGCAGGAAATCATGTCATTAACTTCCAGCATACGTTTTCCGGAAGCAGGAAACTTGAAACGTCTATATCCTGAACAGAGCTTGACCGATGATGAATGTGCAATTGTGCTGAATCGGATAGAACGTATAAAGAAGTATATAGCGGACTCGGATCATCTGTATCGGGCCACTGTTATTAAAAATGAGGTGATAAATCTATTGCTCGATATAACCAATAGCCGTTGGAAGAAATATGGAGAAAGAGAAATCTCATTTTCGCGTAATGAAATAATTCGGCAGCGTTTCCACGAATTGCTTTTGGGAAATTGCCGTAAACATCGTGATGTCGGATTTTATGCGCAGGAATTGTGTGTTACTCCGGATTATCTGTCGAAGATAATACGGGAGTGTGACGGTCAATCAGCACTGAAATGGATCACAAATGCCGTGGTGACAGAAGCAAAACTCCTGTTGCGCCGACCGGATATGAATGTCAGTCAGGTAGCGATTGAACTGAATTTTCCGGATCAATCTACATTTGGGAAGTTTTTTAAAAGAAATACAGGGGTATCACCTGTTCGTTATAAGGCCTAAAAACTGTACGGTAATAAATTGAGTAATACTTTAGGGCAAGTTTATAAGTCAGTCTAACTGAATTTAGAATATATCTGTAACTACCTTTCTTCTGATAGCCTACTATCTTTCTTTCTCTTCTTTACTACAATAGCTTTACGAGTTGTATAACTCGTACATGCTAAGTTGTACAACTTAGGCTGCTCCAGTTGTACAACTCGTAAAGTTTTCGTAGTAAGGAAAATAAGAGAAAACCAGTAAGAAAGAAAGGAATCGTCATAGAGAAAATCTCTCCCTTTCATTAAACGCTACTGGAAGTATTAAGGGCTGCTTGAAAAATAAATAATTCATAATAGTATTAGATTTTAATTATATAACCTGGAAAAGTGGTGTAATAATCAATCTGATGAATAACTTCTGTTTTCTTATTCTATATAATATTGGTATTTTTAACCCTATCTTTTAATTAAAAATGAAACTGTGAATAACATAATATTTAAATAAATGATGGAAGAACAATTAAAACAGGTCGGTGATATAATCACTGCCATACGTCCTGTTATAGAACGATTGAGCAAAGATAAAAAAGAGACACTTACAGACATTGCTGCACGAATTAATAAGATAACAGATAATGGTGTGAAGGTCCTTGTCTGTGGAGAGTTTAAACGAGGGAAATCATCATTTGTAAACGCTTTGTTAGGTCGCAAACTTTGTGCAGTAGATCAAGATATTTGCACTTCTGTAGTGTCGATAATTCGCTATAGCAAAGAAGAAACTGTACTTCGTTATTACGGTGAACTTTCTAATCCGAAACAAGAACATATCACTTTTGAAGAACTTCAAAAGTATACGGTTGGTGCTACTGATGAAGTGCAAAGTACGATTTTTATTGAAATAGGTCTACCATTAGAACGCCTGAAAAGGGGGGTGGTACTGATTGATACTCCGGGAGTCGGCGGTTTAGATCCTCGCCATGCATTGTTGACTACTTATTTTTTGCCTCAAGCAGATATTACTTTGTTTATGACAGATGTAAATGAACCTTTGACAACAACCGAGCTTGATTTTTACAAAAATAAAGTGAGTCGATATGCTAAGCATAGTGCTGTAATAGTAAATAAATGTGATCTGAAAGAGAGTGCTTCTGTTGAAGAAGTTCGCCTCGATACTCTGAAAAAAATATCTGAGTATTGCAAAATACCTGCAGGAAAGATGAATGTGATTACTGTTTCTTCAAGAAAGAAACAGATGTTTGATAAATCTAAAGTGGAAAAATTGTATCAGGATTCGAATTTCAATGCGGTAGAAAAGGAGATAGAGCGTTTAATACTGGAATTTGAAAAAGTTCAGTTATCTATGGTTTGCAGCGATCTTGATGATTTATTGGGTCAGGTGGTTGATCCTCTGAAGACACAACTTAACCATATTGAGGTACCTGATCCGGCTAAAATTGCAGAAGTCAGACAGCGACAGATGGAAATGCAGGAACAAATGAAAGTTTTGAATGATCCGACTTCTGATTTTCGCATTATGGTACAAAAGAAAATAGCTCAGATGCGTGAGGATGTTATTAATAATCTTAATGAGCAAAGTATTCTGTTTTCTTCAAATGGATTAAGCAGTTTAATTCAGAGTGAAGAAGCACAGGGGCAAAATGCAGGAACGTGGATTGAGAAACAAATCAATGATGCGTTGTCGGCCATGAGTGCGGAAGTAATTCTTGAATTACGCCGAGCTTTCGATTGTATTGCAACGATGCCAGAATTTCAGGGCATGCTGAAATATACGGTGAAAAATGTAGATGTTACAGTTAGAGGAAAGAAAATTGTGGGTGAGGTACCTCTACATAAACGTTTGATGGCCTGTATGCCTGGTGTCGGACTTGGATTTATAGCAAATTCTGCTTTGGGTGCTGCTTTAGGATTTCTGGGGATTGCAGCTGCACCGGTTCTTGCTCCGGTTGCTGCTATTGCAATAGGGTTGGGTGTTGCGGTTAAATCACATTCTGATACAGAACGAGCTGCGAAGTTCTATGAGATAAAAGAGCAGTTTCAACCTCAGATTGCTGCTGCTATGCAACAACTTCGCACATTTGTAGAAATGCGTTTTAATGAATTCCAACAAGAATGGATTAAAGTTGTGTCGGATAGAGTGAAAAATTATGCTGCTGATATGCAGGAGCTTGTAAATTCACTTAATAAACTAAATGCTGACCATAAATCGGCTTTGTCGGCGAAGATGGGTATTGAACGCCTTCTCAATCCGCTTGATGTTAGAAGGAATGAACTCCACCAAATCATGAAAAATAATCATATTGAGAATAATGAGGAGGATATCAAGGTTGAATTTCACGATACCAATGAAACGATATGTTAATTGCTAATTATGGAGAATAGGTATAATATAGAGGGGATTGAAATTGGACTTGAGGAGATCGTGAGGTTGATACCTAATGATTTGTATGCTCTGAAAGAATCAATACGTCAGTCCATCCGGAAGCTGCATGAGCCGATGCAATTGGCTATTATAGGCAAAATTAGTACTTCGAAATCGACTCTTGTCAATGCTATTCTTGGCAAAGATGAGGTTATGGCTACTGGACAAATGGAGGTTACGTATAATGTCGGTTGGTTAAAATATGGCACGCCCAATAATGATATCATTATACACCATAAAGACGGTTCGCCTGATACTCATAAGCATCCGGAAGAGTTTATGAGTTGGACTGTTGATTCTGAGGCAAAGCGGGAGTTGCTCAATAATGTAAGTTATATTGAAACATTTGACGATGCTGAGATTTTACGTGAAATTAATATTATTGATACTCCAGGACTTGATGCTTACAGAAAGAAAGATTCACAAAATACGCTTGATTTCTTGAAAAAAGTGCGTCCTGATGCTGTCATCATGCTTTTTACGAATTCAATAGCAGAAAATACACTTGAAGTAGTAAAGGACTTTAATAGTGGTGGTAACTTTAATCCGCTTAATGCGATAGGGGTACTTTCGAAAATTGATTTATTGTGGATGCAGGATGATGAACGGGAAAAGACTGCTTTACAGATTGGACAGCGTATGGCGAGCAATAAATTGAAAAACATGCCTTTGTTGCGAAAAACACTTTTCAATATATATCCAATTTCATCATTACTTTTTTTAAAGGCATCGACATTGAATGAAAAGGAATTCAGCCTGATCAAGAGGTTAGCTGAGAACGATTTGGATATGCTTCCCTGTTTGACGCTGTCGGCTGATGATTTTATTGATACTGCTTATGAAGTGTCTATTGGAATTGATGATCGTAAGCAGTTACTTAAAAATCTTGATATCTATGCTGTTGATTTACTGGTGCGTTTTGTAGCTGAGAATCGCCATGCTACACTTGTTGATGCGCGTGAATTACTTTATCGGGAGAGTGGTGCATATGCTTTTATGAAAGTGCTTCACAATCATTTCGGTAGTAGGGCTAAATTGATTAAACTTGAAAGTATTTACCAGACTCTGTTGCAGTGTATCAAGGGAGAACGTGTACGGCATGCCGGTAATAATGCCATGGATAAGACTATCAACCTGATAGAACAGCGCATAAGTGACACATTCTCATCGCTTGTTCAGGAACATAAAGAATATGAACTGCTGAACCGTATTTATTGCAATGAGATTGATTTAGAAGAAGATGTAGTAGAAGAATTCAGGCGTCTTTGTGGAGAATTTGGTAGTTCTGCACCGGAACGTTTGGCATTTGAAGTTGGAAAGTGTTCTGTTCAAGAGATGATAGAGCGTGCAAGTGAACGCGAATTGTATTGGAGAAAAGAGGTGAATAATGAATTTGATCCTGATGAAAAAGATTGGATGCGCACTATACTGGCATCTTATTCCTCTCTGCGACATAAGTTGAAGGTAATGGATTACCAATATAATCAGGCAAATGCTTTTTTGTTTAACAGATAATTTGAGTTGTCATGTATTGTGTTAAATGTGGAACTTTAAATCCGGATGAAGCAAAATTTTGTAGAAGTTGTGGTACACCTATACAAATGCATTCTCAAAAAGAGACTTCTTCTGTTTCGAAAGGGAGATATTTGTCGGGATTGGCATTATTGGTCATAGAATTTATTTTTATAGGCTTGTGTTTGGAAGTATCGCGGGAAATGAATCCAGACTCGGATGGAGTATTTCTTAATGTTTTTTACCTTTTGCTTTCATGCGTAGTCTATCCGGTACTGTGTTGGCTTAAAAAGAGGTTGAGTATAAAGAGTGCTAATTTTCAGTTTTCGACACTATTTGTGTTGTTCATAATTAACACATTGTTATTGCCGATATGGAATGGATCATTAGTGTCCTCTTATTTGATAATGTCTATTGGGTTATCCGTCAATTCATTGTGGGCATGGATTCGGAGATGATTAAGGGGAATTTAAGAATGATGTAGAAAATGTGATTGGTAGTAGATTGTATAATGTAGCAAATGTATACGTATGAAATGTCAACATTGTAATACTGTTAACCCGGATGACGCGAAATATTGTCGCGTGTGTGGTAATGTATTGACTGCGGGAACTGTTTTAGACAGATTTCCTAATTTAGGTCTTATTCCTATTAGTTTACTGAAGTTGCGAAGTTCATTTTGGGCTGGTCTTGTACTGTGTGTATTGATTCTTCCTTTAGCCTATGGATGCTTTTTAGGCTTTGGAGGGATTATAATGCTGTTTGTTGAGGGTAAAATTTTTAATTTGTTTATTTCAGCATGTGGATTTCTGGGCTGTTTTCTTCTCTATGTTCTTGCTTATAAGAGTAGGATTCTTTGGAAAGCATTCCCGAATTATTATGTAAAAAAGAAACTTCTGCGTGAAGCAGAATACATACAACAAAATTTATCAGTGAATAACGGATATGTCTTTATTATAAAGAACTATAAGTTTGGCATATATAATACTAAGAAGAATAAGGTTCAGATTCCTGCTGAATATGATTTATTGTCGTGGGTGACCGAAGGGAAAATATTGAATGTGCAACATAATGGGCGTCAGTATATAATGGATATTTACGGAAATGAGCTTAGATAAGAAGATACAAATTTGCGCACAAGAGAGCTTTGAATCAATATATAAACATTGTATCATCATATGAGTAATTGGATTTGTATAGACTTCGGTACTTGCAATTCGGCAGCTGCGATTGAAATTGATGGTGCCCCAAAATTGGTGTCACCTAACAATTTACCATTTTTCCCAACTGTGGCATGCGTGTTAAGTAAAGATAATATTGTTGTGGGACAAAGTGCTGAAATGTTTCGCACGAAATGCCCGGAACATTTTCTGCAGGAATTTAAACTTGATATTGATAAAGAATTAGATTGTAATGGTGCTGATTATCGTCGTGTGGTAGCTGCTTTCTTGAAATATATAAAGAGTAGTGCAGAAATAGAGAATAATAATACTCCTTTAGATAAAGCACTGATTACTATTCCGGCAATGTATACCAATGCAGATAAGCGTAAAGAAGTGATGCGGTTGGCTGCATTGGATGCCGGGTTCTCAGAGGTAGAATTTATGCGCGAACCTCAGGCGGCAGCTTATCACTATGCATATATCAACGGTTCTGCTGCTGCAGGTCTGTCACTTATTTATGATCTTGGAGGAGGGACATTTGACCCGACTCTTATTGATATGACCAAAGTCAACAACCCTGTTCTTTGGGGAGGAGATGTCGGAGTGAAATGTGGAGGGCAGTTTTTTGATGCAGCTATTTATAAAGAAGCTCAAAGGTGTGCAAAAAATATGGGGAAACCTCTGATAAGAGATGAACGGCTCAAAGATTATGTTGCGTGCAGAAAACTCAAAGAGGATTTATCTGCGCAACTGTCGTCTACTACGTTACTGTCCAACAACGAGTATTTCACATTGTCCAGAGAGGAGTTGCGAGTGCTTATTACTGATCGCCTGAGATTGACATTTGATGCATGTAATACACTGATTAGTACATCCGATAAGTCTTGGGATGATATTGAACGTATATTGCTGGTCGGCGGTTCTACATCTATGCCCATCGTGAGTGATATGCTCGGAAAGCACCTTGCTTCGTATAATGCAAATGATGTCAGGATTGTCAGGAGCATGAAAGGAATGAATGGTGAGTATAACCATAAATATGCTGTTTGTCTTGGAGGAATTGCATACATTACTAAAATGGTATTTAAAAGATCCGAGAGAGAAGAAGAAAAAGTGGGCGTTGTTATTTGTGGCAATCGTGTTTGTCAACTGAAAGAAGGTACCAATACTTTTGGTCGTGCAAATGGTTGTGATTTCATCTTTGACGACCCGGCAATGAGTCGTGAGCACTTTGTGATTGATGTTTCTTGTGATATAAATGGACATTACGAGTATTTGCTTACTACAATGAGTACTTCTAAGGCAACTACGGTCGGTATTTTGTCACTTGATTTACGCTACCCTTTCACCCCTAAAAATACAATGCTTGAGGATGGAATGGTCATCGTAGCTGGTCGCACTAAATTTTCAATGAAAAGGATTATGAAATAGAGAGTTGAGTTATCCAGATAGATAGAAATAATTAAATAAATACAGGTATGCCCAAATTAATTAAAGATTTTAGGATCACGGAGAAACACCAAGGAGGAATGGCCGTGGTGTATAAAGGGGAGAATCCCTCAGGGTTTAAACGTGCATTTAAAGCTGTACGCCCCGATAAAGCAGTCAATAATGCCAAACTTTGTGACAAGTTTTTGAAAGGTATTTCTATATTGCAACAGCTCGACCATCCTAATATTGTGAAAGCACAAGATGCATTTACCTATAAGGATGATGAGGATGGAACTACTTATACTGTACTTGAGATGGAGTGGCTTGATGGACTTGACTTACAGCAATATGTGAAACAAAAAAGTCCAAAAGGGCTGTCTGTTAGGGAAGTTGAGAAGATATGTCTCCGGGTTATTGAGGGGTTTATTTATGCGCATAACCGCAATGTCTTACACCTCGATATAAAACCAAATAATCTTTTTCGTACCCGTGATGGATATATTAAAATCATTGATTTTGGAATATCGAAGCTTATTGGTGAGAGTGCTGATATTGTTGATGGGGCAGAAAAAGTGTCGGTCACAAAAACAGAGACAGGTGAATCTACTTTTAGAGGTACTATTGCTTATGCCTCGCCAGAACAGTGGAAAGGAGAAGAGGTTACAAAAGCTTCAGATATTTATTCTTTTGGGCGGACATTACATTTTTTGCTGACTGGTTCCGATGAAAGTAGTGCGGTGGTTACAAATGCTAAATTTAAAGCGATTATCAGAAAATGTTGTAGTAACTTCCCTGATGAACGTTATCAGAGTTTTACAGAATTAAAGAAGGTGATAGAGATAGGAGAAGAAACGAAGTGTGTGAATCCGCAGTGTGGTCGGATGCTTCCAAGAGATACTAAGTTTTGTCCTCATTGTGGCGCACAGCAAGAGAAGCCCAAGCCCTGTAAATGTCCAGGCTGTGGGGCAGAAATGCTTCCTGGTTCTAAATTCTGTACAAGTTGTGGACACGGTCTGGGGGATACTCCTCCTCCTCCGAAGAAAACGAAACAATGGAAGTGTAATAATTGTCAGAGAATGCTTCCGCAATCATACAATGATGACAAAAATCATTATTGTTGCTACTGTGGCTCTCCTAATATGGGATTTGTTGAAGTATAAAAAATATGAAATGTAGATTTTGTCAAACAGAGAATCCAGGTGATGCTAATTTTTGTCGGAATTGCAGAAGTAATTTTTCTGAAAAAAGTTCCCGGAAGGATGTGTCATCTACTAATAAGGGAAGTTCTGGGGTAATATTCAAAGTGATAATGACAATAGTAGTCATTGGAGGGGCTTTATGGTATGCGTTCTCTGTAGGATTTGAAAGTGGTAGATATGCACTTTTCGCTGTTGCAGTAGGACTCCCGACAATGTGGAAGAGTGATTTTTAGCTAGATTCGTATGATAAAAGTAATGAACTTTGAGTGCTTTTCCGAACAAGGTATTCGGGAAAACAATGAAGATTATCTGCTACCGCATGTACTGGAACAGCAGCAGCGAGTTTTTGTGCTTTGTGATGGTATGGGAGGTCATGGGCACGGAGAGGTGGCGAGCCAGACAGTGTGTGAAAGTATATATGCTTTTCTATCATCGCAAATTGATAGTGAAAGCTATGAGTTTACAGAAGATGCCATGCAGCAGGCGTTAGATTTTGCTATTGAAGAGTTGATAAAGGTGGATATGTTTGTGGAAGAGGGGCGCCGTATGGGAACTACATTAGTAGTGGTGCTGCTGAACCAATTTGATGTGCTGGTCGGACATGTCGGAGACAGCCGCTGTTATATGTTTGATAAGGATTGGAATAAGATATTCTGTACTCAGGATCATTCGGAAGTGGCAGAGGCGGTTCGCCGTGGTTTTATAACAGAGCAGGAAGCATTTAATCATCCGAAGAAGAATATTATAACTCGGAGTGTACAGGCCGGAAAACAGACTGAAATAGAGGCTAATGTTCTGAGAAATGTATCAAATGGTTATAGCTTGCTTCTTTGTACGGATGGAGTAAGTGATGCTTTACATGATACTGAGATGGAAGCACTACTGTTTCGGCCAACTACTTCCGAACGATTAAGTGGAGTGAAGGAAGAATGTGCTTTGAAATCACGGGATAATTTTTCTGCGATTCTTATACAAATGTTGCAAGATGAAATATCTCCGGAACCCACAAAAAAAGTGATTTTACCAGCAGAAGAACGTAAACAAGAGGAGATAAAGGATCATAAGCTCGGTACGTATTGCAAGCACTGTGGAACTGAAATGATGGCAGGAGCGAAGTTTTGCCCTTGTTGTGGTAAAAATATTCTTCAGCCGAAGGCTATAAAAGAAACTTTGCTTGAAGAGGACAAATACTGGGATTTAGGATTGATTAAAGTCAAAAAGCCAGCTTCAATCCAGTGGAAAGTTCCGAAAATAAGATGGCCTTTCGGTATTATTGTAATCTTGGTTCTTTTGAATGGTTTTCTTTTTTACAAGATGAATCATTTGTCTGATAAACAAGGTCGTGACTTTACTCTTACGAACTATAAATATGAAGAGAAGAATCGTCAAATTCAAGTATTGAATAATGCAATGAAGAATCTAAAGCAGGAAAATGAACTATTGAGGAAAAATGTGAAAGTACTTACAGATTCGATAATCAAATTGAATGGAAATGAAAAATTGCAATAAGTGTGGAATAGGGAATCCGGATGATGCTGTGTTCTGTCGGAATTGTGGTTCTAAGTGGAAAGAAAAAATAAGAAAGAAAAATCCTTTTTGGAGGATATTACTGATTATAGCTTTATTATCTGGTGTCTGCTGGCTGATTTGGTATTTATCCATGCCATCGTATATTCGTGCAGAAAAAAGTTATGTAACACTGGATCCGACTGGAGGCACTAAGACTATATTCGTCTATACGGATGCCGATTATGATGATTGGTCCGTGAATTGTTATTACAGTTCGTGGATAACGGTTGAAAAAACTACTTATGGGATTAGTATATCTTATGATGCGAATGAAACAGACGATACACGTACGGCAGCTATCACTATGTATACATATGGACGTTATTTTTCTGATAGAATTGAATTAACACAAGGACCTGATAATTCAATACGTGGCTCTATTGAAAAAGTTTGGGTAGATTATAATGCATACGATGAATACGATCGTTCGGGTATTAGAATTCATGTAAAATTTAGTGTGAAGAATATGAAAGGTGTAAAAGGACAATGTGCAGCTTATTTTTATAATTCAGAAACTTCTACTGCATTGAATGACTATAATGGTAGCTATTGTACTGTTGATGATAAAGTGGCGGTTAGCAAAAACTTTACTCCAAGCTACGATAGTTCCAAATGGGATGATTTTAAACTGTTTATACCTGATGATGAACTGCATTTAAGTCCTGGAGATTGGAAACTGTATTTTAATGTAAGGATATCTGATGACAGTAAGAATAAGACACTTTGCAATAGTGACAAACATGGATTTTCTTTCAATAAAGCATATTAGAATTTGAAACTTATTTAAAATATAATGATTATGGCAGATTTTATATCCCCGGGGATTATCGGGAATCCGATGAATCCTTATCAGCAAAGTTACTCTGATACTTGTGCGATAAAATCGCAGCAACTTATTTTGAGTGATTTCGGAATACCCATTACAGAAGATCAGTTGGTTCAATATTCAATGGACCAAGGGTGGTATACGGGTGATGGATCAGGCACTCACTTATCTGATGTCGGTAAATTATTGGCTGATGCTGGTATTCCTTGTACGCAGTCTGTTGATGCAAATATCTATGATCTTGTTGATGAACTGCAGCAGGGACATAAAGTGATTGTTGGTGTGGATAGTGGTGAATTATGGGATAATCCTTTGTTAGGTTGGTTGAAAGACCTATTTCTAGGTGATACGCCGGATCATGCGCTTATTGTTGCCGGTATTGATACCACTGACCCTGACAACCCAATGGTGATTTTGACTGACCCCGGTACAGGACAACCGGCGGAACCATATCCGTTAGATCAATTTATGGATGCATGGTCGGATTCCCAGCATTTTATGGTGGCTACAGATATTCCCATTCCGGCTGCTGTAGACTTTTTCCAAAATAATAATATGCCGGATTTCCATCTTCCTGAGATTGCAGGAGTTGATTATGACACCTTTAATGATTATCATAATTATAGCCATACGATTGATTTCACTAGTCAATTTCCCGATTTGTATAACTCCTTTAAATTATATCCGACGATGCCGGGCTGGACATTTGATGATGCACTTTTACATGTTGGTTTGCCTCCATTTGATCCGACTTTGTTTCCGGCACCCACATTCTTTGATCCCTTATCATTTAACTATGCAGATATCAACAATTTCAGTTGGTTAACTCCTGACTTAAATACAGGGATGGAAGGTATCACAACTCATTCATTGGATGTTCTACAAGATAGTTACGATGATTGTATGCGCCATGCACAGGAATGTATGGACAATGGCATGCCGGTATCATCACAATTATGGATCAATCAAGCACATGATGCACAAAGCGCGATCGATAATATAATTTCAGGTTGTTAGTGACTATTGAAATCATATACATGTAAAAATCCCCTCCACACCATACAGTGCCGAGGGGATTCTCATATATAACAACTATAGCTTTCTTTACACAATACCTTGTGCCATCATAGCTTTCGCTACCTTCATGAATCCGGCAACGTTAGCACCCTTCACGTAGTTCACATAACCGTCAGCTTCAGTACCATACTGTACGCAAGCTTCGTGAATGTTCTTCATGATGCTCTTCAGTTTCTCGTCTACTTCTTCTGCGCTCCAGCTCAGTTTGATAGAGTTCTGAGTCATTTCCAGACCGGATACTGATACACCACCTGCATTGGCTGCCTTACCCGGAGCATACAGAATCTTAGCATCCTGAAATACTTTGATAGCTTCCGGAGTAGAAGGCATGTTAGCACCTTCGGATACTGCCATTACACCATTGGCAACTAATTGGCGAGCATGGTCACCGTTCAGTTCGTTCTGAGTTGCAGAAGGTAGAGCGATGTCAGCTTTTTCACCCCAAGGCTTAGCTCCTTCTACATATTTCACACCCGGATATTGTTCTGCATACTCGCGGATACGTCCACGGTAGAGATTCTTCAGTTCCATGATGTAGTCCAGTTTTTCGCGATCGATACCTGCCGGGTCGTAAACATAACCGTCAGAGTCAGACATGGTGAGTACTTTACCACCCAGTTCCAATACTTTTTCAGCAGTGTATTGAGCTACGTTACCAGAACCGGAGATCAGGCAAGTCTTGCCTTTCAGGTCAGTACCTTTAGATTTCAGCATTTCCATCAGGAAGTAGATGTTACCGTAACCTGTAGCCTCAGGACGAATCAGTGAACCACCGAATTCGCGACCTTTACCAGTGAATGTACCTGTGAATTCATGAGTCAGCTTCTTGTACATACCGAACATGAAACCTACTTCACGACCACCTACACCGATGTCACCGGCAGGAACGTCAGTCTCAGGACCAATATGACGCCACAGTTCCAGCATGAATGCTTGTACGAAACGCATTACTTCAGCATTAGACTTGCCACGCGGAGAGAAGTCGGAACCACCTTTACCACCACCCATAGGCAGAGTAGTCAGAGAGTTTTTGAAGGTTTGTTCGAACGCGAGGAACTTCAGGATTGAGAGGTTCACAGATGCGTGGAAACGGATACCACCTTTGTACGGACCGATAGCGTTGTTGTGTTGAACGCGATAACCCATGTTTGTTTGGATGTTACCCTTATCGTCCATCCAAGTCACGCGGAATTGATAAACACGATCGGGGATGCAAAGACGCTCAATTAGATTGACTTTGTCAAATTCCGGGTGTTTGTTGTACTCTTCTTCAATTGTAGAAAGTACTTCTTCCACTGCTTGATGATACTCTGGTTCGTTGGGGAACCGTCTTTTCAAATCTTCTAATACCTTAGCTGCATTCATAATCTATTTCTTTTATTGGTTATTTTTTTAAGTTGACGAGGATTTGAGTTAACAAGTTGACAAGGCGTTTGTTTGTACATGGTAGGAAATTCCTTGTATCTTGTTTCCTTGCTTACTTGTCTTCTCTTTCTCTATTGCGGTTGCAAAAGTACACATAAAAATGAGACAAACAAACAATTTATAAAGAAAATGCGGGATAAAACAACAAAAATATTGTTTTATCCCGCAAAAAGGAATAAAAAGATATTATTTATCCTCTCTTTAATGATTTTATTACCGGAATGAATACTAACGCTGCCGAAATGACAAGTGTCATAATGACTGGACCGTCAATTCGTTCGGCAGTTGTTAGAACTATGTAGCAAAGTGCTGCCCAAAGCAACACTATGCAAACACCTTGCGATTTCGATAACGGGCGTCTCATTTACCTGCTTTCTTTTTATCCACGATGGCGTCGATGACTGCTACTGCGGTGATGTTCACAATGTCGCGTACGGAGCTTTCGAAGTCGGTGAAGTGGATAGGCTTATTCAATCCCATTTGTATCGGGCCGATTAGCTCCATTTCCGTATTCATGGCCTGCAACAGTTTGTATGCAGAGTTGGCAGAACTGAGGTTCGGAAATACAAGGGTATTCACATCTTTACCTTTCAGACGGGTGAATGGATACTTGGCGTCACGCATCTTGCGGTCCATGGCAAAGTTCACCTGCATTTCACCATCGATGGCAAGATCAGGATAGTTCTGCTGCATATATTCCACGGCTTCGTGTACACTTACCGGACTACCTTCGGTGTCTGCACCGAAGTTGGAGTAACTTAACATGGCCATTACCGGAGTATGGTTGAAGAAACGTACGGTATGCTCTGACAGTTTAGCTATGTCAATCAATGTTTCGGCATTGGGATGACGGTTAATCAGTGTATCAGCCAGGAAGTAGGTACCTTTCTTGGAGTTCAGGATGTGCATCGTACCGAAATGCTTGTATTGCGGTTGTATGCCGATAACTTCTTTGGCAACTTTGATCGTATTGCTGTATTTGGTATAAAGACCGGTGATGAATGCATCTGCATCGCCTGTTTCCACCATCATCATACCGAAGTAGTTGCGTTCGAACATCTTATCGTTGGCTTCCTCATAGGTGGCACCTTGGCGAGCACGCTTTTCGGAAAGAATGCGGGCGTAGCGTTCACGGCGTGAGGCTTCGTTCGGATGGCGCAGGTTGACGATTTCGATGCCTTCTAAGCTGAGGTCGAGTTCTTTTGCCAGTTTTTCGATGGTTTCATCGTTACCTAATACAATCGGATGACAAATACCTTCGGCTTTGGCTTCTACAGCGGCTTTCAGCATATTGGGGTGAGAACCTTCGGCAAATACCACGCGTTGCGGATTGCGACGGGCGGTGTCGTAAAGCTGGCGGGTCAGTTTGCTTTCGTAACCCATCAGTTCGCGTAGCTGTACGCAGTAAGCATCCCAGTCTTCAATGTTTTTACGGGCTACACCGCTTTCCATAGCAGCCTTGGCTACGGCGCAGGAAACTTCAGTGATAAGACGCGGGTCAACTGGTTTCGGGATGAAGTATTCCGGACCGAAACTAAAGTTGTTAACATGATAAGCCTCGTTCACAACATCGGGTACAGGCTGTTTTGCCAAGTTGGCAATGGCATGTACGGCGGCAATCTTCATTTCTTCGTTGATGGCTTTGGCCTGAGTATCCAAGGCACCGCGGAAGATATAGGGGAAACCGATTACATTATTAATTTGGTTCGGATAGTCCGACCGTCCGGTTGCCATCAGTACATCGGGACGTGCTGACATGGCATCTTCATAAGAGATTTCCGGTGTAGGATTGGCCAGTGCGAAAACGATAGGAGACGGAGCCATGCTGCGTACCATGTCCTGCGACAGAACGTTTCCTTTGGATAATCCCAGGAATACGTCAGCACCTTTGATGGCTTCTTCCAGTGTGTGGATATCTGTGCGACCGGTAGCGAAGTAGCGTTTCTGTTCGTTAAGATCGGTACGTGCTTTGCTGATTACACCTTTACTATCCAGCATCACGATGTTTTCCAGGCGAGCACCCAGTGAAACATACAGTTTTGTACAAGATACGGCAGATGCACCGGCACCATTCACAACGATTTTTACATCTTCAATTTTCTTGCCTGCTACCTGCAAAGCGTTTACAAGTCCGGCACTGGAGATGATGGCCGTACCATGCTGGTCATCGTGCATCACAGGGATATCGAGCTCTTCTTTCAGGCGACGCTCTATTTCGAAGCACTCAGGTGCTTTGATATCTTCCAGGTTGATACCACCGAAGGTAGGAGCAATGGCCTTTACTGCTTCGATGAATTTTTCGGGATCTTTTTCGTTTACTTCAATATCGAATACGTCGATGCCGGCATAAATCTTGAACAGAAGTCCTTTACCTTCCATTACGGGCTTACCGCTCAACGCACCTATGTCGCCAAGACCGAGTACGGCAGTACCGTTGGAGATTACAGCAACCAAGTTTCCTTTCGCTGTATATTTATAAGCATCCTGCGGATTCTTTTCTATTTCGAGGCACGGCTCCGCCACACCGGGAGAGTAAGCAAGCGAAAGATCGGTTTGGGTACTGTAGGGCTTGGTAGGCACTACTTCTATCTTACCTGGTTTGCCTTGTGAGTGATACAGCAAGGCAGCTTCTTTAGTTATCTTAGCCATGGTAGTTGATTATGAGTTGTTAGTTAAAAGTTATAATTTTGCCGCAAAGGTAGGAATAAATGTGATAAAGTGTAAGTCTGTGTGCAATAAAAACTATTAAATAGTACTTATTGACAGGATTAATTTGAAATGGTGTAGAAATGAACTAAATGCTGATAATTCTTTCTCCGCTATCTGGCAGGTACGGAAAAAGGGATTGAGGATGTGATGTTAATCAAATGATTTATAGGGCAAAGAAGTAGGATAATACGACTGTCCCGAATTGCATAAAAAGTGTATGATTGGGTAGTTACTTTTATTTTTTAACTATCTTCGCCTTAGAAAATCATTATTATTGCTATGATAAGATTACAACCATGAAAAGAATATATCATTTTTTTTTAGTATTGCTCATTCTTTGTTGCACACAGATTTTGTTTGCCCAAAATAATGTAGATATGCTGTTCACGTCTGTAAGCGAAGGATTGGCGGGGCATCCGTCGGAACTTGTGTATCTGCAAACAAACAAGGGTATCTATGAAACAGGGGAAGATTTGTGGTTCAAAGCCTACGGGCTGGATGCGCAGTCTTTCGGATTGTCTGACCGCAGCAAAACGCTGTACCTGCAAATGATGGACGCTAAAGACAGTGTGGTATGGCGGGAGAAATATCCTATCGAGAACGGGATTGCGGACGGTCACGTGTACATGGATGAAAAGCTGGTGGAAGGGAATTTTTCTCTGGAAGCATATACCCGGCACTCGTTTTTCAATGACACGACGGAAATGCTGGTGGCACGAAATATCAAGGTGGTTAAGAATATCGCCCATGACAGCGGACAAGCGGAGAAAAGAAAAAAAAGGGAATTGAGATTCGACCTTTTTCCCGAAGGTGGAAATTTGGTTGCCGGGTTACCTTCCCGTTTGGCTTTTAAGGCAACGGACGGCAACGGTTATCCGGTAGATGTGGAAGGAACGTTGTATATAGATGAAAATCCTGCCACAACGTTCAAAAGCAGCCATGACGGGATGGGGCTCTTATCTTTTACTCCTTCCGTCGGCAGGAATTACCGGATAGAACTGAAAGATGGAAAGAGTTACTCTCTACCAGAGATTTATTCACAAGGTATGTCATTCCAGTTATTGAAGCACAATAAGGAATGGATGGAGTTTGTGATTTCCCAAACAGAAGGGGTGCCTGAACAGGACGTTTATCTGTTGGGGCAAATGCGGGGAGTAGTCTGCTGCGTGGCAAAAGGGAAGTTGAAGAATAACCTGAGAATAAAGATTCCTGCAATGGAATTTCCATATCAGGGGATTGCGGAATTTACGTTGTTTGACGGTACAATGCAGCCCATAGCGGAACGTTTGGTATATGTCCACCCGGAAAAGAGACTGAATATCAGTATCAAACTGGACAAGGACAATTATGTACTTCGTGAAAAGGCTACGCTGAAAATAAAGGTGACGGATGATGGTGGTAAGCCGATACAGGCAAATCTGGGTATCAGCGTATTCGACAAAATATATGTGAATCCGGCTGATCCTGCAAATATCCTTACACATTGCTATCTTACCTCCCAGATACGGGGGATTATCCATAATCCGGCTTATTATTTCAATGAAGAGAATAAAGACCGGATGGAAGCAATGGATTTATTGCTGTTGACACAAGGTTGGAGGCGGTATGTGTGGAGGTTTGGACGTTCACCATATCATGGCGGGATATTCCTGACGGATGAAATATCGGGTACTCAAACGGTAAAAAGCAAGAAGAAAAGCAAGGAAACACAAAGCACGGAGCAACTGATTCAGGTGTCGGGTGCGGAAGGAAAATCGGCGTTTGTCTGGGCTGATTCGACGGGATGCTTCAAAGTCGGTACAAATATGATGAAGGAGATTCGAGGGGGATATGTGTATTTGAAACCGATGTTATCAAAAGAGTTTAAACCGAAACTGGAAATAATAGATTATTTTCCGCTGATAGACAGTATCAGAAAAAACAAGCCGTTCTGTTATCCGATCATGGATTTATCGCAAGCAATAAAGCAGCAGGTTCTTGATATGCCGGTGGTGAGCAATGACAGCACAATCCTACTGGATGAAGTGGTTGTTACCCGAAAAGCTCGCAAACCGTTCCGTGATAAGTTCATGGGGAGATTGGATAGTTTGGCACAAGCAAATTTAGGAAGTGCTTATGTCTGTGGGTGTGGTTATTTGCAGAACTACAAACCGGGATATGATGCCCATCCTTACTGGAAGCCGTGCAGCATTTCCGCTGATAAAAGAAGCAAGCCGATTGAGGGGGAAAAATATTATATAGTTAAATTTAAACATTTAGGTGGTAACGCTTTTTCTGTTGAAGATGAACAATTAGTTACTTATCATGGTGAAACCTATTCGGAAGAAGAGTTATTACACATGAATAACCTTTACCGCACCAAAGGTTACTATGCTGCCCGTGAGTTCTACCAGCCGGATGAAATAGATATGCAGTTATCTACGCCGGATGCCCGGAATACTCTACTGTGGCAACCTTCTATTGATACTGACGAGAAAGGCGAAGCGACTATTTCATTCTATTGCTCGGATATTAATACCGAGTTCATAGGTGTAGTGGAGGGAACGGACGGAGCGGGATTGCTTGGAACAGGAAAGTGTGAGTTTAGGGTGGTTAGGAATATAACTAATTAAGAGTAAAAGGGTTATACAACCATCCAAACCCTTTTTTATAAAAGATGTAGAACAATCAAAACAACTTTTGTATGGGGAAACGTAGTTTAAGAAAGTATTTGTACGATATTCCGAAGAATATGCGCAGTTTTATTGATGATTTTGTGGGAGAACATAAAGCTATAAAAGAATAACAGAATCATTTAAAAAACTAAATGATTCTGTTATTCTTTTAATTATATATCAATGTCCTTATTCTCCTTCTTTTTCTCCTTCAGCTTCCGGAGCCTTATCTATCAACTCCAGGAATTGGTCGAGTCGAGGTGTAACAATGATTTGTGTACGGCGGTTGCGCTGTTTGCCCAGTTCGGAATCATTGTCTGTGATAGGATTGTACTCACCACGTCCGGCAGCAGAAAGGCGTTTAGGGTCAACACCATATTTATTCTGCAATTCTTGTACTACAGATGAGGCACGCAGGGCACTCAAATCCCAGTTATTGCGGATATTGGTACGTGAGATGGGTACGTTGTCCGTATTACCCTCTACCAGTACTTCGTAATCTTTGTAGTCGGTGATAATCTTGGCAATCTTGCTTAACGTTTCGCCGGCGCGTTCGTTGATTTCGTAACTGCCGCTCTTGTAGAGCATATTGTCTGCTAAAGAGATGTAAACCACACCTTTCAGTACTTTCACATCTACTTCTTTCAATTCCTCGCGGCTCAGGGAGCGGGTCAGATTGTTGGTTAGCATAACGTTCAGTGAGTCCGATTTACTCTTGGCATCCACTAATTGCTTGATGTAGCGGTTGGAGGCATTGATTTCATCTACGAGTTTGGAGATGTTGATATTCCCTTGCGAGTTCTGCTGGAGGCTCTTGTCGAGCGATCCTTGCAGGGTAGCGTAACTGTTACGCAATTCCTGATTATTTTTTCGGGCTTCGCTTAAACGATCCTCCAAGCTTTTAGATTGTGTGCGGTATTCGGCAAGCTGGATTTGTGCGTCCTGATATGACTTGTCGAGAGCAGACTTTTCGTCTTTCAGTTTGTTATAATCTGTTTGAAGATTCACAAATTCCTTCTTGGTCACACATCCTGTCAGGAATAGAGTTGCGACCAACAGAAAGGATGCAGCTAATTTTGTACGTTTCATAAATCTTTCTTTATTAAATGTTTACTGGGCGCAAAGATAAGAAAATCCCCGCACTCCGGTTGCGGAGACGGGGATATATTATTTGTTTTATAGGTACTTTATGAAATTATGCGTTCAGAGCCTGCTCAATATCTGCGATGATATCGTCTACGTTTTCGATACCTACCGATAAACGGATTAGGTCGGGACGCACTCCGGCTTCCAGTAACTGCTCATCCGATAACTGACGATGGGTATGGCTGGCAGGGTGCAGCACACAGGTACGTGCATCGGCAACATGTGTTACGATAGCAACCAATTGCAGTGAGTCCATGAACTTGATGGAAACCTCGCGACCACCTTTTAATCCGAAGGAGATAACACCGCAAGAGCCGTTCGGCATATACTTTTGTGCCAACTCATAGTATTTATTGTCGGGAAGGCCACAATAGTTCACCCAAGCTACTTTGTCATTTTTAGAAAGATATTCGGCAACCGCCTGTGCATTTTTACAGTGTTGCGGCATACGCAGGTGCAGAGTTTCCAGACCGAGATTCAGTAGGAAAGAGTTCTGCGGAGACTGGATGCTGCCGAGGTCACGCATCAACTGGGCAGTAGCCTTAGTGATATAAGCCATCTTGCCGAAAGCTTTTGTATAAGTCAGTCCGTGGTATGACTCATCCGGTGTGCACAATCCGGGGAATTTATCAGCGTGTGCATCCCAGTCGAACTTGCCGCTGTCTACAATACAACCACCTACGCTGGTGGCATGACCATCCATATATTTGGTCGTAGAGTGTACTACGATATCAGCACCCCATTCAAACGGGCGGCAGTTGATAGGAGTCGGGAAGGTATTGTCTACAATCAAAGGTACACCGTGACTATGGGCAATGCGGGCAAATTTTTCAATATCCAATACTTCCAGTGACGGGTTGGAAATGGTTTCACCGAACAATGCTTTCGTATTCGGGCGGAAAGCTGCGGAGATTTCTTCTTCGCTGGCATCCGGACTAACGAAAGTAACTTCGATACCCAATTTCTTCATAGTCACCCCGAAGAGATTGAATGTACCGCCATAGATAGCAGACGAACAAACAAAGTGATCGCCTGCCTGGCAGATATTAAATATAGCATAGAAATTGGCAGCTTGTCCGCTGGACGTCAGCATACCGGCAACACCGCCTTCAAGAGCAGCTATCTTGGCGGCAACAGCGTCGTTGGTAGGGTTTTGCAAGCGAGTATAGAAATAACCGCTCTCTTCAAGATCGAAAAGGCGTGCCATTTGCTCGCTGGTTTCATATTTGAAAGTGGTGCTTTGATAAATGGGGAGTACACGGGGCTCGCCCTTCTTAGGAGTCCATCCTGCTTGTACGCAGAGGGTTTCCGGTTTAAATTGCTTTGCCATAATGCTATTTGTTTTTATAGTTTTTTATCAATTAACGCATTTGTGGACGCAAAAGTAGAGAAAATAATTGTATTTTTGTCCACAAGATGAATAAATGGAAAATGAAACAGTTATTTTGCTTTCTTATTTTGCTTTTTTGTATGTCATTCTCTTACGAAGCGTTGGCCCAGGAAGAGCGGGCTACGCCGAAAAGCGGTGAGGGGATATCTGGTTTTCTACAGCGTAACGGGCGTACCGGAAAAGCGTACTATCAGGAGTTCCTGGAACTGAATAAGAAACAATTGCGAGGTAAAGAGGAGTTGCGGCTGGGGGTGAAATATTTGCTTCCACCTCTGAAAAAGGGGAGTGGCAATACGGCTGCTTCATCCAATTCATCTGCTTCAAACTCTTCTGCTTCAAATTCTTCTGCCCGTTCCGGCAACAAAACAATTCGTGAACCTCTTTTCGGAAAAAGTCTTGCTGAAGTTAAAGTGACGGGAAACCGCCTCAAAGGTGCGTGTTTCTATGTGGTGAGTGGGCATGGTGGCCCTGATCCCGGTGCTATTGGCAGGATAGGAAGCGTGGAACTGCATGAGGATGAATATGCCTATGATGTCGCTCTCCGTCTTGCCCGGAATCTGATGGAGGAAGGCGCTAAAGTTTATATTATTATTCAGGATGCCAAAGACGGTATCCGTGACGATCAATACCTTAATAACAGTAAACGCGAAACTTGTATGGGTGCTCCTATTCCTCTGAACCAGGTTGCCCGCCTTCGCCAGCGTTGTGAGAAAATAAATGCGCTCTATCAGAAAGACCGCAAGAGTTATACGTATTGCCGTTCCATCTTCTTGCATGTAGATAGCCGTAGTAAAAGTCACCAGACGGATGTATTCTTCTATCATGCTCCCAAAAGTGTGAATGGTAAACGGTTGGCAACTACAATGAAGAATACTTTCGAATCTAAATATGACCGCCACCAACCTAACCGTGGCTTTTCGGGAACTGTCAGCCCACGCAATTTGTATGTGCTGGCCAATTCCAGTCCTGCTGGAGTGTTTGTAGAGTTGGGTAATATTCAGAATACTTTCGACCAGCGCCGGTTTGTTATGAGTTCCAATCGTCAGGCATTGGCGAAGTGGATGATGGAAGGTTTCATCACTGATTATAAGAAGAGCAAATAAGTACTCAAATTTATTCTGTTTCTCTATTTCTATCTTTTTTAGAGCGATTTGTGAGCGCAAATCCTTTTTTCGATTATATTTGCCCAGATTTTATTCGTGGTATATGGGGCGCAACAACAAACATTTAAAAATCAGGGCAATAATTACTTTTTTATTATTTCTCTTGAGTACTACACTGGTTTATTCGCAGTGTGTAGACCTTTCAGACAAAAAGAGTATCAATCTGCTCTTAGTGCATTCCTTTGATAATGGTTTGCCTGATTATCCTCGTTTTAACAAACTGCTGGAAGAACATCTGAGCGGAGCAAAACTTCCGGTGCGGACTACTATCTTCTATCTTGACTGCGATGCATACGATAAAGAGGATGAAGAAGCCCGTATATATTCTTGTTTAGATACTATTTCGGCAAAACCAGACATTATTTTAGTGTGTGATGACCAAGCGACTTATTCCTTGTTGGCATGTGGTCACCCTCTATTAAAAAAGGTACCTATCGTCTTTAGTGGTGTCAATTTTCCTAATTGGGATCTGTTGAAGCAGTATCCCAATGTTACCGGTATTTGGGATAACCCTAATTACAGGGAGAATATCCAGATGATTGAAGAACTCATGGGGATAAAGCGAATTCGTTTTTTCTATGACAAGACGTATAACGGAAAAAGAGTTATAGAAAGACTGGCTGAGCAATATGAGAATGAGGATCAGGAGTTATGTCGGTCGTTAAACCATTTCTTGCAGTACAAAGACTCCATTAAAAATGAACTTCAGGTGACTAATGGCTATTTAAAAGGCAGCGATTATAATGAGCGTCCAGCAAAGACTTCTCTCCATTTCATTAATATGCGGGATGATCTTGGGCAGAATCTTTTGTGGAATATTTCCGGTACATTTAAGTATTCTGTTTTCTTACTTACCAAGTACGATTATACAATCGTACAAGTAGGGCGTTTTGCCACTGTTCCTACTTTCTCGGCTGTAAACAAAGGGTTCATGTGTAACCGGGATATCTTAGGTGGGTACTTCACTACTATGGAGGAGCAGATTGCAGAAACAAGTGATTATATCATTCGTCTGACAAATGGGCAAGATGTCTCTCAGTTGCCTATCAAGGAGAGTTTGAAGAAGTGTGTTGTCGACTGGCTGGTATTGAATCGTTGGGATATTCCTGTAAGCAAAGTCCCTAAACATATTGAAATCCTCAATATGCCTTTTTATGTGAAATATCAGACAGAAGTGATTCTGTGCTTCAGTTTGCTGTTTGTGTTCATTATCATAATAATTGGCTGTCTGATATTCTTATATCGTCGTGAGGCCAAACGCAAACATAAGGCACAACTGGATTTGTGGGAAGAAAAAGAATTTCTGTCATTGGCTCTTGGCGGTGGAAATATATTTGGCTGGAGATATAATCGTGAAAGAAATGAATTTACTATTGAAAAAGAGTTTTTTGATAGTATTGGCCTTCCTTATAGGAAAATCAGTTGGGAAGAGATGACACAGATGACTCATCCTGATGATTTGAACCAGTCAGAAAGTATTTTCCTCAATGTTTTGAACCAGGTTGAAAAACGTTCCGACTTGCGAACGAGAATTAATTTCTATGGTACGGGCTATATCTGGTACGAGTTCAGGTTTCTGAATGTATCCGGTATCTTAGAAGACGGCTCTTCGGTTATTGGGTTGTTAATGAACATCCAGGAATATAAGAGTAAGGAGGAAGAACTGACCACTGCCAAGGATCTGGCGCTGAAAGCTGAGTTGAAACAATCGTTCCTTGCCAATATGAGTCACGAAATCCGGACTCCTCTCAATGCGATTGTCGGTTTCTCTAATATTCTGGTTAATGATGATGAATTGCCCGATGATGAAAAACTGGAATACATTCATATTATTAATAGTAATTGCGAGCTACTACTTAAATTGATTAATGATATTCTGGAAATTTCGCGCATAGAGTCCGGAAACATGTCTTTTGAATTCAGGCCGTGTTCTCTGAATAGCCTGGTAGAAGATGTGTATAAAAGTTGTTTGCTTCAGGTTCCTGCAGCGGTGGAGTTTATAGAATGTACTCTTTCTGAGGATATGATCATAGAAACTGATGTGATGAGGCTTCGACAGGTTCTTATGAATTTTGTTAGTAATGCTTTTAAATTTACAGTTTCCGGTCATGTCGCTATCGGTGTTGAACATAACGATGTCAGGAAGGAAGTTTGTTTCTATGTCGAAGATACAGGAGAGGGAATTCCGGAGGCGGAGCAGAAAATGATTTTCGACCGGTTCTATAAAATAAATGAATTTACTCAGGGTACAGGTTTGGGATTATCTATCTGTCAGGTGATTGCAACAAAACTGAAAGGAAGAATCACACTGTCATCGGAAATGAATAAGGGGAGTCGCTTTAATATAGTTTTGTCTTATGCAGATCAGGCTGGTGCTGACCATCTGCATCCGGATAATGCATTGACTGTGGCTGAAAAAGTTTCATCTGTGAACAGTAATTTGCCGATAGTGCTGATTGCCGAAGATAGTGTGAATAACTATATGGTCTTGAATAATATTCTTAAGAAATTCTGCACGGTTGTCTGGGCTATAAACGGGAAAGATGCTCTTGACATTGTTAATAAGCAAAAGGTAGACGTTGTCCTGATGGACATTAAAATGTATGAAATGGACGGGCTGACGGCTTTAAGGAAGATAAGGAAGAAGAATAAGAAGCTCCCTGTTGTTATCCAGACTGCTTATGCTTTTGATGAAAACCGGAAACAAGCCGAGGAGGCGGGAGCCAATGGATTCATTGCTAAACCGATACGAGTGGAAGAGCTAATGGGAGTTATTGGAAAGTACATTGGGAATTAGCAATTTCCACTAACTATTTCGAACCGTTTCATCTTTTTTTCTCTCTCACTGACCCAAAAGGCAATTTTTTTGTTATTACAGCAACGCCATTCTATCTGTCTGGCTTAACTGAATTAACTATTTGTAAAACGAAATTGTTATGGGAAAGAATTTATTAATTCTGGGCGCATTTGTAAGCGCCCTGATGCTTGCCTCATGTGTAGGTGGCAAGAAAGAAACGGTGACTTATACTCCTGAAGAAATAGCAGATGCGGGGCAGGTGATGAAATACTACGACGCCTCATTGGCTCTGTTGAAAAATATGGTAAAGGAGAGGGATGTAAATGCAGTATTGGGTTATATGGAACAAAAGACGGAAGTCCCCATGTTTTCATACATCATGTCTCCCGTCATTTCGAAAAAAGATTCTGCGGAGGTGATGTTACCGGGTGAATGCTTCGGTGCAGATGTCAGACAGAACCTGATACAGAATTATGCGGAGCTTTTTCAGTCGAGAAACCAGTTCTATGCTAATTTCAATAAATACTTGTCTCTTCTGAAAGAAAAAAAGACCGAAGGGATGGCTGATTTGCTGAATGATAACTATGAATTGAGCGTGGTAATGTCTGAATGTAAACAGAATATATTTGATATGTTGAGTCCGATTGCTTCAAATGCCCAGCGGGTTCTTCTGGCAGAAAATCCTGTGAAAGAGCAGATCATTGCAATGAAAAGCATGAGTACGACTATGCAGAGCATCATCAATTTGTATGCCCGTAAGCATGTTGAAGATAAATCCCGCCTGGATTTAAAGATTATGGAACTGCGACTTCAACTGGATGCGGCAGAGAAACTACCGGTAGTAAAAGGACACGAAGAAGAATCAGAGAAATTCAAGGATTTCCTGTCTAAAACAGAAGGATTTCTGAAAATAGTACAAGATGCCCGTCAGAAGAACTCATATGCTGATGAGGACTTTGAGGAAATCAGTAGCTATGGATTGGGTATTATATAAGTTCTTTCGCTACACGTGGCACAATCATTTTATGGAAAGGCTTAATAAAGAAGAAATAAGCCTTTCCTAATGCATTATGATATTGAACCACGGTTGTTATATCTATCAGGTCGTTTCCTATCTTGGCAATGGAGACATAAAACAATAAGTGCTTATCATCTTTCCTCATGATAGCCTCATTTTCCGTATCTTCTATTATACAATCTTCTGTTTTCAACACTTTTCCGGTTTCAAGCCCCAAAGGTTTTACCAGAATATTCCTGACCTTCATTAAAAAATTGAGCCACGCCGGGGAGTGATTGAATATTTTTTTGATTAGTTCTTTGGGAATTACCTGCTCTGCAGGCTTTTGGGCTTTCACAATGAATGTATCATGATAATCTGCCGGAAGATATTTGTCGATAAGTCTTTCCATATCTTTGAATAAAGTTGGGTTAGTTAAATGTCCTGTACAAAGATAGTGTTTCCGGATGGAATAATGGGAATGTCTTAATCATCATTTCCAGAAATTTGATATCTTTGTTGCGAACAGTAACTTAACTATTATGAATACTTTGAGTTTAACCCCAGGGATAAGCGTTCGAAGATTAGACTTATCTGAATATAAAGAGGCCGCATCTCTTTCTTTGGAAATATATCTTCAGACGGGTGAAGAGGATTTTGATGAACAAGGATTGGAAACTTTCAAAAGCTTCGTCAATGATGAGGCGATGATAAACAGCTTGGTCATTTATGGTGCATTTGCTGAGGCAAGACTTGTGGGTGTGATGGCAGTCAAAAATGAAAGGAAACATATTTCCCTGTTTTTCATACGGGAGGCATATCACCGGAAAGGTATAGGCAGAAGATTATTCGATGCTTTTATCGAAGAGACTTCTGTGTCGGGAATAACTGTAAATTCCTCTACGTATGCAGTGCCTTTCTACAAAAGTTTGGGATTTGAGCAGGTACAGGAACCGCAGATTACGAATGGACTGAAGTATGTGCCGATGAAAAGAGAGATAAAGTAATAGTTATATATTGCGGACAAAGACTATTTGCCCGCAATATATAAGATGATTATTCTACCGGAATGAAGATTTCTGTCAACAAATCCTCCGGTTTCGTATTGCATGGATCATTCAGATAACGCTCGGCACTCGACTCGTCTCTCATCGTACATTCCATCTCGGGAATGAACTTTCCGTAAATCGTGTCGTATACACTTTGCAGATACTCATAAGATCCTTTGTAGGTGAACACTGCATAACGTCCGGCAGGCAATTGCTTGAAGCCGACATCTCCTTTGGGAGTTACGGTTACAGGCATCACCATGCAAACATCGGTACGCAACTTGTCGGCAGGCGTCACTTTGGGATCATCGTGGTACATGCAATAAGGGGCCATGTCACCCATCGGCAGTTTTTCTTCTTTGATGAATTGGAACAAACGCATCCATGTGCCTCCGTAATCATTCATTTTATAGTCTCCGAACAGGCGGATATAAATTACATTTCTGGCAGGCACTTCTCTTATTTCTTTCTTTAACTCTAAATCGGGTCTGATAATTGCTGGTTTCATAATTACAAAGTTTTTATTGTTACGATACTCATTAGGTGAAATTCCATAGAACTGCTTGAATACTTTCGACAGTGACGATGGTGAGGAATAGCCGATGCGATAAGCGATATCTGCAATAGGCAAATCCGAGTAACGCAACAGGCGGGCGGCAGATTCTGTTCGTGTCCGGACTATGAACGTCCCGATTGGCTCGCCCAGAAATGCTTTCATGATGCGATGGAAGTAGAACGGAGAGAAATGAGAAATCTTGGCCAACGATTTCAGATCAATCTCTTCTCCAAGATGGAGGTTGATGTAATCTACTACTGCATTTACGCATTTCTGATACTCTTCACGCGTGGTCTTCTTGCTATGTTCCATAAGTTCTTCTTTGAATTTCACGATGCAAAAATAAGGGTAAATAGAATAGGGGACTTGTCCAAAGTTGCTATAAATTCAATATCTTTGCACCCCTTCCCATGATTTTAAAGAAATGACCAAAGATATAAAAAAGAGACTACAGGAGTGGGCAAAGACCTATCATTGTGCGGATTTTATTCAAAATGATCCGGTACAATTCCCGCATCGTTATCGGCAGAAACAGGATATAGAAATCAGCGGTCTGCTGACTGCTATTATGAGTTTTGGCAATCGTAAGCAGATTCTGAAGAAGGCTGATGAATTACACGATTGTATGGGGGCGTCTCCTTATCAATATGTACTTTCCCGTCGTTGGGAGAAGGATTTTCCTGCTGAGGAAAAACGTAGCTTCTACCGCATGCTTTCGCATGCCGATTTTTATTCTTACTTTGAACGCTTGTATGCTGCTTATTCCCGTTTTGAAAGTTTGGAAGAGGCGCTCCAAGTGTATTCCGGACTACCAATAGAGAAACTCTGTGCTTTTCTGGAAGTATCTTCCCGCAGTCCTCAGAAGAAGCTGAATATGTTTCTCCGCTGGATGATACGTAAAGGACCGGAAGTTGACTTCGGGATTTGGGAAAGTTTTGATTGCAGGGATTTAATCATTCCTTTGGATACGCATGTCTGTCGCGTAGCCCGATTACTGGAACTTACCGAGACGGAAACTTTTTCCTTGAAAAATGCGCAAAGGATAACTGCCGCATTAGCGGAAGTCTTTCCGGATGATCCTTGTTTCGGCGATTTTGCTTTGTTTGGCTATGGGGTGAATAATAAGTAGGGAATGTCCCTTTTTTACTATTTCTCCCCATTCCTTTTGTTTACTTTTGCCGCAATTCATGAGATATATCATATATTTGTCGTATGCAAACTTTTCGTATCGTAAAACCTGCTCCTGCATTGGCTCCTTATATCCGTTATTATTGGATATTACGGGATGATGCTCTTACTCCTGTGTCGGAACGGACATTGCCTGTTGGCTGTATGCAACTGGTGTTTCATAAGGGTAGGCAATTATTATCATTGCAAAATTCACAATTACAACCACAATCTTTTATTTGCGGTCAGTCTTTCGGCTTTTCCGACGTTATGTCGACGGGAATGATTGAAATGATAACAGTGGTTTTCCAGCCCTATGCGGCAAAGACTTTCCTGCGAATCCCGCTGCATCTTTTCTTCGGACAGAATATCTCTACGGATGAAGTGGAAGATACGGAACTCTCTGATTTATCCCGGAGAATCGTGGATACTCCGGATAATGACCAATGTATCCACTTGATTGAAGACTTTTTCTTCCATCGTTTGGTTTCCTGTTCCGAATACAATCTGAAAAGACTTTCTACGGTTTTGAGTGAAATAAACCTCCATCCACAGGTCAGCACATTAGAGCTTTCTGATGTAGCCTGCCTCAGTTCCAAGCAGTTTGGCCGTATATTTGCTGATTATATCGGTACTACTCCTAAAGAATTCCTTCGTATTGTGCGCATGCAACGTGCTCTTTATACTTTGCAACAAGACTCGGCGTTGTCTTTTGCCCAAGTAGCTTATGAGTGTGGATTCTCCGATCAATCTCACATGATTAAGGAGTTTAAACTCTTCTCCGGCTATACCCCTGCCGAATACCTATCTGTCTGTGCCCCTGTCTCCGATTATTTTTCCACTCTTTAAAGATGTCTGTTTTCTTCTATTGAAGGTTACCGGCTTGCCCTATTTTTGCATTGTCTTTGCAAAGGCATAGTAATAACCATAAAAAGAAAACAAAATGAAAAAACTAATTGCATTTTTTGAAATTCCTGCTACTGATTTCCACCGGGCAATCGATTTTTATGAAACCGTGTTGAATATGAAACTTCCGATTTGCGAATGTGAGGAAGAGAAGATGGCATTTTTCACTGAAGGGGATGAATTTGTCGGAGCAGTTTCTTATGCTTCTGATTTCCTTCCTTCTGAAAAAGGGGTGCTCATTCATTTCAATGTAGATGAGATTGAGCCTACTCTTGAAACAATTTTGAAAAAAGGCGGGAAAGTCGTTATTCCCAGAACAAAGATTGAGGCAGAAGGTAGGGGATATTTCGCTGTCTTTGTTGATACGGAGGGAAATCGCGTCGGTATTTATGCAGATAAATAATCAGCATTTCTGATTTTTCTGTTTACATTTGCAGCACATTTCTAAATTGTACAAATATGATTAGACTGAATGTTTTTATTCAAGTAAGTGAAAGTAACCGTGCTGCGGTGTTGGAAGCTGCAAAAGAGTTGGTGGCATCTTCTTTGAAAGATAAAGGTTGTATTGCCTATGATGTTTTCGAAAGCGCTACCCGTAATGATGTTCTGATGATTTGCGAAACCTGGGAAGATGCGGAATCGCTGTCTGCTCATGAGAAAGCAGAACATTTTGTTACATTGGTTCCCAAAATACAGGAATTGGCTTCCATGAAGTTAGAGAAGTTTAGCTTCTGATATTGGGAAAGAGGATATACTCCAACGCAGTATATCCTCTTTTTCTTTCTATCCTTTATATATGAATTTCAGTTATAAGCAAATTTGGATAATTGCGTATCCCATTCTTATCAGCCTGCTGATGGAGCACATGATAAATGTTACGGATACAGCTTTTTTAGGCCACGTAGGTGAAGTCGAATTAGGAGCATCTGCATTGGCAGGCGTTCTTTATATGGCTATTTATATGCTTGGCTTCGGATTCAGTATTGGTGTACAGATTCTGATAGCTCGTAGAAATGGCGAACAGAAATACAGTGAAATAGGCGGAGTATTTATGCAGGGCGCTTTTTTCCTGCTGGCATTGGCTACCGTCATGTTTTTCTTGTGCGATTTTATCACAACACATATTCTTGGTCGTTTGATATCTTCCGATCAGGTTTATACTGCTGCCGCTTCTTATCTGGAATGGAGAAGGTACGGGCTTTTCTTCTCTTTTATTGCAATCCTGTTTCGTGCGTTCTATATTGGTATTACGGAGACACGTACTCTGACGCTCAACTCTATAGTGATGGTGCTCAGTAATATTATTTTCAATTACATTCTGATATTCGGAAAATTCGGTTTCCCGGCTTTAGGTATTGCAGGTGCAGCAATCGGTTCTTCACTGGCAGAGTTGGTTTCTCTATTGTTTTATGTGGCATATACCTGGTTCAAAGTAGATAAGAAGAAATATGCATTGTTTCAACAGTTCAGTTTCAAACTGTCGGAATTTAAACGGATTTGGAATATTTCCTGCTGGACTATGCTTCAGTCTATACTGTTCCCGTCTCAGTGGTTTTTGTTTTTTATAGCCATAGAGCATTTAGGAGAACGATCTTTGGCCATAGCTAATATCATGCGGAGCATCAATACTTGTTTCTTCATGGTTATTTTTGCATTTGCCGATACTGCAAGCTCCATGGTGAGCAACTTGATGGGAAGGGGTGAAGAGAAGAGCAAAATCTGGCTTACCTGTAAACGTGCCATACGCTTGACTTACATGATAGGTGTGCCGTTCCTACTGCTGTCTGCCTTGTTCCCTACCGCGTTATTGCAGATATATACCAATAGTCAGGAACTGGTGCAAGCAGCATTACCCACTACGTACATCATGTTACTGGGGTATTTCCTTTCAGCTCCCGGATTAGTATTGTTCAATGCTGTTTCCGGAACAGGCAATACAAACCGCTCCATGAGGATTATGCTGATAACTATTTCAGTTTATGTTGTTTATGTTGTTATCATGGTTATGTATCTGAAAGTGGATGTGGCTGTTGCATGGACCAGCGAATATATTTATGGGGGCATGTTGCTGTTGCTCTCTTATCTGTATCTGAAAAGGGAGAATTGGAATAAGCGCATTTAATTACGATTCGGATATAAGAGAAGTTTCTTCATTTTTTCTCTCTATTCTAATGTATTGCGATACTCCTGCTGTTTCTTTTTAGGTAATTTCTTGATCACTTCCTCTATAGAGTGATTGATTAATTCCTTTATCAGACTATCCGGTACATCACTCTCCAGATAGATGGTAATCCAGTGTTTCTTGTCGGAAAACGGACCGAATATAATGCCATTATATAACTCCATTAACTCTGTCGACTTGGTGGGGTCGCACTTTGTGTCTGCCCAAAAGCGCCCTTCTTTAGGATTTAATGGAGCAAAAGTGAACATCTTGTCCATGATTTTGTAGACAAGGGTATTTTCGCCAAAGGGGAAACTTTCTGTTGCTCCTTTGATACTTAAACAATATTCCCGATATTCTTCAATATTCATGGCTTTACCCTTTTTTCATTTTATTCCGTCTCAAAAATACGATTTCTTTTCATAAGCTCATGTAAAAGTTCCATAAAAAAGAACTCAAATACTACTTGGAATAAGGACAATGCATACTTTTGTGAAAGTAACATACCCACGGGTGATGGTACACGAGTAGAACATAAAAAAAGTGGTAAAAGCAGATGTTACGAATAGGTGTAAAGACGTCGATGTGGAATCCTTGGCACGGCTGTCATAAGTTTAGTACAGGTTGTCAGCATTGCTATGTTTATCGTACGGATGGTAAATATGGTAAAGATAGTTCTGTTGTTACAAAGACGGAAAAGTTCAATCTACCCATACAACAGAAGAAAAACAAAACATATAAGATACCTTCCGGTAATCTGGTCTATACTTGTTTTACTTCTGATTTTCTGGTAGAAGATGCCGACGCGTGGCGTCCTGAAGCATGGGAGATGATGCGGTTGAGGCAAGATCTCCATTTCCTTTTTATCACTAAACGTATCGACCGGCTGAAGGATTGTTTACCTCCTGATTGGGGAGAAGGATATGATAATGTAACGATCTGTTGTACGATGGAGAATCAGGATCGGATTGACTATCGCCTGCCTATTTATAAGGCAGCTCCCATAAAGCATAAAATCATTATTTGCGAACCTCTTCTCAGTCGGATAGATTTCAGAGGAGAGTTAGGTGAATGGGTTGAGCAGGTTGTGGCCGGAGGAGAATCCGGTCGGGAGGCCCGTGTATGCGATTATGACTGGGTTTTGGAGATTCGTCGCCAATGCATAGATGCCAATGTAGGCTTCTGGTTCAAACAAACAGGCTCTTTTTTACTGAAAGAAGGAAAGGTGTTTAAAGTGGCCCGGCAGTTTCAGCATTCGCAGGCCCGTAAGGCAGAAATAAATTATGAGCCGGATCGTCCCTCTCTTATAGAAGAGAATACGGGTAATGTGATTTTGTAGTCTCCTGCGTTCAACTATCCTACCGATTTGATTGTTATATACTCAATATATCAATAATATAAGATTTGTTGGAGAGCTGAAGATATGAAACAACTCATATTTGTTTTTATATTGTTAACGAGTTGTCTGGCTTGTGCCAATAACCGCGCCGGGCAGACAGAAAAGAAAGAAGATATGAAATCGACTAAGGAAATTTATTTGGCAGGAGGCTGTTTTTGGGGAACCGAACACTTCCTGAAACTGATTGATGGCGTAGAGGCAACACAAGTAGGTTATGCAAACGGCAATATTGCCAATCCGACTTATAAACAGGTATGTACCGGAACTACCGATTTTGCAGAAACCGTGAAAGTGCAGTATGATCCTGTGAAAGTGGACCTGCCTTTTCTTATAGATCTTTATTTCAAAACCATCGACCCTACCAGTGTAAACAAGCAAGGTAATGATAGGGGTACTCAATATCGTACAGGCATCTATTACACCGATCCGGCAGATTTATCGGTCATTCAGGAAACGGTACACCGTTTGGCTGCAACTTATACCCGTCCGCTGGTAGTAGAAATGAAGCCTTTGGAGAACTTCTATCCGGCAGAAGATTATCATCAGGATTATCTGGATAAGAATCCGGGTGGGTATTGCCATATCCATCCTGAGTTATTCGACTTGGCGCGTAAGGCTAAAATGCAGAAGAAATCTGCCCCCGCTTATAGTAAACCGGATGATGCGGCCTTACGTTCCAAACTTACTCCGGAACAATATGCCGTGACTCAAAAGAATGCAACCGAGCCGGCTTTTCATAATGATTATTGGGATGAACACCGTCCCGGCATTTATGTAGACATTACTACGGGTGAGCCTTTGTTTGTTTCAACCGATAAGTTTGATTCCGGTTGTGGTTGGCCCAGTTTCTCAAAGCCGATTGACCGTAAACTTATTCAAGAGAAAATGGATACATCTCATGGTATGGTGCGTACAGAGGTTCGGAGTGCTGCAGGCGATGCCCACTTAGGGCATGTCTTTACAGACGGTCCGGCGGATAAAGGCGGTTTACGCTATTGCATCAACAGTGCTTCGTTGCGCTTTATTCCTAAAGATAAAATGAAGGTGGAAGGATATGGAGATTACATCGACTTGGTAAAGTGATGTTTCGTAGGAAAAGTGTGGGTTTATGACGAAGCATTGCGCTATTGTTTTTGAGTTTTAAAAACATTGTTTGCATTCGATATGTTATCATATCATAAATAAACAGTTTTCAAATAGTACGATTATGGCTAAAAAAGCCCTATTTGGGAGGTAAAGTTTTTTTGTGGTAAAGGTTTCCATGTTGTTTTGAGAAAGAGAATGAAGACTTGAATTGCGCAATGGAGTGCTTGTTGCAGTGTCATAGTTGTTTACGTGTGGAATACGAAGAGCGTGTACCTTTCTTGACCCCATTCGTGCATCTGCTGGTCAGCAACAATGAGGGGCAAGACTGTATGGATTTCGCGTACTTGCCAATACCCTGCATCTGCTTATAGATTTCATGAATGCGGATGGAAGTAGACATGTGATAAGCATTAAAGCGTTGAAAAACAGTTGTTCATGGTGCAAATCAAGTTGTATCCGAAGGACTGATTTCTGTTTCCTTTTTTGATTTCCAAATAATACAAAAACGGCTTTTTTCGCGAAAAGCCGTTTTTGGTATATTGGTATATATGTCGGATCTTTGCAGAGTCAAAAAGATAAATTATTTAAAACAGAATTAAGCAGAAATGAATAAGCACTTTTACCTTAAACATGAGATTATGGCTTTCAATGATCCCCGCGTCCAGAACATGCTTCGTCAGGAAGGCGGCAAGGCTTACGGCGCCTACTGGTATATAATGGAAAAACTGAGCCTGCTGCCTGATATGGAAGCGGAGCTGAAATACCTGAAACCTTTTGCCACTCGTAATTTTACCTATCCTTATATGATGAAGATCGTCACGAATTTCGGTTTGTTCACCGTCACCGACAGTTGTTTTTCACCTGTGCAGCTCAATACGAAATGCGTTGCAGAACCGCAAAAAGTAGAAGAAAACACAGCGGAAAACAGTGGGCAAAATGGCAAAAAGTACCCGGACAATGATGTAAAACCGGGCAAAAATGCCGGCTTTTCGACGAAAAACAGGCAGACAATGAACAAAAAACGCGATGAAAATGAATCTGAAATAAATTGCAATACTCCGAATATCAGTGATTTATCGAATGAAAATCTACAGCAAAAAGAGAATATAAGAGATATAATAACAACAGCAGCAAAAGAAAAAGAAATATCTGCTGCTGCTATTGATCGTAATAACAGCAGTGACGTACACCAGTATTTTGCTAATTTCACGGCTCCCGGCAGCCGTACCTCAGCCTTCCTGCATGCAGAGCTTTTGAAGCTGGAGGCTGCCGAGCAAAGCCATTCCCTCGACCCTTACCGCTTCGAGAAGCGTATCGGCGGGCAGCGTACCTACATGGGTTGCCCCATCCCCGACGAAGCACCTCCCCGTCCGGAAGACAATGCCATCTGGAACGACCGGACGAAGCAATGGATTCTTCCCCGGCTTCGAAGCAAAGCGGCCTCGTGAAGAGACGAAAAAAATCCTTCCACGGGACGAAAAGAACGGTCTCGTGAGGCAAGTCTTTGCATTGCGGCTTATCGTTGATACGAAATATGATTTAACCACGGATCACTTGCGTTAGAGCTTCTCCGGTGTAGGCTATCTCAATTCCCCCTTCGCGCGCACACGTATATATATAATGTGTGCCCTTCCGTGCCCGTCCACACCTCCTTTCAAAAATATGTTCTACAACATCCTTATCAATCAATGAGTTACAAATTAGTTTCAAAAAACCTGTGAAAAAATGATAGATATATTTGGAGTGAATAGATATATCCGCTACTTTTGCACCCGCTTTCCAAGAGACGGAAAGCCTTGAAATTGACTTGCTGACAGAAACGGTGCTAAGAACGTTTTCTTCTTCTTTTACCTCCCTTTCGATAAGAGAGATGACGAGAAAAAGAAAAAAGAAAAAAACTTCCGAAAACATTTGGAAGATATACTTAAAAGTTCTTACCTTTGCATCCGCTTTCTGAAAAGAAAAGCAGTTTAAAAAGAAGCGATCTTTGAAGAATTTACATAAACAATACAAGTAGTACAAGAGCAGGTGCTTCGCAAATTAATAATTAAAAATTAATAATTAAAGCGCAGCATCTGGGTATAAAAAAAGAACCGTCAAGTAACTTATCTATATAGGTAATTTGAAGACTTTTAATAAACCGAGCGTCCTGAACAGAGCAAAACACTGTCGCATTTTAATTATTAATTTTTAATTATTAATTTGCGCAGTCACAATACTTTTACAATGAAGAGTTTGATCCTGGCTCAGGATGAACGCTAGCTAC
>ERZ834382.39-NODE-39-length-184450-cov-30.645636_pt1 | contig 184450 bp, 167 predicted proteins | sample MGYA00519692_ERZ834382 | MGnify/ENA primary metagenome ERZ834382 (study PRJEB31850, sample SAMEA3708751) | human gut metagenome | biome: human gut; feature: human-associated habitat; material: faeces | place: China | collected 2014 ...
TACAGATAGGAAGCTCCTTGCTCTCTGCATGACCATTCTTGTCAGTAGTGAGTGTGTCAAGCACCTTTCCGTCCTTATCTCTTACTTCAAATACAACACCATCGATCGGCTTTCCGGTTACTTTGTCAGTTTTCTCAATGACAATCTTTCCGACTGCCTGCTCGTCCTTCATGGATACCTTCTGGATTTCTGCTCCTTCGCTATATCTTACAAACTTTGTATTACCATTCTTCTTAAATTCCTGATATGCCTTTGTGTGTTCCATGCTATTCTCCTTTCGGTATTTCAATTGTTCCTATAACGCAAAAAGAGGACATCTTCTAAATTTCTTTAGAAAATGTCCTCTAAGTAATACAATCTTTAATTTTTCAGACTAAGCAATCTGTACTAACCTGTACTAATCTTTTTTTGACTATGCCAAAAATTGGTCAAATCTTGGTCAAAACCCCTTGACCAACTATATATTTTAGTACATCCAAGCTCTGAAACCCTTGATTTTCCTGCATTCCTACTTATCAATAGACTTCATTGTCGGGACTTTCTCCGACGCAATTCCGAAGCCACTCATATTCCTGAGCAACTCCCTACTTTGCTTTTTTCAACCAGATAAAAAGCCTTGTTTACCTTTAAAATTGATTACTTTCCGCATAAGCAGTTGTATTATTTGATGTATTTGATGTAAATCCCGATTGAGAAAATGTGTTCTTCAATCGGATTACTTACTAAATTATAATCTTTATTATTGAATAAGTCAATCAGACTAAAAAAAGCAGCGTACCAATTTTCATTTTAAAGTACGCCACTTTTTCCTACGCTATTGAATTATTAAAGTATTTATCCAGTCCATCAAACTCGGTTCTTTTTAGTTCCTTTGTTACATCAGTATAGATATTTAAGGTTGTTGTTATATCCTTATGTCCGAGTGTGTCCTGAATAACTTTTATATTTACACCTGCTTCACACATTCTTGTTGTAAATGTATGTCTGAGCGAATGACAACTAAAATGTGGTAAAAGCACTTCTGGGTTTTCTGTTTTCAAAAACTGCTCATCGTTGCAATCACGGATTATGCGTCGGATTGCCTTATTCAAAGTCGATTGATGTTGTGGCTGTCCGAAGCGATTGAGAAATATAAAATCTGTATATCCATCTATGGTCGCTTCGCAGTGAACCCCTAGCAGTTCTTGTCTTTCTTTTTCCATAACAAATGCTTCTTTAACAAAATCGAGCATCGGAACTTGTCTATTTCCTGCTTCTGTCTTTGGAGTATTCACATTGAAATAGCAGCCCTTTTTTCCTTCAGAAGTTCTGTGGTCATAATAAACCAACGTGTGATTAACATCTATAATCCCATCTTCCAAATCAATATCACACCATCTGAGTCCAGTAACTTCTCCAACTCTTAACCCCGTTCCAAGCATTACTGCAAACACCGGATACCAATACACTGCTGTATTAGAGTTCTTCAGATAATCCATAAACAATTCCTGCTCAGGTCGAGTAAGTCCCCTGCGTTTCTCTGTCTTGAAGCAATGAGCTTTTTTCAATTCCCTTAAAACATTATTTGTCGGATTGTTTCTGATATAGTTATCATCAACCGCCATATCAAATATCTGATGAAGAATGTTGTGGACACCATCAACCGTTGCTGGCTTCAATCCTCGCTCATCAACCAGATAATTATAAAATCTCTTAATATCTGATTTCAAAAATGTTGAAATTCTCTTAGAACCGATTTGCCGACGTACAAAGGTTTCATAAATATATTTGTAATTCTCAAAAGTGTTGTTTTTCAATCCTCTCTTCAGGTCTTTCCACAACTCATATAAATCATCGAGTGTAACATATCGTGCTTCCGCTTTTATGCCATCACTTTTATCTTTCTCAATCGCTTCCTCTTTAATCCTGAGTGCTTCAAGCGTTTTTGAATAGACATATCTTCTTTTATGGTTTTCATCAGTCCAACTGTACTGATAACTTCCATCACTTCTTTGAAGTTCTCCCGTGCGAAGAACTGTCCTTGTTTTATCTTTTCGTTTTGGTCTTGCCACGGCTGTTCCTCCTATATTTCATTCCTGCTATTTAAAAATTCCACAAATTTATCGATGATGACATACACCTGATAACCGTCTGTCGTCATAAAATTGCAGTCTTTCCTTTTCATCAACTCTCGTATTTTTCCCCTTCCGATACCTGTATAAGCGGCTGTTTCATTTACCGACAAACATTTCTTTTTCCAAAATGGCTGCTCTTTTTTCTTTTCTATAAGGCTTTCCCGATAAGCAATCATTTCTTCATCTGCAAAATCCACATTCATCGTTCCACCTCCTAAATCTCATACATTTTTTCAATGTACTCATCAAACAATTCTCTTTTTATCATTCGGCGTTTTCCCACCCATAACACAAATGGACAGTCAGCAAACCTTGTCATTTCACGAAGTTTTTCTCTGCCAATGCCGGTATAGGCAGTAGCTTCATCAATGGTCAGATACGGCTTATGCCATATCGGTACTTCTAATCTTTCTTTTTTTACTGGATTACTCACAATAATACCTCCTCATATCGAATACTGCTTTTTTATAAATTCAACAAATTCTTCTCTCTTGATAAGTCGCTTTGAGCCATTCCATAAAACGAACGGACATCTTTCATTATCGGTAAGCTGTCTGATTTTTCTGCTTCCAACACCTGTATAAGCTGCGGCTTCATCAATTGTAAGCATTACTTTCTCCCAAAGTGGGACATTATAGATTGTTTCATCTTTTTCGTTGTTCATATGCTGTAACCTCCTTTGCGTGGTTACAGCATACTTAAAAATCTACACTGAGCCAACGATGCGAATTTGCTCATCGCAGATTTGACTTTTTCATTAAATAGAATACTGATTTGCAATATATTCCTCAAAAATTTTTCGCTTTATCATTCGGCGGCTTCCTATCCAAAGTACAAACGGGCAATCTTGCTTTTCCGTCATTTCATAAAGTTTTCCTGTTCCAATATTGGAATATATAGATGCTTCTTCAATCGACAAATTAGGCTTATGCCAAAGAGGTACATTATAACTCAGCTTCTTTACACTGCTATTAGACATTCTTACACCTCTTTTCTTTCTTTGATGAATATCTGTCGGTAACAACATACTCCCAACCATCCCCATCGCACTTATCACATCTGCCTTTTCGCTTTGCAAATGGGTCGAGTCGCCTTACAATATAGTCCGGATTGTGAATATAATCATTCAGGCACTTCGGGCATAGGCAGCGAATATTTTCTTTCCCCTCCGGCTTGTAAACCCAAAGTCCAAAAGTCTTTTTCAAAGTTGCGTTTATCTGCCTGAAAAGTTTATTATCATCTACCGTACCTATGTATTCACGCAAATCCTCTCTATTGACTGTCCGTATCTGCTCCAGAAGAACCATTGACGGTTTCTTCAGTCCAAACTTCTCGCCGAGAATAATGTGCGATGGCAAATATCTTTTCTTGATTACACTTGTAACTGCCGCAACAATAATCGTCGGAGCATTCTGGTTATAATCGTCCGCCTGAACAACAAGCACTGGACGCTCTCCGCTTTGTACTGAACCACTGTTATCTCCAAAGTCATAGTAGAATAAATCCCCACGACAAATCATTTTTTCTTTCATATACATAACCTCACAAGAATCTAATTTTTAAAGTGTCATTCGTATCCGGAATGAAATAACCCCTTCACTCATTTGGACAAATGGATATGAAATGCACACCCAAAATCAGAGATTTTCATAAAATTTGATAAAGTTTTTCTTTGCCGCAGCAATAGACTTATCTACGGAGCTGTAATATACGCCCTCCTGCATTGCAATCATTCTGGAACTCAGACCGCAGCACACATTCTTCATAAGACGTTCCCTTTGAAGTGGCTGCAACATTGAAAGTGCTATCCTTGCTTTCCTGATTTCACACTGACGCAATTCTTCTCTTTCCAGTTCAAGCCTTTCTTCCTCTGCTCTTTCAAATGGGTCATCAAACATAATGGCAAGTTCTTTATGAAACTGTGAGGACATTTCATCGTCATATCCATAGCAGTCAAGTGTGCGACTGCTTCTCTTTGCATACTTGTCCTCATTTCGGTTTGCATCGTCAATTACCTCTCCCTGTGCAATGGAAAGATGAACAAACGGAGAATATCTTTCTATAACAAGGGGATACTTCTCCCAAAGCTCTTTTACCGATAATTCCGTAATAATCGCCCATCTCGCAGCTCCGGTATAACCGTTATATTCGTATTTAAGATTTATCACTTTACAATCCTTTACAAATAATTCTTCTTGTTCTGTTAATGTAAGTTTGTTTTTCATTTCCGTAATCTCCTTTGAATTTTGAAAAATTGATAAGTTTCAAAATTCGGAGATTATGGGTACTCAGCTATCTGGCACTGCCAAGCGTTATAAAACATAAAAGCCCTTTCCCAAGTAAGGGAAAAGACCTAATACTGCACGAAGCATAATCGAATAAAACAGCAACAAAAAAAGCACCGTCGAATCTGGACAGCAAAGAATACTTCTATTCTTCACTTATCCGGCTTCGTACGGTGCTTGGTAGTTTAGCAAATAAATTGCTTATCTCCGCTTACTCGATTAGAAATCGTTTCGATATTTACTTGTAATCTTCATCGCCTGCAATTCCTGCCATATCCGTTCCTACGGATTCTGCGGAAGTAAGCAAGATTTAAAATGTGGACATTCTTGCATTTCTGACACTTCACACTCAAATGTCCGGTTGCGTCTGAAAAAACTCTTTGTATCCTGAACCCGCAAGTCGGGCAGAGAATATCACGCTCTTTCAGACTTTCTGCTTCTACTCTTGACAGAAGCAATCTCTTTTGTATTTCAGGTGCTACCTGAGTCTGTAACCTCATTGTGAAACACCTCCCAAATTTAACTCATTGGAAATGTACTCAAGGATATTGTGATACTCAAATAGCCCCATATCTCTCAATCTGATAACCAAGGCTGTATAAGATACTCCGATATAAGCTGCCATTCTGCGGATAACTGCTTTATCCTTTGAAGTAATGGTATTATCGCCATAAACTCTTATCGGATTTGACTGATTATATTTCGCCAAGGCATTTTCAATAATTCTTCTCGGCATAAGAAGCGAAGCTCCCATTGTATCTGCCTGCCACTCAACAGACGCAAACATCTGAGCCAGTTCCTCTTTGGAATAACTACGCTCACTGTCATACTCTGCATGAAAGCGTCCTTCACTCGGCATTGCATACATCTTACTCAAGATATGATGTGACGCTTCGTGTGCCATTGTAAATCTGCGACGTCCCTGCTCCTTTTCAGCAAGAAGAAATTTATCAAGTACGATGGTATCTTTCGGGAAAACAAAGGGAATAATTTTTCCGTCCTGATGTACCAGCAGTGGTGTTGCTCCATCTGCCAGAAAGCCAATCCTGCCTGCATCATCTTCTGCGAAAGAAGCGTATTCAATTCGTAACATAAGAAATTCTGTAATGAAATGTTCTATGTCGATGGATTGAATCACTCGATTGCTAAACTTATTAGCATAAGCTGTTATCAAGCCTTCGCTGATTTCTTCCAACTCGGCTCTTGACATATAAATACTCAAGTTGTGTCCACCTCCGACTCCACCTTGTCCGGCGGTGCAACTCCTCCGGCAAAGTTCTGTTGTATTTCCGCACTATCCAAATTGATTAGATAGCGAATTCCTTCAAGTGTTTTCATTCGTCTGTCCTCTGTTATAGTTCTTTGATGATGTGACAAGCCACACCCTGAATGCAGCACTCATCTACAATGATGTCTTTCATCTTCTTATTTTCCGGGTGGAGAATGATTTTCTTATTCTCATCATCTCGGAAGTAGCGTTTCAATGTATTCTGATTATCCACAAGGGCAACTACTATATCGCCATCATTGGCTTCTACCTGCTTTTTAACAACCACAAGGTCGCCGTCATCAATCCCTGCTTCAATCATAGACTGACCGCTTGCTCTTAATATGAAGAAATCTCCTTTGCCGAAAATGGCAGTAGGAAGTGATACATATTCTTCAATATTTTCTTCCTCATACTGAGGACTACCACAAGGAATAGAACCTACAATCGGTGTCTGTGTCTGTTCGCCACTGTACTTACGGGTCACATTGGTACTAATCTCCTGCCCGTCGTACTCAATCATATTCTTCTCAGCCATCTCTACCAAGTATTTATATGCTGTACCTCTGGCAATGCCAACAGCTTCAGCAATCTTTGTAGTCGATGGGGATTGTCTGTTTTGCAGGTAATAATCCTCAATATACTTTTTTATTTCACTCATAAGTTCAGGACTCTTGCTTCTCATACCTGCACCTCGCTTTCTTTTCTATCGGAAGCAGTTTGCTTTCGATAGTTTTATTATACCTGATACGAAAAATTTTTCAAGTAGGTTTTTCGCAAAAGAAAAGAGGTGTCGCATTTTGCTAACACCTCAGTATCTTTCAATATTTTCATTGAAAAATTCCGCCCATAAAGGCTTTTTTGTTCAATGAACTTAGATTTTGCAATTTGTGCAGACCGTCTGCACAAATTCTATTCTGTTTCCTTTTCTTCGTTATCCTGCTGCTGAAGATAAAACATTGCCTTTTGGGTTTCAATCTCCGCTTTCAGTTCTTCTTTTGTCGGTAAGTATAATTTGTACTTGGAAGCAAATAATTGTTCATTGCCGTGCATAACAGAATAACGGGCAATATCATCATCTGTATCGGAACAAAGAACAATACCGATTGTCGGGTTATCGCCCTCACTACGTTTTAATTCATCATACATACGGATATACATATCCATCTGTCCTACATCTTGATGTGTTATCTTCTCTGTTTTCAAATCAATAAGGACAAAGCATTTCAGTATGTAATTGTAAAACACAAGGTCGATATAATAGTCCTGCTTCTCCGTATGAATATGCTGCTGTCTTGCCACAAAAGCATATCCCTTTCCAAGCTCCATCAAGAATTTCTGCAAATTGGAAAGAATACTTTTCTCAAGGTCACTCTCTGTAAAATCTGTATTCTGAGAAAAGCCTAAAAACTCCGCAACTACCGGATTTTTGATGAACTCCAACTTATCATTTTGATACGATGCAGTCAGTTCCTTCATTTCACTTTCTACAAGCTCTTTTTTCTGAGTCCCCAGCATACGGTAATAATACTGAGAAGAAATGTTCCTCTGCAAAGTACGGACACTCCAAGTTTGTTCTGCGGCTTCTTTCTCATACCAGTCACGAGCTTCCTCATCTTTAACCTGTAATAACGCTGCATAATGTGACCAAGACAGTAGTCCAACAGATTTTCCAGACGGTGTCTGGAAAATCTCAGGGTAAGTCTTATAGAAAGAATAAAAGCTGTACAGATTTGACTTTGTATAACCTTTTCCATATTCAGCCGATAATTCTTTTGCTAACTTTTTTATAATTTCAGCACCATATTTTGCCCTGTCCTCGCCCTGCAATTCTTCACTTGCGATTCTATAACCAAGGAGCCAATTTCTCTGTATCAGCGTTGTATTGACCGCCCGATATGCAGCTTTTTGTGAAGATTCAATAATCCCACACATATCCTTTAAAATATCATCGGTTTTAACAAAATTATCCATAAAATTATTTTGACCGATTTTTTCTAATTTATTCTCCATAGCCATCGCTCCTTTTGATGTCTGTTACTTGTACTCCTACATATTTTCAGCCAATATATCGTACTTATATCCCATATGAGAAAAATAATCAATAATAGGAACACCCTTACTAATGAGATAATTCCCAACAGCACATTCAAGCTCCTCTGATGAATATTTTCTATAAAAGCTATTCGGCTCTGCTTTTGTTCTAATCATCTGTCTGGTCAACGGAAACACAAAAGCAAACGATGTATCAAAAGATTCCCCAATTTCCTGAACTAAAAGACCACAAGATTGTTCAGAATCCCAATTTATATCACAACTCTTAGCAACAACAGCCAAATGACCCTTATCTGTAAATTTAAGCCACAATACGTCGCTCACTCTTTCTAAATCAAATTTTTCTTTAATAACATCATATTTTTTATCATATCGGTCATAAGTTTTTCCATTCCAATGCGATGAACTCCAATTATTATCTCTAACTAAAATTCCATTATCTATAATAATATGTTCTTTACCATCTAGCTTAATTGTATCTATTTTTATATTCTTCTCAGTAAATCCATTTTCCTCTCTAACAAGTTCCAAAAACTCATTAACATAAGAATAAACTTTAACAAACAAAACAGGCTCTAATTTCGCTTGCTTTAATGCTTTATCCTTTCGTGTTCTATCGAAAGAACAACATACACCCTTCAGCTTATATTCATTATTCCTTTTATCGAAATAATAACCCTCTATATCCTTTTTTAGATAATTCACTACATATTCATTCATTGCTTTCTCTCCAATCTCATTACATCAATATCTTACCCTCTTTTCCCATCTACACATTTTAATGCCTTCTATTCGCTTTCCTGCATACCCTCATTGGCTTGTGAAATCATCTGTCTGTACTGTTCCTTCACACTTTCCGGTGCAAGTATCTGTACCTTGCCACTAAAGCCAAACACCCAACCGAAAAAGGTAGGACTGGCTGATACTTCGGTCTGTACTCTGAAGGAAGTCATATCATACGCAAGGGTTGTCACATCTTCTCCGAAACGGTCAACCATTGTTTTCATCAGACTATTATCACATCTTAAATCCACAAGAACTTTCTCGCCTGAGAACATAAAGAATACTTCCTTTGTGTAATTCTCAATATCAAAATCATCAGGCATAGAAATAATATCTTTATCCAATATCTCCGGCTTGGAAGCAATACGGTCTACCCTGAAATTGATAACCTTACTTTTCTTCTCAGAATATCCGAGAACATAATAATAGTCCCCACACCAGAGAAGTTTATACGGACTGAGCTTATATACTTCGCCCTTATTCTTCAGAACCTTCTTCTTTAATCCGGTATAATCGTAATACTGGAAAGAAATCTGTTTACCTGCATTGATGGCGTCATTTATAGCGTCGATGATGTAATATATCTGCTCATTATCGGGCTTAATGCGATTGACCACATAGTTATTACGCTTCAGCTTTGCCACCTGCCCCGGACTGGTCATCGTATGTATCTTCTCAATCAAAGTTTCGCTTTTCTTCTTGGTAATGAACTTCGATGACTCCACTGCATCTATCAGCAGTTTCAGTTCCGGCAATTCAAACTTACGACTGGCTACAAAGTATTTGCTCTGAGTAGAATGGATAGTAACAATATCCATTCCAAACTCCTGAAGTGCTGCAATATCCTTTGTAACCGTCGTTCTATGTGCAGATATTCCGTATTCATCATTCAATATATTGATTAACTGTGTTGTGGAAAGAGGATTTTCTTCATCAGTTCTTTCCAGTAAAATCTTTTGTAAATATAAAATTCTTGGCTTTGTTTCCATAATTCTTATATACCAATCGCTCCATCAATAGTATCTGTCTACTTTTTCTTTTTTGGCTTAGGTGCTGGTAATTCATCGTACATTGCATTAAATAGTCCTGTTAAAAATTTCTTTTTATCCACATCTTCTACAAGCAGCATTTCCTTTGCCCCATCATACGGCAATTCATAAGTAGCTGTCGGCATATATGAAATTGCTGATTTTATCGGTTTTACAAGTAATCTGTCATCATAAATTCCGCCGACAATTTTACCACGATAATAAATAATATATTCGCCCATCATCGCACGGTAAGTAATCTCGTCCAATTCTGCCAACTGCTCTAATACAAATTCCAAATATTCTTTACTTGATGCCATTAGTTGTCCTCTGACCTATTTTCATTTTACTCAATTTATGCTTTCTTTATCGGGTGTCTTATTACCGTTTTGCATTTCTCCGGTGCAACTTTTCTTGGGTCTGATAAATAAATTTCGTGATGGCGTCGCTCATCAGTAAAATCATTTACATAACCGTTTTCTTCAAGATATTTATCCATCATTGCCACGGTTGCAGGTTCATCATCAAAGGCTCCTATATGCATTATCTGTACGCACAAACCTTCGTCAATACTCAAGAACTCTGCACCAGAGCAATCCATCTTTTTCTTTTTTGAAGCAGTTTCCACCGCCCAATCAAAATCTTTCTTTGTAATAAAATCAGGCAAACGAATAACAGAAATCCAGTTAAAAGCTGATTTGTTGGTATAATCTACACTTTCAACATTGTCCTGCCACCAAAAGCCCTCAAGCGGTGGTACAACATATTCAAAAAATCCTTCTATTTTGTAATCCGTCTTATAGCTCATCTTGAGAGTATATGCAACAGCATACAAAACACCAATAGCAGTTTTATATTCTCCGCCTTCTTCATTAGGATTTCCTTTACCTCTTACCGCTATATAATTTGCCCTTGGAATTGTCACAATCTGCGGCTTATTCTTCGGCATATAGAACTCTTTATATTCTTTCTTAAAATCGAATGCCATTCGTCATTTCCTCCATAATCAGTTTATATGCTTCTTAAACTTGATTAAATCTATATGTCGATACTTGCCTGTTGAACTACTAAAGTTGGTTCTAAAACATTTGATTTCATGAGCGTACTTCCTGCATACATCAAATAATGGACACCACTTGCAACTGCCATTTCCTCGGCTGCCGCTTTTTTGGCAAGTACAACTTCATCATCTATCTTATTATCGCCTTTTACCTCTATCAGTTGATATGAACCATCTTCCATTAGAGCAAGAAAATCAGGATAGTACTTTCTCAATCGCTTTGACTCAGGGTCATAATATTGCACCGACAAATCACCTTGATTAGAAGTAAACATACCAGTAAAATAAATTTCCTTAACCTTATTACTTGAAATATACTGTAAAAAACATTCTTTCTCTGGTTTAGAGTCGAAACAATATGTATCTGCATGGAAACTCTTTGCTTCTTCCTTTGGAGTGAAATTATTGTGTCCTTTGGTAATTACAAGCTCATCATTAGCTGAGAACTCATAGTATCCTGAATCTTTTGGTTCTCTAAGAAGTACCATATCAACATCTTCACTTTTCTGTGTACTCTTAACCTCATAAAGTGTATGAAAAATTTCAGGTATTATCACATCTTCCAAAATCTCATTATGACGATTAACTGCTGCAACAATATTATCTGAACCGTCCACGGACTCACGCAATATCTTAGCAATCGTAAGACAAGAAATATTCATATACCGTGAAATTTCTGCCGTTAAGGAAAATTCGCTAAATCGCTCTTGTTCTTTCATAGAATCAATATTCGTTTCCTTTTCAGATAATCCTAATCTCAGACTCCCTTTTTCATACATCTTGGCTTCATATTTTGACTCGTCCAATCCTGCCAAATGGAAATCAATAGGTGCAGAATATTCCTTTTCAATGAGAGAGTATTCGTGCCACAATCTTTTCATCTTAATACTTCTTGGCGGCGGTAAAACACGAACCTTATACACTTTTTTGTTTGTATTTGGGGACTTACCAAAATCTGAAATCTCCATATTATAATTTTTTCGAAGTTCATCATCAAGCGTGTCATAATTCTCTTTTGACAAGAAAATTGTAGCTTTTAACTGTTCCTTAGTAAGCTGTCTTAAGCAACGCATTGTAGCCTGTAGAACAAATACTTTTGATTTTGGACTTCTAAATAAAGCAATTCCAAGCAGTGAACGACAATTCCAACCCTCTCGCCCTTTTTCAACAAGGATAATAAATTGCTTTTTACTTCCCTCAGTACCAATAACATCAAGGTTGTTAAAATTCTTAATATCCTCATCTTTTGTGACAGACGGGTCGCCTGTATTTACCAAAACAGTCGAAAGCGATATACCAAGTTCACTTAATACTTTTTCAACAGCAGGACGTACCACATCCGTTGCTTCTTTAACATTTGCTGCAAAAATAGCAAGCTTCGGTAATAATCCCTCATAAGTTTTACCACCATAACGTTCCCAAAATTTTGTAATCGAAGTACGCAGAAACTCCTCATTTTTAACATTTTCAAACCCAATCGGGTCTGCATCTTTCAAATATCCGTGAGCGATAGACTCATTCAACCCATAAGCGTATACCACCTCCGGTAACACCTGTTTCTTAACATACGGTGTACCCGTGTAGTTATAGCAAGCAACAATAGAGGTACTTGCCGCAAGCATATTGATGGTATTGCGAAGGGTTGTCTTATTTGCTACACCAGAACGAAGTTCTTTCTCCAAATCAGCTCCAAACAGATGATGTGCTTCATCGACATACACACCAAGCTGTGGCAGACGACAAAGTTTCTTAAAACGTTGATTATCAATCAGTGAAGCATCGTCCCACACATCAGAATCGTCATCATCGTTTCCATAAATATCTGCAAGCAAAGAACCTGAACCAAAAAGAATATCCGTCGGAGTATCCTCTTTACGTTTTTTCTTTACAATGATTTTCTGATTATTAGAAATAACTATATTAAAGTCTGAATCATCAATCGTATGAAGTGTTACTCCTGTTTCTTCAAGAAAATGAAACTTTATATTTTGGTCTAATACACGAGCATACTCCGGCGGTACAACTTTTGTTTTATCAAAAGTCATGATTTCACGAAGAGATTCTAAGACAGTCTTGTCTGGTGCAAATACTAATGCATTATGACAAAATCTTTTATCCTTTGGGTATTTCTTGGCAAGTAGGAACTCATAGAAAATACAAGTAGCCATAAGAATAGTCTTGCCAAGCCCCATGGTTAAAGCATAAATATAGTTAGGATAATCTTCCTTATACTTCTTCATCTGCTTGAACACAATTTCGTTCTGCTCATCACCCATATCTAAAAGCGTCCCCTGACCGCCTTTGTGAATAGTATAATACGATGCATCTGAAAATCTATTTTCTCTTTTTCTCCATTCATCAAACATCTGATACATATGGGCATTGTCCATAAATTCCTTGACAAAGACATACATCTCCAAAGCTTCAAACTGTGGTTCACGCAGAAACGCATCACTATTTTCATTGCTATCGTTATATGCAAGAAATTTTTTTGTTAAGTCATTGTATCTAGAACGGATTTTACCTCTATTTTTGCTGTAATATTCCCATAGCTGTTCATAGAAAGCAAAATCCTGAACAAACGCTTTTGTATTTTTTGGCATAGGTTATTCAACCTCCATTTCCAATGACTCTGACAACAAGTCTGTAATCTTAACTCGAATGGTTCCTGCATCTTCAGGAATATCATAAATACCACTTACAATTTCTTTCTTGTCCGGCACATCAGTTACCGTTGGCTGCATAACCACTCCATCGTAATTCCAGTCAATCATTATTGACTCTACTAGCTGACGCCAATCCTCCACATATTCTTTTTGCAAAGAGAGCTTTTGCATAAGATTCATAGGGTAGAAAGCTCTAATGACTAACTTATTACCCTCTCTGACAATCTCAGCCTCAGCTTCTCTTTTTAACTGCAAATCTTTCTTATCTCTAAGAATATCCACAATTTCAATATCCAGTTTATACTCAGAAAGTTCCTGTTCCAAAGAAGCCTTCAAATCCGGTTCGTGACCCATACACACAATCGTTATTTTCTCAACCGGTTGAGTCGGATTTTCAGCCTTTCTCTTTTCATAAGTCTTATACGGTAAGTTAGCTTTCAATTCTTCCAAATCTGCTTTAGTTGCAATACGATTTACCGGCATAATCTTAACCATTCGACCATCAAGTTCTCCGTCCCACACATCACTCTGTGAAAATGGTTGAATTTCAAGAGCCTGTACAACCAAATCCTTTGCTTCTACTGGATTTCTAAAGAAATCATAATTATTGACATTATAGACTTCAAATCCAGTATATTTTATTTCGTCCTGTAACTGTGAATACAATTCATTCGCAACATTGATGAGGCGTTTCGTTGTTGTCTGAATTGCACCAAGATTGATATCTGCACCAATAAATTTTCTTCCTAATTTCATTGAAACAGCCTGAGTAGTTCCACTCCCCATAAAGCAATCAAATACAATACCACCTTCCGGACAAGAAGATTTAATAATTTTTTCCAATAATCTTTCAGGTTTTTGAGTTGGATACCCTACTCTTTCGGTTTGGTCATGCATATTTATATGCTGTAACTCCCATACATCTCTCGGATTAACCCATACACAAGTATTTCCATTTTCATCAATAAATTGTTCTGTATTAGGATTGTATCCTTTAGATTTATCCACAATAGCTTTCTCTTTTATGTTCTTATAAAAAAAATCTGACGTCTTTGAATAAGTGAATATACTATCATGCTTACGATTAAAATATCTATTAGTTGTCCCTCCCGTTTTATATGACCATATTATTTCATTTACAAACATATTTGCCCCGAAAACTTCGTCCATAAGCATTCTTATATGATGTGATTTGTGCCAATCACAATGCACATAAATAACGCCTGATGTAGAAAGCAATTCTCGCATAACAATCAAACGTTCATATATAAATTGCAGATATTCATCATTCGTCCAAATATCACTATACTGCTTTTCTTCAAATGAAGACGAATCTGTTTCAGCTTTTCCAACACCTTTAATTTCAATCTTCTTTTTATAATCTGCTTTGCTATCAAATGGCGGGTCTATATAAATAAGGTCAATTTTCCCTCTATAATCTTTAAGCAGATGACTCATAACCTGTAAATTATCTCCCCAAAAGATTTTATTTATCCACCCATTTATCGTTTCCCCATACTGCTCACGAAGTTGAGCTGGATAATACTGTGTGGATTCATAAGGACGCTTTCCCGTCCATCTAAGTTCCGGGTATCCCTTAATCGTCGGGCGTTTAGCAAATTCAAAAGTCATTTGTCCTTCCATTTTTTAAAATCCTCCATTATTCTTTGCTACCTTTTTTATTTCTGCGGCTCTAATCGGTATAAGTTGTCCTTCCATATACAAATCCCGCCCCAGTAAACTATGAAGTAGAATATATTTATCAGTTTCCAACAGATTAGGGTTTTCACTCAACAAAGCATTCACTCTTTCAATCATCATTGGTTCTGTAAGCTGTGCTAAAGTGGATTCAGCATCAAGTTCTCCTATGTTTTGGAGTTTCGTAAGGCTGCTTAACAGCCCAATCCAATGATAAAGAAGTTTTCGCTTTTCTGTATCTACTTCCTCCTTCGTCATAGTTTCAGACAATATCGTCTGATTCTCAACTACCTTATGCTCTGTTTCACTTTTTATCTGGTCTATCTTAAGCTCTTTAGAAAATAAAACATCTTTTGCACCATTCCAAAGCGGAACTATATGCTTATGCCAAACATTAGGAATAACTTCATAGAAGAAAACATCGCCTACGCGGTCAATGGCATATTTAGAATATTCTACCATCTTATCTCGAACTAAATCTTTTATAGGAGAAACATAACTTTCCTGCACCTCGCTATCAGCCACATAATGCTTTAATTCCTTAAGTACCCTATGTGGTTTTCGATTCATCAACCGTCCATATTCATCTATAAAAGCTTCATTGTTTTTGTATTTTATAAAAAGTTCATCTGTTGGAATAATATATATAATATTACCTTTTGGAACTCTATGTTCTGCCATACACTCTACCTCTCATTACTTATTGCAGTAATATCGAAAATCGCAGTTCTTACAAGTTTTCGCATCATCGCAACGATGCTTAAAATCCTTCCTCAGGATTTTATGTACAGTGTCATCAAAAGCTGCAACTGTTCCTTCAATAGCAGTCCTTGTATAAGGATATGTTATCATCGGATTACCATTTTCTTCTCCCGTATAGTAGAGATGCATTTTGCTTACCTTCTGTCCGGTTCTCTGTTCAATGAGATAAGCATAGATTTGTAATTGTCTACGATAATGTTCTAATCTTTCTCGCATCTTAACCATATCTGGCTTTCGCTCAGATTTAAAATCAACTATTTCAACTGTACCATCAACGCCTTTGACAAGATCAATTTTACCATCTATGATATAGTCCTCTTTAACAAGGCTTACATCTACCTCAGCCTGCTGAACAGATGCCCATTTGCCGTTCATTCTCTCTGCATATCGTTCTACTTGACTGAGTGCTGCATTACGCTGTGGCTCAGCCAAATAAGTATGCTCCGACTTAACAAGCGAGTTATAATTTGACTCAAACCAAGTAGCAATATTATCGTTAGTAATTTTATCAACTTCTCCTCTGATAGCAGCCCTATGAATATCTTCAATGGTTTCATGAACCAAAGTACCGAACATCATAGCGTTCTGTCGAACAGGCATAAATTCAAGTTCCTTATAGAACTTATACTGTAAAGCACAAGTTTCATAAACTGTAATGTGAGAAGTAAACGAAAAGGAATTTTTCAAATTTACCTTCTTTACAGATTGAAAAGAAAATTCGCTTAAATCAAATTCGTCACTATTCACACTCTGAATTTCATCATAAATATCTCTAAAGTATTGGCTTGGAGTGCGTTTATTTTCATCGCAAGTAAGTACGAGTAAATTCTGTGCCCTTGAAAAAGCCGTATAGTATAATCTCCAAAAATCAAAATACTTTGTTTGGTCATAAGGTTCAAATGCCGGTCTATGGAAATATTTTTCCTCGACTTCTGTCATAAGGTCTTTATATGTTTTTCTCGGTACATTACTTAAAGAATCCACCAATACAATCGGGAACTCCATTCCTTTAGATTGATGTATTGTAAGGAATGACACACAACCACTCGGTGCATACTCCGCCTCGTCCTCATACTCAGATATTCCACCATCATAAAGTAGTTTTAAATAAAGATTGAAAAGCAGTTCTGTGTTCCTATCAATATATGAACCATTAAATACATCAACTCTATGTAGATACTCAAACTTACCGATTATCTGTGTAAGTAACGCAAGATTTCTTGTAGGTCTAATATCAACAACACCTACACTCATATCTGTATCAAGAATATCGCTAAAAGGTCTAAACATAAACAACTTATAAAGCAATCCTGAATAAGCATAGTCCGTCGTTCCAGTCAACCCTGCGTGTGCTTTGCCGTGTTTTCTAATAAACTGCAATAGTTCTTTATTATCCGCCCTAGTAACATATTCATTCGCAGCAACAATGCATTCCCTATAATATCGGTAATGTTCTACCTGCAAAAAATCAAATTCTTGTTTTTCAAGTTTCATTACATATCTAGGAAACATTAACATTAAACACCCCAATGCCAATTTTATCTCATCACGTTTGAAAAACATATCTGAACGGGGAGAATAGACATTTATTCCATTTCTCTCCAAAAAATTTGCAAGTGCTGTTACTCGCTGATGCTTAACCGAGCTGAATAAAAAAGCCAGTTGGTTGTAATCCGTAAGCTTTCCTGATTCTTTTAACTCCTTAATAAAACCAAGTATTTTCTCGTGCCACTCATCCTCATCATCTTTGCTAAATAATTTTACTACCGCAGGACTTTGTATATCGGACTTTACGTGTGGCTCAATTTTCTTTTGATAGCGATATCTATCCCAAGAAAATTTGAATTTGTGTCCCGATGTCATCGACATCCATTCATTATAGAAATCCACAATATCGCTATTAGAACGATAATTTACTACCAACGGAATAATCTTACATCCCTCATTTTCAAATTTGTGCGGAAATTCAAGTATATTACGGATAGTTGCACCCCTAAAACGATATAAACCTTGGTCATCATCTCCTACAACGCATATATTATGATGTTTAGCTCCAAGCAAAAAAACTATCTGTTCCTGTATATAGTTTGTATCCTGATATTCATCTATCATAAGATATTGAAGTTTATCTTGTAATTCTTCTAATATCTGTTTATTCTGCATAAGCAATTTGTAACATTCAGTCTGAATTGTTGAGAAATCAATCAAATTCCCTTCCTCAAGCATTTCTTGATAAACAGACAGTACTCTTCCAAGTGTTCTTATCTCAGGATTATCATCTGATTGCAATGCTTCAATATCAACCATTTCTTCAGACAAGTGGTTGATATATGTGCAAATCTCATCAGACCGTTTCCAAGAACCTCCCTTTGAAAGAAGCTCATCAATTCCTTCTATATTCTTAAATCTATGAAAATTTCTAAACACAAGATACTTTTGGTCGAAAGTATCAAGTAAACGATAATTTCGTTTAAGTCTTGTAAACTCTAAATTTTCTTTTATAATCCTCAAACATAAAGAGTGAAATGTGCCAATATACATTTCATTTACATTGACAGAAATATTCCTTTCTGCTAACTCATTTGTAATACGAGTTATAAGTTCTTTAGCTGCCTTTTCCGTAAAAGTAGCCATCATTATTTGTTCAGGTTTTATGCCACATTCTTGAATGAGATAAACCGCCCTCTTAACAAGTGTAAACGTTTTACCTGTACCGGGTCCTGCTGTGATAAGCACAAGACCGTCTGTGGCACTTATTGCTTCCTTTTGAGCTTCGTTTGCATTTCCATAATTAAACATATAAACAGCTCCTATTCCGTCCCAGTAAATTCCACTTTTCTTTATTCATCTAAAATAACTTCGCATATATCTCCGATGTCACAATGAAACACCTGACATATCCTCATCAGTACTTCAAGAGATACTGGCTCATTCTTATTTATCTTCGTTGCAGCATATGATGTAATTTCGGCTGCACGCATTAAATCCTGTCTTTTCATTTGATTGTCAATCATAAGTTTTTGAAGTTTGTTATAGCATATCTTCATCAGTAACACCTCTTCATCTTATAATTCTTCTTCGTTACAGTTAGTCATTTAACATTATATATTAAATTTTCAGGCATTTCAAGATTTCGGACAGAAATGTAACCTTTCAGACACTAAGGTGTCACTTTTTACAAACACCTAATACGACTCTTTTAAAGAATACTAAAAAAGAGATGCCGAAGCACCTCAATTATACATTCTATTATTAACATTCAATGCAATCATTGCTATGACCTTTTCTATCGGCGGCTCTTTTCCGTCCGGTGCAACTGCTTTCCAAAAAGCTATTGCTTCCGGTTCAGCACTTTTCATTGCTTCCCGAATGGCAAACTGCATTTCCTCTTTTACTGCTTTTTCGGTTGTTCCATTTTCTTTTGCTATCTGTCTGAAAATGTCGTTCACTTCTACTTCCTCCTATGTCTATTAGTATGTGTCTATCACTAACAGTTGTTGTTATAGCATATTCTCTCTGTCGAAGTCCCGAAAAATTTGTCGATAGCAGAAATTTTTTATACTGAAAAAAAGAAAGCTCGTCGATTAAGACGAACTTCTGTGTTTTATGGAAGTATTTGCTTTGACTGCTTCACAAGTGTATCTATGACTTCATAAATTCTGTTTCTATCTTCAGGAGCAAGTTTTTCAAGCTTTTCATTCAGCATAGAGTTCTTGACTGTATATCCCGTTTCCAAGACATCTGTAAGAACCATATCCGATGATACACCTAAAGCATTTACTATCTTTATGAAAGTTTCGAGTGACGGAATTTTCTCTCCACGCTCAACCATCCCAATATAATTTGTTGTCAAATCTGTTTTCTCAGCCAAATCTTCTTGGCGTAATTTCCTCGCAAGTCGGAACTTCCTTATATTCTTGCCGATTGTATCGAGCTTCATCACATCACCTCCCTTAGTGTGTTTCCATAACTAATAGTATAGGTTAAGTCGATTTCAAATCACACGCACCCAAAGGAAGTCAAACCAACTATTAGTGATGATTCCCAACTATTTTTATGTTATACTAAAAAAGTAGTAATTCACGATTGTTAATGGCGAAAGACAAATCACAACCCAAGAGCCAAGTTAAACAATCTCCATAGAATAAACTTAGGGGTAAAAAGGAATGGACGAACAAAAGATAATATTCAGTAATCGGTTTGAAAAAGAGAAATTTGAGGATTACAAAACAGATTTGGGAACTGACAGCTCAGTCACTCCCGACTTTACGGAAGCTGATGATTTTTTAAAATTTATACAGAAGAACCGCAGAAGTGTTCCAAGTAAAGAGCGAATTGCTTACAAGGATAAATTTATCAAGACCGTTTACGAACTATCCAATAGCTTTGAAATTGACGCTGACCTGATAGAATTTGCCGAGGGATATATCGCCAACATCTATGTAGATTATGCCTGCTACACTGGATATATCAAGAAGCTGTTAGCAATTCTTTTTATCCTTGCCGATGATATTTCCTTTTTAGATGGCAAAAAAGAAGATGCCGATATGCTTTTCAGCTTCACTTATCACACACACCATATTTTCCTGAATAACAGAGAAACAACCGATTTCTCATAATGTACCCGATGGCTACTCAACTGAGCAGCCATCTTTTCAATTTTCCAGACACCGTCTGGAATTTTTAATATGCCGGAATACCGTATCCATAGATATTGCTGCTTCCGACTGCGTACTGTCTTTGCTTGCAGGCGTCGCCTGAGTTGCCCTCTACGGTATAAACTGTGCCATTCTCACACTTCTCTACGATACCAACGTGGTCTGTTGTACCGTCGCCTTCCCAATCAAAGAAGATAATATCTCCTACCTTTGGTTCATAAGTGCGGTCTTGCCATTTTCCATTTGACTTAAACCAGTTTGCACCATCCACGCAACCTGCAAATTTCGGAACAAGTCCGCTTTCAATATACCCGCATTGGTCAGCACACCAAGATACGAAGCAGGCACACCATTCCACTCGACTATTAAAGCCGTACCAGCTCCAGTAAGGTTGTCCGCCCTGATTGCCTAGCTGTGTCAAGGCAACCTCAACAATCGCCTGATTACCTCCGGCAGTAAAGGCTCGCCCATACGGATAGTATCTCAGAACGTGAGCCGGATATTGGGTATCTCCATAACTGTCCCAACCAAGCCTTTGTGCCTGCTGAGTGGAAAACTCCACTGCATTGGCATAAGAATAACCGCCATACTTTGTTTTTGCCCAAGAAATATACCCATTACCGAAGTTGTAGCCTTGCAAGGCAAGTTTGATATGCTCCATATCTATCGGACTTTCCACTTCTGCCGAAGTAAGAGCCGCTTTCAATTCCTGAACTCCACACTGGATAGAATATTCAGGGTCTTTAATTCCATTAGGTTCGTGCGGATACCTTGTATTGAAACTTCCCTCTGCTGCCTGCATAGGGTCAAGTCCTCTGCCACCGCTTTCCTGCATCATAACCGCCTTGATAAGTTCCACATACTCAGGAATGCCGTACTCTTTGGCATACTTCTGTATGATGGGTTCATAGGCTTCTACCTCTGCACTTACCGGAGTATAGGAATTACTGTCACTTCCTCCTCCAAACATTGCTACGGCAGCACCAAACAGCACGACAATCATAATAATCAGAACCGCTATCCAACCGCCTGCGGCGATTGCTGCTACAAGTGCTTTTGTCCCTGCAATAATCGCTTTGACTGTCGCAACAGTAGCTTTCGCTGTGGCTTTAACGGTATCTGCTGTGGCTTTCGCCGCTTTCTTTGCCGTCTGAGCCGCTTTCTGTGTTGCTTTGGCTGTTGTTTTTGCTGTTTTCTGTGCTATAATGGCAGCTTCTTTGGTGGTCTTAATAGAAGTCTTTGCCGTTTGTTCTGCGGTCTTGACCGACCTTTGAACAGTATTGGTTGCACCTTTCGATACGGTCTTGACTGTCGTATTTCCTGCCGACCTTGCAGACTGTTTAATTGTTTTCTCCGTACGCTCCAGAGTTCGGATGCTCTGTTTTCCGACAGGATTGACCGATTGTTTCTGAAGCTGTTTCTCTGCACGCTTGGTCTTGAAATTCTCAATTCCCGTTTTGGCTTTCTGATAATTCTGCCTTGTTTCACGCACACCCCATCTGCCGACTTTATCCGCACGGTATGCAGTTTCGTGAACAGCCCTATCCGTTGCCGCTTCGATTTTATCGGAAGCATATTCCTCTGCGGAATTTTCCGAAGCATTGGTGGAATGTTCTGCCTTATCTTTCGTCATCACATAGGCTTTCTTCATTCGCTCCGTGGCAACTGCTGCCTTATTTATGGTCTTGATTGTACCTTTGCTTGTATCTCTTGTTTTTATATCAGCCATCGGTTTCCTCCTTTCTCGAAAATAATAGAGAGTGGGGTTTAATCCACTCTCTTAGCGACAACAACAAGCCTGCCATTGTTTCTTGAATATTCACAAGTAGAAAGAGAAATAAGCTTGTCGCCATACTCTGCCGATACTCCGGTATCATACAGAGAAAGTTCCTTGCACTTGGCAACATACGCATCAAACTCTGCCGCATTTTCTGCGTCCGTAAACTCATAATACTTAAAGCTGTCAGAGCTGTTTGTATAAACAACCGTCTTAAAGACTGCAATCACTTCATACTGGTGTCTGTCCGTCAGTGTATCAAAAGTAATCATCTTATGACCTTCCCAAAAGCTCTTGTTTCTGTACTTCATCAGTCCCGTAAACATAGAACCGTCATTCATGTGGTGTCCGTAAATAATGATGTTATCTGAAGGTTTCTGCACATCACAATTTTCCTGCACATATGGACAGCCATAAGCGGAATAGGTCTTATCAAACTTGTGCTTCAGGTAAAAGTTCGGCTCATTTACAGACTGCACGACCGGATAGTTGATATTGGTATCCTCAACCTTTATCCAACCCACCATATCCTCATTCTGCCGATAGAGTTCAAGATATTCCGCAAGATAGTCCTTATCTTCCGAAAACGTCACTCCCTCATTTTCCTTTGGCGGCTCGTCCTCCACAATCTCCGCAAGGTTATCATAGACTTCATTCTGCTTGGCAGAGTCAATGTGATTACGGATAATAAAGAAGGTGCTTACAGACAACACTACCGTAAACACCATCGCAATAATAATATAGATTTTTCTGCTCATTTTCTCTTACCTTTCCATATCGTTTCTCTTAGGTGGAGTCAAATCTCTGCAATACTCCGGATACCTCAACTTGATACCCTCCATGAAATACGGAGCATATCCACAACAGAACAGTTCCTCCGGTGTATAAAGATTTTCCCTGCCTTCTTCCGTAAATCCATTCCAGAGATTAAAGGCAAGGTGGCAGACCTTGACTGTGCCACTGGTCTGCCAACCGCCATGCATACCTTCCGGTATGATACAGTCCCTCTTGAAATCAAACATCTTTCCGATATTCATTCTCGTTTCTTCTGAAATACCCATCACATAGAAAAATGCTCTGTGATAGCAGTCGTTGACTTTGCACTTATCCAAATTTTCTAATACAAAATCTCTGTGTGCAGCATTGCGAAATTGAATTTTAGACATTGTAAATCCCTCCTTACGCTTCGCCCGGCTTGGTCGTCATCAGTTTATAAAGTTTCGTGTTCTTAGGGAATTTGTTTGCAAACGGTACAAGCGAGCTTCCCACCTTGATAAGTCCGTGTCCTGCTTCCACGTTCGTGATATAGGACATCTGGAGGTCGGAAATATTCAGAAGTTTTGCAAGCTCAAGCCTGTCTGTGGAAGCCTGATTCAGCATAATGATAAACTCTGAGTTTGCAAGCATTGTTCTTGCTGTGTGGCTCTGCAAAAGGTCATCGACGTTCTGGGTAATTCCGCTTGCGTATGCACCGTATTTTCTCACACGCTTCCACAAGGTAAAGAGGAAGTTTGCAGAGTATTCGTGCTGGAACAGAAGATAAATCTCATCAATGAAGATAAAGGTGTTCTTACCCTTTGCACGGTTCTGTGTGATACGGTTCAGGATAGAGTCAAGGACAACAAGCATACCAATCGGCATAAGCTGTTTACCCAAATCAAGAATGTCATAGCAGATAAGGCGATTATTGGTATCCACATTCGTCTGCTTTGCAAAGGTATTCAGAGAACCGTGTGTGAAAAGTTCAATGGCAAGTGCCAGTTCCTTTGCTTCCGGTTCGTCCTGCTGCAAAAGTTCTGCCCTGAAATCCTGCAAGGTCGGTATATGTCCCTGATAGTCATTCTGCTGATAACTGCGATACACGCTTGCCGTGCAACGGTCAATGATAGACTTCTGCTTAGCTCCGAGATTTGTTCCTCCGATAAGCTGTTCACAAAGGGACATAATAAACTCGGATTTCAAAATGACAGGGTTTGCACCGTCGCCGTAATCCTTATTCATATCCATTGCATTGATGTGATTGTCGGAAGTAGCAGAAATATTGATTACCTCTCCGCCCATTGCATTGACAAGCTGTGAATACTCTCGCTCAGGGTCGATGATGATAATATCTGCGTCTGAAGAAAGCACCTGATTGATGATTTCTCCCTTTGCCGCAAATGACTTACCGCCACCGGATACACCGAGAATAAAGGAGTTACCATTCAAAAGCTGCTTGCGGTCTGCGATAATCATATTTTTGCTGATAACATTCTGACCGTAATAGATACCGTTCTCGTGGAAAATATCCTGCACCCTGAATGGGATAAATACCGAAAGGCTCTCTGTTGTAAGTGTTCTGAACGCATCAATCTTTCTTGTTCCAAACGGCATTACCGTATTGAGTCCATCTACCTGCTGAAATCTCAGTGTTGCAAACTGGCAAAGATGTTTTCTTGCTGTGGTAAGCAACGCTTCCGTATCATTCTCAAGCTGTTCCTTACTGTCTGCCGTAATAACCATTGTGATAACAGCGAACATCATTCTCTGGTCACGGGTCGTAAGGTCATCGAGGAACTCTTTCATTTCTTTCTTCTGCTGCTCCATATCATACGGAACGGTGGCAGAGAAGTTATTATTGGCATTCTGCCTACGCTGCCAGTTTGTGATATTGGTTTCCACACCAAGCAGACGGTTCTCTGCTTCCTTTACTGCTTCATCAGTTGGAACGGGAACAATATCAATGGACATCATCAGATTTCTGTTCATATCCGTAAGTTCCGCTACCATACTGTCTTTGATATAGGACGCATATTCACGAAGAAAAAGGACTCTTCCATAACGGTTTCCCATCTTGAAATAGTCCTTTTCAAATTCCATTGTGTCGGGGCAGATATAATCCTTAAAATCGTGTCCCTTTTTTCTTGTTTCCTTAATATCAAAGTGAAAAGAACTTTCTTCTCCCACACGATAGAAGTCGTGGAAAATACGAAGTCTTTCGTCTGTTTCCAGTTCCACACACTTACTTCCAAGCCTGCCGAAGTGAGCAATCAAATCTGCACCGACACGGGCAAAATAAGTTCTTGCGTCCTCCACACTCTTTTTGTTGATGGAAATGGTAATATACTTATCCTGAACAATAGAGTTTGCCCCCGTTGCCTTATCAAGAAGCATTTTGTTATATTCCTCTCGATATTCGTCCAGATTATCTCCGGTTGTCGGAATAAGAATTGTCTGCTCAAAATCCAGTCTGTTGAGCCGACGATTATTGATTGTGATTTTTGTCGTTGCACCACTGTCAAGAGAGTTCAGAAGTTCGGAATATTCAAGGAACATCGCTTCCTTATCCTCACGGCTCGCCACTGCATAGTTAATATCCGTAAAGCGGTAGGTCTTTGAATATTTATCCTTTCCCACTTTGAAAATGCCATCATCAAAGATAGCTGCCACGGGAATCACGTCCTGCACCCCTTTCGGTACAACAAATTTTTCTTTATCCTGCTTAAACAAATTTGTAAGAGTCTTAATCATTTGACTTCAATACCTCCTTCTGCTTCTGTTCAATGCTTGGCTTCATCAGTTCGTAATAAACATTGGTAGAGTGAAATACCAGCTTCTTCGGCATTAAAAACTCCGACTTTATCCACGCATAGATTGCTTTCTCTGCGGTCATACCGTTGTACTTCACAAAGCCAAGTGCCGCAAACGGAGCAGCACCCAAAATGCACACCCACGATACGGTTTCCGTGCCAACATACGGTCTGAGCAAGAAATACAGTCCTACCGCAACGCCACAAGCGAGAACAGAAAAAATGAACTGTCTGAGCGACAGTCCAAAAAACATTGACTCTGTATAATTTCTGATTTCTCGGTTAATTTTTACTTCCATATCTGTTTCCTTTCCTGCGGTTTCGGTCGTTCTCCCTCACGCATTTATCATTCAGGCAAAAGACTTTGCCTTTTCGTTTACCGCCATAGTAAACGCATTTCTTACAATCTCTTTGGTTCATCTCAAAATCTCTCCTTAAAGTCCCATCATCTCTCGGATAATACGGTCAGACATTTTTACTGCACCGACAAGAACAAGCATATTAAATACCAATTCCCCGATATATGCCCACACCTGCGTAACTGCTGCTGCGTCAGGATTAACCACTGGCGGCGATGAAGCAAATACGGAGAAAATAATACAAGCAAGTACGATGACTGCTCCCTCAAGCAGAACGGCACAATAGCTCTTGATAAAACTCTTACCTACATTCTGTGTCGGTTCTCCTGCAAATGTGGAAAGCGGTATCGGTGCAAGTGCTGTGTACATATACAACTTGAAAAATCTTCCGTACACCGTCATTATCAGAATGAACGACAGCACCGTGATAAATAATCCTCCGATAAGCGTTACCGCCCACAAGGGAATACTCTCGAAAAATCCGCAGTCCTCTATGGTCGTTACCATCTCTGCGGGCAAGGTCGTCTGTTCCGGAGTTCCAAATCCGGCAGCATTCATAATGGTTGAAATCGTTCCTTGCACGATATTAAATAATGCAAGCATAAGTTCCATTCCGTATGTGATAACACCTTTCGCCAATGCAAAACGGACAAAGAGTTTTAAAGCGTGTTCCGGTTTCTTCACATCTGTAAAACTTCCGCAGGTCTTTACCATACCTATCACGAAGAATAATACAAGCAAGGCAAGCCCGATAGCCTGAACTGCACCGTTGATGTCAACAATAACCTTCCAGATGTTCCCGCCCTTAAAGTTCTGCGGTGTAGTTGTGATGAGCGTCCATATTTCCGACAGCTTTTCATTCCAAGTTTCAAGGGCATTTTCAAGATTTTGAACTACCCAGTTATCACTCATTCAAAGCACCTCCTTACAATTAAGGGTTGTACCTTAACTTGGCACACCCCTCGATAACTGTGTAACTCTTATCTTAGCCTGTGATAAGAGTAAGGATTTCTTTTGCAAAAGTGATAATGACACCGCCCACAAGAGTCAGGAAGCCATTGGCTCTCTGAGAAGGGTCGTGAGATTTGAGTGAAAGACCGACCTGCACGATACCAAAGCCGAGCAAAATCATACCGATAGCACGGATAAGTCCGAAGATAAAGTCAGACAGATTGTTGACTACGGTAAGCGGGTCATTCGCTGCAAATGCAGTCGTTGTCATTCCAAGTGCCAACGCACCGACAATGACCATTGTGCAGTAAGCACGGAAGCCTTTCTTGACCTTTCCGGTCATAGGCAGTTTCTTTGTTTCCTGAATATCAGTTGCTTTTTTCTTAAAAATAGTCATAGTTGAATACCTCCAAAATTTAATTTGTTTGATTGTTTATGAACAGAGCTTCCATCTCCTCATCGGAAAGAAGTTCCCAGTTCGTTTCTTCCATTTCCTTTTCAGGAAGTGTTGCAGGGTCAATGTCCCAAATAGCAATCGAAGCAATATCTTTTGTGACTTCTCCGTGTTTATAAGGACTTGCCTTTCCGTCTGTGGTAAGTGCCACATTCGGGTGTTTCATAATGTCATATTTGAAATCCATAATGGGTCTTTCCCCACGGATAAATAAAATAGCGTACTGATTATCGAGCATACGCACCTCATCAGGGGTAAGTAACTCTCTGCCGCTAATCTGATAGTTGGTGGAATAATTACCGCTTCTTCCGGTACTCTTTCCGAACGTGTTGGTATCAATGGTTTCCTTGCCCAACAGCTCCGACACATATTTATGGGTTGACTGCTCATTTCCACCAAGGTAAAGAAATTCATCGCAGTTACCCACAATGCTCTCCCACTGTTTTTCAAACAAGGCTTTAAGCTGTGCCAAGTTCTGTAAGATGATGCTTACCGATACCCCACGGGAACGCATAACCGACAGTATCTTGTCGAAGTCGTCCGGCAGTGAAACATTGGCAAATTCGTCCATCATAAAATGAACAGGCATCGGCAGACAACCGCCGTGGATATGGTCGGCTGCATAAAACAACTGCTGAAAGAGCTGTGTGTAAAGAATGGATACCAAGAAGTTGAAACTGGAGTCGTTATCCGGTATCAGTGCAAACAGTGCCACCTTTTTCTCTCCGAGTGACTGCAAATCCAGTTCATCGGCAGAAGTAAGAGCAGCAAGACTTTCCAAGTTGAACTTTTCAAGCCTTGCTGCAAGGGTTATCTGTATGGATTTTAATGTTTTGGAAGAACCGGAATGATAAGAGTGGTAATACTTCAAAGCAATGTGGTCAGGATTATCTATCATCAAATCCGAAAACAGATTATCAAGCGGAGAAGGACTTGGGTCGTCCTCGTCCTCAATCGCCCCGGCTCTGAGCATTTCCATTACCATTGCAAAATTCTGTTCTTCCGGCGGTGCTTCATAATGCAGATAAAATACAAGTGCAAGCAGAAGCATTGACGCTGCCGTATCCCAAAACGGGTCATTACTCTGTGAACCTTTCGGAGTGGTACTCTTAAAAAGATTGGTTACGAGCTTCTGCACATCATTGTCATTCTGCAAATAAACAAAAGGATTGTAACAATGGCTTTTCTCCATTGAAATCAAATCAAGCACACGCACTTCGTACCCTTTCTTCTCAAGTAGATGTCCCGTATCTCGCAGGATTTCCCCTTTCGGGTCTAATATCACATAGCTGTTTCTGGCAGCATTCATAATATTAGGCTTTGCATAAAATCTTGTCTTACCTGCACCGGAGCCACCGCACACAAGCGTATTCAGATTTCGTCTGTGCTTCTTGGCATTAAGCCCAATGCACACATTCTGAGTCATCAGCTTATTTTCTGACATCGGCTTTTGTCGGTACTTTTTATCAATGGCTCTGACATTGCCCCATTTGGCAGAACCGTGTTCTTCTCGTCTGCGGTAATTCTTTCTTGTTGAGAAATAAATCCCGATACCCATTCCATAGCATAAAAGTAAAATGAGGACAGTTTTCAGGCTGTCCCCACATAATTTTATGGAAAATGGATTATCAAAGAGTGTCGCAAGATTGGCTGCTATCTCCGGCAATCCTCCGCTTATGGAAGGTGCAATCAGAAGTGCCAGCCATATGACCGGAACGATACCGACAATGGATAAAATAATGGCAGTCTGCCTGTCATTATCTCGCTTCATCTGAGCGTTTCCTTTCAATCACTTTGAACTTTTTCAATGGGGCATTTCCGACTTTTACAAGCAGGTCGTCTACTGCGTCTGCGGACTTGCCTTCCTCCATCAACTTTGTTTTCTCATCGTTTAAGGAGCGAATGACAACACCGTGTTCGTAATCGTCCAAAGCAATGTGGTAGAGTTTTTCTTTTTCCATATCTGCCCTCCGTTATCTCTCATAGTCCTTTGAACGCTCCTGCTTTTTGCGGAACATTTCATCAGAGATATGACTGTGAATTTCTGCCATTGCATTTCGTGTCTTGGAAAGCTCCGCACGGATTTCTTTCGGCTCTTTGGAAGCTAGTCCCTCCGGAATACGGTTAATTGCAAAATTCTGTGTATCTACGCCATACTTCTTGCAAATCATATATCCAATACACACTGCCTGAAAGCCCATATCCCTGCGGCTGTAACTTTCGCTGTTGATGGAAAGCTGTGCGTGTCCAAGTTCCTGAGCGACACACTGAGCAACTGCTACGCTGTCGCCCACATTACGCTTCACATACAAGGTCTGCTTTTCATTATTATAGAAAGCTGCCATATTCGGATACGGAAGTTCATCGGTTGCCGCAACCTCCACCGGAGATACATCAAGCATTGTCGTGATAAGTGCTTTCGGGTCACGGTTTGCTGATACTGCCGGAGCTTTTCTTCCATTTGTCTGCGTAACATCAAATACCTTTTTGACATTGTAGGAAATACCCGGAGAACCATCTGCTCTTGTGTATTCCACTGGTTCAAGGATAGAAATACTCTTTGCCCCTTTGGTAATCTTCACATTGTCCTTACCCCAATCATCAAAATCTTTAAGCTGTGTCGCCTGCGGATACTGACTGTAAATAAGGAGAGCATTTGCTGCGGAATATCTGTCCATTCGACTCTGCGTATCAAGAAAGTTCTTGAACTTCTCAGGGTCACTCACAATCTCACGGGCAGCATCATCAATCATCTGATAGACTTTTTCTTTTTCTGCTCGCTTCTTTTCTGCATACTCCTCTTTGGATAATCTTGGCTGATTACCGCCAGCCTTTGCGGGTTTGAAATCATTTGTCATAGTGAATTACCTCTCTTTTGTCTTGGGTTTCTTCTTCGGCTGACGGTGTACCGTCTGACCGTTTTTCTGCTGCGGATTCTTGCCGTCTTTCTTAACCTCCGGCTCTTTACGCTCTGCTTCTTTTTGCTGTTTTGCCTGTGCCTTGTAACGGTCAAGTTTCTCTTTGACCGATGGCTTTTCCACTGGCTTTGCAACACCCTTATCAGATTGCGTTTCTACCGGCTCTGAGTTTTGCCTTGACAGAGGGCTTTTGTCTGTTTTGGCGACTGAGGGGTTTGCGTTTGCTCGCTCCTCTTTCTGCATTGGATTTCTGACCGCTTCTTCCATAATGATTTCACTCTTGGATTTAGTCGGCTTTTCTTTTCCAACCGCTTCACGGTCTGCGATAGCTTTCTCTGCTTCACTGACAATCGAAGCCTTATCCACCTTGCCAAGTTCAAATCTTTCAACGATACGCTGAATTTTAGAAGCGTCCTCTGCTCTTGCAATAATATCTACCGGAGCGTTCTCTCCCTTTGTGTTCTTATCTCTGAGGACACAATAAAGAACGCCATAGCGTTTTGCCTGTTCGGTAAACTTCTTCAAATCCTTTTGCGGAATGGAAAAGACTTTCAGCTCCTTGCCTGACTTAATCATATTGGTAAGCCTTGCTTTGCCCTTCGTCTTTTGTTCCTGCTTCAGAACCGATACCAAAAGCAATGCGATATTCTTCGCCGCCGAACCGCTTAATCTTGCAGCAACTTCAAAGCCTTCAAGCGAAAGCCTAACGACCTGCTCTGCTGCGTCACCACCGTTGTTCATAGCGTGATTTCTCCTTTCTCTGCTGTTTTTGTTCCTCTGTTTCGATATGCTCAAGGTTTTCTTCCATAACCTTTGACCTCTCCGCAATATTTTCGCAGAGTTTGACTTCCCGTCGGAGTTTCTTCAATTCTCCATTGATAGAAGCGATTTCATCTTTTGCCGCCTGAAGCTGACCATCATCAATATTTGTTCTTATCTTTTTTCGGAGATGTGTTCTTCCGGCAATCAGATTTTTCATCTGCTCCTCTAAGGAAGTCTTATATGAAAAAAGCTGTTCGTCCGTGGAAATATTTTCTCGTCCGAGCAGCCTTACTTCATCAGTAATCTTATCGAGCTTCATCAAATCATCTTTCAAAAGATAATGAAGCCTTGCGTTATTCTGTTTCTTATACTTGGGCAGATAACCGAGTCTGTAACAGTAATACAGATACAGCCCATAAAGTCCGCCTTTCTTTTTCAGCTTCTGCCCTCTGGTCTGCATACGGTACTGTCTTGGTTTATAGGTCGCCCTCTGGAACGGCTCAATCTCTGCCCATCTGTCACGATTTTCTTTGATACGCTCTACAATCCGGTCATTGGTATAATCTGCTCCGAGATTTTTCAGTCGTATCGGCTTATCGTATCCCTTTGGAATGACTGTCCAGTATTTTCGGCTTGGACTTAGGTTATAGGCATATCCCATTTCCTTGAGAGCAAACTGAAATTCTTTCAGGGTCTTGCTGTGGTCGATAGCATAATCAATGGCTTCTTTTGCAAGCGAATAGCGTGTCGGCATACCTGCCTTTTCTTTCATCGTCAGATAATCCGACTGCTTACTGCGGTTCGGATTCGGGTCATAGTAAAGTCCGTACTTCTCACAAATTCTGTCTGCAACTTTTCGGAATTTGAACCACGCTTTTTCCTCTCCCCACAAATGTTTGCCATCGACAAAAGAAATAGAGTTGATGACAAAATGGCAATGCAGGTGCTTTGTGTTCAGGTGGGTTGTCACAACGACCTGAAATCTTTTACCCCACACTTCATTTGCAAACTCCATTCCGATTTTCTGTGCCATCTCAGGAGATATATCTGTTTCCTTGAAACTCAAATATCCGTGATAGGCTTGGATACCGTCTGTCTTTTGGTACTGCTCCTTAACCGTTATGAACTGGTCACGGGCAATCGCTACATTACAGTTGATACCCTCAACATAGAACTCACGCTCTGTTTTTTCCTCGTCCTTTGCATAAGCAATAACATCTGCAAGAGCCTGATACTGTTCCGGCGAAAACTCCCTTTTGATTTTTGCAGAAGTCTTTTCGGGATTGGTCGCATAGTCAATGACCTGACCAAGCCTTTCTGTTACCGACCACAACTTTGTTACTGCCATTTCATTTCGCTCTGATTTGGACGAAGATATGTCCTCTCAATCTCTGACTGGAACTTATTCCACTTTGCAGCTTCATTCTTCAGCATAGGTGCGTCAATGAAACCAAGCGTATTTGCTTTAGCCGCAAGCTGATTGATGTTATTACCGATAGAGGAAAGTTCCCTCATCACATCATAGAAGCGGTCATCGGGTTTCTCTTTCGGCTCGTAACCTCTGATAAGTAAACGGATAAGTCCGGCTTCGGAAAGACAAGCCTTCTTTGCCTTTGCTGCCAAGTCCTGTGCTTCCTTGCGGTTAAAGCGTACAATCTTCTGAATGTTTCTCTTTCTCATAATCGGTATCTTCCTTTCTCTTTATTCTGCAATCTTTGTTAATCTGGAATAAGCACATCATCGTAACGCCAAGACAACTGCCGAACAGTGTTCCGGCGGCGATAAGTAATAACTCTCTCAAATCAAGTTCTCCTTTCTCACGGGGTATTAGGGGCAACCCCTAACGAGCCTTTTACCGTTTGGGAAACTGTGTTTATCCAAATGGTCTGCTCGCTAAGAATAAACATCTCCTCCGGGTTGCCCCGTTCTCAGTCTACTATCTCTCATAATCCTTTGATTTCGGCTTAAAAGGTTCAGCCACGATATTGCCGCCCACTTCCTTAGAAAAGCGTTCAGGATACTTGAACTGTTCCTTGTATTTCTTCATCATATCGTCCGGCAAGCTCTGAAAGCTCTCACTCTCAGGCGGTGCATAACAGATAAAAAATTTGCCGCAGATAATATCTACCATCTCTTTCTTATCATTGTCCTGCACATAAACTGCACGGTTAAGCGGAAGTCCCCTCATCTTTCCTTCCTCATTACAGATGATTGCAACGTCATCGTCATAGGGCATATATTCCTCAATATCCCCGCCGACAACCTCCTGCATTGCTTCCAGACTGTCGTCGATTACAATTTCTTTCGGGTACTTTTCCGGTTCTACCAAGAGAACTTTAATCTTTGAATCATTCATCGTTCTTCATTCCTTTCGTGTGTTTTTTTATTGTAAATTCCCATCCGCATACAAAGAAAATCGTTGAAGTCCTTACCTGCTTTTGGTGGCTCATCAACGATTTCATACTTATCCGGCAGAATGGTTTTTAAGGTCTGTGCTGCCTTTCTGCCCGCTATATCATTGTCAAAATGGATACGGATTTTCCTGACAGATGGGTTACTGCCAAGATACTTTTCCAGTGCAATCGGCACTTTACTGTCCTCAATTTTCTTTGCCGGAGAATACACCCCGGACAGCGAAACAAAGCTCATTTCTTTCCAATCCTGCCCGTTCAGCTTCGCAAGTGTGGCATAGGATAACAAGTCAATGGCACACTCAAAGAGGTGTACTTCCTCTAAGTTTTCCTTACCAAGCCGAAAAGAATAATCTTTTTTACTGCCACTGCAATCGCCCATAATTCTACGCTTATTCGTGGAACGGTAGGCTGCATATTTCGGCTCTTTCTTCTCGTCATAGCCTACAAACACAACATTGTGATACGGCAGGCTCTCAAAGATAAGGTCATTAGAGATACAGTAATTGATGATTTCAAAATCTATTCCTCTCCCGAAAAGATACTCTGTAATCACTCTGTTGGAAACACATTTTTCAGGGAGAAGAAGTGGTTTATTTTCCTCTTTTGCCTGTGGCTTTTCATAGACCGGAGCTTGAATCGCTGTGTGTCCGATAATGGTTTCCACTGCTTCAAGGAAGCTGTAACCTTTGACCTTAATCAGATAATCCAAAGCACTCCTGCCGCCGATACCTCTCGACCACCATATCCATTTCCCGTTTGAAATCTTCAAGCTGTCGTGGGTTCTGGTGCAATAGGTGTTACCTGAAAACTTAACCAGTTCATACGGTTCATAATTTTTCAGGTAGGTTAATAAGTCCATCTGCTTCGCCTGAATGATTAACTCAGGTGCGATAAAAGGCATATCGACCACCTCCTTAAAATAAAAATAGCCACCTGATTTTTTGAAAACCAAGTGGCTATATAATATTAAATTTTGTGTCTATGTTTTATGAAAGAATCTTCTCTTAATCAATTTTTCTTTCCTGTAGCTTTACTTTTTCAGTTTTAACCCATCTTTGAAAGCTTCACCCACACGCTCTGTAACCTTGTAGTAACCATGAGTATAAGGGTCAAATGCAATGGCATTTACCTTGGAAATATCAATTTTACCGTCTACCATAACGCTCTCATCGGCAGTTACATTCACTACCTTTCCAATAACGCCACAACCGTATTCATTATCTTGATACTCAATAAATTTACATTCTAAACAAATTGGAAACTCATTGATAATAGGAGCATCTACGACTTCAGCCTTACTTGCAGTCAATCCGCTACGTGTAAATTTATCTGTTACACGATTACCAGACTCTACGCCAAAATAATCTGCTTCTACCAAGTGTTCTACATCTGCGATACTAACAGTAAATGCACCTCGTGCCTTAATATTTTGCACGGTTTTATGTGTTTCGGTAAGATTCAATGCAACTATGTCCCTTGCTTGCATTGTCCCCCAAGCAGCATTCATTACATTCACACTGTTGTCCTCATTATAAGTTGCCACCATCAACACTGGCATAGGAAAAATTCCTTCCGTAATTTTCAACTTTGTTCTCATAATAATCTCTCCTTAAAATTAGATTGACAGAATTATTTATCCTGCTTATAATTATATCCAATCAATTCAGAATTTCAAGTACTGGTAAAAATGATAGGTACTATCCAAGGAGAAAGTATAATGATACAAAACTACATTGAAAATGCCAATTTTGAAGATACAGGCTTTGCTTACACCTTGTCCCTGATTTCCGGCAAACATAAAATGGTCATTCTTTATTGTTTAATGGAATTTAAAACTGTAAGGTTCAATGAGCTGAAGCGTTATCTGAAAACAATTTCCGATAAAACATTAAGTAGCAATCTCAAGGAACTAGAATCTGACAAACTGATTATCCGTACTGAATATCCTCAAATTCCACCCAAGGTGGAATACTGTCTTTCGGAACGTGGCAAGTCACTAATGGTAGTGTTAGATCAGCTTTGTGTTTGGGGTGAAGAAAACAAACTGACAGATTAACATCTTCTAATTTTTTTGAAAATATTATTTCTGACAGTATAACTTTGTACCATCTTACCTAACATACTATCTGCGGTATGGGATTTTTCCATACCGCAATTCTAAACTCATCTTTCAAAATTTCTTGACTTCTTTTCAATCATTTCGCCCTCATCAGGTTCTCCGCCGACAATCTCATTTTCTTTTTTATCCATATTGAGCAGGATATTCAGCTCATCAAGTCGGGCAGTTTTTGCCCTCAATTCTTCCTCCTTTGCAAACGGCTTTTCGATTTCCTGCTTCGCTGTTTCAAACTGCTTCTCCGTATTTTCAAGGCTGTTTTTCGTATCAGCAAGTGCTTCCTCAAAGCGTTCTATGCCGTTATCTATTCTCACGATATTACCGTGAGAATCATCGCCAAGCGGTACATCTCTGCTCGTTTCGCCTTTTAATTTCACAACATAATTACGCTGCACCGTATCAAAATACAGTTCCATTTGAAAGCCACGGTACTCGCCAAGTGGTATCGCATCAGGACTGTTCATTGACTTGCAGGCATTGATGATTGCCTGACCTGCTTCGGCTTTTTCGGAATAAGAAACACCCGATACCATCATTCCAAGCGGCTGCTCGTCTATCGGTTTCGGGTGTGATTTTGCTGTTTCAACATCTTTTGTAAGTCCCTCTACACGGGATTTTAAGTAAGCAATCTGTTGTGGATAGAACTTGATGACCTTATCCTCCAGTCCGTATTTCTCCGATAAGAAATTGGATTTTAACATCTTCAGCTTCTGCACCTGAATGTCTAAGTCCATCTTTTCTTTGATATACGGATTGCCTGTTGCAAGCATTTTTATCTCTGCATAGGACAGTGCGGTTTCATCAATGTCCTCTGCCGACCTGACCGGAGATTTGCTCGTCATAATCTGACTTGCGAACTTCTGCTTACCTTCCACAAGCTGATAGAGGTATGCATCAAAGGTCTGCTCTGTTACATAGCGATAAATCTCTACCTGCGGATTTTCATTGCCCTGACGGACAATTCTACCGGAACGCTGCTCCAAATCTGAAGGTCGCCACGGACAATCCACATCGTGAAGTGCAATAAGTTTGTCTTGCACGTTCGTCCCTGCTCCCATCTTCTGAGTAGAGCCGAGAAGCACTCTGACTTCTCCCTTGCGGGTCTTTTGGAACAGTTCTTTTTTCTTCATATCCGTGTCGGCTTCGTGTATGAACTTCACTTCACTTTCAGGAATACCTCTCTCAATCAGCTTCTTTCTGATGTCGTTGTAGACGGAAAATGTGCCATCATTCTTCGGAGTGGAAAGGTCGCAGAACACAAGCTGTGCCGATTTTTTGTCGATATTTTCTTCCCATATCCGATAGATGTTATCGACGCAGGCATTGATTTTACTGCCCTCAAAATCAGGCAGCATATCGTTTAGCATACGCTGGTCAAGAGCCAGTTTTCTTCCGTCATTCGTGATTTTCAGCATATTATCTACGCTTGAATCCACACCGCCGCCACGCACCTGCTCGGCTCTCTCTGCAAGGGAAGCAACCATTTCCTTCTGCATTTCCGACGGCTTTACTGCAATGTTATGGTACTTTGCTTCCGGTACTGGCAGGTTCAACATATCTGCTGTTTTAATGTCCGCAATCTCCTTGAACATCGCCATTAGTTCCGGCAAGTTATAGAATTTTGCGAACCTTGTCTTTGCTCTGTATCCTGTTCCTTCCGGTGTAAGTTCCACTGCCGTAATGGTTTCTCCGAAAGTGGAAGCCCAGGCATCAAAGTGCTGCAACCCATTTTTCACAAGCGTGTTGTACTGCAAATATCGCTGTATCGTATAGAGTTCCACCATACTGTTTGAGATAGGTGTACCCGTTGCAAATACGGTTCCTCGCCCTCCGGTAATCTCGTCAAGGTAACGACACTTCATAAAGAGGTCGGAAGATTTCTGTGCTTCCGTCTGTGCGATACCGCCCACATTACGCATTTTTGTATAAAGATAAAGGTTCTTGTAATAATGGCTTTCATCAACAAAAAGCCTGTCTACACCAAGTTCCTCAAAGGTTACAACATCATCTTTTTTCGTCTGGTCATTGAGTTTATCAAGTTTCTGCTTGATGGATTTCTTTGACTTTTCAAGCTGTTTTATGGAGAAGTTTTCCCCTCGGTTTCGCTTGAGTTCTGCAATTCCTCCGGTTATCTCCTCAAGTTGCTGTTCTAAGATTGCCCTCTGTCTTTCAATGGACATCGGGATTTTCTCAAACTGTGAATGTCCGATGATAACTGCGTCATAATCTCCGGTTGCAATCCTGCCGCAGAACCTTTTACGGTTCTTGGTTTCAAAATCTTTCTTTGTTGCGACAAGGATATTCGCCGCCGGATAGAGCTGCAAATACTCAGCCGCCCATTGTTCGGTCAAGTGATTTGGTACAACAAACAGTGACTTATTACAAAGTCCAAGCCTTTTCGACTCCTGTGCTGCCGCTACCATTTCAAAAGTTTTTCCTGCTCCGACTGCGTGTGCAAGAAGCGTATTTCCTCCGTAAAGGATATGGGCAACCGCATTTTTCTGATGTTCCCTGAGTTCAATTTCAGGGTTCATACCATTGAAGATGATATGACTTCCATCATACTCACGAGGTCTGACGCTATTGAATTTCTCATTGTAGGATTTGCAAAGCCTTTCCCTTCGTTCTGGGTCAGACCATATCCAGTCCTGAAATTCCTGCTTAATCATTTCCTGCTTCGACTGAGCAATCGCTGTTTCCTTTTTATTCAGGACAGCCTTTTTCTTTCCCTCATCATCTTCGATATAATCAAAGATACGCACATCTTTTAAATTCAGCGTTTCCTCAATAATCTTATAGGCATTGATGCGGGAAGTTCCGTAAGTGTTATATGCCCTTACATTTCCTTTGTCGTAAGATTTGCCCTCAATATTCCACTCACTCGTAAATGGAGAGAAGTGAACTTTGATATTCCACTGTGCATAGCGTGGTGTTTCAAGCAAATGAAAGATAAACTCCTGCACATCGTCCGGTGGCAGCCAAGTTGCACCAAGTCGCACGGAAATTTCACTTGCAGTCAGGTCTTTCGGCTGCACCTTTTGAAGTGCTTCCACATTGACCTTATAATCTTCCGGATAGAGTTCTGCCGAGTTCTTTGCAATCTTCAGCTTTTCCCTGACATTACCCGAAAGGTATTCATCAGCCATCAGATACTTCGGTTCGTAAGAATTTCCATACTCATAAAGCGGGTTTAGGAAGATAACACCCTTTAAGTCCTCAAAGATTTCATTCTCCGATTTACCGGAAAGCTCCATCATATAGTCCATATCAATCGTGGCTTTTTCTCCAAGAGATACCGCCAACGCTTCGCTTGCCGTATCAACAGAAGTAACCGGAGTATGCGGCTTAATTGTCCTCTTAGAAAACATATCAGCCTTACGTTCCAGTTCTCCGTCCTCTCCGATTATCTCCAATGCGGAAAGCAAAGAGAATGAACTGTCCTGCGAAAAAGCAGAGGTATTTGCACGGCTGTTAATGAGTCCGTACTTACCTGAAAAGGTATCATAAAGTCTGTTTAATCGCTCCTGCTCCGCTTTGATTTCGCTGTCAGGGTAATCTTCTGTCTGCAATTCAATCAGCGTTCTGACGGAATTTCTAATAGCAATCATACCCTTAATTCGGTTCTCTGCGGTTGCCGACACTTCCACCGGAGTCATACGGGAATTTTCACGATAATAGATTTTATCGTCTACCACCGTATATGAAAAGTTTCTCACTGCCGGGTCTGCCGGAATAGAATTATCTTCCTCCTCCAGTTCTTCCTCGGCTTCATATTCCGTGATTTCTCCGTGAATGTTTGCTACTGCTTCATCAAGCTGTGCTGCAAGGTCTGCATTTTCATACGGCACACAAGTTGCTTCCATACCGAAACGCCCCGATACCATTTTCATTTCTCCGAGTATCATTTCGGGGTGCTGCACAAAATAAGAGTTCATCTTAATTCCGTTCTCATCGGTATCAAGATGAACCCAATCCGGCTCAATATCTATCAGTCTGTCACGCTTTTGCAGGATAAGAATATCCGAAATGACTTCCGTTCCTGCATTACCCTTAAAGGTATTATTCGGCAATCGGATTGCTCCAAGAAGCTCTGCCCTCTGTGCAATATACTTTCGTACTGCTAAAGTTTCCTTATCCATTGTGCCTTTGCTCGTTACAAGTGCCATCACACCGCCGGGTCTTAACTTATCAAGGGACTTGGCAAAAAAGTAATCGTGTATCAGGAACTTATGCTTGTCGTACCTTTTATCCGACACCTTAAAATCTCCAAAAGGCACATTGCCAACCACTCCATCAAAGAAGCTGTCCGGCAGATTGGTTTCTTCAAATCCTTGTGCCGCAATGGTTGTTTTCTGATAAAGCTGCTGTGCAATCCCTGCGGAAATCGTATCAAGTTCCACACCGTAAATCTTACTGTCCTGCATTGTGTCCGGCAGCATACCGATGAAATTACCGATACCGCAGGACGGCTCTAACAAGTTGCCTTCCTTAAAGCCCATCTGCTCCATTGCCTTATAAATGGCTGTGATAACTTCGGGCGGCGTGTAGAACGCAGTCAACGTGCTTTCTCTTGCCGAAGCATATTCCTCCGGTGTTAATACCGAAGAAAGTTCCAGATATTCCGTTGCCCACGCTGAATTATTTTCATCAAAGGCTTCTGAAAGCCCACCCCAACCAACGTACTTTGATAAGATAATCTGTTCTTCAGGAGTGGCAAATCTGTTTTCTTCCTGACATTTTTTTAGAAGCTGTATCGCCATAATATTTCTGCGGAAGCGTTCCTTTTTACCAACTGTTTCAACCTCATTTTCTTTGAGATTAAAGGTGTGGCGTTCTGCCATAGATACATCAGGGTGCAAGTCAAAGCCTTTGACTTTTTTCTTCTGCTCCCAAGCGGGAACTACCGGCTCAGGCTCTTTATCATAACCGTTTCCTATGCGATACCCCTGATGATACATCTCATCATAGCTGTCAAAACCTGACTGCGAAGCTACTATCTCTCGATAATCTTCAATCGGCATACTGCCCATATTGGTCTGAACTTCTTCCGTTTCATTTCTTTCTTCGGCAGGTTCTTCCTTTACAATCAAATGCTCATTCATCGGATTCTCACGCACTTTTCTGTCAAACTCTGTGCGTGAAAATTCCTTATTGAACAGTGGCATATCATAGTCATAGAGCATTACTCTCTCATCATCAACAGATAAGATTTCGTACTCAGAAGCACCGATATACACCTTATCGCCAAGATGATATTCATATTTCACATCTTGCGATATTTCCGCTTCTTCAGGTTCTTTTTCGGCTAGTTCCTGCTCCGGTGGTGCATTAGAGAGTATCTCACGGTTTCTTTTCGTTTCCTCGATTTTGGCTCTGCGTTCCTCTTGACTTTCAAGCCACTGAGGATAGCGTTCTTTTTCCTTTGGATTTAAGTATCTGTCCATTCGGATAAGTTCCCCGATACGTTTCTCCACCTGCGACCACGAAAGCGTGATATGTGGATTTTCTTTACCGATACCTTTCGTAATCGTAATACCTTTTCCATCGTGACTCTCATCAATTCCTGCTCCGATTATTACTGGATAAGAGCCGCCCCAACCGTACTCATTTTTTAAGAAGTCTGCGTTTTCTTTTGCTGAAAGGCTTTTTTCAAACTGCTCATAGATACGCATTTTACCCTCAGAAAATCCGCTTCCATTCGCAAGAACAGCGTCGATAATCTCCTGAGAAAAAGTAAAGGCAGAGGTTTTCTTTTCCTCTGCCCGACCGTCTAATATGAATGTCATCTGACCGTCCATTGACGGTAATGGTTTTATGCTGTCACTTAATTCTCCCAATAATCGCATAGCTTCAAAATGTCGAGCAATAACAGCCCAATCATAAAAACTCTGTGCGGTTCTGCTGTCGTATTTGCCCTCCCACAAATGCAGAACGTTTTCAAAGGTCTTGTACCCTACTGTCCTGCCATCCTCTAAAGTAAGCTCGGTATAATCATTATTGAAAATACTCTTTATATACTCTGTGCGGTCTTTGTTATCAGGATTACGTTCATAATAATCTTTGATTTCTTCCAGACTTGCTGATAAATGTGGTGTCGTTCTGAGAATTTCATTGATTACTTCATCACGCCCAAAGAACGGAAGGCTTTTATCCTCGTGTGTTCTGTCGTAATACTCTAAGCGAATATCACTTCCGCTTTCACGATTTCCTGTGCCGAGCTGCGAAGGGAGTTCATCAGACGAACCCATTTCATCATATCCTCCGCTTTCATCTGTTCGCTCACTCCCTCTTTCTGTGCCATCTGGCTCAGGATTGTTTCCTCCATCTTGCTGGCTCTCTGTTCCACTTCCGCCAAGTGCTGTGTCAGTTCGCCCCTCGTCAGGAGATTGTAGTAAAGGACTCTGTGATGTTCCTTCAGAAAATCTCTCCTCATCTGAGCGTATCTGCCCAAAGTCACTTCCGGCTGCTGTGGAAGTTTCAGGTTCGGAAGGCTGTAATCGCCCACCATCGTGTAGGTCAGTTCGTTCATTGTCCAAACTCCTTTCGTCGTTATTTTCAACCTTATTGTATTCATTTCTGTCCTGACCGACAATTATGCGATTTTGACGGTTGAGTGCAGTAATTGTTTTAGATATTTCCGTCAATCCCATTTCTGCAATATCACTGGTAGCAAATCCAAGTGCATTGAGTGTTTCCTGCGTATTGAAATTGGTAACATCTCTGAAATCATCAAGTTCAAAATAACCGTCCGTATCAACGCCAAGCCTTGACATCATCATATATGCCACACTATTTGTCACGACATTTTTATAAATGAAAGCCACAATATCCTCTTCCACTTCCTCAAAGGAACTGCCCTCGGTTGCATAGTAAAGGTCTTGCAGATAATCAGGGATATTATCCTCTGCCGCATTTCTTGCTGCTCCCATAATTGCTTCGGCAAGACTGCTCTTATTCTCAATCTCTCCGAAAGTGCTTTCCAATGTTTCAATCACATCAGCTTCGTATTCCTGACGCATATCCCAAATCGGGACTGTTCTTGAATATCTGCTTTCGTGAGTATCTGAAATATCAAAGTAATGTGTCAGTCTTTGCCGTGAACGGTTCTCATCAGCAAAAACAGCAATACCTCTAGCACCTCGGTTGACCCATCTGCCAAAAATTTTGTTCCACTGCTCTATCTCAAGAACCGCTGTTGCATCGGGTCGCTGTGCATATACAAGAAGCTGTTCGTCATAGCGTAACTTATAATTTCGGCAAGCCGAAGCTAAGAATGCCTGCCAGTTCTGAGGATTTGACACAACCGTTTTGCAGGTGCGGTTGTAAAGCTCAGAAATAAGGTCATATTTTCGTGCCATTACTTTTGCACCTCCTTATCGCTGTTTTTCTCTGTTTCTGGTCTTGTTTTTTGACGGTTCGGATTGATTGATAGATTCAACTTTACTTCCATTAAGCTCCATTTTTTCAGCAAACTCGCATATATGATAGCAGCAATTTCCGACATACAAATGGTAGTCATCAATATACTTGCACACTCTGTCTGCTGTGTGTCCATCACGAAAAGTAATCTTGATTTTTCCACCATCGGGAATATAGAATTTCAAATTGTAATGACTGTCTATAAATCGAATTTGCTTTTCCTGCGGCTCTGCTCTATTCTCCTGTTGCTTCATTTTCCTTACCTCTCATTTTTGTTGCTTCATCAGAACCGCCGCCCAAATACGAAAAGAGTTTACCGGACTTTGTATTCTTCTGAAGCTCCATAATCACACCCATATCAGGAATCGTGATATTCGGGATTTTCAGGATTGCTTCCATATCAAGCTGCTGCAACTTTTTCTCCGTATCACAACCGGAGTCAAAGAGTTTATTCAGCACCTTGACCTTATTCTGAAAAGTTGCTTTGTCTTTCACGAAAATACCTCCTTAGCTAATGTTGATTACAATAGAAATACTGCCGCTCTGTTCTTCTTTCTGCGGATTACGTGAATACTCAGGAAAAAGGGACTGTACTCTCTGCCTTGCCCTGCGTATGGTTTCAAAACAAGGAAGTCCGTATGCTCGGTAATTAAATACAATATCCTCAAGCGGAAGATTTCCGGCAGGTATATATCCGTACCGATTGTAATAATGCAGAATGAGAAGCATATCATCATACCTCGACATCGGGCATTCCTTTAAGATTTCAAGCACTCGGCTCTCCACCGTTTTCTGTTGTTTCATAATGTTCCTCCAAAAATTAAAGGGACAGAGTTTTTTACGCTCTGCCCCGACTGGTTAATGTTCGCTTGTTACTTACTTCTTACGGTTTTTAACCTGAAGAAAGATAAAGCCGCCGACAATAACGGCGACTAATGCGATAGCGATAATTGTCTTTGCTTCCATTACTCGTTACCCTCCTTTTTCTTCTTTTTGTGTGCAACAACAGACGTTACAGCGATACCGACAGCAGAAAGTCCGGCAAGGACATACCAAAGTTTCATATTGGTATCATCTCCTGTCTTTGGAGTATCCCTCAACTCATTGTGCATTTTTACAACGGCTGTTTCATCAAGTTTGATAGTAACATTCTGGTCGGCAGGTGTGATATATGCGGCAGAGGCATTGTTTGCCACTTCGGATACGGTATATTCGCCAATACGAAGTCCCTCAATCACGATTTCGCCGTTCTTATCTGTTTCAAATGTCATATCATAGCCGTTTGCTCCGGTTACTCTGAACGCAAAACCTTTGACCTTACCGTCTGAAGATGTCTTAACGATTTTCAGTGTTCCACGCATAGCTTCATTGATAAATCCGACACCTGCCTTATTCTCAACGGAATAAGTTGTTTCGTCTTTCTCAATGAAAACAGAGTATTCTCCCTTATCAAGCAGGAAGCCCTCCGGTGCTTTTGTTTCACGGACAATATATTTTCCGTAAAGCAGTTCTTTCATCTCATAAATTCCGGTTTCAGTTTCTTCAAGATTTCCGATAAGTTCATCTCCATCATCAATCTTTCCGTTCTCATTGGTGTCCTTATATACCTCAAAGGTTGCACCCGTAAGCTTGTTATCCGGATATTCAGCGTCCACCTTCGTGAGTCTGATATTGCCGTGAACATACTCATTGACAATCTCAATTTCAACTACCTGCTCGGCTTTGCTAATATTGACCTCATACGCTTTTTCATCAAGAACAAATCCCTTTGGCTGCTCGATTTCTCTTACAATCCATTTGCCATAAGGTACTTTTTCAAAAGAAAAACTACCGTCTTTTGCAGAGATAGTCGTCATAAGTGCAGTATCCTTTGTAAATTCTGTTTCTTCGGCTTTGAAGATACCGATAACAGCACCCTCAAGTGCTTCTCCATTCTCGTCAATCTTCTTACCTGATACAGAACCATAGATAAGTTCATTCTTGATTTCTTTTCCGTCATTCACTTTGATTTCAACCGTTGCGGTATCCTGACCTGCGTATTCAAATACAACCGGATACTTCGTATCAGAGAGAACATAATGCTCATCGGTTGCAATCTCTTTGACATAGTATTTGCCAAACGGAAGGTCTGACTTCATAACAGCAGTTCCATTTTCATTTACGCTGACAATCTCAATCAGTCCATCAGCCGGAATAACTGTACCGCTTACAGACAAAATATCTTCTGCGGCATAAAGACCAAAGCTGATGTTTTTGATTTCTCCGTTGTCGCCAATACCAAATGTCTTATCCTTTTCAATGGCTTTTGCAAGGCTTACCTGCACTTTCTGTCTTTCGTTATAGAACGATGTGGAAGTTTCGGTAACAGAGATATTCTGACCTGCGTAAGTAAGCTCAACCGTATGTGTTTCGCCACTGATTACCATTCCATCAGGTGCGGTAATTTCCTTGACCTCGTATTTTCCGAGATAAAGCTCTTTGCTCTTAATAAATCCATCGGAGCTTGTTGTGATAGTATCTACCACTTCGCCCTTTAAATAGCGGAGTGTACCGTCCGGTGTGCTAATATCTTCCGCAGCACGGACTTCATAAACTGCACCCTCAAGTCCTGCCACTTCATAAACAGGCTGATAAATAACATCACTGTCCTCAGAACCACTTACATTGACACCACTAAATACTTCTCCGGTCTTTTCAACCGTGATAGTACCTTTCTGTGCCATATTCGGCTTATTGACTTTCACAACAGTTACGCCGCCTTCCTCTGTGGAATTTTCTTCAGTAATATCAAAATATACCGGAGTATCATCAAGTACATATCCGTATGGAGCTTGTACCTCTACGATGGAATATCCCTTGCCGTAATCTAATTTCTCAGGTGTTACAAGAGAACCATTTGCGTCGGTATAGAACACATCAATCGTGGTTGGTGTCGGATAAGTAAAGGTCATTTTGACCTGATTGCCCTGTGGGTCGTAAATCTTAAATCCTGCTCCTGCATACGGAATACTCTTTCCGCTTTCTGCGTCCACCTTGACTACATTGACAAAACTCTCAAAGTTACGGTTATTGATAAGATAACGGTAGGTCTGTGCGTTCTGTGAAATGAACACATCAAAATCGTCCATCATCTCTCTGCCTTCCCAACCGGAAGTCTGGTGTACGGTATAAATACCATACGGCATATCTTTTGTCTGACCGAAGCCATTTTCATCGCAAACAATGGTATCTCTCTCATCTTTATTTGCTGCGTCATAGCTTCCGGCAGATTTCAGGTAAATCTCAAAAGAAGCACCCTTTTCAGGTGTTTCAATCTTTGTTTCTCCATCATCAGTGTGTTTAATGATAGCCACATTGCCTTTGATTACCTGCTCGGTTACATCATTGGAAGTAAGGTTGTGTTCCACCTCATAAAGTTTCGGGTCTGCACCTACCTTGTGAATGGTCTTATCAAGGAGATAGCCTTCACTCGGTGTAATTTCTCGGATTGTCCAGTCGGTATCACAAACATATTCTTTGGTAGTGAACTGACCGTTTTCATCAGTAATATACTTATCTACAAGCGTTTCGCCCTTATAGATACCGTAAACTGCTCCCGAAAGTTTGGCATTGCCCTGTGCTTCGCCCTTCTCAGCGTCGCTCTTTGTGACTGTTACAGTAAACTTCTTCAAAATGTTATTGAAGTTTCTTGTGGTTACTTCTTTCCACTTCACTGGTGCAGTCTGATTTTTCGGTACGACATAACGGATAGCTGTATCTACTTCTTCAAGGGTATATGGTTCAGAACCACTGATAAGCACATCTTTGAAAGTTGCCACACCGTTTTTGTCTGTAACTGCATACTGGTCAACAGCATCACCGGAAAGAGAAGTACCGAAAAGATGGAACTTCACACCTTCAACAAGGTTATCTTCTGAGGACTTCACTACCTGAAGGTCGCCACGCTTCAATTTGTTATTGAAAGTGACCTTTGCAATCTGTCCTGCTACAACAGTAACTCTATGTGTTTCCTGCGGCTCGTACTTATCGTATGCCTGCTCGGTTACAGTATAGATACCCGGCATAAGGTTATCAATCTGGAACTTACCGCCATTAGCTGTTGTAACTGTCTGATTGATACCGTTTCCGGTAATCGTGAAGTTGATACCGTCAGCCTTGCCGTCCTCACTGGTCTTTACAATCTGACAAGAACCATAGCTGACTTTCATCTTCACATAACCGTTGATACTGTCGCTTACTTCCTGAGCATAGCTGACAACATCCTGCACACTGGAGTTCTGACCGTGTTTGCCCTCTGACCATACAACCACACCTCTGCGGACTGCATTTTTCTTCGTTGCGGTAATGGTAAATTCCTTACTCGGTGCAGTATCCATAGAAACAGTAAGTTTGTTACCATTCACTGAAAAGCTCACTCCACTGATACTTGCCTTGAAATTATATTTGGACAGCACATTATTGGAGTCTGTCAGAGTAGTTGTGTACTTACTTCCGTTCCACTCAAGTTCTATTGTCTTTGCCGAACCGGATGATTTATTACAAAAGCTCGGTATGGTCGCATGGTTCTGTACACTCTGCACCATACTGTTGTAATAACTGAAAATCTTATTGCGAAGCGGATGCTTTGCATTGATGACATCTTTCACATTGCTGCAACCACTGGCTGCTACATGATTGAAGTTCGCATCACGCTCTCCGATAACAGTTTCCCAGATAAGAAGCTGTGTGGCATAAGCCTGTGCAATGCTGTTTGCTGCCGCTTCATTCTGTGACCTCCAAGATGTCGAGATTGTCCCACGGTAGCCATACTGTAAAATACGACCAACAAAAAGACGGATTTCATCTCCGGAAATAACCCCATTGGCTGCAAGGTTATTAAAATAATTTTCGTCATACTTATTCATTGTCTGACCGACCTTGAGCGAAATTCCCGGCTCAATACAATAAGCAACATTGCCTGAGTATGAGCCAATAGCCTTAAGATTGGTAAAATTGGAACGTCCGGTATGCCAACCATTTTTCAAGGTCAAATTGCTGTGTCCCCATACCCCATCGTAATTAGCATCGCCATCACGAGGGAAATCGACCATATAAACATCGGCTTTTTCTCCCGAAGCAGCATATGCTGTTGTCGAGCCAATGCCTGCAAAAGTGGTCACACACATAAGGATCGCCAAGAAAAGCGACGTGACTCTTTTGAATTTTGACTTTATCATTGCGTTTCCTCCTGTAAAAATTGAAAAACACACCGTATCTCTACGATGTGCCTTTGTGGATTTTCTTTTACGACAAGATTTACCTGCCGAAAAACAAATGCGGATTTTTCGTTAATTTTTCATTTTACCATACACCTCCCGTCCGTTCATACTGTGCGATTGCCCCTTAGAGATAGACATATACTTTGAGATAGTTATATTCAAGTGAGATAGTATATATCATTTTCGGTAGGTAAAAATATAACTAAGGGGTTAGAGTGTGAGAAAGGGGAACTGTAAAACAGGCTATCTGCTGTCACGTTCTGCACGGTTACGCAAAAACTTGTTGTAATACTCCAATGCTTTGCAGACAAAATCCTCTGTCTGACTGACGGGAATGTTTTTCGGGATAAGCTGTCTTACTCTATCGCCCCTCAACACGATTTTTTCCTTTTGGTTCGGCTTTTCCTCAGACATAACAGCGTGGATTGCTTCTGTTGTAAGGTTGCCCTCGTTGAATAACTTTCGCATACGGATTGTCTGGTCGTGTGACGGGGTTGCGTCATTCAGGTCGATTTCGTCAACCACATCACGCTGGCAATCTTCATCAAGGTAAGAAAGTTCTACGGCAGGACGCATTTTAATACGCCCCTCATCAACAAATTCAAGCAGCTCGGGAACAAGGTTTGTCAGGCGGACATAACGGTGTATCTGATTTCTACTGTCGCCACATTCCTCGCTCATTAAATCAAGACTTTGCTTTCCTCGTAAATCAATCCCCACTGGGGATGCATTTTCTTTGCTCGGTCTGCCTGCTTGCCTTTTCATTGCTTCCAAACGCATTTTATAGGCAAAGGCTTTTTCACTTGGCAATATCTCTGACCTCTGAAAATTACTCTCTACCATTAAAATGGTCGCTTCATCTCTGTTCAGGTCTACAATCTCACTTCTCAGGGTTTCAAATCCTGCCAGTTCACAAGCTCGCTTTCGTCTGTGTCCTGAAACAAGTTCATATCTGCCGTCCTCTTTCTGCCTTACCGTTGCCGGAGTAATAACCCCTCTTTCCTTAACACTCTCCACAAGCTGCATCATATCTTCATCGTCCCTGACCTTAAACGGGTGGTCGGGAAAATCATCAATCAGCTCCAATGGAATATCTCGGATTTTTGAAAGCTGTTCTTCATCTCGCTGTGCCTGCGTGGTAAATAAATCATCGAGCTTCGTGAGAGTGAAGTCGCTCTTTCTTCCTGCCATCGGCTAACACCTCCTTTGTAAATTCAGCGTATGCCTTAGACACTGTGCTGTTTGGCTCATAAGCATAAATGCTCTTGCCTTTGGAAGAAGTTTCAGCGGCTTTTACGGCAATCGGGATTTGTGTTCGATACATCCTTATCTGATTACCGAAGTTTGCCCTGAGTGCTTCCACCGTACTCTTTGCAAGGTTTGTTCGGCTATCCACCAAAGTAAGCAGCATACCGTCTATCTTAATATCCGGATTGATATACTTCTTTACTTTTGAAATGGTCTGCACAAGCTGTGTCATACCCTTTGCAGGCAAATACTGAGCCTGAACCGGAATGATAACACTGTCTGCCGCCGATAAAGCATTGAGCGTAACCATACCAAGTGAAGGCATACAGTCTATAATTACATAATCATATCTGTTCTTCACTTGACTCAGATAATTCTTGAGTGTAGTTTCTCTGCTCATTGCGTTTACAAGGTTAAATTCCATTGCTGAAAGCTCAAGGTTTGCCGGAACAAGGTCAACACCTTCTTCGTGGTGCAGGATACCAACCATAGGGTCTGTCATCGTTTCATTGATTACATCTGTGAGTTTCGTTGCAAGTGTGATACCCAAGCCGTCTGTATCCTGCCAACCAAGACAAGTCGTTAAATCGCCCTGCGGGTCTGCGTCTATGAGCAATACTTTCTTGCCCTGCATTGCAAGCCCGACTCCAAGATTAACTGTTGTGGTGGTTTTTCCGACTCCGCCTTTCTGGTTACATACGGAAATCGTTTTGCAGTTTGACACTTCTTTTTGCCCTCCTTTCTGAAAATTCATAGCCACCGCATTATGGCTATGTACCTGACCGACTCATTTCCTAATCGGTCATAGCAATATTTGTTCTCAACACCCCTTGCCAAGCAAAATGCTTATGGGAAGTCACTAAGGAACAGACTGCTTATCTGTATCATAGGATTCTAACCTCTGCCGGGTACTCCGCCAGCTCCGTAGAGAAGTATCATTATCATTCTGACTGTCATCGCCATATCAGGAGCAACCTGATACTCATAACCGGAGTTCTCGCTATTCTGAAATACAGAAATCACGGCGTACCTGCTAAAGTGGCTATCATCAGAAATAAAGTCTTAGTGAATGACTTATTCAATTTTCAAGCGAAAAGGCTTCCGTTTTTGCTATCCGGAATGAACCCCTTCACTCATTTGGACAAAGGGGTATGAAATGCACACCCAAAATCTCCGCTTTTCCAAAAATTTTTTAAAAAATTTTTGAAATAAAAAAAAGCCGCCTGCTCCGGTTAAGAAACAGACGGCAAAACACGTTCTAAATGTATTCAATTTTCAATTTCTTTTTCTTTGCTCCAAGCACTTTGCAGAGGACATCATCTACTGCGTCGGTGTATCGTCCCTGGGCTGCTAAATTGTTCTTCAGTTCAATGAGCGATTGTATCACTCGGCTTCGTTCTTCTTCATTTAAGTATAGATGATAGGTTTTCTCTCTCATTGGCTGTCCCTCCATCTTTCAAATGTATTTTTGATTATCTCCACATCTTCCTCGATATCAGAAGAAATAAATATATGTACGCTCTGAAAAGCTCTTTTTAAGCTGTCGGCATAATCCAGTTCAGTGCCTTTCATCGGCAGTTTAATCAGTCTTATTCCTCGTTGCTCACACATATATGCTTTCATTATTTCTATATTCTCGTCAGCACTTCCCGACTCAATAGCCAACTTTTCTGAAGGTATGTATGTTTCAAGCGGAACTCCAAGCAATCGGTCAGAACCAAGTTCTGCTTTCAAGCCTTTCTTATTAGAATAATAGCTGACAGCCAAAGCAGGAAATAATGACAAATACTCCTGCTCACAAAATCGACAGCCTTTATTCAATATCGTTCTTTCATTTATCTTCATACTCCATGAATGACCGTGCCTGCATTTCCACCACGCTCTCTTTGCTGAAGTTCGTGATACCTCTGTCGGCTTCAGTTTATTCTGTTCATAATCCCATTCGCTAAGAAGCTGATTATCTGTTGTCGCCAAATCATTATATCCGGCAAGGACTTCTCTCTCCGCACAAACGGGGCATACCGTACCTTTCACACGGGCATTGACAACGGATTTCCACTCATTACCGCATTTTCTGCACTTCCACCAGACGTTTTTCCTCGACTTTGCATTTACTTCATCAGGTTTCAAAGGCAAGTTCTTCTCCGACCACTCCGAAGCAATTTCAGGGTGTGTTGTCTGCAAATCGTTAAACCCTTTCGAGAATATGTACCCACTGCAATACGGGCATTTACTCCCACCGGAACGGGTAGAAATAAGGGTGTTCCACTCTCTGCCGCAATCCTTACACTTCCACCACGCCTTACGATTGGCAAAGACCGTAACCTGAGTTGGAAGTAACGGATAATTTCTGTCCGACCACTCGGCAGCTATATCCGGCAGAAGCGTTGCAAGGTCATTAAATCCTGCCAACACTTTATTATGAGAGCAATACGGGCAACCCGTTTTATTTATTGTCCTGCTCTTAACGGCTGCTTCCCACTCGTGACCTTTTTTACATCTCCATATCACTTTCTTATGAGAACCAATAGAAACCTCTGTCGGTTTTATCTTATTCTTTTTTGACCACTGCTTTGCCAGTAACGGCTCTAATGTCGCCAAATCGTTAATACCTGCAATCACTCTCGCACCGGAACATATCGGGCATTTTTCTCCATTAGAACGAGCCTTAACGCTTGTCTGCCATTCGTGACCGCAAGCACCTTTCCACCATACTTTTTTATTTGAGCCGAAGGTATTATCATCAGGTGTAAGCGGTAAATTCTTTTCCGACCACTCCGAAACAAGCTCCGGGTGTACTTCTACTAAACTGTTATTCATAGCCAAACCTCAACCTCCTTGTGCTTAGAGTATATGAAGTTTTGGCTTTATCTTGTAGTTTGCGAATATCCGTATAAATAGAAAAAGCCCTTTGAGAAAAGGATTTCTCCTCTCCCAAAGGGTAGTTTAACTTTTACTTAGAATTATCTTTTTTAATAACTAAGTTATAATTGCTATCATAATACAGTCCAAGTTCTCTACACATTCTATCGTTCACATTATCTAACGCTTTCTTATATTCTGCATACGTTGGAGACAGAACCATTAAATTAGGAATGAATATATCGTTATATCCTTTATTTTGTAACTCTTTCTGCATTTTTCTCTGTGCAATAAATGCTGGATGGTATTTCATTATACCGTTTTTCATTTTAGCACCTATCCATACTTTTTCTTTTAGTCTTTCATATTCACTTTCACTCATATCACGATAATAGGCTATCATCTCATCTGCGGTTCTGGTTTCTTGTGCAATCCCACCTATCATCTTCGCACCTATTCCCATAATAAAAGGAACTTTCAATGTCGTTTCATCGCAATATTCTAATATATTCTGTAGTGCCTGCTTCTGTTCCAGAGTCTTCAACCTTACATTAAGAAATGGTTTGAAATGACTTTTAAAATAATCTCCCCATTCTTTTCCCGGTAGCAAAGACTCAATTGCATTTTCAACGGTTTGATAATCAAGTGCCTCATTTGCTTTGTCTGCGTCACCATCATCTATAAATTGCTTCAAAGCTTCAAGTTCTGAGTCTTTTAAAACTTTTTCCTGCACTTTTTCTTGATAAATACGAAGAAGAATACTTTTGTCGCCAGTTTCCAAAAGGCTCTGTATGTCTTTAATACTAATACCGAGTTTTCTATATACTGAAATCTTTTTTAAAGTTTCAACATCTTGTGCAGTATAGTTACGATAACCATTGTTATCTTTATCCACTGACAGCAATCCTTTTTCTTCATAATACTTAACTGCACGCTTTGTCATTCCAACCTCATTTATAATTTCATTTAATAACATCCGATGCACCTCCTTATGATTTATGTTGATAGTATAAGCGTATACGCTGCGTGCAGGTCAAGAGTTTTTCGTCTTTCTTCTAAAAATGGGCAATCCCGATTTCAGGACTGCCCATTCATTCTGCCAATTATGCGATTTTTTCTTGCTTGCACCGATTTCTGCATCAATTGATGTAAGTTTGATGTAAATCGCTGTTTTTTTAGTTTTTTATCAAATGAAGTACGTCCCGTCTATTCGGTAAAACGGTACATCTTTACATCATCTTAATAGAGCTTTGCACCTGCTGGAATATGGTCATCAACCATCAGAAGATGGAGCTTTTCTTCGCCTTCTTCTTCGTGGATAGCACTGAGGAGCATGCCGCAAGAGTCAATGCCCATCATAGCTCTCGGTGGAAGATTTGTGATAGCAATAAGAGTCTTTCCAACCAGTTCTTCAGGCTCATAAAAGCTATGAATACCGCTTAAAATGGTTCTGTCTGTGCCTGTTCCGTCATCAAGCGTAAACTGTAACAGTTTCTTTGACTTCGGTACTGCAACACACTCTTTAACCTTTACTGCACGGAAATCTGACTTACTGAATGTATCAAAATCAACAAATTCCTCAAATAAAGGCTCTACCTTTACCTTAGAAAAATCAATCTTTTCAGACTCAGTTTTTACATTTTTTTCAGGTGCTTCAGAAGCTGTATTATTTACATCATTTTTCTTATTTACACCATCTAAGGACTTCATTGTCGGGAAGAGAAGCACATCTCTGATTGCAGGTGAATCTGTAAGCAGCATAACAAGTCTGTCGATACCGTAACCGATACCGCCTGTTGGTGGCATACCTACTGCAAGTGCGTTAAGGAAGTCCTCATCTGTGTGCTGTGCTTCCTCGTCGCCGTTTTCTGCGTTCTTATCCTGCTGTGCGAAACGCTCTCTCTGGTCGATTGGGTCGTTAAGCTCTGAGTATGCATTACACATTTCCCATGTGTTAATGAAAAGCTCGAAACGTTCAACCTTCTCTGGATCAGATGGCTTCTTCTTAGTAAGTGGAGATATTGCAAGAGGATGATCCATAATGAATGTAGGCTGGATTAAATTCTCCTCGCAGTACTCCTCAAAGAAGAGGTTGATGATGTCGCCCTTAGTGTGACGCTCCTCGAACTCAATTCCTCTCTCCTTAGCAAGAGCCTTAGCTTCTTCGTCAGTCTTAATTGTATCAAAATCAACACCGGCATATTCCTTGATTGCGTCATTCATAGTAAGTCTTCTGAATGGCTTTCCAAGGTCAATCTCTGTGCCGTTGTAAGTAATCTTAGTTGTACCGCATACAGTCTCGGCAAGGTGTCTGAACATGCTCTCCGTAAGTTCCATCATACCCTCGTAATCTGTGTATGCCTGATAAAGCTCCATAAGTGTGAACTCAGGATTGTGTCTTGTATCAACACCCTCGTTACGGTATACTCGTCCGATTTCGTAAACTCTCTCAAGACCACCAACGATAAGTCTCTTAAGATAAAGCTCTAATGAAATACGAAGCTTAACGTCCTCGTCAAGTGCGTTGTAATGAGTCTCAAATGGTCTTGCAGCAGCACCACCAGCATTAGATACAAGTGTTGGTGTCTCAACTTCCATGAAGTCTCTGCCATCAAGGAACTTTCTGATTTCCTTGATAATCTTTGATCTCTTTACAAATGTTTCCTTAACCTCAGGATTCATTATTAAATCAACATATCTCTGACGGTATCTCATATCAGTATCTGTGATTCCGTGGAACTTTTCTGGAAGTACCTGTAAGCTCTTAGAAAGAAGAGTAATCTCCTCAGCGTGAACTGAAATCTCTCCTGTCTTAGTTCTGAAGATAAATCCCTTGATACCGAAGATATCACCGATATCAGACTTCTTAAAGTCTGCATATGCTTCTTCGCCAATTGCATCTCTTGAAATATATGCCTGCATTCTGCCCTTAAGATCAGCAATGTTACAGAAAGATGCCTTTCCCATTACTCTCTTGAACATCATACGTCCGGCAAAGCTTACATTAATTGGAGAAGCGTCCATAATGGCTCTTCTCTCATTGTAATCAGCAGTAACTGCTTCTCTTGCCTGCTGCTCATCTAAACCTTCAGTATTAACTGCTGGTCTGTCACCGAGAAGTTCTTTCTCATGTGCTTCATAGATAGCTCTTATTTCGTCTGTGTGATGTGTTACATCATACTTTGTTATCTGGAATGGATCCTTACCTGCGTCCTGAAGGTTCTTTAACTTTTCCATACGAACCTTAATCTGCTCGTTAACGTCAGGCTGCTGTGCAGATTTATTATCTCCCATGAATGAGTATCTCCTTTTCTATATGTTACTGAAAATTAGTCGTTCTTTACAGATACAACTGTATATTCAATCTCTCCAACAGGTGCTTCTACCTTAACAGTGTCACCCTTCTTCTTTCCAATAAGAGCTGCACCAAGTGGTGACTCATTAGAAATCTTGTTATTAAGGCTGTCTGCCTCTGATGAACCAACGATTGTATACTCGATATCCTCATCGAATTCTACATCGTGAAGTACAACAACGCTCTCCATCTTAACTACATCTTTATTCTTATCGTTATCCTGAATAACCTCACAGTTAGCAAGAATTGCTTCAAGTTCTGCAATTTCTGTTTCGATATCTCTCTGCTCGTCCTTAGCTGCATCGTACTCAGCATTCTCTGATAAATCGCCCTGCTCTCTTGCTTCCTTTAACTTCTGGGCAACTTCCTTTCTTCTGACAACCTTAAGCTCCTCAAGTCTTGCTACTCTTTCGTCATACCCCTTTTTAGTAAGAAACTGTTTCTCTGCCATGTTCTTATCACCTTTCTATATATCTGCTACACTAATATGCTTCTGCTCTACTAGAGAATAAAACCCCACAAGCGTCACAATATTATAAACTATCAGTTCCTGTCTGTCAATGTAACCCTTCCAGTATCCTATCCACAAGCCCATCAAACTGTTCCAGATTAGTAACCTGGTTAGCTTCATTTCTTAATGCCGCTGCGTGCTTGATTCCTGCTGTATACCATGCAAAATGTTTTCTCATCTCGCGGATTCCTGTAAACTCGCCTTTTATCTCACACAATCCTTTGGCATGCCTCTTAATCATCTGGCATACTTCTTCAACAGACGGAGGTGCAATTATTGTACCATTATTCATATATTCAGAAACCTGTCTGAATATCCATGGATTTCCCCTTGCGGCCCTTCCAATCATTATTCCGTCACAGCCTGTCTGCTTCATCATATTAACAGCATCTTCGCCGCTTTTAATATCGCCATTACCAATAACTGGAATCGATACTGCTTCTTTGACCTGTCTTATTATATCCCAGTCTGCTTGTCCTGAATAATACTGCTGCCTTGTTCTTGCATGGACTGCAACGGCAGCCCCGCCTGACTCCTCAATAACATGTGCTATCTCAGGCGCATTTATACTATTCTTATCAAATCCTGCCCTTATCTTGATTGTAAGCGGCTTATCAAGTGCATCAGCCATCTTCTCGACTATTCTTCCGACAAGCACAGGGTCCTTCATAAGTGCCGAACCTTCGCCGTTATTGACTACCTTTGGAACAGGACATCCCATATTGACATCAATTATATCAAACTCTCTTTCTGAAAGTCTCTTCGCTATATCAGCCATGATATCCGGGTCTGAACCAAAAAGCTGCAATGCAAGCGGCCTCTCCTCTGGCACTGTCTTCATCAGGTCTTCTGTATTCTTATTGTTATACAGCACAGCCTTGGCACTGACCATCTCGGTACACATAAGCCCGCAGCCCTGCTCCTTGCATAAAAGTCGAAATGGCAGGTCTGTTACTCCTGCCATCGGTGCCAATGCAATATTGTTCTTTATCTCAACATTTCCAATTCTCATAATTACTCCATGCCTAAGAAGAATACCTTGAAGAACATCTCAAGTGATTCAAGAAGTTCTCTCTTCTCATACTGATACTTCTTGACGAGCATACCGCATGCTATCTCGTCATACAGTAAATCGCCCTCGTCTGCTGATGATTTGAACAAAAGATTGCCTTCCTCATCGAATTCCATATCAAGTATTCCACCAACTTCCTCTGTGAAAAGAACGCACATAATCTTTAACTCGTTCTTTACATCATCCGGAAGCTTATCAAAATCAGGGTTAAAATAGTATTTCTTCTCATAAGAATTAGATACACATAAAACTACATTTTCATCAAACATATCCATATAATCCTCTCACAGAAACCTCTCCGGTTCTGATAATCTTCTCGCCCTCGTCTGTCTTAATGATAAGTTCGCCCTCATCGTTGATTCCAAGTGCTTTTCCAACAATTTCCTTGTCAGCATATATTGCCTTGACGTCGCCGCCCTTATTGACAAGCATTGAATTATAGTCTTCTTTAAGTCCAGCCAGATTCTGTGTCTTAACAAATGTATCATAGTACTTTGCAAAGCTCTCTGAAAATGCGGCTACTATACGGCTTCTTTTCAGATGGTCGCCAGTCTCAAGATACAGAGAAGAAGCTGTTGCCTTGATTGAATCATCAAATTCTGTCGTATTAACATTAATTCCCATACCAATAACTACATAATGTATGTAATCCATCTCAGCACTCATCTCTGTTAATATTCCACATACCTTCTTCTTATTAAGAACTATATCATTAGGCCACTTTATACGGCACTCTGCATCATGTCCGTCCTCTGTAAGAACCTTGTGGATTGCCTCCTGCACAGCCATGGCTGCCACTATTGTAAGCATTGACGCATTGACTGGTGCAATATCCGGTCTTAAAAGAAGTGACATCCATATCCCACTTCCTGCAGGAGAAACCCAATTCCTGCCGCGTCTGCCCCGACCACCTGTCTGGCTCTCTGTTATATAAAGTGTTCCATCAGCTGCATTATCTCTCTCTGCCGCTCTCTTAGCTTCATTGTTGGTAGAATCTGTCTCGTCATAATATACTACTTCGCGGATAATCCCTGTCGTATTGCCTGTATCCACACAGGTAAGCTGACTCATTATCTCGCTTGATGTAAGAATATCAGGATACTGTGTTATATGATAGCCTTTATTCTGGACTGCCTCTATAACATAGCCTTCTTCTTTTAACTGGTTTATCACCTTCCAGACAGCCGTTCTTGAAACCCCCAGCATATTGCACAGTGCCTGCCCTGACACATATCCATCTGATTTTCTCAAAACATTTAAAATCTTAGTCTTCATACCATTACCCGCCATGCTATTACTGCCATAAGCAGAAGTCCTAACGTAACAACTGTAAGAATAACACCTGACACCGTTCTGTCGCTCATGAAATTCTTAGCTGCTGTAAGTCCGTTAACTAATGCTCCAAGCATGAATTCCACAGCAAATAATATTCCGCTTCCGCTGCGCAGGAAAAGTATAATTATAAATACCACTCCTATTGCAAATGTGAGTGCTATATTGGCATAGTCTATGAGCATCTTACTCTTTCTATACGCGCCACTCGTTGTATAATACATAATGCCTCCATACCTTACGAATTAACCGTTGCCAATTATATTTTTACTTATAAGCTCCAAGTGTAGCTGCCATTACAGCCTTGATTGTATGCATTCTGTTCTCAGCCTCATCGAATACAACTGACTGCTCTGACTCAAATACTTCATCTGTAACTTCCATCTCATCAAGACCGAATTTGTCATGAATTTCTTTACCAATCTTAGTCTTAAGGTCATGAAATGCAGGAAGACAGTGCATAAATATTGCGTTCTTAGAAGCATTGTCCATAACTGCCTTGTTAACCTGATATGGAAGAAGTGCCTTGATTCTCTCTGCCCACACTTCGTCAGGCTCACCCATTGATACCCATACATCTGTATATAATACATCTGCATCCTTAGTTCCCGCCTTAACATCTTCTGTAAGTGTTACTGAACCACCGCTTATCTTTGCCCATTCCTCACACTGTGCAACGAGTTCCTTGTCAGGGAAATATTCCTTTGCTGTGCAGGCTGTGTAATGAAGTCCTAACTTAGAGCAGACAATCATAAGTGAATTACCCATGTTGTATCTTGCATCACCCATGTATACGAACTTAACGCCCTTTAATCTGCCGAGCTTCTCTTTGATTGTAAGCATATCTGCAAGCATCTGTGTTGGATGGTATTCGTTAGTAAGTCCGTTCCATACCGGCACACTTGAATATTTTGCAAGATCTTCAACTATCTCCTGACCGAATCCTCTGTATTCGATTCCTTCAAACATTGTACAGAGAACTCTTGCTGTATCAGCAATGCTCTCTTTCTTGCCTATCTGTGAACCTGTTGGGTCAAGATATGTGACACCCATACCAAGGTCATGGGCTGCTACCTCAAATGAGCAACGTGTTCTTGTACTTGTCTTCTCGAATATAAGTGCAACATTCTTTCCGATAAGCGGCTGTTCTACAATGCCCTTTTTCTTCTTATCCTTAAGCTCTGCTGCTAAGTCTATCAAATATAAAATCTCCTCAGGTGTGTAATCCTTGAGTGTTAAAAAGTCGCGTCCCTTTAAATCCATGACATCCTCCTGTCTGTATGGCAAATTCGCATACATTGAATAATTAATAACTTTGTTCATTCTATCGCAATTATAGTTCTTCGTCAAATGCGTTGTTTAATTTGTGTAGTTGTAAGACGGTCGGTTGTGGGAGATAGCGGATAGCTTCCGTTAAACTTCTCTGCATAATAATAGGCACTGGGCGTTCCATGCTTCGTCCCCGACCGTTAACGCTGGCAACGCACATCCTTGTGCGCGCCAGCTCACGCGTCCATCCATGGACGCGTGTACACTCGTTCTTTCTACATGCCCAGTACCTTTATTATGCGTTCAGTTTAAAGTCAGCTTTCCGCCATCCCCCACAACCTCCCTTCCTCCACACTTCTCCAAATTCAGGTCAGAGTAGCTTTCCTCTCCTACACCTCTCCGGACTGGTTCGCCTTTCGGCTGCCAGTTTAAAAGGCTGCACAACCACTCTACTTTCCATCAAAATTCATGGGAGGGGATTTGCCCCGTCCCATGAATATTCCGCATCTGCCACACCTTCCGTCCGCCAATAAAAAAGGTGGTGTGGCTTTTCTGACTGCAAACTATGCACATAATAAAAGCATTGAGCAAAGTCACTACCTAAGTGTACGCGCGTCCACGGACGGACGCGCGAGCTGTCTCGCACACGGATGTGCGTTGACAGCGTAACGAGAACTTAAACAGCCTTCCACGCTCAATGCTTATTATTATGTAGCGTAGTTTGTACGGAAGAAAACCACACCACATTTTTTATCCCTTAATGGAATATATGATCTCCAATTATTACAAAATCTGAATAGTTGTTAACATCTACAGTATATAATGCCCTGAATGATGTATAACCACCTATATTATTAACGCCTGATAATGCTTCAAGTGCTGCCTGCATACATTCTGTGTTTCTTGGACCATTTGCAAGTCTTGCTGCAAATCTGTCTGATGGATTACCAGCGCCATCTGATACACCAGAGAACTGTGATCTCTGATAAACAACACCCGAAACTGTCCCCGGATAATGTCCGCTTCGCACTCTGTTAAGAATAACATTTGCAACAGCGAGCTTTCCTGCATATGGCTGATATGCAGCCTCCCAGTCTATGATACATGCCATAAGCCATATATCATCATCTGATACGCTCATAGTTGGGTTATATGTTATATCTGTTCCTGATATTGTATTAGCAATTATCTTCTGTCGTCTTGCTTCCTCTGCTGCAGCAGCCGCTCTTTCAGCTTCTGCCTCTGCCTCAAGTCTTGCTTCTTCTGCAAGTCTTTCAGCCTCTTCTTCTGCTTCAATAGCTTCAATCTCTGCTATTGTATATCCTGCAAGAAGATTATCTGTTCCAATCTGTTCTGCTATAGCCTCTGCTTCTTCTCCAAAACATAAGCACTGTGTCTGTACATAACCTTCGCAGTTTCCTGAACTAACTTTAGTCCATTCCTTTCCGACCATATCAACATCTACAAGTGTGTTAGTATATAATCTTCCCACAACCTGTGCTGTCTCTTCGTCAGAAGTGTCATAAACATCAAGATAAGGATCAGTAATTGCTACTGCCTTGTTCTTGTATGTTCCTGTTTCTTCATACCCAGTCACAAGAACCTCTTCTGTATTAGCTGAATAAGATGCAACCTTAATTCCCGTGTCAGTATTCTGTGTTTTCTCATAGGTAGTTGCCACTGCTGGAAGAACCGGTGTCATAAATAACACAATTGCAGCTCCCACATAGCAAGCAGCTTTGCTACTTCTAAGTTTCATATTATACTTCCCTTTCCGGCGGCTTATTTAGCTTCGCCTGTAAATTGTTACAGAAATGTTACAATTTATTACGGAAATATAATAGCAAAGTTACAGTAATTTGTCAAATATGTTAAAACCCGCTCTATGAGCAGGTTTGCGGGTTTGTCTATTAAATTCATTTTGCAAAATATAGTATATGACCATATATATAGTTGGTTATCTACACACTTCTCTGTCTGACAGCTTCGTATGTAAGAATTGTACATGCTATTGCCGCGTTAAGAGATTCAACCTCTCCCTGCATCGGAATTCTTATAAGTATATCTGCCTGCTTAGTGATATCATCTGTAAGTCCATTCCCCTCATTACCTATTAGAAATGCGGTTCCTTCCCTGTAATCTTCACCAAGATATGTATTCTTTCCGTCAAGATGTGCAGCATATACCTTAATTCCAGCATTCTGACACTGTGAAACTGCATCGCTAAAATCCTGCACATATACAAATGGCACTCTGAATATAGAACCCATTGTTGACCTTATTGTCTTAGGATTATATATATCCACAGTATTAGAACTCATAACAACTCCGGTAACACCTGCACCTTCACCCATCCTTAATATAGTTCCCAGATTACCCGGATCCTGAAGATTCTCAACAAGAATCAGCAACGGATTGTCGGTAAGCATATCTGAAATACTGCTGTCCTTCATTCTTACAACCGCCATAATTCCCTGTGGTGTCTGTGTCTGTGACATTCTGTCAAATACATTATCGGCGACAATCTCAATACTGTCAGAAGAAATCCCCTGCTTCTTAACCAGCTCATGCACATACTCAGGATTGTTACTATGAAATCTTTCAGACATATATATCTTTACAAGTAAATCTGCCGGCACCTCAGATACCATGCGGACTCCCTCTACAACATATTCTTTATTCTTCTTTCTTTCCCTGGCCTTAGAAAGCAATGATATAACATGCTTTACCTGTGAACTGCTCGTACTGGTTATCATTATGAGGTTACCTTTCTGCCATGCATTACTTAGAAAGTAATGCACTTATATTAAATTCATAATCATTAATATCCTTAGTCATGGCAAGTGCTTCATCAATATCATAATCAACAAACTTACCATCCTTGTATGCTACAAGTCTGTTACTCTTTCCTTCAGCAAGAAGATCAACCGCATAAGCACCCATAATAGACGCATACATTCTGTCCTTACATGTTGGTGAACCACCACGCTGCATGTATCCTAAAATTGTAGCTCTTGTCTCAATACCTGTTGCAGCTTCAATTCTTCTTGCCATTCCTGTAGAATGTCCGATACCTTCAGCATTAATAATAAGATGGTGTTTCTTGCCCTTCTTTCTTCCTTCTATAATATGATTAATAAGAGTCTGCTCATCATTATCATATCTTTCAGGAAGAAGGATATCCTCTGCACCATTGGCAATACCACACCACAATGCTATATATCCTGCATTTCTTCCCATAACCTCGATAATACTGCATCTTTCGTGTGATGTAGATGTATCTCTTATCTTATCAATAGCTTCCATTGCTGTATTAACAGCAGTATCAAATCCAATAGTATAATCTGTACATGCAATATCAAGATCAATTGTTCCCGGAAGTCCGATAGTATTAATTCCCTGTGCTGCAAGCTTCTGTGCACCTCTGAAAGAACCATCTCCACCGATTACAACTATACCGTCAATTCCATGCTTTCTGCATACTTCAGCACCTCTCTTCTGACCTTCTTCAGTCATGAATTCCATGCATCGTGCTGTATAGAGGACTGTTCCACCACGCTGGATAATATCAGCAACGCTTCGCTTGTCCATATCAATTATCTCATCATTAAGAAGTCCGTTATAGCCCTTCTGAATACCCTTGACCTTAAGTCCCTTATTCAAAGCAGTTCTTACAACTGCACGGATAGCAGCATTCATGCCTGGAGCATCTCCACCACTTGTTAATACGCCGATTGTTTTAATTTCCTTTGCCATAACTTCCCCTTTCTTATCTCTTAATATTATTTTCTGCTTTATGTTACCACATTATAAAAGAAAAATCTTCTTTTTTTGATAATTTTTTACCAATGTTAATTAAAATTTATGTTGTAGCAACATTTTTCTCACCATATTTACTCTTAAGAATATAAAGCAGGTCTGATGTCACCTTCACGCACTGACTCTGTGGAAGCGCTATTCTCTGTTTTTCTGCCACACAATATATTGTGACTGTGTCTTTACCGTCCGATTCTTTGAAAATATCAGCAAGCTCATCCCTGTGTGTCTCATACTCAGCAAGACTGTCAAACCTGAGCCACAATCTTCTTGGAACACTGTCAAAGCTCACAACACTGTCTGCCGTAAGTCTTGCAGGTTTGTCGGCATCTGCCTGTATTCTTCCCGTAACAAATACTTTGTTGGTCGTATCAAAAAGTCTTTTATATTTTTGATAATTTCTTGCAAACATGATTACCTCAACGCTTCCAACAAAATCTTCTATTGTAAGGTACGCCATCTGCTGGCCTGAACCGGTAGTAATAACCTTAATGTTACTTATAAGGCCACCTATCGTCTGCTTTGAACCGTTCATAAGCTTTGCCTGTCCGGTTTCCTCATCAATAAGAAAATCTGTACTTCTCGCAGAAATATGCTTCTCCCACATACCAGTATATTCATCCAGCGGATGTCCTGTTACATATACACCGAGAACTTCTTTTTCCCGTTCAAGCAGATCCTCCTTTTCAAACTCCTGAATATCAGGCACTTTCATTTCAAGGCTCTGTTTATCCTCTTCACTTACGAAATCAAATAGTGACATTTGTCCTGAAATAGCATCTTTATTCTGCTTAACAGCACTATCAATCATTCTCTCATAGACATTCATCATGCCCCGTCTTGTATTACCAAATGTGTCAAATGCACCTGCAAGTATAAGATGTTCCACTGTTCTCTTATTAATTACCCCTGCCATCCTTGTAATAAAATCCTGCATGGAGTGAAAATCGCCATTATTGGTCCTTTCTTCAATAATCGCAGTAATTGTAGGTCTTCCCATACTCTTTACCGCATTAAATCCAAACCTTATATTCTTACCTTCAACACCGAAATCAGCAACTGATTTATTGACATCAACAGGAAGAATACTAATTCCCATCTCTCTTGCTGCAAGAATATATTCTGCGACCTTACTTGTTTTATCAGTTACACTTGATATCAGCCATGCCATATACTGTACAGGAAAATGTACTTTCAGATATGCTGTCTGGTATGCCACAACCGCATAGCATGCCGCATGTGATTTGTTAAATGCGTATTTTGCAAAATCCATCATCTCATCATATATCTTATTGGCAGTCTCTTCATTTATGCCATTCTTAATACAGCCTGGTACTCCGTTAGCCTCATTACCATATACGAAATTCTGACGTTCCTGCTCCATTACATCAAGCTTTTTCTTAGCCATTGCTCTTCGCACATTATCACTACCGCCCCACGAATATCCGGCAAGGTCACGGACAATCTGCATAACCTGCTCCTGATAAACCATACAGCCATATGTCGGCTCTAAGATTGGCTCTAACTGCGGGCATTCATAGGTTATGTTTCCCGCGTTCTCTTTTCCTTTAATATACTGTGGTATGAAATCCATTGGTCCCGGTCTGTAAAGCGATATACCGGCAATTAAATCCTCTAAACAATCCGGTTTTAACTCTTTCATGAAGTTTCTCATTCCGCCACTCTCTAACTGGAATATACCTGCACATTTGCCCTGACTTATACATTCAAATACAGACTTATCGTTATATGGTATATTATCCACTGAAAATGCAGGGTCAATCTGCTGTTCACATTTTTCAGTCTGCTGGATTACAGTTAAGTTTCTAAGACCTAAAAAGTCGAATTTTAACAGTCCCAGATGCTCCAGAGTAGGGCCTTCAAACTGCGTAACCTTGACATTATCTGCTCCAACTGCAACCGGAACATACTCTCCAACATCCTTCTGGCTGATAAGAACACCTGAGGCGTGAACTGAAGCATGCCTTGGCAGACCTTCAAGTCTCTTTGCTTTATCTATAAGATCTCTCACTGTCTCATCAGCTTCATACAATGCCTTAAACTCAGCATTTGGCTTAATGTCCCTGTCTGCGTCACCATTCATTGCACTGTCAATCGTAACACCAACCTTCTGTGGTATCATCTTCGCAATGTTATCAACCATCGCATATGGAAGATCCATAACCCTTCCGACATCTTTAATAACAGCTCTTGCTGCCATAGTTCCAAATGTGATTATCTGGCACACACATTCTTTACCATATTTTTCTATAACATAATCAATAACCTTCTGTCTGCCTTCTGGTGCAAAGTCCACGTCAATATCGGGCATGGACACACGCTCAGGATTCAGAAATCGTTCGAATACAAGATTGTATTTAACAGGGTCAAGCGTTGTTATTCCAAGACAGTATGACACAAGACTTCCTGCCGCCGAGCCTCGTCCGGGTCCAACCGGAATATCATGTGTCTTGGCATAATTAATGTAATCCCACACAATCAGGAAATAATCGACATATCCCATTGAATAGATAACTGACAGCTCGTAAGAAAGTCTCTGGAATATATCATTCGAATCCTCTGCCCTTTTTATAACAACATCTTTTCTGTCTGCAACTATTGATGCTTTTGCCTGCTCTATAATATCTTCAATACATACATCTGCGGTCTTGTCCGGATATCTCTCCTTTAACCCCTCATAGCATAAAGCATTAAGATACACCCATGAATTCTTTCCATATTCTTCTGGCACATCAAACGCTGGCAGCTTTGTAACTCCGAATTCTATCTCAACATTACATCTTTCTGCTATCTTATGAGTGTTCTCAACTGCTTCCGGTGCGTATTTGAACAATTCCGCCATCTCTTCCTCTGACTTTAAATAGAACTGTCCACCCTCATATCGCATCCTGTTTTCATCAGAAAGCTTCTTACCTGTCTGTATACATAATAATATATCATGTGCATCTACATCATCTGCATAAGTATAATGAACATCATTCGTACATACCAGTTCAATTCCGGTCTCATTATGCATACGCATAAGCTGTGGATTGACATAGTGCTGTTCTGCTATTCCGTGATCCTGCAATTCAAGAAAGAAATTTCCCTTTCCGAATATATCCTGAAGTTCAAGGGCAGCATCTCTGGCTGTCTCATACATGCCTCTTGACAGATATCTCTGCACCTCACCTGCAAGGCACGCACTCGTAGCAATAATTCCCTCGTGATATTCCCTTAACACTTCCTTGTCTACTCTCGGCTTATAGTAAAAGCCTTCTGTAAACCCTTTTGAGACTATCTTCATAAGATTCTGATATCCGGTGTTATTCTCTGCCAGCAATACAAGGTGATTATATTTATCCTCACTCTGTCCTGCGCCTTTATCAAACCTTGACCCCGGAGCTACATACACCTCACAGCCAAGAACAGGCTTGATTCCTGCCTTCTTAGCCGCCTCGTAAAATTCAATAACACCATACATCACACCATGGTCAGTTATTGCAAGGCTGTCCATGCCAAGTTCCTTTGCCCGTTTAGTAATCTCTTTTATCTTACTGGAGCCATCCAGCAATGAATATTCAGTATGCACATGCAAATGTGTAAAACTCATAGCATCTCCTCCCTATGTAAAAAAATATAACATATTTTCGTTTATTAATCAGCAATTTTATGATATTCTATATTTAATTATTAATGTAAGGGAGTTGTATTATGTTAATATCTGATATTCCCGTAGGCGGGTCAATTTCAATTGAAATATCCATAGATAATGTCAGCTACGAGATGCCTTCCTCTGTTGTTGCATCCAAGAATGGCTACATTCTCATAGCGCCTTTTACATCAAAAGGTGCTGTAATAGATTTTTCTTCTTATAAGGATATTTTATTTAATCTTTATACCATAGACCCAGCAACAAAGAACCGTGTAGTCTGGAAGAATATTAACATAGAAACTATCTCTTATAAATCAACCAGTTTCGCATCTGCTTACTACAAAATCTCGACCAATGTTTTTGCCAGCATTGCCTCTGAATGCGACAGAAGATTTAATCAGCGCATTTCAACCGGGGCTTCGGGACATATCTCATCAGATACCACAGAAGCTGATATTCCAGTAACGTTAATTGATGTCAGTGATAAAGGACTTTCATTTTCAACCAGCAACGAACTATTATATAACTATAATAATACATATATAACATTTTCAGATCAGGCAAACGGAAAGCAGTTTAACTTTCATTTTAAATGTTTTATCATACGCAGCCAGTTGTATGGCGAACGCTACATTTATGGATGTATTATCCCAACTCCGTCCCGCGAATATCTTACATATGTTTTTCTTAAAAAAATTGAATCCAGAATCAGTTCTGCTAAGGAACAGTCTAAACAGACCGCTCTTAAAGATGCTGCTGACGTTGCTTCACAATCTATTGAAAGCACTTCGTCAGGATATCATTCACACATATCTGAAAAGAATAAGCGTTGATATAAGGGGCATATCACAATGTGATATGCCCCTTTATTATTAATCATCTTCTTTTTCTTTAGCTGTATCATCAGATTCATTATCGTCTGAATGACTGCCAATATTCTTCCATATATCGCTTTCCGGCTCACCACTAACTGTCGATGAATAGCTTCCATCTTCATTAAATGTTACGCTTTCTGCCACTTTCTCTGATGTTGAGAATAATGAAGTATCAACCGGCTCAGGTATTCCCTTTGCCTCTCTGAATATCTTCATGAATTCCTTGCCTGTGATAGTCTCATGGTCATACAGATATCTTGCAAGCTGATCCATTACTTCTCTGTTCTCTCTTATAATCTGCTTAGCCTCTTCATAACATGACGCAATAAGCTTCTTTACCTCGTCATCAACCTCTGCCTCAGTTGCCTGTGCACAGTTCATAGATGCTCTTCCGCTAAGATATTCATCTTCAACTGTTGATAATGCAACAAGTCCGAATCTGTCTGACATACCATATCTTGTAATCATTGTCTTGGCAAGGTTAGTTGCTTTCTTGATATCATCATAAGCACCATTAGTAACTGAACCAAATACAACTTCTTCTGCAGCACGGCCACCAACAAGTGATATAAGGTCTGTCATAAGTTCATCCTTAGTCTCAAGATGCTTCTCTTCCTCTGGGAAGTTAAGCACATAACCAAGTGAACCATTAGTATGAGGTATAATAGTAATCTTCTGGACCGGATCAGAATTATTCTTGATAGCTCTTATAAGGGCATGCCCAATCTCATGGTAAGCAACAACCTGCTTTTCCTTCTTGCTAAGAACTCTTTCCTTCTTCTCCTTACCTGCTACAACTGTATCAAAAGCACCAAGAAGGTCCTTCTGGGTAACAACATTTCTTCCATTCTTAACTGCCGCAATAGCAGCTTCATTAATGATATTGGCAAGGTCTGAACCAACAAGACCGCTTGTTGCCATTGCAATCTCATCAAAATCAACTGTATCGTCCATAAGCACATCCTTAGAATGTACCTTAAGAGTCTCAATTCTTCCCTTCTTATCAGGTCTGTCAACGGTAATTCTTCTGTCGAGACGACCTGGTCTAAGTAAAGCCTTATCAAGTACTTCCGGTCTGTTAGTTGCTGCAAGAATGAATATTCCCTTAGAAGAATCAAAACCATCCATCTCTGCAAGTAACTGGTTCAATGTCTGCTCACGCTCGTCATTGCCACCGCCATACTTGGAATCTCTGCTCTTACCAATAGCATCAATCTCATCAATAAATATAATACAAGGAGCCTGCTTAGTTGCTTCCTTGAACAAGTCTCTTACTCGTGATGCGCCAACACCTACGAACATCTCAACGAAATCAGAACCTGCGAGCGAGAAGAAAGGTACATCTGCCTCACCGGCTACAGCCTTGGCAAGAAGCGTCTTACCTGTTCCAGGAGGTCCTACTAAAAGTGCACCCTTAGGAAGCTTTGCACCAATCTTGGCATATTTCTCAGGGTAATGTAAGAAATCAACAATCTCTGTAAGTGATTCCTTAGCTTCATCCTGACCTGCAACATCCTTGAATGTAACACCTGTCTTTTTCTGGACATATACTTTGGCATTGCTCTTTCCAACACCCATTCCACCCATCATTCCACCATTCTTAGCAATTCTTCTATATACAAATGCAAAGATTATATATATGAATAAAAATGGCAGTACATATGCTAGCAGAAATTCTACGATTGAAGAACTTGAATCCGGAATATATCCTTCAAACTCAATTCCTTTTCTCTTAAGAAGCGGTACAAGAGTATCATCATTAACATATCCTGTATAATATGTGTATGAAACTCCTGCTATGCCAGACTGTTTCTCCTCTTCAACTGGTGTAATAAGGATTCTGTCCTGCTCTAATGCTACTTTCTTTACCTTATCTTCATCAATCATCTGCATGAACTGGTCGTAGCTTATCTCCTTGTATGTCGCATTCCTAAACATATTGCTAAGAAGCGTAAGCCCTATAAATGTTACAACTGCCGCTATAATAATGAATATTATAAGGTTAACATTCTTTGGCTTCTTATTATTATTGTTGTTATTACGATTATTGTTGCGGTTATCGTTATTATTATAACCATTGTCATAACCGTTATTGTTATAATTATCCATACTCTTCTCCTGATATGATACTGTACTTATCTTAAGCATTTCCAAATAAGTCTGTTTTCATTATAAAGAAGGAAAAAATATAAATCAACCAAAATCTAAGTGTTTAATAAGATGTTTATATTTACTTTATATTCTTAGTTTTTTTCTTTAAACTATGGAAATTTATAATACAGGGCTGTATAATATTGCATATTTTTTTGATTACACATTCAGATTGGAGGAAAAGATGGCTGTTAAATATGTATTTGTAACAGGTGGTGTTGTTTCCGGTTTAGGAAAAGGTATCACTGCCGCATCTTTAGGCAGACTGCTTAAAGCCCGTGGTTTTTCTGTAACCATGCAGAAGTTTGACCCTTATATTAATATTGATCCAGGTACTATGAACCCTATCCAGCACGGAGAAGTTTTCGTAACTGACGATGGTGCTGAGACAGACCTTGACCTTGGTCACTATGAAAGATTTATTGATGAAAGCCTTAATAAGAATTCTAATGTAACTACAGGTAAAGTATACTGGTCTGTATTACAGAAGGAACGACGTGGAGATTTCGGTGGAGGCACAGTCCAGGTAATCCCTCATATTACTAATGAAATAAAGAGCCGTTTTTTCAGAGATTATTCAACTGATGAAACTAAGATTGCAATTATAGAAGTAGGTGGTACTGTCGGAGATATCGAAAGTCAGCCTTTCCTTGAAGCAATCAGACAATTCCAGCATGAAGTCGGACATGAGAACGCAATTCTTATTCATGTAACACTTATTCCTTATCTTAAAGCATCTGGTGAGATGAAGACTAAGCCAACTCAGGCAAGTGTTAAGGAACTTCAGGGAATGGGAATCCGTCCTGATATTCTTGTATGCCGTACAGAGCATCCTCTCGAGGCAGGTATAAAGGACAAGATAGCACTTTTCTGTAATGTACCTAAGTCTCATGTACTTCAGAACTTAGATGTTGAGATTCTTTATGATGCACCTCTTGCGATGGAAGAAGAACATCTTGCACAGGTAGCATGTGAATGTTTACACCTTGACTGTCCAGAACCAGACCTTGATGAATGGAGAGCAATGTGCAAGGCCTGGAAGAATCCTACTAAGAAGGTAACTGTTGCATTAGTTGGTAAATATATCCAGCTTCATGATGCTTATATCAGTGTTGTAGAAGCATTAAAGCATGGGGGTGTATATAATTCATGTGATGTAACTATCAAATGGATTGATTCAGAAACTGTAACTCCTGAAACTGCTGATGAGCTTCTCTCTGACGTATCTGGCATATTAGTTCCAGGTGGATTCGGTGACAGAGGTACAGAAGGAAAGATTGAAGCTATCCGTTATGCCAGAGAACATAATATTCCATTCTTAGGATTGTGCCTGGGAATGCAGCTTTCAATTGTTGAATTTGCAAGAAATGTTATAGGCTATGACGACGCACACAGTGTTGAACTTAATCCTAACACAACTCACCCTGTTATACATCTTATGCCAGACCAGGAAGGCATTGATGATATCGGCGGTACATTAAGACTTGGTTCTTATCCTTGTGTACTTGATAAAACAAGCAAGGCTTATGAACTCTATGGCGAAGAGCTTATACATGAACGTCACAGACACAGATATGAAGTTAATAATGATTACAGAAAAGTTCTTACTGAGAATGGTATGATGCTTTCAGGAATATCTCCTGACGGAAGAATTGTTGAGATGATAGAATTAAAGAATCACCCATGGTTTATTGCCACACAGGCTCATCCAGAGTTAAAGTCAAGACCTAATCGTCCACATCCATTATTCAGAGGCTTCATAACAGCAGCACTTGAATATCAGAATAAAAACCATTAATTATATTATATATGCATAACAAAAAACATCACCTGACGAATCCGACTTTCGTATCAGGTGATGTTTTTTATTGCTTTTGCTTATAAAATTATTATTTATTAAGACCATTAAGAATCTTCTTAATTCTCTTAACTTCATCGTCTTCTAACTTCTGTGATTCACAAATAGAAGCAACCATATCAACAGCCTTTCCATTGAACCAGAAATCGGCTTCTTCCTTTAAAAGCTGTCTTCTATATTCTTCTTCTGAACGAAGTGGATGAATGAAAGCTGCCTTTCCTTTACGGTATGTATCAACAAATCTCTTGTCCTTCAACTTACCTACGAAAGTAACAACTGTTGTTCTTGCGTAATCCTTACCATAATCGTCTCTTAACTGATCAATAAGTTCCTGTACAGGAATATCCTGTGGTGCTTCCCATATAAGCTTCATAATTAATGCTTCACATGGACTTAATTCATTAAAATGATTTCTGCTCATAAACCCTCCTTAGGCTCTTCCATAGATATACATATTCTATATTATACTGCCATTATTAATATTTTTCAACTGTATAATGAATAGTCGGATATGGATTTCACAATTGTATTACCGATAAACTGAATCCATCAAATTCCTTTTCTACAATAGTGAAATTCTGGGGAAGTCCGCACATATATGCTTTCATTTTCCCTTTCTCTAATCTATAAACTATTTTGTCCAAAATGTCAAGCACACCTTGACCTGTAGCCTTGCCATAAGCCTCTTTTAATGTCCATATTCTGAAGAATCTTTGATCACTATCGCACTCTTTAATCCATTCTGCTTCAGATATGTCAAAGAAGCGTTTTGCCAGATTCTGTCTACCTTTGCGGGCTTTTTCAATATCAATTCCTACCGGTCTGTCGCCTATCACGCACGCTACATAATTAGACGAATGTGAAATATTGAAAAAAATTTCACGATTTGACAAAAAATAAGGTTTTCCTTGCGAATTATATACTATTTCATAATCAAAGTACGGATTATTCGCTTCAATCAAAGAAATAATATCCACCTTCTCATATAGATTTTCATCTGTTTTTATAGACCATTTTCCTACCGCATAATTAAGAAGTAGGCCTGCCGTCACGGTTTGCAGCTTATTTTCACGCATTTTCATCTTATCAGCCTTAGTTTTCCTGTATTCCGGAATAAGCGAATAGGCCTTTTCATATAACTTTTCATCAGTTAATGAATCTGTCGTTGTCACAAATATCATCATAATCATTCACCATCTATACACTTATTGTCTGTGCATCTGCCATATAACGCTTTGAGAACACGAATACTATATCACCTGATTTAATAAGTGTCTCACCATTTCTTAAAACTTGTACGGCTTGCAACATCGCCCGCATATCCAATCTGAATAATGTCAAATATACGTTTTTTCTTATTATTCACCGTATCCCATCCTCCTACTTAAGCATATACCACGGAAGCAGCAATGCTCTTATATATTTTGCAAATGGCACATATGCCGTTATATTAATAAATACCGGACATAATATAAGACACGCTATAAGAAGCACCGGTATTATTGAAATCATTGCATTGGCTCTCCTTACAGGTATTGCCACAAGCCATGCAAATAAAGTAACTGCTATTACATACACAGCCATATGAAGTATATCTGCTGCCCCCTTAAGTTGTCCTGCCACCACAAGTGTTAACATTGCTGATACTGCAAAAAGTACACATGATATGAATGCATACAACGGCTTTCCTGCCACACGGTACATACGAGGCAGTGTTATAAATGTTCCGGAATTCTTATCAAGATAATATTCCACGATTCCAAAAAGTCCGCCTATATATACAAGAATTATAAGTAATGCCCTTAACGGAAACTCTCCTGTCTTATCTTCAAGCTGTGTCCCATTATCCTGTACACCATCTAGCACCTTAAAATCAATTCTGAATGTGTCATCTCCGGATATGTATTCCTCGTACCCTTTTCTTATCTCTTCCTCTGCCTTTTCTGAATGCTTTTTAAATATGTCTACAGAATTAACATAATTAACTGCAACCTCAGGCGAATATGCCTTAAACATAGCAGAAAAGAATATCTCATCAGTCATTGAGCTGACAAAATCTGACCTGCATATGATAAGCTCTATAGTGTCTCTGTAGCTGCCACTGTCAAGCTTATCCTTAAGCCCGGTACCAACTACATAGCCACATTCTGTGTATTTATTCATTATATCCTGCTCAAGCTTTTCCTGCGACTCTGCTTCGTAGAATTGAACTGAATAATCGCCATTCACAAGATAATCTCTTGTCATTATGGCAATCTTATCGTCATCTTCAAGCACTATCCCAACCCTTACAGGCTCTTTCTCCTTAAGAGACGCTGTATACGTAATTATTAACGCTGCAACAGGCATTGCAATAAGCACCACGACAATCACAGGATTCTTTAACTGCCTTTTAACAAGCAGATACAGCCAGTATAACAATCTCTTCATTATCTGTCTCTCCTTATCTTAACCGCCAATGCCCCTGCTGCCTGAAATATAATTATCCACAAAACATTTGTCATAATAGTACTGATATCCACAGTTCCCTTGATTATCTGACATGCAAGTGTGAATAAGCCGTTAGTCGGAAGATACATGCCAATAACCCTCACACCCGGCGCAAGAAATGCTGATGAAACAATACATCCGGATGCATACATGCACGACATTCCAAGGATACACACCGTAATAACTGAATACACCGTGTCGTCAACTACTGAGAATATACAGTTTATAAATGAAACTGCCGCATACACAAGCACCACAATCCCCAGTGTGGAAGCAATGAATTCTCCAACTGTCGAAACTGCCAGAACTCCTGATATTGCAGGCACCCCCAGCCTCATTACATTAATTATAATAAAAAGCACTCCAAATATCATTATATACACAATGCCAACTCCTGCGGTTCTTGCAATTCCGGTATCAAATGCTGATATTCCCGCACCTTTAAGACTCTTTGCAAGCGACCTGCTCTCCCCCTTCATATTGCCGGCACATGTTATTGTGCTAAGTAAAAGCAGCATCACAATTGCTGTGCATACATAGAACTGTACTGTACTCAAGCCTTCTTTAACCGATATATCCCTTGTCTTAAAGTATATGCTTCTGTTAAGTGCATACGAAAGATATATGTCATTAAGCTTATTCTCATGTGTACCCCGCAAGCCCCTGTAATTCTTAAGCACACCATTGAACAAATCGTCAAATGTATATATCCCCGCCTCTGCAGTTGCAAGGTCAGAGCCTCCTGCCCTCACCATCTCACGGAATATCATCGAAGTATTATTAACACCCTCTGACTGACACACAACCTCAACAGGTGTATTCTCGCCCGACATAATATCACTTATCATATTCTTTGGCACGATAATAGCCATAACATAATAATTATTTCTTAATCCATCTATAGCCTGCTGTCTGTCAGTATATTCAAATGTACAGACATTCTTAATTGTGTCTATCTCACTGACATAATTGAATGCCATCTTAATATATCGAAACTCCTTATTATTATCTGCCGAATCAGAGTTTTCTGTATCATCATAATCAGGATACACAACAGCAACCTTCATCCTCATGTCGCTGTCCTGTGCCGTTGCAATGCCTATGCATGTACTTATTGCGATAACAAGCACTGCCGTCACTATCGTACCCAGAATTATCTTCGGTATAGATAAAAATGCGGATTTAATCTGCAATTTTAATAATTCCAGTTTCCTTCTCATCTAATCCCCCAATTAAATCTATCTGTGAATAATCTCTAAAAGCTCATTGCCTGTAACCGGATGGTCAAGTTCATTAAGCTTACCATTCTTTAAAAGGTACATTCTGTCAGCAAGCTTTAATTCACCTTCTTCGTGGCTTGTTATAATGACTGTACCCCCGCTTTTCGTGTAAGCAGACAGATAATTCATAATATCCTGTTTACACACAATATCCAGTGAAGCTCCCGGCTCATCTAATATAAGTACAGGTGGATTCTTAGCCAGTGCACAGCATATGCTTAAACGCTTCTTCATACCTCCTGACAGCTTATCAACGCGTTTGTCAAGATATCCTGACACTCCTAACACAGCAGGAACACCGCCCTGTAAGTCAGCTTCCATATTTCTTCCGGTATCACAGTACCAGAATTTAAGATTATCCCTTACCGACAGCTTCTCCATAAGTGGATTCTCCTGCGGCACAAAACCAATATATTTCTGAAACACCAACGCATCTGCAAATGCATCAATGCCGTCTATCTTAAGACTTCCTCCATCAGCCTTAAGACTTCCTGCAAGTATCTCCAGAAGAGTAGATTTGCCACAGCCGTTGGCACCGACTATGGCAATATACTCTCCGCTGGCAGCATGAAACGAAGCGCCGTTAAGCACTGTCGTTTTCCTGCCATATGATTTTCTAATATTCTCCGCCTCTATAAACATACATATATCTCCACATTAATTCTGGGCTGCTGTATCAAACTGGCTGTAATACAGCTTGTGATAGAATCCGTTCTTAGCCAGTAATTCTTCATGATTACCCTGCTCTATAATATGTCCGTCTTTCATAACAAGAATAACATCCGCAGACTGGATAGTTGAAAGTCTGTGGGCTACGATAAAGCTTGTTCTTCCCTCCATCAGCTTTGCAAATGCATTCTGTATCTTTATTTCTGTTCTTGTATCAATAGAAGATGTAGCCTCATCAAGAATAAGCATTGGCGGCTTTGCAAGCATAATTCTTGTAATACATAAAAGCTGCTTCTGCCCCTGCGAAAGGCTTCCGCCATCCTCGCCTATAACTGTGTCGAATCCATTAGACATTCTCTTGATGAATCCATATGAATGTGCTGCCTTTGCTGCGGCAATAATCTCTTCCTCTGTAGCATCCGGCTTACCCATAACAATATTCTCTCTTATAGTTCCTGACTTTAGCCATGTCTCCTGAAGAACCATACCAAAGCCCTGTCTTAAAGACTTTCTGGTCATCTGTCTTATATCTGTTCCTGATACATCAATGCTTCCGCTGTTAACATCATAGAATCTCATAAGAAGATTAATAACTGTCGTCTTTCCACAACCCGTAGGTCCTACAATCGCTATTCTCTGTCCCTTCTTAACATGAAGATTGAAGTTCTCAATAAGCTTCTTGTCAGGTACATAGGAAAAGCATACATCATTAAGATCAACTGTTCCGTCGACCTCTTCAACAACCTTAGCATCTTTAGCATCAGGAATCTCTGGCTCTTCTTCAATAAGTTCAAATATTCTGGCTGCACAGGCAAGAGCGTTCTGAAGCTCTGTGACAACGCCTGATATCTCGTTAAAAGGTTTAGTATACTGGTTGGCATAACTTAAGAAGCTTGATAACTGACCAACTGTGATACCGCCATTGATAGCTGAAAATGCACCAACAATCGCAACGCTCGCATATACAAGGCTGTTTACGAATCTTGTTGAAGGGTTAGTAATAGATGAGAAGAAGATTGCCTTTAAGGAATACTTCTGAAGTCTTTCATTAATCTCATCAAATTTTCTTACCGCCTCATCTTCATAGCCATAAGCCTTAACTACCTTCTGTCCGCCAATCATTTCATCAATAAGTGCTGTCTGCTCACCTCTTGTCTCAGACTGAAGTTTGAACATGCTGAAGGTCTTCCTGGCAATAAAGCTTGCAACTATAAATGAAAGTGGCGTGATAACAACAACTGCAAGTGTAATCTTAGCATTAATTGTAATCATAAATATAAGTGTTCCAAGTATAGTCATGACACCTGTAAAGAACTGTGTGAATCCCATAAGCAGACCATCTGCAAACTGGTCAACATCAGCAATTACACGACTCACAATCTCACCATATGAATGTCCGTCAATGTATTTTAGTGGAAGAACCTGAATTTTCTCTATAGCCTCATTTCTAATGTCTCTGGTTACTTCATATGTGATTCTGTTGTTACATATGTTCATAAGCCACTGTGAAAGTGCTGTAATTCCAACAAATATTCCGATTCGAATAAGTATATTCACAATCTTTGCAAAATCTACATTATCCACGCCGATAATGCAGTCAATTCCACGTCCGACAAGGATTGGCACATAAAGTGTTGTTGCAACTGTTACTGCCGCCATAATAAGCGATAATATTATAAAAAAGCTGTGCTTCTTAATTCTTTTAAGGAGTTTTACAAATGTTGATTTATTCTTCTTCATTATGCAACACCCCCTTCTGAATCTGCTTTCTTAAACTGTGATTCATATATCTCCTTATAAACCTCACAATTTGCAAGAAGCTCGTCATGTGTCCCCATTCCTGCAACCTGTCCGTCATCTAATACGATAATGAGATCAGCATACATAAGTGATGCCGCTCTCTGTGAAACTATGAACACTGTAGGAGAATTGTTCATTCCCCTTATAGCTTTTCGAAGTGCTGCATCAGTTGCAAAATCAAGGGCTGATGCACTGTCATCAAGAATAAGCACATCCGGCTTTCTTACGATTGCTCTTGCAATTGTAAGTCTCTGTCTCTGACCACCTGAAAGGTTCTTGCCTCCCTGCTCTATAACATAATCCAGACGTCCCTGCTTAGAATCTACGAATTCCTTAGACTGTGAAATCTCAAGTGCTTCATCTATCTGCTCATCAGTAGCACTCTTCTTTCCCATCCACATATTCTCTCTTATAGTACCTTTAAAAAGTACTGCTTTCTGCATTACGATACCAACTTTATTTCTTAAGGTTTCTATATCGTAATCTTTAACATTGACACCATCGACAAGTACTTCACCCTGTGTAGTGTCATACAGTCTTGGTATAAGATTTACAAGACTTGATTTACCTGAACCGGTGCCGCCGATAACACCGATTGTCTGACCTTTCATAGCCTTGAAATTAATTCCTTCAACTGAAGGTGCACCTGAACCGCTGTAGGTAAGTGAAACATTTTTAAATTCAACGCTCGGTGTCTCTTCTTTAGCATCAACATTCTTAACATCACCATCTGCCATTCCAGATGTCACTTCGAATACAGACTCTATTCTTCCTGCACATGCAAGTGCCTTGGTTATTGTAATGATAAGATTAGCAAGCTTGATAAGCTCAACTAATATCTGTGACATATAATTGTAAAGTGCAACAACCTGTCCCTGTGTAAGCGCACCAGCGTTAACTCTTACTCCGCCAATCCAGATAAGTGCAATTATTGATACATTTACAACAACATAAGTAAGCGGATTCATAAGTCCTGATATCTTACCAACGAATTTCTGCAATCTGTTAAGGCTTTCGTTATCTTCTTTAAAACGTTTAACCTCATCCTGTTCCTTATTGAATGCTCTGATAACTCTCACACCGGTAAGGTTCTCTCTTGTTATTCCAAGAATCTTATCAAGTCCTGACTGTACATTCTTGTACATAGGTCTTGTTGCAAGCATGATACCGAATACGATAAGTGCAAGTACCGGGATTGCCGCAACGAATACAAGTGCTGCCTTCACATCAATAGTGAATGCCATAATCATCGCACCAAATACGATAAATGGTGAACGAAGGAACAGTCGCAGTACCATGTTAATACCATTCTGTACCTGGTTAATATCACTTGTCATTCTTGTTACAAGTGTCGATGTACCAAGTGTATCCATCTCTGTGAATGAGAATGTCTGGATATGTGCAAATAAACTGTGTCTCATTCCGGTTGCTGCTCCAACTGCAGCCTTGGCACTGAAATACTGTGCTGTTATGGCACATACAAGTCCTATGATTGCAAGAAGTATAAGCATAAGACACATCTGCATAATGTATCCCTTATCCGCATTAACAATACCCTTATCGATAACTGATGATACTACCAGCGGCACAAACAGCTCAAATATTGCTTCAAGCATCTTAAAAAGCGGTGCCAGAACACATTCCTTCTTGTAATCCTTAAGGAATCTCATAATCATTTTCATAAGAAAACTTCCTCCGTTAATTCAGTGACACTAAAGCATCCATAAGAAACTCATACGAATAGCATCTCTTAGTGCCAAAATATTCTCTATAAACTTCATAATTGTAATATGAATGTTCAAACTGTCTTGAATACAAATGAGCTATATCAACGCGCATTGTAAAATCAGGTGTACATCCGGACGCATGATTAGCTGCTGCCATAATGTCCACTGCAAGTATGCCTATAACCGCATTCTTTGCTTTAAGAAGGACATCGTAATCATTCACTGCGTCAAGCATGTATCTATACACATAGTACATTGCAAGCTGCTCATATTCATGTGCAAATGCTTCACTTCCCGCATGGTAAGTTTTCATTACCGCTGCAAGCCCAGAATCATCCGCCAGCCCGTCTAGGAACTGTCTTACTCTCGCCACATGAATATTCCAGTCAGGATTGATTACCTCCATTCCTTTAAAGTCATCAAAGAAATGTCTCAATCCCTTTATCAGCCTTTTGCCATGCAGCTTCTCATCCCGGCTTTTTAGTCTGTCAAGCAGCTCCTCTCTGTAATCAGCTCCACAGAACCGCTTTGCAACACCAGCTATAAGCTCGTCCCTTTCAGCATCAAGATGCTTCTGGATACGCTTTGCATAATCAAGATAGAGCATCAGCCTCTCAAATATACTTATATCCCTGTCTGATATTATTCCAAAAGCCACTATTCTTGCCTGCCGAAGATGCATATATGTATATGCATCTATATCATTAGGCTCCAGAGTAAGGCTGTTATCCTCAACCGTATCAAATGTAAGTTCATCTTTATATGAAAACATCAGCTCACCAGCCGTCTTACACGAGGGTGCTATGCCAATCTCTCTTATATTGCCATAATCATTAATAAATCTTGGAAACTCTGCACATGTTTCACACAGCTTATCCTCTCCAAGTTCTATATATAAATCGCACAGATTATCATCATTAAGGAAAGGACAGCGTCCTCCTTCTTTCAGTGTAAATGTACATTCTCCGTCCTGTGATGGTACCATTACACTCTTCAGGCGCTTTCCAAAATCACCTTTAACTGTTTTATAATATTTGTAAGAATTCTTATCAACATCAACATCCCACCCGGCACAGCATGTATCTGTACAGGCTCCTGCAATGCATCGGAAATCCTTATAATAATGTGGTGTCATTACTTTCATTTTATTATCTCCCGCATATAAACCGGCATATTAAGCGCATCTGTTAACTGCGCAAAAATTGTCTGCCACACCTTATTAGTGCAGCAGACACATTTACATGTACATATTATTATAATTACTGTTCTTTTTCTTGTCCACAATATACTTATACACTGTGACACACGCAAGAATAATCATAAGTCCCTCTGCTGCCATGTATGTATAGAACAGATATGGCTGTCTTAACGCTGACACAAGTAGTGGTGAACTCATTGCAAAATCATACATTCCAGCATCGCCTATATACTTAGACATAACAACCGTACTCATGATTGTTATATTAGGAAAAGACATATTGCCAAGCACAAGTGCCACAACCAGCACAGCATTGCGTATTAAGAAAAATGTCCTGCTCACCTTAGCCTTACTAAGACAGCTCATAACAACGCCTCCGATTATACATACAAGAAATAAAAGAAACATCATATACATCTCAGAAGCTGCAATTGCAGATACTTCCGTTGTCGCAGTCTCATATCCTGTAAGCAGTGCAAAGAACCCAAATATAGAGCGGCCTCCCATAATACATGCCGCCACAACAAATAATAATAGTAATAAATTCCTTCTGTTTAACTTCCTGTTATCCATAATTCCTCCATTTGTATTATTATCGCAATTCTGGAGGAAGATTTCAATAAATATTTGCGCAAACTTCATATTTTATTGTCACCCGCCGCCACTCACCCATCAGGCACGCACTGGTCCACTGGGGTCTGGAACACGTTATGAATTGCTAATTTAGCAAGTGGTGCTTTTGGCTTTTTCTATTGTTTGTGTTCATTCGACATCTGTACACTTCCGTCATTGTGTCCGCCTGTGACCTACGCCCGATATATTGCGAACTGTGTGGGAGTAAATGCCGCTATATACATAAGGGCGGTGTGCTAAAGCACGTTCAAGCGGAGCGCGTTTGATTTAGCACACCGTAATAAGCTTTGTAGATAGCGGCATTTACTCCCACTAAGTGCAGCAATCCTTGAGGGCGTATGCCACAGGCGGACACAATGCCAGAAATGTTCATCTGCGAATGGACACAAACATTAAGCAAAAAGCACCACCTGATAAATTAACGCAATTCTAACGAATCGTTCCAACCCCAGTGGACCAGTGCGTGCCTGATGGGTGAGTGGCGGCGGGTGGCTTAATAATATAAAGTTTGTGTCTATATGAACTTGCTCCGCCACTTTATTGCCTCATCCCTATACGCAATTGCTGTCTCCATAAGCTCATTGTATTGCGCCTTCGCACTTTCTATTGTTGCCTCAAGCTGCGCAATTACCTGCTTAGACTGCGCCTGTTGCTGCATATATGTATTAAGCTGTATCTCATATTCATGAATTTTTTCTTCATTTTGTTTCAGGCTGCCTGTGTCCTGACACGGTACGAATTTTCCATCTGCCGTAATCTCATAGAAACTGTCTACATATAAAAATGCTCTTCCCTGCATTCCAAACACTTCATACATATCAACATTTTCACAATCCACAGGAATATTAAGACTGTCACCTTCTTCCAGTGGGTAGACAGCTCGCAGCGACAGTCTGTCCGTAAGCGGGTTTGTCACCATATAAAACAGCAATAACCTGTCTTTATTTACTACAAGCTGTGGACAGTGCATATCTGGGTTCTCGCTGCTTTTCACACGAAAAAGTGCTTCGTTGTTCATCACATTTTTAACAAGAATATCTCCGTTCTGGTTCTGATATGCATAATATATTGTGTCTCCCAACACTACATCTGAAAGTCCGTCCAAAAAGTCTGACACAAGCATTATCGGACGTTCTATACCGTCTATGTACGCCGTTCTCAAAAATATATATCGTGATATGCTATAGATTATAAGCCGTCTGTCGCTGCCTGCTGTGTATACATTTGCCATAAAAGGACACTCCCGTTTTTACATTATTATATGGTCACGCGAATGTAGATAGAACATATAATGTAGTAAAGAAACGAAGAAGGAAAAGATAATGGCTAAATGTAAATGCAGCAAATGTGGTTCTACCCGCATTGTAAGCAATATTGTGCAGAACATGCCTAATGGCTGCTTTGATGTGTGCACGAACCCGATATGCGGTTCACCCGATGAACTCAGTATTCTTGCCCCTCTTATCTATGACGAGATAGGTATTAATCTGTGTACCACATTCGCTGTCGGCACAGATATTTCAACGACTTATCCAACAGCTACCAACGCATCAGTCAGTGTTATAGATATAACCTACACTTATGGTGATGAAAATGTTGAAATCACCCAGATAGCCGGAAGGCCTAACTGCTACTCTGTGAAACTTACCAACCTTACTGTAACATTTGCAGTAACACTTTATGATGAGTCATGCAGGGCATTAGCAACTCTTACCCCAACGGCAGTCTACCTTCCTAACTCAACTACTGCTGCAACTTATGATGAAGACACCAATCCGACATCTGTGACCCTTGAAATATTCGCTCCTTACGGAGTTTCCTACAACTCAAATAACGCAACTCCACCTGTTTATACGCCTGCACTTAACAGTATAGGTTTCTTATCATCTGACAATATTGTAACCCAGGGACTCAACCTCTATGCAATACCTAAGCTTTTAGGTCTTGATACTACAGATGATGAGGTTACTGTAGGTCTTACTCTCATCTTACAGAGCCTTTACTTCTGTGGATACCGCGTAACAAGTGCCGGCAGAATCTCAACGCCTAAGGGCAGCATTGTTTCCGGTGAAGAATCTGACTGCATCAAGTTTGTTTGCGGCAACCTCTTAGACAGAGCCATCAAACCTCTCGATTTAAGCCCACCTTCATGTGAAGGTAACTTAAAAAAAGACTGCAAGAAGCCTTGCATGAATGACTGCACCGACACTCTTAACACTAACAGCACAGCCTGCCAGAACGCTTGTAACAATAGCAATAGCAGCCAGACTTCCTCTGGTGCTTGCGCCGGATCTTGCAATAACATATGCAGCAAGACTAACTGATAACTTCAATCTGTGGGAACAGACGCCTGCCTGGCGGCTGTTTCCATGTACATATTTTCTTCCATCGCAAATATTTTAATTGCTAATTTCCCTACTATGTGTGTATAATTAATGAAATATATTATATTGAACTGTTGTATACACAGTCGTAAAGTGAATATATTTAGCTTTGGATGCTCTTTGGAGCAGCCGGCACTTAGTAAACCGCAAGCGGCTTTTGAAGAAAGCCTAATTGCGGTGAGCTTAGTGTCCGTTGCTAGCGACAAGAAGCGAAAGCGTGCTCCTCAGCTAAATATATTCGCTTTGCAGCGTCCGTACACACAGTTCGCATAGAAAGGAGTTACTAATGAATTTTAAAAAGTACAGGTCGAGATTCCTTTTGGTTTTTGCGACCCTCACTCTCTTGTTCTCTTCTGTTCTTCTTACTTCATGTCAGGGCAAGAAGATTAAGAACACAGTATTTTCTGTAGATGATCTTGCAGGCAAGACTATTGGTGTTCAGTTAGGAACAACTGGTGATACTCTCGTAAGTGATTACGAAACTGACGGTTCAGGCACAACCGTATCAAGATACAACAAAGGTTCTGATGCTATACAGGCTTTAAAGCAGGGTAAAGCTGATGCTGTTGTTATTGATGAACAGCCTGCCTTAGCATTTGTTAAAACTAATCCAGACCTTACAATTCTCGAAGAAGAATTTGCAAATGAGGATTATGCCATCTGTGTTGCAAAGGGCAGTTCCCTTACTGCAAAGCTCAATGAAGCTATTGAAGTACTTATGGCAGATGGAACTATCCAGAAGCTTATTGATGATTATGTTGGCGATAATGCTACATTTTCAGGTTACAAGTCTCCAGAAGGTGTAAGCCGGACTAACGGAACTCTTATTATGGCTACAAATGCTTACTTTAAGCCATACGAGTACTATGAAGGCGGCTCTATTATCGGTATTGACGCTGATATTGCACAGGCTATTGCTGATTACCTCGGCATGAATTTAAAGATTGAGGATATGGAATTCGATTCAATTATTACTGCTGTATCTTCTGGTAAAGCCGATTTTGGTATGGCTGGTATAACAGTTACAGATGAGCGTAAGAAAAATATCGATTTCACAACTACTTATACAACTTCTAAGCAGGTTATTATTGTACGTGACGACAATGCGTCTGCATCAGGCATGAGCTTTGCCGAGAAGTTTAAGACAGACTTCATCAAAGAAGCAAGATACACTTATCTTCTTAAGGGTCTGTTAAACACAGTAATTATTGCATTCTTTGCAGCACTTATGGGTGTTGTTATTGGTTTCCTTATTGCAGTTGTCCGTTCTAACCATGATAAAACAGGACACATGAAGATTCTTAACTTTATTTGTAACATTTATCTTACTGTAATCAGAGGAACACCAACTATGGTACAGCTGCTTATTATCTACTATGTAATATTCAGTTCTGTACATATTGACAAGCTTATTGTTGCGATACTTGCATTTGGTATCAACTCAGGTGCTTATGTTGCCGAAATATTCCGTTCAGGTATTATGTCTATTGATAACGGACAGTTTGAAGCAGCACGAAGTCTTGGTCTTTCATATAAAACAACTATGATAAGTGTTATTCTTCCACAGGCATTCAAGAATGTTCTTCCAGCACTTGCTAATGAGTTCATTGTTCTGTTAAAGGAAACATCTATCAGCGGTTACATCGGTCTTAACGACCTTACAAGAGGCGGCGATATTATTCGAAGCATAACTTATGATTCAATGCTTCCACTTATCGGGGTTGCCATCATCTACCTTGTAATGGTTATGGGACTTTCACAGCTTGTTAAGAAACTTGAGAGGAGGTTAAGAAGCAATGAGCGATAATACTAACGAAATCATACTTGAAGTTAAAGATCTGAAGAAATCTTTTGGCGACCATGTTGTATTAGAATCTATCAATACAACAGTCCGCAAAGGAGAGGTTATTGCAATTATCGGACCATCCGGCTGCGGTAAATCAACATTTTTACGTTCACTTAACCTTCTTGAAACTCCTACAGAAGGTCATGTATTATTCCATGAACAGGATCTTACAGATAAAAGCGTAAATGTGGATGAATTAAGAGAGAAAATAGGAATGGTGTTCCAGCATTTTAACCTTTTCCCTAATATGACTATAAGAAGAAATATAACACTTGCTCCTACTAAGCTGGGACTTATGAGCAAGGAGGACGCTGATAAGAAGGCTGATGAGCTTCTTGCAAGAGTGGGACTTTCTGACAAAGCCGATGCTTATCCTAACCAGTTAAGTGGTGGTCAGAAGCAGAGAGTTGCTATCGCAAGGGCACTCGCAATGAATCCTGAGATAATGCTTTTCGACGAACCTACATCCGCACTTGATCCTGAAATGGTTGGTGAGGTTCTCGCAATCATGAAGGAACTTGCCGCATCAGGAATGACAATGATTGTCGTAACTCATGAGATGGGATTTGCAAAAGAAGTTGCCAACAGATGCATGTTCTTCTACGATGGTGTCATCAATGAAGAGGGGGCTCCTGAAGAATTCTTTGGCAATCCTAAGAGTGAGCGATTGAAGGATTTCTTGTCGAAGGTGCTTTAATTAGTACAAAGGTGGGCATTGAGATAGGGAGATGTTATACAAGACCTCATGGATGCCTGCACCTAGTGTAAGTAAATGCCGTCATATACAATGTCTTTTAGCTGTGTAAAAATCAAACGCGCTTCGCTTGAACGAGATTTTTACACAGCACTTTTTGTATATAACGGCATTAACTTACACACGGTTCGGCATAAATCGGTCTTGCATAACATCTCCCAATCTCAAAGCCACCACCCCTCTACTAGGCAGCCAAAATAAGTGCAGACATGCAGTACAGTATACATTACATCTCTATTGGTATTCCCATATGTTCATTCCATATTTCTTCTGCATTATCTTCAATAAATCCCTGTACTATATGCAAAAAGTTATGAAAAATTTTGTTCAAGTCCATCAAAACAAACATATCCCCACTCAGAATGCAATGCCGCAGGCGGGCATTCGTCCGGAGGCTGACTACTTGGTGAAGAAGAAGTCAGCCGTACAGTATGCTGTGGGATAGGTGTGTGGTGTCCTTAGGCAGATGCCCGAATATTCCTATGTCGTGTGAAAGTTAATGCCGCAATCTGCTAAAGATTGTGGCTTGTAATCTCGTTCAAGCGAAGCGCGTTTGATTACAAGCCACATAAAAAACTCAGCAGATTGCGGCATTTAGTTTCACTAGACATAAGAATCCTGAGGGCAGATGCCTAAGGACACCACACACCCTCCCACAGCTACTGTACGGCGTCCGGTCTATCAAGCCTCCTTCGAGTAGTCAACCTTCAGAAGACACAGTCCCTTTGCCGGTGCAGTTGCACCTGCAAGGCTTCTGTTTCTCTCCTCTAAAAGTTGATGCATACTCTCTGGTGTTCTCTTTCCCTGTCCAACTTCAAGAAGTGTACCACTTAATATTCTTACCATATACTGTAGGAATCCGCTTCCATGATATGTAAGATTAAGGAATGAACCCTTTAAAGAAACATCTATTGAATAAATCTCACGGACTGTCGATTTCTTCATCTTGGGATTACCACAAAATGATGCAAAATCATGTTCTCCAGTAAGTATGTCTGCTGCCATCTTCATGGCATCAACATCCAGCTTACCATCAATTATATTGACATATTTTCTGTTAAATACAGGCTTCTTATCCCCAACATAACATGTATAGCAATAAGTTTTCCCTTGTGCATTGTAACGGCTGTGAAATCTGTCAGATGCAACACGGACCTCCTGCACACAGATATCTTCTGGAAGATATCTGTTCATATAATCGCATATCTCTTCTTCCTTCATCTTAGTTTCCATATGCGCATTGGCTACCATCCCCTTTGCATGCACTCCAGCATCTGTTCTTCCTGCACCTATAACCTCAACCTCAGTTCCTGTCATGGCAGAAAGCACTGATTCTAACTTGCCCTGAATTGTCATATCAGTAGTCGGCTGATGTTCCCAGCCATAATACCTTGTACCATCATAAGTAATTATCATCTTATAATTCTTCATTCATATCTCCCATTCATTCTCCTGATTTGAAGCCATATAATTTCATACAACTAACATCTGTAATCCCATCTCGCAAAATACTGTCCATAAGCACATTTTCTCATCTTGCCAGATTCTGCTTCATACCATCGAGAAAATCATATATTTCATCCATAAACACCTTGCCATAGCGCTCATATTTATTCTCACCGACACCGCTTACTGACAGCATTTCTTCCTCATTAAACGGAACTTTAAGACACATATCTATAAGCGTCCTGTCTGAAAATATTACATATGGCGGAACACCTACTGAAACAGCTATCTGTTTTCTTAACTCACGCAGTCTGTTAAACAACATAACACCTCTGTCATTAAGTGCATCCTCCGGTTTCTTTGACTTGGGCGTTGCATATGCTGATTTTGCAGCAGCGGCAGAACGCTTCATTCTGTCTGCCACCATTGCAGCATTCCTTGATACAGGTTCACTGAAACGGTTTCCCGGATACATATAAGCCTCGTCTGCTTCCTGTTCTGCCTCATCAATAACACAGTTAGAACAGTTATGGCAGTTGTATCGTCCACCCTCTGGATTGTCTGGTCTTTCTCCAAAATATTTAAGTATATACTCTCTTAAACAGCCTGTTGTCTTACAGTAATCGACCATTGCATTAAGCCTTCTTTTATCAAGAATCATAAGCCGTGCCTGTTCTTCTGCATCCATATCAGGATTAGGCTCTCTGTGTTCTATGAAAAACTTATTTATCATAATATCCTGTGGGGAATACAACAGTACGCATTCTGAATCCTCTCCATCTCTTCCGGCACGTCCAGCCTCCTGATAATAATTCTCTATGCACTGCGGCATATTATAATGAATTACAAATCTTACATTTGACTTGTCAATTCCCATTCCAAATGCATTAGTTGCAACAACAACCGGCTTGATATCATATATAAATGAATCCTGATTCTCTTTTCTTTCTTCTGCTGAGAGACCCGCATGATACTTAGTCACAGAAAGTCCGTTGGCATTAAGCATGTCATAGACTTTTTCAACATTTTTTCTTGTAGCACAGTATATAATCCCACTATCCTGTCTGTGGCTTACAAGGTAATCCAGGATATATGAATCCTTGTCCTTAATATGCTTGACCTTGAATGTCAGATTGCTTCTGTCAAAACCTGTAGTGAGTATTACCGGTCTTTCGAGAGAAAGAATCTGCAATATATCATCTCTTACTTTGCTTGTCGCTGTAGCTGTAAATGCACTTATTATTGGGCGCCTCGCCAGCTTCTTAACAAACGACAATATATTCAGATAACTTGGTCTGAAATCCTGTCCCCACTGTGATATACAATGAGCTTCATCTACGGTAATCATAGATATCTCTACATGCGTGGCGAAGTCAATAAAGCCCCATGTTTCCAGCCTTTCAGGTGCAACATATATAATTTTATACCGTCCCTGCTTTGCAAATGCGAGTGCCTTAGCTATCTGGTTATCTGTCAGTGAACTATTAATATAAGCTGCATGTACCCCAGCCTGATTAAGCGCTCCAACCTGATCCTTCATAAGCGATATAAGCGGTGAGACAACAAGAGTAATGCCGGACATTAACAATGCCGGCACCTGATAACATAATGATTTCCCCGCACCTGTAGGCATAATTCCTAACACATCCTGCCCTGCAAGAATAGCATCAACCAACTTTTCCTGACCCGGACGAAATGAATCATACCCAAAATAATGCTTTAATATTCCGTATTTATCCATATATCACTCTCTTTTCAATCTTCTCTTACTTTCGTACATTCTCTTATCTGCTCTGCTTCTTGTATCTTCAAAGTTCTTATCTGTCTTTATATCATATTCGGCATAACCACATGCAATCTGCACATTAAGGTCTTTGATTCCAAGTTCCTTTTCTGCATACTTTTCAAGTTCTCTTAGCTGCTTCACATGTCTTCCAATATCAAAGCTTTTTTGCTTCTGATCAATTACAGTACAGAATTCATCCCCACCTATACGATAACATTTACCATGTCTGCCAAATATCTCTTTAATAATTCTGGCTGATGCCTGTATATAGGCATCTCCTGCTGCATGCCCCAGATTATCATTACACCACTTAAGGTTATTAAGGTCAAATGTCACTATAGAATACCCTTCATAATCAGAAGTTTCCTGTTCCCACTCTTCAAATGCAAAGCGATTATAAACCCCTGTCATAGTATCAGTTACAGCCATCTCTTTGTAGAAATCTGCCTTCTGGCCTTCTTTAATCTTCTCAAATGCTTCTGATATGCTCTCATAACCAAGCACAATAATAAATATAAGAATACCCAGTTTTCCTATAAGATCTGTCTGCTGCATTCCCTTATAATATGCAATAAGATCAACAATCATAGAAATTCCAAGTGCAGCCGCACCTATAATATTAGACTTTACTTTCCTGTCAAAGCCTTTAACCCATACTCTTTTAATAAGAACTGTACAGAAATATACAAGTGACATAACAAGCATCATATGTATAATGTACACGCTGTTCTTAAACTCCCACACACCTGTCATATGACATACAAGCAGTATTACAGCTGTTGCAGCATATATGGCGCACAAGATATTATTCGCAGCACTTTTCCCTATCTGGAAAAAATTCTTCTCTGCCTGCATAAAAGGAATAGGTATCATCATTAGCAGTACATACCCTATCAGTGAACCTATCTTCCTGTTCTCCACAAGAATTGTTGCAATATCAGTCTCATTAAGAGCCCATGCACCTATAATCATTGCAAATATACCAAAATAAAACAGTGCTTGTGTCTGTGCAATCCTCTTTCTGCAGAAAATCCATAATATAATCATAGCAAATCCAACTATTATTATAAACGAACTAAGTACTGCTGATGGCAGCGATTTCGCAATAAGCTCTTTTATAAGTTTTGTCTCGTCACCATATTCAAATGTTGTTCCTCTTATCTTATGACCAGCATATACATTAGTAAGCCTTACGATTATATCTGTTGTATATGGTGGAATGTTCACAATCGTATAATTAGTTCCAGTGGTTGTTCCATATACAGACCTATGTGCTTTTATATAATATATAAGTCTTCCACCTGCATATACTTCTACTTCCTGATGCCTGCTTACAAATGCCAGTGCATTATTATTTCCTGCACTTGCTCTAATCTTCACATGATATTCAATTGTGTCATCTCCAATATATCTTGTATCCTCTGGTTTAACTACGACACTCGTTCTTTTATCTGCCGGTGTCACCTTATCTACAGTGCTGAATATAAATCCTGAAGCCATAAAAAGCAGAAATCCTAATAAAAATATACAGTAAAAAATCCTGTTAACTAATTTAATTCTTTTCATAAAAAAAGCCTTTCAGCCGTACTATAGTGTTATCCGTAATAAATCTAACCCTATAATACAGTAGAATGGCTTTATTTTCAAATGATTTTTTGTTGTTCTGTATTTTGTACACTATTCGCAAAGTTTTAAAACTGCATAGCACTACAAGTTACTATTATATACTTTTAGCAAGTTCAGTTGGATTCTCTGAAAACTTCAAAGCTACATCCCTTGAAATAACTCTTGTCTTAACAAGATTAGCAAGCGAATAGTTCATTGTGTGCATACCTGTCTGCATATTTGACTGAAGAACGGTCTGAATCTGATTAGTCTTCTTCTCTTTAATAAGATTAGATACTGCTGTATTATTAAGCATAATCTCTGTTGCAGCAATTCGTCCTTCCTGCTCTGCACGAGGTACAAGTGTCTGTGTTACAACTCCAGTTAATACAGATGCAAGCTGTATTATAAGTGCAGACTGTGCCTCAATAGGGCATGCACTGATTATACGCTCAACTGTCTGTGTAGCGCTTCTTGTATGAAGTGTTGATAATACAAGATGTCCTGTTTCAGCAGCTGTAATTGCTGCATTGATAGTCTCATAATCTCTCATCTCTCCCACAAGAATAACATCCGGATCTTCACGAAGTGCTGAACGAAGTGCTGTCGCAAAATCAGGTACATCTCTTCCTACCTGTCTCTGATGTATCATAGATTTCTTAAACCCATATACATACTCTATAGGATCTTCTACTGTTATAATATGTCTTGACATATTGTTGTTAATATAATCAATCATAGCTGCAAGTGTTGTAGACTTACCACTTCCTGTAGGACCTGTTACAAGAATAAGACCAGACCTTTTCTCAACAAGCTTAGAAAAAAGTTTTCCTGAATGTCCCAATTCTTCAAACGACGGTATAACAGAATCAAGAAGACGGATACTTGCTGCAAGATTTCTTCTCTGATGATATATATTAATTCTTAATCGTCCACCAGACTCATCAGTAGATGCCACGTCAATATCTTTTCCTGCCTGAACATTCTGTATATCTTCATCACCAAGAATTGAGAATATCATCTCTTCTGTTTCTTCTATCGAAGGTGTTATATCAAGAAGCTCAAGTTCACCATATTTTCTTACTGCAACCGCTTCTCCTGCAGTAATATGCAGATCTGAACACCTGTTATCTCTTGCGTATTTAATTAATTCTTTTAATTCCATGTTCCCCTCCCATACATTTTGTTCATTAGTATGAACCACAATAAAATACTACCATAATAAAAATGCATATTCAATCACACTTTTATCCCATTTTTCTTACATATATCATTAAGGCAGCATCTTTCACAGTGTGGCGTAGTACGCGCCGTACATACCTCTCTTCCGTGGTCTACAAACCGGTGGCATAATCCACTTCCTTCTTCTGGCGGGACTATCTTCCACAATGCCATCTCAACCTTCTTAGGCTCTTTCTCGTCTTTTACAAGACCTATTCTGTTACAAAGCCTTATACAGTGTGTATCTGTAACAATTGCCGGCTTTCCGAACACATCACCCATAATAAGATTGGCACTCTTCCTTCCAACTCCAGGAAGCTTTAATAATTCTTCCATGCTGTCAGGAACTTTATCATTATACTGTTCATGAAGCATGCGCATACATGCACATATATCCCTTGCCTTGCTTTTTCCAAGACCGCAAGGTCTTATAATCTTTTCAATCTCTTCTGGAGATGCTGCAGCAAGTGATGCTATATCAGGATATTTTTCATACAGTCCCTTAACCACAACATTTACTCTTGCATCAGTGCATTGTGCCGCAAGTCTTACGCTTACAAGCAGTTTCCAGGCATCATCGTAATCAAGACTGCACTCCGAATCCGGATATTCTGCCTTTAATCTTCTTATAACCTCTAAAACAAGTTCTTTCTTAGTCATAGATTACGCATCTTTCTTCTTATAATTAGCAATTCCGAATATTGCAAGAAGCAATACACACGCAAATATCATCCAGCCAACAAGATAACCTGTTCCCCTTGGTTTAAATGTATCATAATAACCCTTAAGGTATACAACCACTATAATAGCCGGAAGTATATAACTCATATAGAATCTTAACCATTCAGGAAGCTTAGGACCTTTTCCTTCATTAGCTTCTTTTCTGAAGCCTTCCCATCCCCAGCCGTTCTTCTTGGTACAGAATAATACAAATATCATGCTTCCGAGAGGAAGCAGATTATATGAAACAAGGAAATCCTCAAAATCCATAATTGAGCTTCCCGGACCAATAGGCTGGAAAGCTGCAAGTTTGTTAAAGCCTAATACCGCAGGAAGTGAAAGCAGTATCATGAATATAACATTACCTGCAACAACCTTTTTCCTTGAAAATCCCTTAAGATCAATATAAAAAGCAATAATGTTCTCAAATACAGCAATTACAGTTGATAATGCTGCAAATGACATGAATACAAAGAATGCTGTTCCCCATATTCTTCCTCCTGCCATATGATTAAATATGTTAGGCAGTGTTATAAATAAAAGTGATGGACCGGCACCCGGAGCAACACCATATGCAAAGCATGCAGGAATAATTATGAATCCTGCCATAAGAGCAACAAATGTATCAAGCAGAATGATGTTAACAGCCTCTCCACCTATTGTTCTGTCTTTCTTTAAGTAGCTTCCGAATATCTCCATTGCACCAATACCTACACTAAGTGTAAAGAATGCATGTGTCATGGCATCAAATATAACCGGTCCTAAACCTCTTGATTTAATAGCATCAAGATTAGGCACCATATAGAATTTAACACCTTCTGATGCATTAGGAAGAACAAGTGAATGAACTGCCAGTACCACAATAAGGATAAGGAGAAGCGACATCATAACCTTAGTAATCTTCTCGACGCCCTTCTGTAATCCTAATACACATATACCAAACGAAAGTAAAACTGAAACAATCATCCAGATTGTCATTGTACCCGGCTGTGAAAGCATAGTTCCAAATGCACCTGAAACCTCATCTGGCTCTAAACCTGCTAACGAACCACTTGCCTCACGCCATGCATAATAAAGCATCCATCCTGCAACCATAGTATAGAAAGCCATTAATATGTAGCTTCCTACTATCGATACCCATTTGAAATGATGCCATTTACTTCCTTTAGTCTCCAGTTCTTCAAATGCCCTTGCAGCACCTTTACCGCTTCCTCGTCCTACTGTGAACTCCGCACACATAATAGGAAATCCAAGAATTGCAAGAAATACAAGATAGATAAGCACGAATGCCGCACCACCATTTTCCCCGCATATGTATGGAAATTTCCACACATTACCAAGTCCCACCGCACAGCCAGCAGACACTAAGATAAAGCCGAGTCGCGAGCCGAATTTTTCTCTCTCTTTCAAAATAAAACCTCCATAGTTAATATATTTACATTAATTAAGATTGTATCATATATTACTATATTTTCACAGCCAATTATTTCATACTCTCACTGACTTCTGATGTAATAATCTGACCACCCTGTTCATTCCATTCTTTTACAAATGTATCGAAGTAAGATATATCTTCTTCTCCGCTTATAATCTTTAAATATGCCTCTTTTTCTTTAGCCTTAAGTCTCCACCAATGGCTCTTCATTGTGTCTGTGGTCTTAAAATAAAGCGAGTCAACTACCTTTATATTATCCTGTGCAATCAGACTGCATGCCTTAATTCTTGACATATACGCTGCCCATTGCGTACTTGTTTTGTTAGCATTCTTAATATATTCACTGCATGCATCATAAAATGAACGCTCAAGAAGTTCCAGACTGTCAGGATTCTTTCTTCCTGAAATTGTGGCATCTATATTCCTGTAACATATTGAAAGTGCATTATTATAATCAACATTTATTGATAAAGGTCTTGCCGTAGGTTCAACATTAAGCTGATAGTAATTCTTGAATTCTTCTGAGTCTGTACAGTCAAATCTTACTTTATCAAACATAACGCTTATCATCTTTGCTGCAATCTCAGGATGTTCATATCCCTTTCTTACGACAACATATTTGTAACACGGGTTCTGGCTGTGATAACTCGTTGTTCCATCCGAATCCGTTGCTATTAAATATGGCTGCCAGTCAGCATCCGGATTTTTGCTTACTGCATTGGCAAGCGGATTATTCGGTGCCCACCATGGTCCAAAAAACGAGCCACACAGACCATTCTCTATAAGCTCACATATATTGGTTGATGTTCTCAGAAGAAAATCATTATCTATAACCCCCTGATTATACAGACTGTTTATATACGAAAGTGCTTCTTTTGCCTCATCTGTAACCGAACCATATACAATCTCACCATCATCGTTCATTATCCACTGCTTTGGATACGCTCCAAAGCAGGCAAATATTATATCCAGCAGAAATTCACTGCTGTAACCACATTCACCTGTCACATCTGTATCCACTGCAAGCCCCACCGTATTAGGTTTTCCGGCCGCATCCTCGCCATTATTTCCAGGGTCTTCTGATATAAAATGCTTCACTATATTAACAACATCATCAATAGTGTGTGGCTCTGACAATCCGAGCTTATCCATCCAGTCTTTTCTTAACCACACAAGATTAGGTCCATCTGTTATATTAGTCTCCGGCAGTGCCATTATCTTTCCATCGTATGTAACCATATCCTTAAGTGAATCGCCATAGCTTTCATACATTTTTCTTATTCTGTCACTTATACAGTTATTGTAGCTTTCTGTAAGGTCCTCTATAAGTCCTGCTCCCACTAACTGTTCAACCTCATCCTGACTTGATACAACCATGATATCCGGCAGGCTTCCCATTGAGATTGCCATAGAAACGTTAGTGTCATACTGGCTGTCGTTTGCTTCAAATGCATCAACATTCTGCACATTAATCACAGACTTAATATAGCGTGTGTACGCATTATCTGTATACGTGTCATTCTCCGGCATATTGGAATTATTAACACTCGTCATCTTTCCAAGTGTATATTCTATAGTCTCGGGGTAAGCACCGAATGGCGTTGTCCTCGCTTCTTCCATTCTCGCATTGTATTCTTCATTATCATTAGACGCAAAACCAGCCGGGCTTTTACACCCGGCTAATATAAGCATTATTCCTGTGACACCAAATGCCACACTTTTTTTTAATGTTTGCTTTAATCTATTCATATATCTAACCCTTCACTGCACCTGTCATGCTTTCATTATAACATCTTTGCATTATCATAAACAAGGCTGCAATTGGAATTGATATAAGAACTGCTCCTGCTGCAAATCTTGTGTACCATACATCAACATACTCCTTTTCAAGCATCTGCCACAAGCCGATTGCTACGGTATAATACTTCGCATTTGCCCTGCAGATTACTCTTGCAAATATGAAATCTACCCAAGGTGCTATGAATGATGTAAGTATTGTATACACTATAATTGGTTTACTGAGAGGTATTGTTATCTTGGTAAATACCTGCCACTTCGTTGCTCCATCTATCATAGCAGCCTCATCTATTGTCTTAGGGATAGTATCAAAGAATCCCTTTGCAATGTAAAACTGTATTCCTGATGATGCTGAATATACAAGCACAAGTGCAACTCTTATCATTGCTCCTTCTGAAAGTCCTACTGCTTTAAGTATATAATATACAGCAACCATCGCCATAAATGCAGGGAAAAGTCCAAGTATCATTGCAATATTCATCATTGCTTTTCTCATCTTAAACTTAAGCCGTGACATACAGTAAGCAACTGACAGAACAAAAAATGTAGATATAATACACGAGAATACTGCTATTATCAGTGTATTGGTAAACATTCGTGGAAAATTAAGTATTCCTGTATCTGTAAAAAGCTTTACATAATTATCAAGTGAATACTGCTTTGGGAAGAAGGAGCTTGTATAAGCACCCTTCTGAGCCCTGAAGCTTGTGAGGAGTATCCAGAAAAGAGGACTTACCCACACTATCGCTAATATTGTAAGCACTGTATGTGCCAGTATATTTTTAATAGTCTTTTTCTTTTTCACTGGAATCCCTCCTCATCTTTATACGCTTTCGTTCTTCTGTATACAAGCAGTGAACCAATCGCTAAGAATATGAATGTCATAATACCGATAACAGCACCAAGATTATAATACTGATAATCTATTGTCATCTTGTACAGCCATGTTACCAGAAGGTCTGTCTTTCCTGCCGTTGCACCTGCCATAACAGGATCTCCCTTAGTCAGCAGATAAACAATATTAAAGTTATTAATATTAGCAGTAAATGTAGTGATAAGATATGGTGCCGTTACAAATAACATATATGGCATTGTTATCTTAATGAACTTGACAAATCCATTAGCTCCATCTACATCTGCTGCCTCATACAGTTCCATAGGTATATTCTGTAATATACCTGTAACCTGCAGAATAGTATATGGAATACCTATCCACAGATTGACCACGATTACTGTGATTCTTGCCCAAGTCGCATTTGTAAAGAATGGCAGTGATTTTGTTATCCAGCCTGCATTCTTTAAAACAACATTTATAATTCCATCCTGTGCCAGCATGCTTCTGACAATAAGAAGTGAAACAAACTGTGGAATTGCGATTGAAAGTATAAATATAAATCTCCAGAAAGCCTTGAATTTCGTACCCTTTCTGTTGATAAGCAGTGCAACAAGTATTCCGAATATGTAATTAAGAAATGTTGCAAATACTGCCCACACTATAGTCCAGCCAAATACTGACCAGAAGGACTGTCCTATCATGCTTCCTGAATCGAATATCTGCTTGAAATTCTCAAGTCCTACCCAGTCGAAAAGCACCAGATGATTGTTAACCTTACTATAATTAGTAAATGCCATGCTTATCATGAAAATAAGTGGAAGTATTGTAAATATAAGCACACCTGATACCGGAAGTGTAAGCAGCAGCTTATGAAGGTTCTCATTAAACAGCGACTTCACATCTTCTGCAAATGTGTTTATATGCTTTCCTTTTTCCTTTAACAGCTCCAGCTTATATGAGCTTTTCACAGCACCCGCTGCAACTATTATGTAAGCTATAATCATGAATATTGTTGCTATTCCATACAGAAGTATAAGAAGTGAATTATCACCTGCAACATACTCATATATTCCAAGCTTCTCATTCCAGACCTCCTGCTGCGGTCTGCTTCCAAGACCTGGAAGCATCGCAAGGCAGTTAATTCCCTTCATAATCATAAAGCATACAAAGGCTGCTTCTATAGCTATATACATAATTCCCTTTATAATCTGCTTTCCTACAAGATTACCAAGTCCTGGAATCAGAATGCTTAACTTCGTAAATATATTTCCTTTTCTAAATGATTCAGTGAACTTAACTGCCATTATGCGCCACTCCTTTCAGCATTTAATCGCTATCAATTATTTTGCAATTGATGTATTAATCTGCTTATAGAAATCCTGTGTCTTAGCTGCTGCATTATCTGCTGTTATTTCACCATTTACAATTGCCTTAGCAAAGTTCTGTGCAGGTGTCCAGTAATCATTCATGCCTGTTACTGTTGGCTGGATTACTGATGTCTTATTAAATGTATCATTCTGTGCTGTTACAAGTGCATCCTTCTTTACTTCATCAGTTGCAAGAAGCTCTGTATTACAAGGAATAACACCTCTTAATTCATAGTGCTTCTTCTGTGCATCCTTGCTTCCAAGATACTTTGCAAGTGCAACTGCTACCTGCTGATACTTGCAGTTAGGATTAACTGCGATTGCCTTAGAACCTGCAAATGCTAACATCTGCTTGTCTTTTCCACCAATCTTTACTGTAGGAAGTGAAACTGCTCCAAATTTGTCTCCAAGAATCTCTTTAACACTCTTATAATCCCATGATCCTGAGAAGTAAGCTCCAACTGAACCATCTCTTAAACCAGCGATACCAACGCCCTGAAGGTCATTAACAAAGTTAGGATTATTTACAAGTGAAACCATTGCCTGTGTTGCCTGTGTTCCCTTATCTCCTGAGATATCAACACCGGCTGAATTATCTTTTCCGTCTTTTCCAAAATATGTACATCCATTAGCAAGGAAGAATGATGACATATACCAGCCCTCTGTAATATTGAAAGCTACCTTATCCTTCTGAAGCATTTTATCAAGGCTCTTTACATCACTGTCTGTGAATTTGCTCTTGTCATAGTACATAAACCATGTGTTAGTTGTGAATGGTACTCCGTATACAGCTCCATCTACTGATACTGAATCCACAATTGCATCTGAGTTAGTTTTCTTAACATAATCTGCTGTCTCTCCACCAAGCTTTGCAATAGCATTAGCATCAACAAGTGTCTGAAGCTGGTCGTTAGCAAAGAAGTATACATCTCCTGAATTCTCCGGATCCTGTGGAACTATCTTTCCTGCGTCCTGCTCTGAGCATACACCGTATTCAAATGTTAAATCCCAGTCAGGATGCTCTGAATTGAACTGGTCACACATTGTCTGCAGCCATTTGCCGTTCTCATCTGCCTGATCTTCTGCACAGCCCCATACCTTGATTGTAGCTGTGATTTTTTCCTCACCTGCTGCTGTGTCATCCTTTTTAGCATTGCCACAACCTACAAAAAGTGACCCACACATTGTTGCTGCCATCACTGCAGCTGCTAATCTCTTAAACTTCATAAAAAACCCTCCTTAATAATTATCCGTGACAGCTTTGATTACTGTCCTCTTTTGATAATCTAATTATATTAAGGAGGGGTTAATATTAAAATATAAGATATTTTAGAAACATATCAGTTTTTTGTGTTGTATGGTTTTGCAGGGAATTTTATTGTTATTGTTGTTCCCTCATCAGGTATGCTCTGCACTTCCAGATGATAGCTTTTGCCGTAATAAAGTCTTATTCTGTCGTTAACATTTCTTGCGCCATACCCTTTTGACTGGACTGTTAAGAAGTTTTGGGCAGTTTCTTTGTCCATTCCTACACCGTTATCAGAGACGGTTACACATACAAGCTTTTTACCTTCTTCATCCGTCTGCATCTTAGCCTCTACGGTTATTATGCCTTTCCTGTCTGTCAGCAGATCTATGCCATGGTCTATTGCATTTTCTACCAATGGCTGGAGTATAAGGTTTAAAGATTCGCATGGCATAACTTCCTCTGATACATTTATCACCACATCAAATGAGTTGTCATGCATTATCTGCTGAATCTTAAGATACGACTGCATGTTACTTAATTCCTGCTCAAAGCTCAGTATATTCTTTCCCTTATTAAGCGATGTACGGTAGTAGTTAGACAATGCAAGTGTTATTTCACTTATATCTTCCTGCTCATATTCTATCGCTTTCCAGTTGATAAGTGACAATGAATTATAGAGGAAATGTGGATTAATCTGTGCCCTTAATGCCCGCATCTCTGATTCTTTCTGGCTTATACGTCCTTCATATACCTGCGTGATAAGATTCTTAATCTGGGTTGTCATGCTGTTAAAGCTATGGATAAGGTCACCTATTTCATCTTTGTCCTGTGTATTAATTACCGCATCAAAATCTCCATTTTCAACCTTTGCCATACTGTTTTTTAATTTATTAATTCTTCTTGTAATGAAGCCTGTTGTAAATATACTCGCTGCGGCGGCACCTGCAACTGCTACCACAAATGCAACTACAATCATAGTAATCATTGAATTAGCTGACCTGAGTACAAGTTTTCTCGGTTCATAGACATATACTGTCCACCCGGTAACAGAGCTTTCCTTCTTTACTACCGAGTAACCTTCTGTATTTCCACATGTATCATTATCCCATTCTGCCCCGTCGATTAATGAAAGCAGCTTCTTACTGTTTAATCTGTATCTGGTGTTATTATTTTCAAATGTATCACTGCTGCATATAACTCTTCCATCAGCATCAAGCACCACCATTCCGCAGTTCTGCTCAAGACCACCTGTAAATGAACTCATCATGCTGTCATAATCAACATCTATGTACATAATTCCAAGAATCCCAAGCTGGTCAAGTGTTGACATTTTTCGTGCTGAAACAAGTGTCCTGCTGTCTTCATCAACAAACCACTGTATCTTCGTGCTTTCTGTAGCAGAATTATAAAAAGGCCGGTCTTTAATCTCTTCTATTGGTGCTATGGTAGTATCATGTTTAATAGCTTTATCCACATATATTGTTACCCTGTTAATATCATTGTGAAAATACTTCAATGATGAAAGCATAGGGTCAAATGTAGTGACAATCTGGTTATACATCTCATATGTGCTTTTGTAATCGTACGAAAGCACTCCCGACAGCGTATCATTAAATGTTATATAATTAGACAGGTTATCATACACTTCTATCTGCCCATCCACTGTTGCAACAGACTGCTCCAACGCCCCTTTGATGCTCTTTAAGTCTCTGTCCATAAGAATGTTTCTCATCTGACAGTAGGCAAAAACGAAAAGTACAATCAGGGGAATAAGTCCGGTTACTACATATATGATGACAAGCTTGTTCTGCAACCTTATATCATTGATTCTCTGCTTAATCTTTTTCAACTCAATTCTCCCTGATCTCTGAATTTCTGAGGACTTACACCAAAGTACTCCCTGAAGCTCTGTACAAAATATGAAACATTTGGATAACCCACCTGCTCGCTTATATTCACAATCTTCATGTTCGTACCGGTAAGCAGTTCCTTCGCCTTCTCCATTCTGTACTGTTTAATATATTTGCTCAGATTCTGCCCTGTTTCCTTCTTAAAAAGTGAACTTAAATAGCTTGGTGCAAGATAAACCATATCCGCAAGCTGCTGTGCACCAATCTCTTCACCATAATGGCTATGTATATAGTTCTTTACTGTCTCAATCTCCCGATGTGAAGTGGCCGGCTCTTTTCCGAAACTCTTCTCCAGCAAACCAATATAGTTATTCACAATATCCATAATGCATGAGAAATCCTCTGACTTATAAAGTCTGTCAATCTCCCTTCCAAATTCCGCCTCATCAGCGCCTGGAATATTGTCATAGAAATCTTTTAACAGATTGGAAAATACGAATTTAATGTATATATGCGAGAAGTTCGACTGTCCCCTGTATTTCTTACACAGTGCATCAAAATGTATTCTTAAAAATGTGATATCCTTCATCTTGATATCCTGCTTCATCTGTTTCATAAGTGCATCATCATCAATCTGTACAAGCACAGGTGTATCTTCACTGACATTATCAGAAAAAATATATCTTCCTGTCTCATAAAACTTATTATTCATCAGTGTATCAACTTCATCCATTACCTGTGGAAGTTCATGATAATCATTGAATAAACCGGACACAGCAATATACATAAACTGCCCTGTCTTTCTGTATATATAGTCATGAATATTTGTAAACATTTCTTCAATGTTCTTATCAATATTACCATCTGCTGTGAGTGATTTATCAGAAAATATGATAACTGACTGTAACGGGTTAAGATTAAGATACTGATAATCCAGTTCTCCGGTTACCTCTTTAAATATATCTTCACCTGTATCATATTTTCCAAAGAAATCAGTATTGAACTCTATAAGCGCAAGTCTGTTGTATCCTGCCAGAAAATCCCCATTATCAAGTATTCCTGATGCATCACCGGAGTTGAGCAGCGTATACATGTAGTACTGTTTTATAAAGTTAGCCTGCCGGTTATAGTCCTCGTCCTTCTTGTGTTCCTCGTCAAGCTCTGTTATAACCCCTGTAATTGTCGAACTGAATTCTGACGGGTCAACCGGCTTTAATATATAATCTTTAACTCCTAATTTAACTGCCAGCTTGGCATACTCAAACTCGTTATAGCCTGAGAATATAATTGTCTTTAAACTGATGTCGTTGTGCATCACATTCTTAATAAGCTCTATTCCGTCCATAAACGGCATCTTAACATCTGTAAGCAGTATATCTATATGTCCCATTCCTGTATTCTTGTCAGATGTCAGATATTCCAGTGCCTGCTTTCCGTTGCACGCCTCAAATACCCCAAGTTCAATTCCCATTCTCTTAAGAAGCATTCTTATTCCGCTTCTTTCAATCTTTTCATCATCCACTATAAGTATATTATACATAAATCTACCCCGAAACTTTCCTCATTCACGAACTTTCGCTCTTATAATGATTATAGCTTCCGGGGCAGTTATTATCAACTTATTTAGTTATATTAAAGATGCCATATATCTTCATTGTACTGTTGAATTGTTCTGTCTGATGAGAAAAATCCGGCATTTGCAATATTAACGAGCATTTTTCCGGCCCACACATATCTGTCGTCATAATCTGTGAGAGCCTTTTCCTTGGTTCCTATATAGCTTCGTAAGTCAAGCAATGCCATAAACCAGTCTTTTCCTACAATCTCATTATACAGTCTGTTAAGACTATGAGAATCACCTGCCTGAAGCATAACATCCGATATTATAAAATCTACACATTTTTTTATAAGAGCATCTGTCTCATAAAGCTTCTTTGCGTTATAGTCACATTTTTCATAATGTGCAATAACTTCATCACTTGTTGCGCCAAATGTATATATATTATCTTTACCTACAAGCTCTGCAATCTCAACATTAGCACCATCCATTGTTCCTAATGTCACAGCACCATTGAGCATGAATTTCATGTTGCCTGTTCCTGATGCTTCTTTAGATGCAAGTGATATCTGCTCTGATATATCACATGCAGGAATCAGCTTCTCTGCCAGTGTTACATTGTAGTTCTGGACAAGCACAACCTTAAGGTAAGGACTTACATCTTTATCGGCCTCAATAACCTTACTCAATGTAAGTATCAGATGAATTATATCCTTCGCAATTGTATATGCAGGTGCAGCCTTTGCGCCAAATATTACTGTCACAGGAGTCTTTGGAATATTGCCTGCCTTGATGTCAAAATATTTATATATTATATACAGTGCGTTCATCTGCTGTCTTTTATATTCATGCAGACGCTTTATCTGTATATCGAATATTGACTGTGGATTAATCTCTATTCCCTGTGTCTGCTTAAGGTATTCTGCAAGATTTCTCTTGTTGTCTGTCTTAATCTCAAGAAGATTATCATAAACATTTTTATCACCGGCAAACTTTAACAGATCTTTTAACTTCTCTGCATCATGCCTGTATTCACTTCCAATGAGTGTCTCAATGTATTTTGCAAGTCCGTTATTACAGTGGATAAGCCATCTCCTGAATGTAATTCCGTTAGTTTTGTTATTGAACTTCTCCGGATATATCCTGTAGAAATTATTAAGCTCTGTATTCTCTAATATCTCTGTATGAAGCTTTGCTACTCCGTTGACGCTCATACCATAATGAATATCAATGTGTGCCATGTGAACGAGATTATTATCGTCAATTATATACACTGATTTGTCTGTGTACTTCTCACGCACTCTTCTGTCAAGCTCTTTTATAATCGGCATAAGCTGTGGCACAACTCTGTTAAGATAGTCCACAGGCCATTTTTCAAGGGCTTCAGCAAGAATTGTGTGGTTAGTATACGCACAGCTTTTTGATACAATATCAATTGCTTCGTCCATTGTTATCGGACTTCCGTCTATATCTCCATTTTCTGTAAGAAGTCTTATAAGCTCCGGGATTACCATTGTCGGATGTGTATCGTTAATCTGGATAACCGCAAGGTCTGACAGATTCTTAAATGTTTTTCCGGTGTTAATACATTTTTCCCTGCACTCATCTAATATAAGCCTTGCTCCATTGCTTACCATGAAATACTGCTGATAGATTCTAAGAAGCCTTCCCTGCTCGTCACTGTCATCAGGATAAAGAAACAGTGTAAGGTTCTTGGCAATATCTGACTTATCAAAGTCTATGCTGTCACCTTTTACGATGCTCTCATCAACTGTCTCCACATCAAACAGATGAAGCTTATTCGTTCTCTTTTCTCCGTACACATTGATATCATACATTCTTGAAACCACACTGATTTCACCGAAATTGATAGTGTATGTCACATCTGTCGGAACAAGCCAGCTGTCCTTACCAATCCATGGATTAGGCACTTCCTTCTGCTTTCCATTCTCAAACACCTGCTTAAAAAGTCCAAGATGATAATTAAGTCCGATTCCGTCACCATTAAGGCCAAGGTTAGCAATCGAATCAAGGAAGCATGCTGCAAGTCTTCCAAGTCCGCCATTACCAAGTGACGGCTCTACTTCCAGTTCTTCAATATCTGAAAGATTCTTTCCTGCCTGTGTAAGTTCTTCCTTAACTTCATCATAGATTCCTAAGTTAATAAGGTTATTGGATAAAAGCTTTCCTATAAGAAACTCTGCAGAAATGTAGTATACCTTTCTGCCATTGTCTTTCACTATTCTATCACGTCCCTTTTGAGTAACCAGCTTCATAAGTGCATGAAAGCACTCCTCGTTGCTGCATAAGTGCAAGTCTTTTCCATAATCTTCCAAACATATAGTGTTAAGCATATCGTTGCCCTCCATTCTTGTATTTATATTTTATTATAGGGTTGCTGGAAAAATTCTCTTGCTTTATAATGGGATAAACTTGTACTATTCTATCATATTTAGGGAGAACCTTATGAATATAACAGATTACGGACCACTGAAAGAAACCAAGTCTCATTTCGATTCAGATTTTTTATATAATACTTACCCATGCTCTATCCCGCTTGATTTTACGGAAGTTCCGCTGCACTGGCATAATGAAATGGAGCTTATATACATTAAGAAGGGATGCATGATCGTAAGCGTTGACCTTGAGTATTCTGTTGTAAATGCAGGGGATATTGTTGTTGTCATGCCCGGACATATCCATTCTATTATCCAGAACGAGAGTGATTCATGCGAATACGAAAATATTCTTTTTAATCTTGATATGCTTGTCAGCAGGCAGTGTGATTATGATACCGTGAGCTTTTTTAACGGAATTTCCGGCTTTAAGGGGTATTGCCCTCCTGTTATCAGTAAAACTGTGCCACACTATTCTGATTTAATTCATTATATTGATGAAGCTGATAATATATGCAAGTATTTCCCTGACGGGTACAGGCTGAAAATCCGTGCATGTCTTTTTAATTTCTTCTTTGAGCTTAATGCACATTTTTACACCCATACAGACGCGTCTGCACACTTGTCTGATGATAAGATGGAAAAGCTGAAAATGGTACTTAATTATATTGAAAAAAACTTCGCTCGTACAATATCGATTGAAGAGATTGCGCAGTGGTGTCATTTCAGCCAGTCGCATTTTATGAAGTTTTTTAAGAACTGCACCGGCACATCTTTCATCACTTACTTAAATGACTACCGGCTTATTATTGCTGCAAGAATATTAAAAACCACAACCCAGCCGGTAATTTTAGTGGCTTCAGATTGTGGTTTTGATAATATATCTTACTTTAACAGAAAGTTCAAAGAAAAATACGGTGTTTCTCCGAGGGAATTCAGGAAATAAGGGGTTATTAATATAATCTGTTTTTTACATATTCTTCAAATCTTGGCAGTGCCATTGCTATTTTTCCATACTGTCTTGTATCTATAACGCCCTTTCGCTTTAAACGGTCACGGTACACAGAGAATAATTCCGGCTTCATGTCAAGCTTTTCACGAATATCTTTTACTGACTGATAACCGCTCTCAGATATAACGCTAAGTATTTCCTTATCTTTAGGTGATAACTCTGCCCATATCTTACTGTATACATATTCATCTAAATACTGATCATACTCTGGCATAATATCTTCAAGTGTATGATCTTCTCTATTATCCCAGTAAAGATATCCAAGCACCTGAAACGCAAATGGATATCCTCTTGTAAGAAGTGTCATCTTGTCAGCCATTTCATCATTAATATCAAATATTCTCATGTAATGGCTTTTAATAGCTGTATAATTAAGCGGCTCTAATATAATCTTAGGTGCTCTGTATAAAAATGTAAGTGACTTTTCATTCTGTAAATCATATATATTCTCATACAATCCTGTCATCAAAAGATATATAGGATATTCTTCTCTTAAAAATATCTGAAATGAACTTGCAAATATTTTAATATTCTCTGAATTAATAACCTCATCAATTGTTATAAGAAGCCTTTTCCCCAGACGTTTTATGTGAGAAAGCATTATCTCAATAACATTTTCAATATCAGTAACAGGAACAGCATTCTCTACTGTTACCCCCAGTCCAAATACTGAAAAGTCAAGCTTTGCTTTAACAAATACTGCATGCATTTCTGGAATTGCATATATCTTTGCTGCCAGACTCTGTAAAAGATCACGGTTAGGATTAAGTTCAACTACTATCCATTCATCTGACCGTTTCCGTATCTCTGACGCAATGTTAGTCATCATTACAGTTTTTCCTGAACCTCTTACTCCTGTTATCATATATATCTGATTAGGTGATTCTTCCGCTGTAAAATCTCCAATTATTCTTTCTGTCTGTGCAATTCTCGAAATATACTGCACTGGTTTTTTCCCAAATGATAATGTAAACGGATTATTCATGCGCAGCCTCCTATATAAGTTTATATAACCTTTTATAACTTTTTGTTTGTTTTATAACTTTATATAAGTTTTTATAACTTTTTATTTATTATATAACCTTTTATAACTTTTATCAATTGCGAAATAAAAAATCCTGCTCTCAGGCAGCCATAACCACCTGAAAGCAGGATTAACATTTTAATTATTAACACATTACATTAAACCATGTGCTCTGTTGTAAGCATTACATATCTTATTAGAATTCTTGATAAGAATATGCATTGCAACAAATGGTCCAATTCCACAGATAAAAGCACCAAAAATCTGCCATAAAAGAACAGTTGTACCATTCTCCTGGATTGAAAGTCCATAACGAGGTCCGTTAGATGCAAGTCTGTTACCAAGATTATAGTACCAGAACCATGCATATATACCACATGTTATGAGTGATAACAGAATAAATGCAACAAGTCCTGATGTATTCTCTCCATCTCCATCACATGCAATATTAACATCATGTGCCATCTTGTAAATGAAATAATAGCTGTATATTCCACATGTGATAATTGAAAGAATTATGTATGATGCAAGACCTCTGTCATCCTTTAATCTTGTACCTGAGTATGGTGGGATTGTGCCATTATTATAACCATTGCTGTAATTCTGATTAGCATTGTAACCCTGATTATTATTCTGATTATTGCTGCCTGTAAAGCTCTGCTTTACCTCATTAAAAGCACTTCCTAGTTCCTGCTCAGCCTTGTTGAATACCTGACTTGCCTGACTTGCAATATCCTGCTCTGGCGAACAATTTGCTCCACAATATGGGCAGAACTTTGTTGAATCTGGAATCTGTTTTCCACATTTTGTACAAAACATATTAATTCCCTCCCCTTCATAAATTTAGTTTCCGAATGATACGGAATAGGATATTGTTCTGAGGTTCAAAAACCACAATATCTCCAGTTCCAATAAACATTCTATACAAGTAAACTATAACAAATGCACCTGCCATTGTAAACATGAAAATTTTATAAAATTTAATATTTATTTTAGATTTAAGAAGCATAACTATCACAACAACTGGCGGCAGGAAAAACAGTGGATGATACATGAACGCTTCATGTATATTAAAATGCAGTAAAGCTATCCATGCTCTCGACATTCCGCAGCCTGCACACGATATTCCCGTTATGTATTTTATAGGACATGTAACCCCGAAACTTTCAAGTATTACATACAGCACAACAACTGCTGTAACTGATGTTATCACTTCTATTCTATTTAATCTTCTTTTATCTGCATTGCCTCCGCTCATTATTCCCCCTGATAATGCTTTTTATTACATTATAATCTCTCCTGCAAGCAATGCAAGACAAGGAAGCGTAATTATGCTAATCAATGTTGACAAAGTAACTGCACCGACAGCCAGCTTCTGGTCATGTCCGAACTTAATTGCAAAAAGTGTTGTAATAGCCGCACACGGGCATGCCTCAAGTATAATTGTAATAACAGCAACCATTCCACGGGCATGTATCAGATACATAACCAGAGTACAGATTACCGGTATAATAAACATCCTGAGAATAACTGTAAAATACACTCTTTTATCCTTTAAGATACTCAATAACGGGAACTGTGAAATAGTAATTCCTGTTATTATCATAGACAATGGAGTATTCATGCCTCCGACAACATTAAATGTATCCTTCAAAACATTCGCAACCGGAATTCTTGCAAGGAATATAACAAGACCGACCGCAACCGATATAATTGGTGGGCATGTAACAATCTTCTTTAAAAGTTCCTTGAAACTCATACTCTCTGAAACATACACAATTCCGACAGTCCATAAAAGAATATTGAATACAGTAACATATACGCTCGCATACAGTACACCTTCTGAACCGTACATTGCCTGAATAAGTGGAAATCCCATATAAGCCGCATTAGAAAATGTAGTTGCAAATCTTATAATACCGCGCACTTCATTTTTCATCAAAAATGTTATGCCAATCGATAAAGCCATTCCTATGCATATAGTAAGTATGCTGTAAAAAAGCATTCTGCCCATATTCTTAAGAATCTCGGCATTATATCCTGACATGTAAGAATTAATAATCATGAATGGAACAACGAAATATATAAGAAGGTTAGAAAGCATACCCTTGCCCTCTTCATTAACCATCTTAATCTTTCCGATAACAACTCCACTCAATATAAGTATGAATAATTCAAATACCTGCTTCGCAGTAATAAGCGCTAAATCCACAGCTCTCTTATCCTCCTTTTCATACACGCAAAAACATGTTATATATTTCATCTTTTGAAATATATAACATGTTAATAGCAAAGTCAAGTAAAAATCTAATACTTTATCTCTGGCATAAGCTCTGCACTTATTACATTAAGCATACGTTCCATTGTCTCTAACTCTTCTTTAGAAAATCTGTCCTCAATCCTGCCCATTACAGTCTTAAGATATGTATTGCTGATATTATAATAATCTATATACTTCTGTGTTACCTCGAGATGATACTCTCTCTTGTCTTCCTCAGACTGTACTTTCTTTAAGTATCCCTTCTTAACAAGGTTATTAATCTTATACGCCGCGTTAGGAGATGATATATTTGCCATATCAGCAAACTGTGCCACAGTAGGTTTATCAAGTGCATATATTATCTCCATGCAGAAAGTTTCTACAGTTGTAAGAGATGTCTCCCTCTCCTGTAGCTTTTCAAACATTTTCTGATAAAAATGCATCTTAAACTTCGTATATACCTTACTAAAAGAATCCTGCAGCACCTTACTTTACCTCCAAAGCTTTTTTAATTGTTTATTATTATAACAATAGCTCTATTCTATTGCAAATGTAAGTTCAGCTGACACTGCAAGTTTTCCGTCAACATAAGCTTCTGCCTTTCCTACTCCCACAGGACCTTTTCTTGCTATAATCTCGCATGACATTTCAAGCACATCCCCAGGTGTGACCTGAGCCTTAAACTTAGCATTTTTAATTCCTGCAAAAAGTGCTATATGTCCCTTATTCTTTTCTTCCGACAATAAAGCAACTGCTCCAGTCTGTGCCAGTGCCTCAATAATAAGTACTCCCGGCATTACCTTCTTCTGCGGAAAATGTCCTACAAAATGCATTTCATTGGCAGATACACATTTAATACCACAAGCCTTCTTTCCAGGCTCACACTCCGTTATCCTGTCTACTAATAGAAATGGATATCTGTGCGGCAGAATCTGCTGTATTTCATCTGAATTAAGCTGCATCATTACACCACCTTTCTAAGCACAATAGATGCATTATGTCCACCAAAACCAAGTGAATTAGACATTGCATAATCAACTCTTGACTCTCTTGCCTTATTTGGAACAATATCAAGATCACAGTCATCATCCGGCACCTGATAATTAATGGTTGGCGGAATTATATCATTCTTTACAGCAAGCGCCGATATAATTGCCTCAACAGCACCACTCGCACCTAACATATGTCCTGTCATTGACTTTGTCGAGCTTACCGCAAGCTTGTATGCATGTTCGCCAAATGCCTTCTTTATCGCGTTAGTCTCACCCTTATCATTAAGCTTTGTACTGGTTCCATGTGCATTAATATAATCAATATTCTCTGGTTTTATTCCTGCATCCTTAACAGCCTCAGTCATTGCCTGTGCCGCCATGCTTCCGTCTTCGAGAGGGGCTGTAACGTGGTTTGCATCACATGTTGAACCATATCCTGCAATTTCACAGTATATCTTAGCGCCTCTTTTCAGTGCATGTTCATACTCTTCAAGAATCAGCACACCTGCTCCTTCTCCCATAACAAATCCGCTTCTTTCTTTATCAAACGGAATAGAAGCCCTGTTGACATCTTCTGCTTTGCTTAATGCATGCATTGATGTAAAACCACCAATTCCAAAATCAGTTATACAGCTTTCTGCACCTCCGCACACAATCACATCCTGATATCCATCCCTGATCTGTCTTAATGCATCTCCAACAGCATTGGTTCCACTGGCACATGCAGTAACAACACATGTACACATTCCATGTAGTCCGAATCTGATTGCAACATGTCCTGCCGCCATATTAGTTATCGACATTGGCACAAAATGTGGCGAAACTCTGTCATATCCTTTACTTTCGCCTCTTAAGCATTCTCTCTGTATAGTTGTAAGTCCACCAATTCCACTTGATAATATAACACCACATCTTAATGTGTCTTCTTTGCCAAAATCTATAGCTGAATCCTTCACTGCTTCATCTGCAGCAGCAAGTGCATATATCGTGAAATCGTCCATTTTCCTTAATTCTGCTTTATCAACAATACTCTCTGCGTCAAAGCCTCTTACTTCACCGGCAAGCTTGACTGCACTGTTTTCTGTATTAAAATGTGTTATCTTACCAATACCACATTTACCAGCCTTTACAGCTTCCCACATATCATTAACATTGTTTCCGACAGGAGTAACTGCTCCCATACCTGTTATTACAACTCTTCTCATATTGCCATTCCTCCGTCTACACAAAGTACCTGTCCGGTTATGTATCGTGCTCCGTCACCCGCAAGAAATGCTACTGTTTCTGCAATATCTTCCGGCTTTCCCATCTCTTTAAAAGGTATATTCTCTACCACTTTTTCTTTAACAGCATCTGACATTGCTCCGGTCATATCAGTTTCAATCATTCCCGGTGCAACCGCATTTACAGTTATATGTCTTGACGCAAGCTCTCTTGCAAGCGACTTCGTCATACCAATAACACCTGCTTTACTTGCAGAATAATTAACCTGCCCTGCATTGCCCATAACGCCAACTACAGAACTCATATTAATAATTCTTCCTGCTCTCTGTCTTAACATAAGCCTTGAAACTCCACGCATCATATAAAATGTACCCTTTAGATTCACATCTATAACTGCATCGAAATCCTCATCCTTCATACGTCCAATAAGATTGTCCTTAGTAATTCCTGCATTATTGACAAGAATATCAATTCTTCCGCCAAGTAAATCCACAGCTTCCTTAATTAAACGCTCACATTCCTCTGAATTACTCACATCTGCCTTAATTGCATGGATTTCAATTCCATACTCTCTGCATAAATTAACTGTTTCACTGGCAGCCTCATCACCTGAACGGTAACTGAATACAATATCTGTTCCTTCACTTGCAAGCTTAACGCATATAGCCCTTCCTATTCCCCTGCTTGCACCTGTAATAAGTGCTTTTCTTCTCTCAGTCATTCCCTGTCCTTTCCAAATCAATGTCAGATTTGCTCAACCAAAGCTTATATGTCCGATTTATTCAATCTATAATCTGTCATAATCTCATTAATAAGTTCCTGTACGCTCATTATCCGGTCAACTCTGTCTGCATTACTTCCTGCAAAAAACAGTCCATTATCCCAGTCACCCTTAACTGCTGCTATAAGTGCCCTGCTTATGCAATATGGTATACTGTCATCCTTCTTACATGCTGTAAGACAACCATTACATTTTCTTGCCGTGAAGGTTTCTCCTGCATCAAGCCTTTCAAGCAGAGGGCTGTTAATTGCACGTGCCGGCATTCCAACAGGACTTTTAATAATACGGATGTCTTCTCTCTTTGCATTAACAATAGCCTGTTTAAATGTATCTGAAGCATCACATTCATTGGTAGCAATGAATCTTGTCGCAATCTGTACACCTGCAGCACCTTCATTTACATAATGTGCCATATCTTTGCCATCAAACACACCTCCAGCGACAAAAACCGGGATATCCGCACCGTACTCTTCTATTACAGCAAGTACATCTGACAATATTTCATCGTTACTCTGTGTTTTTCCCTGTGTAATATCATCTGCACCAAAGCCTAAATGTCCTCCTGCCATGCTTCCTTCAATAATGAACATATCCGGATACACATCATAATGCTTCTTATAAGTTTTCATAATTATCCTGGCAGCCCTGCCACTTGAAACAATGGGTGCTGCCAGTGTATCTGTTCCCTTAGTAAACTGTGGCAGATTAAGAGGCAGTCCGGCACCTGAGATAATAATATCTGCCCCTGCTGAAACTGCAGTCTTACAGCTTTCATCATAATGAGAAACCGCCGTCATAATATTTACAGCTACAAGTCCCTTCTTTGCACTTTCTGCTGCAATCTGCTTAGCCCTCTTAATATGGTAATCAAGTGCCCTTAGATTCGCCTTAAAGGGGCTGCTCTTAAAATCCTGTTCATCATAACCTGCATTAACAGAACTGATGACTCCACATGCCCCGCTTGCTGCGACTGCACCTGCAAGGGATGAAAGCGAAACTCCGACACCCATACCGCCCTGAATTACCGGAACATCAAGCACTTTGTCCTTAATCTGCATACAATTCCTTTCGCACAGCCTCATATTCTTCATATATTTGTTCAAATATTTTCTCAATTGGCTGTATCTTATCAATCTGGCCTGCAACCTGACCTGCCATCAGTGAGCCATTCATTGTGTCACCGTCAAACACTGCCTTACGAAGAGAACCTAATGTATATTTCTCAAGTTCCATCTTATCAGCACCTGCCTTCTCCTGCTTTACATACTCGCGTGACATCTCATTTTTAAGAACACGCACAGGAGTACCAGCAATTCTTCCTGTAACTATCGTGTCATTATCCTTTGCTTTAAGTATTGCCTGCTTATAATTATCATGTATAGGACACTCTGTACTTGCCAGAAGACAAGTTCCCATCTGTACACCTGCAGCACCAAGTGCAAATGCTGCTGCAAGCTGTCTGCCATCTGCAATTCCTCCGGCTGCAATAACCGGAATATTCACACTGTCAACTACCTTTGGGACAAGTGTCATAGTTGTCATCTCGCCGACATGGCCACCACTTTCTGTTCCCTCTGCAACTACTGCATCAGCTCCGAAGCGCTCCATTCTTATTGCAAGTGCTGCACTTGAAACAACCGGTATAACCATCATTCCATTAGATTTCCATTTTTCCATATATTTAGCCGGACTTCCTGCTCCTGTTGTTACAATCTTTACATTTTCTTCCACAAGCAGTTCTGCCATTGCATCAGCTTCCGGATTCATAAGCATAAGATTCACACCAAATGGTTTATCCGTAAGTGTTCTGCATTTTCTTATGTTTTCACGAAGCATATCCGTGTTCATTCCACCAGCTCCAATAAGCCCCAGTCCGCCTGCATTACTAACTGCAGCTGCAAATTCTCCTGTTGCAATATTAGCCATTCCGCCCTGTATAAACGGATATTTTATTCCTAACATCTTATCTAATCTCATTATGCTGCTCCTTATTATGTCTCTATCAAAGCACTGCTCCAGCTAAGCCCCGCCCCAAAGCCCGCAAGAATCAGCTTTCTGCCTTTATCAAAGCATCCGCTTTTTGCTAACTCATCAAGTGCTATTGGGATGCTTGCCGCTGATGTATTACCATATTCTGCTATATTTACATAGAACTTATCTTCATGCCCCGGATATTTCTTCTTTACATGATTAATAATTCTTTCATTAGCCTGATGGCACACAATATAATCTATGTCATCAAGTGTCATGTCCGATTTTTTCAATATTTCATCAATTCCCTGTTTAAGAACATCAACTGCAAAACGAAACACCGCATTTCCATTCATCTTTACATATGCATCCTGTGCACCTATACCTCTGCATACAAGTACATCAGTATCGCCTCTTGTGTAATTAATCTGTCTATACATATTGTCAGCCGCTTTTATAAGAACTGCACCAGCACCATCTCCAAAAAGCACGCATGTTGAGCGGTCTGTATAATCTAATATCTTAGACATCTGCTCGCTGCCAATAAGCAGTATGTATTTATAATCAGTGCTGTTAAACAGTGCCTGTCCAACATTTAATGCATGCAGAAAACCTGTACATGCACTGCTTAAATCAAATGCAAGTACATTCTCTGCCAATCCGAGTTCCTTCTGTACAATTGCTGCAGTAGATGGAAATGCATTATCAGCCGTTGAAGTTGCAACTATAACTGCACCTATTTCTGCAATATCCACACCTGATGCTTCTACCGCTTCATATGCTGCTCTGACTGCAAGTGATGTAGTATTTTCCTGTGTACATCTGTATCTTTTCTTAATACCTGTTCTTGTTGTTATCCATTCATCATTTGTATCAACAATCCGGCTTAAGTCATCATTCGTAATTATCTCTTCTGGGAGTGCTTTCCCTGTGGACACTATCTGAATGCCTTTCACTTTATCTCTCCCCTGTCTATATTCCTGAATTTGTCATATCTTGAATTAACAAGCTCTTTTGATTTCATCCTGCCAAGAATTCCGAGTTCTTTTTCTAACATTCTTGCTATATCTGAAAAACACCTGTCTCCTTCTGCAATTACACCATCAACGAGTCCGGCAGTAAAAAGCTCCTGTGCAGTAAGCTTCATTATCTCACTTGCCTGTGGTGCTTTCTTAGCATCCTTATATATTATTGACGCAAAACCTTCCGGAGACAGAATCGAATATACTGCATTTTCAAGCATATACACCCTGTCGGCTGCTGCCAGTGCCAATGCACCGCCACTTCCACCTTCACCTGTGATTACTGATATAACAGGTACTGTAAGCTTAAGCATTGCTGCTATACTTCCCGCAATCGCATTACTCTGTCCGTTGCTTTCTGCTTCCATGCCTGGATATGCACCTGGCGTGTCAACAAATGTTATGACAGGTCTCCTGAATTTTTCAGCCTGTTTCATAACACGGACTGCTTTTCTATACCCTTCAGGTGACGCCATTCCGAAGTTATATCTTATATTCTCTTCTATATTCTTTCCTTTACGGTTTCCAATAACAGTTACCGTTTTTCCATTAAATGAAGCAATTCCTGCAACAAGGCTTTTATCATCTTTATAGTATCTGTCACCATGCATTTCTATAAAATCATCGAAAAGCACTTCTATGTATTTCATAATATCCGGACGGTCACTTTTTCTGGCTGCAAGGACTTTCTCATATGGTGTTAAAACATTTTCACTGCTCATGCTTCTCCTCCGGTATTCACATGCATTTTCAATATCTTTGATAAAGTCTGCTTCATATCTTTTCTGTCAACTATCATATCTATCATGCCATGTTCTAACAGAAACTCTGAGTGCTGGAAGCCCTCCGGCAGCTTCTGTCCGATAGTCTGTTCAATAACTCTTGGCCCGGCAAAGCATATAAGTGCTCCTGGTTCAGCAATTATAATGTCACCAAGACTTGCAAAGCTTGCGCTCACACCACCTGTTGTAGGATTAGTGAGATATGATATAAATAATCCACCAGCATCCTTGAACTTTTCAATTGCCGCTGTTGTCTTTGCCATCTGCATAAGCGAGAAAAGGCCTTCCTGCATTCTCGCTCCACCACTTGCAGCAAATATTATAAGAGGCAGTTTTCTTTTCATTGCATATTCTGTAAGTCTTGTAATCTTTTCACCTACTGCAATTCCCATGCTTCCCATAAAGAATCTTTTATCCATAACTGCAACTGCTGTTTTGACTCCGCCTATTCGACATGTTCCAGTAACTACTGCATCCTGCTGGCCTGTCTTTAATCTGTTTGCTTCAACCTTCTTCTCATATCCCGGAAAGCTGTTTGGATTGCCTGTCTTAACCTGTGCATACAATTCCCTGAAACTTTTGTCATCACTTATAAGTGCAATTCTTCTTGATGGTGTAAGGCTTCCGTCTGCCTGTTCCTCACTATCCCTTAACCTGTTGATAGTTCCCCACCTTTTCTTACGCTTTAAGAAAATGTCATTGATATTCATTTAACTGTAATTCCTTCCTTAAGCCACTTTTCAATTTCGGTATGATTCTTCTCCCAGAAACCTGTATTATAATTTCCTCTTATAAAATCCTTATGATATGTAAGAAGATGCATGAACTCTCTGTTAGTCTTAACTCCTTCAATTATCAGTTCCTCAAGAGCTCTTCTTAATCGTCTTACCGCCTCAAGTCTGCTGCTTCCAGTCACTATAATCTTGGCAATCATTGAATCATAATACGGACTCACTTCATAACCTTCAAAAAGATGGCTCTCAACTCTTACACCATAACCATCTGGAAAATGTAAGAATTTAATAACTCCCGGTGTAGCCGCATTTATTCTGCACTCAATTGCATGTCCATTGACACATGCTTCTTCCTGAGTGATATTAAGCTTCATTCCGGCAGCTATTCTTATCTGTTCTCTTATAAGGTCAATTCCTGTAACCTGCTCAGTTACCGGATGTTCAACCTGTATTCTCGTGTTCATCTCTATAAAATAGTAGTCACCCTGTTCATTCATAACGAATTCAACAGTTCCTGCACTATAATATCCTGCTGCTGTGGCAGCTCTTACTGCAGTCTCTCCCATGACTGTCCGCTTATCTTTACATAATCTTGCACTCGGAGCTTCCTCTAAAAGCTTCTGATTATTACGCTGGATTGAACAGTCACGTTCTCCAAGATATATTGTATTGCCATATTTATCTGCAAGAATCTGTATCTCAATATGCCGTGGATTGATTATCAGCTTCTCTATGTACATATCATCGTTGCCAAATGCAGCTTTAGCTTCACTCTTAGCGGTTTCAAATGCATTTTCTATATCTTCTCTGCTGAATGCCTTGCGCATTCCTTTTCCACCGCCTCCAGCTGACGCTTTAATAAGTACAGGATAACCAATTCTTTCTGCAATGTGTGCTGCTTCCTCTGCTGTTGCAACCAGCCCATCAGAGCCGGGTACAACCGGAACCCCGCATTCAATCATAAGCTGCCTTGCCGACTGTTTATCTCCCATGCTGCTTATTATGTCCGCCGATGGTCCTATAAATATAAGATTGTTCTCCTCACATTTTCTTGCAAAAGCAGCATTTTCGGACAGAAAACCATAACCAGGGTGGACTGCCTCACACCCTGTCAGTATTGCTGTTTCTATTATCGCATCCTGATTAAGATAACTTTCAGCCGCCTTTGCCGGTCCAATGCAAACCGCCTTGTCTGCTGCCATAACTGCAAGTGAATTCTTATCTTCCGTTGAATATACAATTACGGTTTCTACATCCATCTCACGGCAGCATCTTATTATCCTTAACGCTATTTCACCACGGTTTGCTATCAGTATTCTCTTAAACACTTCTGCTACCTCCGTTAATTAAGGATTACAAGCGGCTGTCCATACTCAACCATAGTGCCATTCTCTGCTGCCACTTCCTTAACCGTACCGTCACAATCTGCTGTAACTTCGTTCATCAGCTTCATTGCTTCAATTATTCCAATAACATCACCGGCATGAACGCTCTGCCCTGGTTTTACAAAAGGTTCCTCATCAGGACCTGCTGCTGTATAAAAAGTTCCAACCAATGGCGCCTTAATTTCTTTAATATGCTCATCTGACTGTGGCTGTACATCCTGAATAGCTGTAACGTTCTGTTCCTGTTCTGTACCAATGCGAACAATATCTTTCTTTACAGGCACATCACATATGGCTTCGTGCATTGTTTTCTTCAGTCCAAGGCATACGCCATTCATCTCCAGATTCAGTTCGCTGCATCCACTTGCATCAAACTTATCTATAATCCCATAAATATCATTAATATCCATAACAAACTATCTTCCTTAAAATCTTTATGTTAAGCTGCATTCTTGTCAACATACTCAACAATTGCTTTAACTGATGTAAGATTAGGAAGTTCTTCTTCTGGAACAGTAATTCCATAAGCATCTTCAACTGCCATCATAAGTTCCATAGAATCAAGTGAATCAATTCCAAGATCATCCTTTAAATTCGCTTCTAATGTAATCTTATCCTCTGAGCAGTTAATAGTATCCATAATAATTTCTTTTACCTTTTCAAATGTCATTGTTTTGTTCTCCTTAAATAATTTTATCTAAATATATTTAACTAATATATTTGAGCTAATTATAAGAGCACAAATCTGGTTTGTCAATACTATTTTGATATTCAAAGTATTTATTTTGTTTCACAGCTGAGTATTATTCCGCCTCGCTCAGCATAATAACTGCATAATCCTCCTGCTTTATATACACACACATCCGTAGCACCATATGCCTGCTTTATCATATCTGCTATCTTATCTGCAAGAACTTCATTCTCAACATGACATATTCTCAGTTTTCCGCCTTCATATCCTGCATCGTCAAGTAATGCCTGCAGTTTTACAAGAAGCTTTTTATCACCTCTGCATTTACCGATTGCTTCCAATGTTCCATGACTGCTTGCTGTTCCTATTACACTTATGCCAAGAACCTCCGCAGCCGATGCTACAACCTTGCTTACACGACCATTCTGTGCAAGATTATGCAGTGATTTTAATGAACAGAACAATCTTGTTTTCTGCATATATGCATCTATTGCTCCGTCTATCTCTTCAAATTTCTTTCCCTCTTTAATCATTTGCTGCAATCGTTCCAGTATAATACGCATCTGTGGACCAGTGCTTTTAGAATCTATTACTCTGACCTTAGCCTGTGGATGTTCCTCCAGATACACTGCTCTCGCTGCCATTGCAGAATTATATGTTCCTGACATTCCTGCAGTTATTGTTACAACAAATATCTCGTTATCATCGTCAAAAGCTTCAAGCCACGCATCTATTCCAGGACACGCAGTGTATGAACGTCCCTTATGTTTTTCAAGAACATCAAGCATTCTATGAATATCAAGCTGTTCATCATCACAAAACTCCTCGTTATCTGTAGATATTGTAAGTGGAACTGCCTTAAAGACCATTCCCTCAAGTTCTTTTATATCACATGCTGAATCTGCTACTAATCTCATTATTAATCCTCCTGTTTGCCGGATATACACCGTTTTAATGTAGTTTTAAATACTATGTCATATTGTATTTTATAACTTATAGTGTTACAATATACAAAAATAGCGTTTTTGTATATTTCAGGAGTACATTATGAATATAGTTAACAAAGATTCTAAGAATACATTTACACGAATGTGCATAGGCGAAGCAGTAATCAGGCTTCTTAAAGACACTGATTTTGATAAGATACGCATTACCAGTGTAGCGAAATGTGCCGGTGTATCACGCATAACTTTTTACAAATATTATCAATCAATCCATGATGCACTATGCGACTATCTTAATATTATTATAATTGAATATCTGGAAGAATGTGCCAGCAACCCTGAAAGCGGGAGCTTTCTTGATTATTCACACATCCTTTTTGCACTTGAATTCTTTAACCGGTATAAGGATTATTTTCTTACTCTTTCGAGATGTGGACTTTATTCTATTCTGATTAACAGCATTAATAATTTTATGTCTGAACATTTTACAAATCCTAAGAATTACTCTGAGTACAGACTATACTGTTACTCTGGCGGATTGCTTAATGCATTTTTAAAATGGGAAGAAAACGGATGTGACTGTGATGCTGGCGAGATAGCCAGAACTCTTGAAGAACTTTATAGTTAATAAGCCACTCCTTACGGAATGGCTTAAATGTTTTATAATCATTTATTAATCTGTGAATGCACTTTTCGACGTACTATAAGGAAACATATAACCTGCATAATTATCGTTGCCGTCCATGATGCCGGATATGATATGAACAGGTCATAAAGTGTTCTGTGGCTTGGGAATATCACGAATATCCAGAATATTCTCATTCCTACTGTACCAATAACTGATAATATCATTGGCACTAGCGAATATCCCATTCCACGAAGTGCGCCCGGAAACAGATCCATTATTCCACATAAGAAATATGGCACTGTTGTAATTGATAATATCTCAACACCACATTTGATAACATCTTCACTGTTAGTGTATATCATAAGCACTTTATCACCAAATATATATGCACCGCAGCCAAATACAAGTGACACTCCTACTGAAAGTATTGCACAATCTATAAGCACCTTGTCCATTCTCTTGAACTTTCTTACACCATAATTCTGACTTGTAAAACTCATGCAGGCCTGTGTTACTGAATTAATTGATGCATATAGAAAACCAAGAATATTGTTGGCTGCTGTATATCCTGCCATTGCTGTTGAACCGAATGAATTAACTGACGACTGCAGCAAAGCATTTGAGAAATTAATAACTGTACTCTGTATTCCTGCCGGAATTCCAACCTGAAATATCTGTTTAAGATAGTATCCCTTTATTCTTAATTTTGAGAATCTCAACTGGTAACTTGCATCTGTCTTATTCAGACATCTTAATACAAGCACGCACGATATGAACTGTGAAAATATTGTTGCGATTGCTACTCCTGCAACCCCTAAGTTAAACACAATAACAAGTACCATATTAAGGCATGCATTTATAATTCCCGCTGCTATAAGAAACATCAGCGGTCTCTTGGTATCACCAACTGCTCTAAGAACAGCCGCGCCATAGTTATAAAGCATAAAGAATGGCATACCAAGAAAATATATCCTCATATACAGTGTTGAGAGGTTAATTACATCATCTGGCGTTCCCATAAGCTCAAGTGCCGGCTTAGCCATCAGCAGGCCTATCAGCGCCATCACAACTCCGCTTATTGCCGCAAATGTTATCGCAGTATGCACTGTTTCTGACATCTCTTTATGTTTCCCTGACGCATAGAATCTGGCTGCCAGTACATTTGCTCCCAACGAAACTCCTATGAAAAGATTAACAAACATATTAATAAGCGCTGTCGTTGAACCTACTGCTGCTAACGACTGGCTTCCTGCAAATCTTCCAACAACAATTATGTCTACAGCATTAAACATTAACTGTAATATTCCCGAAAGCATCAATGGCACTGAGAACGATATTAACTTATCCATTATTGTGCCATTGCACATATCTATTTCATATTTATTCTTACTCATTGTAAATTTCCTTTATAAAGCATTGGGACAGACTATTCCCAGTATCCTAGCTCAATACCTTTTTTATAGATCCCTACTCCTTTAGAATAATAACCATACGCATTAAAATGTGTCCAGTCAGAACGAAGCTTCACAGATATATATCCAAACGCTCCATATAACTCGTCTATCTTTTCCTTTTTCAAACCACAATCATCCAGCCCATTCTGAATCATGTAGACTCTTGTATTAAAGAAATGTTCTCCAAATGCTTCTCTTAAGGCTGCTTCCCATGCAGTGTCATCAACACCTACATAGTCATCTCCATCCTCCAGATATGACTGGCTGTTGTCTGCAAGAGATGTACCCGGATCATCAGTGTCTCCAACTATGATATAATTCTCACAGCCTGTATAATCAATCACCGCCTGATACTGGGAAATAAGCTCATCATAGTCATCCCATCCACCGTTACTTCCCATCTCAATCACAAGAATATCATCCTTATGATCATATGCTGCTTTAGTTGTAACAGCAGTACCTTGTGGAATAAACATATAATCAGGCTGTTCAAGACCTGTATCATCACATATTCTGATGCTGACCATATAATCCTCTATATTATAGTCATCATCCTCCATATCTTCCCAGTAATCTTCTATATCTCGTTTCTTATCAATCTGACATAATACGCCATCTATATATACAGTATCAGGATAATCATTATATTCAATGCCATATCCGCTGAAATCATACATATAAACAGGATTCCCCTTATCATCCATAAGGCATACATCCTGATATGTATTCTTATTAAGATTAAGATTACGGTCAGTATGCATCTTAAGGCCACCAGCTCTTATCGCTATCTCCTCTGATGTCTCCCCTGATACACCAAAATTAAATGTATTAAGACCAGTAAGCTTTCCCAAAGTATATGGTGCAGTATAATAACTTATATCAACTCTTCCTGCTTTAGTAAGTATATAGGCCTCATCTGATCCAAAGCCTTCCATCATGCTGTCGCCCCAGCAGGCAATTGATACAGTATCATTTGAATAATCCTTATCATCTTCATAAGGTTCTGTATAATCTTCTGTACCGATATTCTGTGAGACCTTCACAATTACATGTGTTTTATCTCCCCGTGGTTTTATGATCTTAGCCATATTAATAAGATTATCTTTAGTTTCCGGTCTGCCATTCAATACCACAGCCCCTGCGGCAATACCTCCTGCAAGCAAAACCACTGCAATCCCCCATATCGCTGCTTTCTTTAATTTCATAAACTCACCTTTTCTGCCCCTTATATATCTGGCACTTCTGTTATAACACTTATTTACCCGACCTGCAAATATAATGAAGCAATCAAAGCAAAGATTCAGTAAGGGTTCGATTCACATCACCCTGAAATAATTCACTTGAACAAAAAAATAGAGCGGGTGATGGGAATCGAACCCACGTATCTAGCTTGGAAGGCTAGTGTTCTACCATTGAACTACACCCGCATAACCACTGATATCTCAGTGCTTTGTTAAGATATCATAATTATATTATAAAGTCAAGCATTTTATGCCAATATGTTCTTTGCGACATGTTTTATCGACACATATACTTGACATTATCTGTTCTTAGGAATAAATTATGTTAGTTGCATTTTAGTTTGTAAAATATAATGGAGTAATTTCAATGACTAATAATTCTGACCACATTTTTTCTAATGTAGATATAAGGAAACTTCTTATTCCTATCATGCTGGAAAATCTCTTAGCTTCACTTATGGGAACTGTTGATACTATGATGGTAAGTAATGTAGGTGCATCTGCTGTTTCAGCAGTATCGCTTGTTGATTCCATCAATATTCTTGTAATACAGGCCTTGTCAGCACTTGCTGCCGGAGGTGCAATCCTGTGTTCCCAGTACATAGGAAGCAGCAACCCTAAAGGTGCCAAACGCGCTGCAAGACAGGTATTTCTTGTCATGACAGTGCTGTCGTTTTTCATATCAGCAATATGCCTCGTTCTTCGTGTACCAATGCTTAAGTTCATCTTTGGTTCTGTAGAAGCTGAGGTTATGGCTGATTCACAGGCGTACTTCCTGTTTACCCTGTTGTCATTTCCATTCATTGGCCTGTATGACGCTGGTGCGTCCATTATGAGAGCCCAGAAGGACAGCAAAAGCCCTATGACAATATCAATAATATCCAACTTCCTTAATATAGGTGGTAATGCGATTCTTATATTCGGACTTGGCATGGGTGTTGCAGGGGCTGCACTATCAACACTTGCATCAAGAGTTTTCTGTGCAGTTGTTGTAATTATTAAATTAAGAAACCCTTCTCAGACTATCTGCGTAAACAGATATTACACAATCCGTCCCGACTGGGATTTAATTAAGAGAGTCTTATATATTGGTATTCCTTCAGGTATTGAAAACAGCATGTTCCAGTTTGGAAAGCTGGCAATCCAGTCAACAGTTTCAACGCTTGGAACTGCTGCCATCGCTGCAAATGCTGTGACCAATATTCTTGAAAACCTTAACGGAGTTGCTGCACAGGGTGTAGGAATCGGACTTATGACTATAGTTGGCCAGTGTATTGGTGCCGGAAGAAAAGATGAAGCCATATATTATATAAAGAAGCTCAGTAAAATGGCTGAAGCTGCTATTATCATAAGTTGTCTTGTTGTATTTGCATTGTGCAGGCCGATTACCATACTCGGTGGAATGGAAACAGAAAGTGCAAGAATGTGTTTTGAGATGACTCTTTTCATAACAATAACCAAGCCAATATCATGGGTATTGTCGTTCATTCCGGCTTATGGAATGCGTGCTGCCGGAGACGTGAAATTTTCAATGATAACATCATGTGCAAGCATGTGGTTATGTCGTGTAAGCTTCACTATATTCTTATGCCGTGTATATGGTTTTGGTCCTATTGCTGTATGGATTGGAATGTTTGCCGACTGGACTGTCCGCGGTATAATATTCACCATTCGCTTTCATTCACGCAGATGGCTTAACCACCATATAATTGATTAATATTAATAAATTGGATTAACGATAAAAAACGCATGTCAGATTGAAAAAATCGGACATGCGTTTTATTATTTTATTATAAATTATAATACTGTATTGTAAACCATATTATTACCATCAGCCATTAACCTAGAATCCCTTACAGTTACCCTTAAGAGTTGCTCCTGTAATATTAACTTTTCCATTAATATTAGTACAATCCTCAATAATAGCCTTGCCAAATGTTACTTTATAACCAAGTGCAGATGGTTTTCCTGTAAGTGGCCAGTGATAATTATTACCCTTATTAGAATCTGAAATACAATTCTTCATTGTTACAACACCGCTCTGGTTGTTTCTATCGAAACCATTAGCATAATTACCTTTAGCAGTACAGCCTATAAGCTTATGGTTAAGAGGATCAAGGTGAGCTGCCTTTCCTGGTGTTTTATTATCTACACCACCCATCTTAAATCCATTACCATCACCATAAATTCCATCACAGTATCCATTGTAATTAGCCTGGCAGTTTACAAGTGTTACTGCTCCATGAGCTGCATAACAATCCCAGCCATCATCACTATTGTATTCAGCTACACAGTTTTCAAAATAATTGCCTTCACCTGAATGAAGTTTTACAGCAAAACCATCAGCATTCTCACCCTTGGCATCTGCATTATGATGAGACTTGCAATTATAAAACTTGTTATAAGCGCCTCCGTTGCTTACCTGAAAACCTGCATCTTCATTATAGCAGCATGTTACATACTTTAATGTATTATTAGAACCTGAAATAAAGATTCCATTATCAGAAGCATTCTTAACTGTAATGTTAGAAAGTGTGCTTCCATTACCTGATAATGTAATTCCTCTTCCTGAACTTCCGCTTGTCTGTGAGAAATCTATTGTCGCATTATTCTTTCCTGCAAGATTAACACCTGCTGGAAGTGAAACAGCTCCGGACTTAACTGTTCCATCAATAACTACTGTTTGTCCTGACTTAGCCTTCTTAAGTGCATCTGCTAAAGACATTCCACCTGCCTTAACCACATAATCACCTGATACAGATGAACCTGATGATGTACCTGATGAGCTGCTTCCTGATGAAGAACTGCCCGAACCTGATGAACTTCCTGATGAAGAACCAGATGATGAGCTGCCCTTAGAATCAACCTGAACCTTATAAATGTTGATTCCACTGTTCTCTGAATACAGATATATGTATCCCTTAGAACCTGAATATGAATATGTTCCTAAAGAAGCTGTCTTATTAGCTGCAATAGTTCCAAGCTTCTTTCCATTAGAATCAGCCACAATTAAATTACGGGTAGAGCTTCCACTACTTCTTAACACTACCTTTATTGTATCAGAACCTGACACCGGTACTTTAACTGAACGATACGATGTAGTGCCTGTACCAGAAAGAGCCAGACAATATGTATATGCTGTGCCATCTACCGTTACAGATTCAGCCTTGACATTCATAGTCTTACTGCTTGTTGCCATAAGACCAAGTCCGTCTACTGTAGTACTTGATTTAATAGTTCCTAACTTCTTAAAATTAGAATTCTTGAAATTCCATGAATTCTGTGTTGCCGCATTAGCTGACAACACTGGTGCTGCTGTAAAACATACTAATAATACCGCAACAACAGCTGCAAAAACCCTTCTTGCCTTCTTAATCATGATTAACCTCCCAAACATTATAGATTAAATAGCAAAAGAGGCGTTATTTTGCTAGCAGTGTCCTATATCATGCAAAATAAATCGCCTCTGTTGCTAAAAATACCACAATATGGATAAAAATGAAATGGCTTAAAATTACAAAGATTTACGCAAGTGTTTGTGCATTTTGTATAGTATGCTCTGGAATATACCGTTTTCTTGATACATTTTTACTTAAAAACTGATTTATTGTCACTTACCTTGATGTGAAAGCGGTTATCCTATGTATAATATTTGGTTCCTTTAAGAGGATATTGTCAACATTATTATGGACGTAAAAATGTATTTTACCACACTTTTATGTACTAATTTTTGTGTTGCATTACATTTTTCTGCACGAACTTTTATATTATATCACATTTTTCTGCATGAACTTTTCTGAATCCACTCATCTGGCATCTCAAAATGCTGGTAATCTTTTGCATGTTCCCAGTCGCCGCCCCACTCAAATCCATGTTCTGCAAACACCTTATAGCACAAATCGTCATGGTCGATTTTATGTGGAAATTCAATGCTTCTGTCTGTATACTTTTCAGCATTGGCAGGCTCTACATTTCTTCTGCCATCAACATATTTCACATAAGGATTATAAAGCGTGTTGATGTCAACCGCCAGCCCTAACGCATGCTTTGACAGCTTCATCGAATAGGAAATGTATCTGAAATTAAATGCTGAAGAATTATTATCACTCATCGACTTCTCGTCATCAGCATCATATTCATCAATAAGTCTGATTTTTTCAATCTCGTAACCAGTCTCGTAAAGCTGCTTAAATATATCAAGCACATCATCAGCAATCAGCCTGTTCACAACCAGCTCACCTATGTGCGTTTCCCCATCAAATCCGACATGCAAAACCTTAAGATACCGCAAAACTTCTCTTGGCACGGTGCAGTTGTCCTTAAATGATTTCCCCTGCATCTTTGCAAATATGTCGTCTGGAATTGGTGATATTGTGAATGATTGGGTGTTCATATGTTTGCTCCTTTATTTCTGATACTCACATTATGTTATTCTGCAATTCTTACATATGAATGATGCAGGCTTTTATTTTCGTTCTGTGGCTCGCCTTAAGCGGTGTGATTTTAATAAATGTAATTACATCATACTTTCTGCCATAGATTTCGCACTATCCATAAGATTCATATCTATATCTGACTTTATCATGACATTATATCCTCTTCCTTCATTAATCTTATCCCATTGATTTGTATATCCCTGTATAGTTGCCTTATACAATCTTAAAAATCCATCAATAGTTTCTTTATCTTTTAATATCTCAGATATTCTATTACATTTTCTATCACAATCATATCTTCCAAAGCAATCAATCAGATACAGCGGAATAGGCATTCTTCCATCTCTACTTAGTTTCTTTTCTTTCTCTGCTCTCAAATATAATAAATACAGATTTAACAAATCATTAATTGTTCCATCACCCATAATAAATTCTGTAACAGTCTTATTTTGAATAGTTCCTGGTTTTAATAATTGTGACTTCTTAGTAATAGCTTCATGGGCTGAAGAGATAAACGCTAATATTACTTGTAATAATTTTTCTAAATCAATTTCTAAATCCTTAGTTTTAGAAATGTCACTTAATCCAAATTTCTCAAGAATAGCACTATTTAATTCTAAAAGCTTTGTTGGTTTCTTAAATTCTTTTGAAAATGTATTTTTATCACTCTGCTTTATACATAATAAAAATCCTTTTTTTCTAAATTCTGTCTGGACTCTTATAAATGCCTGTGTATTTGCAGCAAAGGCCTTTTGGTTAATTGCGTTCTGAGAGTTGTTATATGTAACTATATTATTTGATAAAGTTTGCAATTTAACATCATTTGATGGTATTTTTAGAATTTTTAACATTACATAAGTATCTTTAAATTCTTTTTCTAATGTCTGTTCGGGCAAACTTGATAATGTTTCATATATTGTGCTAACTGTCTGACATCCATTAACAATCTGTGGATTATCTATACTTAATTTCTTAAAACCACCACTTGTGTTTTCATTAGAGATATTTTCTGCAATAATTGTAATTCCATTATTATAATAGAAAAAATTAACTCTTTCATCTGGATTTTTCAGTGTTTCCATTATCTTTTTATTAATTGCACCTGTTGCTCCCAAATATTCTCTGATATTAGCATCAAAAATAGGATACTCTTTTTCTTTAGCAACCTTATATATTTCATACATATTAATTACAGGAACAAGCACATACTTTGCATCCAATGGAACAGTCATTTTATATGCTTCTGGATCAATATTGAGTATAGTTCCTTTATTAATCGTTCTTATTTCAAATGACATTTTCTTCTTATTAACTATTGGTTTATCATAATATAAACTCTCTATGTCATTCAAGTCATATATTACGGCATCTCTATTAACATTATCTGCATTATATTTTGCAATTCCATCAATTATCTGCTTTGTTTTTACTGTTGTGTTAGTAACATACAAAACAAAATGTACTGAAAAATCCTGTTCTTCATTATATTTGTTATATATTTTCTGAAGTTCTTCACTCCTTGTATAAGTTCCTTTTTCTAATGCACCAATTGCCCTTGTCAAAAAATCATTTTGTACATAATCATTTGTTAATGCACTTGCATCTGTATAATATTTATTTTGAATCAGATACAAATCTAATGTATCTTCATGCCATACATAACAATCAATTCCTTTATCATTATAGTCAATTATTTTATCCTCTATTAATTGTTCATCTTCTTTTTACAATTTATCTAATACCCAGAAATTAAATGCCCACTCGTTTTTATTCATATTTGTCATATATGGATATCTTTCCTGATACTCTTTTATATCTTCGTTTATCTGATTAATAAATTCTGTCATATATATCTCCTTTGTTATAAATATTTTTCTTTTATTTAAACTCTATATAATCTATTATATCATCAATTCTTCCCCAGTCTCCTTTCCCGCATTTCCAAGCACTTCCTCACCAAATACATTATCATTCATAAGTTTTATTATGCACACAAAATCCTCATCTTTATCTATAACCTTGTTTAATTCGCTTCGCAGAGATATGAATTTTGATGGAGTCATGTCTCCCCTGAAAACGGATTTCTGATAATGCGTCAAATATTTTTTACACACCTTAAATACCTTCTGCACTCTTTTTTCACCTACATCATAGAATAAAAATGCATAATTATAATTGCGTTCTTTCTTCATTACATACCTTCTTTCAAAGAAAATGGAACAAACTCTTTGTCTTCCAGAATATTTTTTATAAGTTTATAGCAGTCAAGCTTCAATGCTGTTCTATAAGTTACTTTTCTTTTTAACCGCGAATGTTCAAAAACACTTTCCATTCTCTCCTCAAAAGCCTTAACAAATATCTTCCGTCCCTCTTCATTCAGTATGCAGTAATTAACATTTTTCTCAAAATGTTTTTCTACCTGAAGGCGGTGATTATTAACCAAGTCAAATATTGTTCTGAATACTATAACCGGCTTAAATACCTCACTCATATCAAGACTCAGTGAAAACCGGCCCTCAGACGGCTCATGTAAGAAACTTATTCTCTGATCAAGATGTGTCTGATAAATTGCCGAGATTGTCTTGGTATACAGCAAAGTATTTCCAAATGACACCAATGCATTTATAGGATTATCAGGCGGTCTTTTTACTCTTTTATTCATCACAAAATCCTCAGGCAGAAAATACTTGAAATCTGCATAAAAACGCATCCATGCTTCACCCTCATAGGCCATTAGTTCTTTAACATCTTGTGACTGTTCGACAAGTCTGATAAAATCTGATTTAATCCAGTCAGTAGTTTCTTTTACTTCTTTCTTTCCGTGCTTGTAATAATGATAAAGCACCTCATAAATGTTAAGCCCAATTCCCTTCACAATCGCCCTTCCAACACTCATCCGGTCATTCTCATATTTTAACACCTGCTTTACCAGTAATTTCCCGCTCAAGTAGTGGTCTTTCGGATAATATGTACCACTATACCCGCCATAATAGTTATAAAAATGTATTATTATATTATTCTGTGACAGAAAATCCAGTAATTTAGTATTGATACTTACCTCATTAAAACAGAATATCTCCTTAGTATTCTCTACAGGAATATATACATTTTTACCGTCCTTCCTGAAACATAAAGAATTATCTTTTCTTGTCAGTTCCCCCATTGACATTATATATTTTGTACTCCCCATTCAGTTTCTCCTCTTAATCATGCAAAATGCTTTTCAAATGCTTTCATCAGATATAACAATACTCATAATATGCACATTTCTTGCAGGTGCTTGTCTGTATACATTCTGGCGGCTTCTCCTGTGACAATAGCTGTTCAATACTGCTGATATAATTATCAAGTTCCTTTTCAAACTCTTCAGTTAGTTCCACAATTATTACTTTCTTATCCTTCTTATTCTTTTCAACAAATTCCAGTCTTCCTTTTCTTTCAATACCTTTGCTTTTAAGAACTTTTAGATAAAAAAGCAACTGCCATTTGGCAGCCTCCACATCAGCGTCTGATTTCTTAACCTCGGTAAGATACTCTTTCGTAAGCCTGTCCAGCCTTATATTATCTATTGCAATCTCTGAATTCTTTGAATCCCCTGCTTTTTCCTCATGGATAGCCTTTCCAATCTTTACCTGCTCACTGTTATCTTCAAGATTCAGCCGGTTTCCATGTAAATAACACTGCCGTCTGCAATGAAAATAATAATTAATTAAAGTTCCATTTACCTGCATATATCCCCCTATATAAACAACTCATCAGCAGTTACTATCATTTCTTTCTTAAGCACACCATTATCATCAAAGTAATCTTCACCGTCTTCTATGTAATATATATCTCCTATCTGCTCATTCCACTCAATATTACTCTTAATATCCTCTTTAAACTGATATATGAACATGTTCATTTTGCTTCTTACATCATGTATTCTTACAGTTCTTTCAGAGTATGATAAATCCGGATTTTCTATAAGCTCCTTATATTCGTTCCATACATCTGCACCGTCTATAACATTATCACCAGCCTGAATACTTCTTGCAAAATATACAGATATCAGCTTTCTTCCATCTTCTATAAGTTTCATTTTCTCACAGACATAAGGATAGTTAAGTTTTCCAACCTTCTCTTTGAAAAAATGTTTAATATTATCATCTGTTATTTTCTTCTGTGATTTTAACAGTACCGGCAGAATCACATTTTCATAATACTTAAAGAAATCTTTGGTATTAAGATATTCGCGGATATCACTGCTTTCCAATGTCTTGTCAGTATCAACTCTTGTATCATTTCTGTAAATATTCTTAGCTTTATCAAGATTATAGAAATACACTTTTCCTGTCTTTTTACCAGACCTGTTAATTCGTCCCATAAACTGTTCTTCACTGTCCAGCCTTGATATATCCTTATATCCAATGTCCATGTCAATATCGACTCCGGCTTCAATAACCTGTGTAGCAACAAGTACAACATCAGACATATTATTGATCTTATCAATCATATCTTTTCGCTCCTGAATACTGCTGTCTCCTGTCATTAAAAGTATCTGCCTGTCAGTCACATCCTCCAGCAGTCTGTAAAAATCTTCTGCACTTTTCTTTTTTATAAACTCAATCAGAACCTTTTTGCCAGTATTTTCATCATTATCAACAATATACTGTGCAAGTTCTTCTATAGTAATATCTTCGTCCAAAAGACTGTAGTCCACCTCAACTCTCTTAGCAAACATATTGTGTCTGAAATATTTATCCCTGTCAGCAATGAGTTTTACTGCCCCTGCCGTGTTATCAGTCAGCAATTCGAGATTCGGAAGCGTTGCAGACATAATAATAATCTTTATATTTAAAAGCTCTGCAAATCCTTTTAAAAATGTAATCATTTTACCCCATATTCTGTTGTCATAGCTCTGGATTTCATCAAGCACAATTACTGAATTACACAACTGATGAAATCCAAATGCGTCCTCTTTTCTATCTCCGAACATTGTATTAAACAACATCACATGAGTAGATAATACAGTCGGATAATTCATAAACTGTCTGTCGAGCAATATTCTCTGATAATTCTTATCAAGCTCATCATCTGAGATGTCTTTATATGGAGTAATAGAATTAACAACGGCAATCTGCGACATAACTGACTCATTATTGCCAAATACATTTGCAAGTGAATTCATATTCTGCTCAACAAGTGTATTAAATGGATAAATGTAGAAAATCTTGTTAATATCCTGCGAATTTTTCATAAGCTTAAAGCTGAGATTCATAGCCATATTACTCTTTCCACTTCCTGTAGGTGCTTCAAGATAGAAAATATTCTTATCAGTATTATTCATCAAAACATTTTCACTATCTAAAAACATCTCTGTTCTCAGTATATTTATCCCCTTCATTCCATTAATGTCAGTGTTCCTGTCTATACCGCCAAACAATTCATACGCTATTGGATATGATGTTTTCTCATATTCTCTTATGCACTTTGGAATCAAGCCTTTCTCATATTCGCTCATTATTTCGTCTATGTTATTAATATTACCAAATGTGTTCTGCTCCCAGCCTGTCATATACTCAGATGTTGCATAATAATCTGCCGCAACAAGCATAGAATATAACAGCCTTATCCATGCATATAAAATTACTGATTTTCTGTCACTGTCAGATGTGAGTCTCTTATTCATCTCCTTATATGTTCTTCGCAGCTTAAATACATTTTCTGAATATCTGTCATAACTAAGCACAGCATTTATACCAGATTCAGTGTACCAGTCATAAGTACGCTTTCCTAAATTATCGCTATCATCACTCTTTCCAGAAAGTTCATCTAAATACTTCTCAAATTCAGTAAGTCCACCATGATGTCTTGAAATAATATACGAATACATATAAGCAAAATCCTTGATATTCTCAGATTCCGCTTTGGTAATTTTTTCTTCATCAATCATTCTCTTAATAAAATCAAGATAATAATCAAGGTAAAATATAGATGAAACAATCGAATGTTTACTGCCGATATTGTTATCCGGCGTCATATCCTTATACCAGATATTACCCATCTTTTTCTTCTGGAAAGCAGGATTGACCTTGCCCAAATCATGCATTGTAACTATATTAATAGTCATTTCTTCAAATATATTTCTGCAATCCTGAGACAGATTTTCAAAATATTCTTCTTCGAATCTTTCCATAATTTCGTCAATACATTTATTCTTAGCTATTAACAGCCAATATTTCTGACTTCGCTGGGTATGCTCTTTCAAAGTCTCTTTTTGTGTTCCATCTTCTGATAAATGTGCAAAACACTGTTCGCTGCAATTAATTAATTGTTCAACCGGTATCATATATCTGCTGATATCCATACTTAATATCCCCTTACTTAAAAAAGCCGCACCAAATAATCTGCCTGCCTTAAAACTCTGCATTTTAAAACATTCAGACTGCCTGATGCGGCTTATAATAATTTAATAAAATGACAATATATTATTTCCCTGTTTATATACATTTCCATTCTCTATACTTACTGTCATGTTCGTATAACAGAAATCTTTATATTCATAAAGATTAGTATAGCCATTTAATGCAACCGGCAGTTTTTCTGTATATTTAAAAATCTCTATCTCATCTTCTTCATCTGGCATAAGAACGCTGCCAATATTCTTAGGAAACATGCTGGTTATAGCTACCTCATTAATATCAGCCTCTTGCACATTTACCCTGCTCACATTAGTAATGTCAGCCGGGTGGTCATTCTTTCCAAGATAAGGATAATAAATACATCTGCTCTGTTCTAAAAACCCAGCCAGTTTTTCTGCCTCGTCACAATCAATCAGTACATAAATATCCCACTCAGGATTTTCAAGCCACTGCTCTTTTATTATAAGATTTCCTCCCTGTTCCTCACTTGCATATCCAACAGAATTGTTAAATATCTGAACTTTCTTTGGAATATATCCCCTCTCATTTTTTGGAACAATAGAAATCTTTAATTCATGCAGTTTTTCGTAAAACTCAGGATATTCGACAGCTATTTCCTGTCCTTTTTTCATTATCTGCCAGTTTTTCTGTGCATATCCACCATATCCTAATATTGCACCAAACATTCCCATCAGTGCAATCTTATGAATCTGGCTGTATGTAAAATAATAATATGCATTAACCTCTGGCTTCTTGAAAAAAGCTGTCCTGCCACTCAGTGTAAATCTAACAGCCTCCATATATTACACCTCTTTTAAAGTAATTATATTAAAGACCTTCTCGTCTTCAATTCCAGATACAAGATTAGTTGTATATGGATTATAATATACCTCCACACTCTTAACTCTATCTTTAACTGCATTAATAATGCTTGCAACCTCGCTTATATCAATAGTATTAAGCTTGTCTCCTTTTTCAAATGTGATGTATTCTGTAAGATTAGGAAGATACATATCCGACTCAGTCTCAACGAATAATGCAAATTCATTCTCGCAGCCTTCCTTCGCATTAGTTGCATATGATGTTGCTGAAACAAGTGCTGTTCTCTTAAAATTCTGATAATCTTCCTCAGTGTATCCATCAGTTACACCTAACTGCACGAACTCTTTATATGCCATTGAATTGATTACGAATGGATAAAAATAGTGTGCTTCGTCACTTGTTATCTTAGTTCCAAGTGTTGAATTCTTAGCCTCTGAATCCTTCTCACTATCCTTGCTGCCATCTCTAAATGGTGATAAAATCTGCTGTTCCTCTGCAGTTGTGTCTTCATATTTGTTAAAGCCCTGTCCAAACTGTACAGCTCCGGTTATAGAGAAATTATTCTTTGATTCTGCAAATGTAGCTCCAAAATTCTTAACATCAACTGCTGTCATAAGATTACTAAGTACTTCTTTAGACTCCTTAGTATCCTTCAGATCCTTAACTGCAAATATTTCTTCATATCTTTCTTTTAATGTCTTTGGGACAAGTGACCCATCTGCTGAAAACTTCATAGATTTGATATAAAGGACTTTCTTGCCCTCATCATTCCACATTTTCTTCATAGGATACTTTAACGCCTTGTCACTTCCGTACACATCACCATTCTGTGTACTCTTTGGATAGCCTGTAAAATCTGCATTCCAGTTTGCCATTATAGATGAAATTCCTAATACACCGTATACTCTCTTATCCATATTAATCCTCCTCTTTATTAGTTGAATCGTATATTAAATTACTGCTTATATAACCTGCTATAATCTCTTCGCTCTTAACTCTTCCTGTCAATTCATATGATGAAACCATTGAATACAGATTATTAAATCTTCGGTTAGTAGTTCCTATTATGTAATTGTACTTCTTAAAGAACTGCGTAATCTTCTTCTGTAATAGTTCATTATTTCGTGCATTGAAAAATGGATTGGCTAGAGAATGTTTCTTGTCTTTTGATTTATTCAAAGATATGAAATAATACACGAGCTGTCCTACAGCATAGAAGTATTCTTCATCACTTTCTATCTGACTATATCCTTTTTTATTAATCTTATCACTAAGATTTTTTCTAATATCACTATATCTGTCCGCCATATTTACCCCTCCAAAATATTCTTCTAGCGACTTCATAAAATTAAACTGCATAATAACTTTATTCATATAGCCATTATTGATTGAATCCCTGACAGTATTAATACATACATTATGAAGTACTGCGTCTATTCCTTGTTCCTGTCCCTTATAAAGCCATGCAAATATTGCATCTCTTGACATAATAATATTTCTTTTCAACTCAGGATTCACATTAATATCGTCTGTAAAGAAATTTCTTGAAAGACATTTAGAAAATATAACCTCATCTAACACAGCAAGCATCTGTTTCTTATTAACATACTCTTTGAAAATCTCTTCATCTTTTGCACTTCCAATCACATCTCTGTACTGAAAATGCTTATAAAGATTGTACTTATAATCAACAATTGCATCCTGATGCTGGATAGACAGTTCTTTTCCTTTCTGAATCTGAATAAAAAATCCTGAGAAATCATCTGTGATAAATTCTCCCGGCTTCTTTGGAATAATCTCATCTTCATCACTGTCAAAAAATATGTTAGTATATCCGCGGTTGGCTTCATTCATGAGATAATCAAAAAACTTTCTCTGTGTTGCAGCCTCTTCTGGTGTTATAAGATAAGGCACAACATTTTTCCTTGTCTTATGCTCCATATATGGCTTCTTCGAATTCAATGCCAGATTATCATTAGGAAGTCCGTATATCTGCTCATCAATATCTATATTGTAATCATTCTTGTTATAAATCTTGGTCATCAGATATCGCTTTTCTTCATTAATATATAAATCTCTATCATCCTCAAAGAAAACCTTAAGGTAATTCTTGCCTGAAATATCTATGCCAAAATCCTGCATATTAAAAATATGCTGTTTAATCCAGTTTCTGCATTGTTCCAGTTTTTCCTGATTAACCTCACCTACTACTGGAAAAATGTAATCGTACATCTTGGAATCCTTGGCATTCTTATATTTAACCCTTGGATTGGATAATATATCAAAATACCGGTCGATTCCTTCCATATTAAGCTTTCCATTAGTTAAACTTTCTTTCTTGATCCAGAATGACAGATAATTATTAGAATGAATAACCTTTTTCGGATCCTGTGGTTTATCCATACTTACCAGCCTGCTATGATAATCGTAAAAAACAATATCTTCATACTGGCTGTCTCCATCAGATAAGTCCTTTACAGGTCTGCCAGCCTTCTTGTCCATCTTAATTGAACATCTGACTACGCTTCCATCTTTCTTTACTACTATGTAATCCCCATCAGCCGGTATGTAATTATCTAATATAAGTGCATCTGCATTCCCACATTCATTCCCCATATGTTCTATCTTTTTCTGGAAAATCTCAATGCAATCCTTTAACAATCAATCACCCCCTACAGCCATCTGTAATTGCAGAACCCTGCTCCTCTTGAGTTAGTTTCTCCCAGGCCTGTTCCCGTCAGAAAATAAGCCAGTTCCTGAGCTAACTTGTTATCCGCAATCTTTAGATTAATTTTATCCCCAAGTAACACAATTCCTTTGCATGGGAATTTCACTGGCTTCTTATTAATAAAACTTATCTCATTTTATAGCTGAAAGTCCTCGTCTATCTTCTCCCCTGTAAATGCATTGTATTTCTTAACCGCATTTGCAAATAGCCTTTTCTCGTATTCATCAATCGATACTGCCTTCTTCCAATAACCTCCATCATATTTCTGGATAACCGGTGTAAGCGTATACAACTGATTGATAAACTTCTTAGGTATAATTCTTGATGTTATCGTGAGACCTTTCATCTTATCGGTATAATGATTAGCAAGCGTCTTTCTCATATACTGTTCCAAGCGAGAATCCACCGTCCTGATTGTAATTGTATATACATTATCCTTCTTGTATATGCCGTCCTTTGCTAAGGGATAAAGTCCACTGAATGTATAATTCTTGTATTCATTATTCTCGTGGAATCTAAGCCATTCGTCATCCAGCGCAAAAGCAGAATCTATATATTCTGCTTCTGCCAAAAGGACTTCTTCAAGATTTATATCTACTAATGTATAGACTTTCAATCTTAACTCGAAAACACTTATCTTCATTTCTGCCTCCTCTCTTTTTCAATTCAATGTTATCTGATTTGTTTAATAAATCACCATCTTATTAAGATTACAATACTTATTATTCTTTTTTACATAATAATATGGTATTATTCTATTACATCTGATTAACCTTAACTTATGATGTATTGAAACATGTTTTCTGATGTGTTCAATGAAGAATAAACCTTAACATATGATGTGAATTATATTAATTAACTATTCAACGAACTCTATGTATTTATTTTAATACAACATTTGGTATAGCTCAATCAAAATATTTCGACAAAATTCGACAAATATGTAATTATTACTATTAAATATATATCACTTATATTTTAATTATAAAAACTTTTACCAATTTAAAATTTGTTTATCATATATTAATGATGTATACAAACCAAATATTATACAGCTTAACAAACTTTCTGGTTTTTTCTTTAAATATTAATAATCTTAAGATGTATAAATAAAAGTTCACATAGAAAATATAATATTTCAATACATCTCATGTTAATGTTAATCTCTGGGGACCTGATAATTGCCCGGTAGATTGGGCATTTCAATACATCTCATGTTAATGTTAATCTAAGATTAACGAGCATACAAAGCAGACAGGAAAATGATTTCAATACATCCCATGTTAATGTTAATCATTGTCGCTCTACTTTATCTTATATACAGATTCATATTTCAATACATCTCATGTTAATGTTAATCCAGCTCGCTGCTTGCTGGAAAGACAACAGTAGTCTTATTTCAATACATCTCATGTTAATGTTAATCGAAATGCGGAAATATAAAGAGCAAGAACAAGAAATATTTCAATACATCTCATGTTAATGTTAATCTCTTCCATTCGTGGTTGTGGTATCATAGTTTTCTGATTTCAATACATCTCATGTTAATGTTAATCGTGTTGTGGATGCAGTCTATAAGCAGACATGGAAATTTCAATACATCTCATGTTAATGTTAATCAATTTAGATGTTCAGGATGAAATTAACAAGAAACTATTTCAATACATCTCATGTTAATGTTAATCACACACGACACTGAAAGATTAACAAAGGTTCTTGGATTTCAATACATCTCATGTTAATGTTAATCAGTGTTCATTATTTTTTTCTCCTTTTTACCCAATCTTATTTCAATACATCTCATGTTAATGTTAATCCCGCTTATCATACTCTCGCTACTGCCGATTGCAAAATTTCAATACATCTCATGTTAATGTTAATCGCTCTATGGCAGCGGTATAGAGTATAAAAAGCTATAATTTCAATACATCTCATGTTAATGTTAATCCCATAGCGGACAAAAGCAAAGTACCTATAGAAGATAATTTCAATACATCTCATGTTAATGTTAATCCAGAATAACCATTATGTAGTCCTTTTATATTCTTAATTTCAATACATCTCATGTTAATGTTAATCTGAGTTGTAGCATTCACTTAACACTGCACTCTGCATTTCAATACATCTCATGTTAATGTTAATCGCTATGGGAATTAACTTCTCCCGTTCTCTTACCAATTTCAATACATCTCATGTTAATGTTAATCCTGTATATCTCCTAAATTAGACATTAAAGCGTGGAAAATTTCAATACATCTCATGTTAATGTTAATCGGATATGGCATACCTAGCGATGTGTTGTATCAAGCATTTCAATACATCTCATGTTAATGTTAATCTAGCCGCACAGGGGGACAGGGGGAGCAATCCCCCTATTTCAATACATCTCATGTTAATGTTAATCAAATAAACTGTTTATTATTTGCATAAGAAAAGGAATTTCAATACATCTCATGTTAATGTTAATCGCCTGCAGAATGTCATAATGTGCCATTTGTCAAGATTTCAATACATCTCATGTTAATGTTAATCAGTGGCACTTGGCGCAAAATCATATCCATATTTTATATTTCAATACATCTCATGTTAATGTTAATCCGTAGCCACACTGCTGTACAGCTAATGCCTGCATAATTTCAATACATCTCATGTTAATGTTAATCAATATTCTTGCGAGCGTGTATCATGATAATAAATTATTTCAATACATCTCATGTTAATGTTAATCCATGCCTGCCCCTTGATTAATATTGATATGTGCTTAATTTCAATACATCTCATGTTAATGTTAATCCATGCTTCCTGCAAGTAATTCTGCCACTTCTTCCTCATTTCAATACATCTCATGTTAATGTTAATCACATTGATAGAATTATTGCACTTAATTATTCAGGATTTCAATACATCTCATGTTAATGTTAATCTTAACAGTGTTCTGATATGCCACCTCAATCTGTGCAAATTTCAATACATCTCATGTTAATGTTAATCCTATAAGCAATGATGGTTTTGTAAGTGAAAGAGAGTTATTTCAATACATCTCATGTTAATGTTAATCCCATATTTTAGAACATTCAATCCACTGGACAGCACATATTTCAATACATCTCATGTTAATGTTAATCTATCCACGCTGGGAAAAGGTACAAAGATATCTGTCATTTCAATACATCTCATGTTAATGTTAATCGCTAGGCATTAATGCTGTACTTATCTGGAATAATACATTTCAATACATCTCATGTTAATGTTAATCCCACCCCTCGGTCTCCGCTGGACTATTCAAAAATTTATTTCAATACATCTCATGTTAATGTTAATCAAGTCATTGTAATATCTTTTCTTCTTATTTTCGTCATTTCAATACATCTCATGTTAATGTTAATCCATTCTGATTAAGAAGATATGTTGTTTCGGTGGCACATTTCAATACATCTCATGTTAATGTTAATCCAGTTTCAAGGCTGGTTGTTCGTGTTTTAAGACTATTTCAATACATCTCATGTTAATGTTAATCGCCTGCAGAATGTCATAATGTGCCATTTGTCAAGATTTCAATACATCTCATGTTAATGTTAATCTGACCATAAAAGTCGCATCCCAAGTGTATGCCATACATTTCAATACATCTCATGTTAATGTTAATCCCGATGTCAAAATCAAATACGCTGCTGTATTTCTTATTTCAATACATCTCATGTTAATGTTAATCATATTTGTATCGTGTTCAATGTAGTTGTGAATTGTTATTTCAATACATCTCATGTTAATGTTAATCAGATTCCTGTATTTTAGTTTACGCAATTATTACAAATTTCAATACATCTCATGTTAATGTTAATCAGGTCAATTGTAAGATCATATTTTTGTTCGCCTTTAATTTCAATACATCTCATGTTAATGTTAATCGATAGAATTTTTCACTATGCACCGCCATTTTGGTTTATTTCAATACATCTCATGTTAATGTTAATCAATCGGCTTGGGATTTAGCAGATTGAGCCATATTGATTTCAATACATCTCATGTTAATGTTAATCTTGCTGCACTTCAAAAGATATTCATTTGTGTAGATTATTTCAATACATCTCATGTTAATGTTAATCCTGTAATGTTGTTATAACTATTACTTGCATTAGCATTTCAATACATCTCATGTTAATGTTAATCCAACTTGGTGTGCCTGCCTTACTCGTATCAAATGTATTTCAATACATCTCATGTTAATGTTAATCTTCTTCTATTTCGTAACTCTCAAAACTATGTTGCTATTTCAATACATCTCATGTTAATGTTAATCCTGCAATGATTGCAAGTGGTACTATCGGATTGGGATTTTAATACATCTCATGTTAATGTTAATCACAGAGTATACAGGGGAAGCAGATACTTCTACTACATTTCAATACATCTCATGTTAATGTTAATCTGGGTACAACTAAATATTTTGATAGCTTGGGAAAATTTCAATACATCTCATGTTAATGTTAATCATTGACAATAGATAGTAGTAACATTTATTTTAATTTATTTCAATACATCTCATGTTAATGTTAATCATGATGAGATTAATGGATAACGGCGTTTCTATGGCATTTCAATACATCTCATGTTAATGTTAATCGGATAAAGACCATATACATCTATATATTCAGTGTTGATTTCAATACATCTCATGTTAATGTTAATCAACCCTCTGCGATAGCAAGACCATTTCCACTCTGATTTCAATACATCTCATGTTAATGTTAATCAGATTACGAGGACTTAGAAGAACAGGGCAGACTTCATTTCAATACATCTCATGTTAATGTTAATCACTTGTTTCTACACCATCAATATATTCTGTCGTGGGATTTCAATACATCTCATGTTAATGTTAATCTCGGCAGACTTTTGGAATATGTTCGACCATCACGCGTATTTCAATACATCTCATGTTAATGTTAATCCTAACAAATCCACAGACAAATATATGCGGGTGTTAATTTCAATACATCTCATGTTAATGTTAATCAAGAAGATAAGATATACCTCTTTGCTGGAACATAATTTCAATACATCTCATGTTAATGTTAATCGGTTTAATATTTGTTGGTAATGTTGCGTCTACTGTATTTCAATACATCTCATGTTAATGTTAATCAGTCGAAGGAGAGCTTTATGGTCTTACAAATGCTGATTTCAATACATCTCATGTTAATGTTAATCTTTAGAGCATTCAATCCACTGCACAGCACACTGTCATTTCAATACATCTCATGTTAATGTTAATCTGAATTGTCATATATGTTTATAAGAAAGGTTAAAAGGATTTCAATACATCTCATGTTAATGTTAATCACTTTCTGGTGTCAGACGTGCATATTTAGTCAGCACATTTCAATACATCTCATGTTAATGTTAATCAAAGGTAACACTGCTACTGCAAGTGTTACCTATCGATTTCAATACATCTCATGTTAATGTTAATCAGTTTGGAATGGTATTACGATACATCCATTAGGCTAATTTCAATACATCTCATGTTAATGTTAATCAAATACTCGCTACTATTAATATCGTCTATATTACTTATTTCAATACATCTCATGTTAATGTTAATCATAAAAGAAAAGTCAGTGGCACTTGTAATATAATGATTTCAATACATCTCATGTTAATGTTAATCCTGAACCATTCTACATTCTTCCTCATAGTCTGTGCAATTTCAATACATCTCATGTTAATGTTAATCATATCCTTTATCAGATACAGTATTAACAGCGTCTATATTTCAATACATCTCATGTTAATGTTAATCGATTCTACCATTGTCATAAACAGCACCTTTTAAATAGATTTCAATACATCTCATGTTAATGTTAATCGAGCATAAAAGTACCGATAGACGGCGCGCCGCCGTTATTTCAATACATCTCATGTTAATGTTAATCCCGGATATGTCTGCAGGAAGTCATTATATTTCATAAATTTCAATACATCTCATGTTAATGTTAATCCGTGTCCAGAAGGTCTGTATCCTTTCTTTCCTGATTTATTTCAATACATCTCATGTTAATGTTAATCTGTCTGTAATACTCTCATTCACAGTATGGGCGATTAATTTCAATACATCTCATGTTAATGTTAATCGTTGCTGTAGGTACCTATAAAAAATTTAAAGGCGGATTTCAATACATCTCATGTTAATGTTAATCATATATGGCTTTTTGTGGTACAAAGAAGTTTCGTTGATTTCAATACATCTCATGTTAATGTTAATCATACTTTTCTGATAAACTCGTCCAACCGTCATAAGTATTTCAATACATCTCATGTTAATGTTAATCAATGATATTGTTGAAATCACCAATATCAGAACTAAATTTCAATACATCTCATGTTAATGTTAATCTTGGGATTTTATAGGCGGCATGACTGGTGTATGGAAATTTCAATACATCTCATGTTAATGTTAATCGGTTATCCCAGCCGACATCAATACACCACTGGGAATTTCAATACATCTCATGTTAATGTTAATCCATTTAGATGTTAAGGGGAAATAAGGAGCTAAGATAATTTCAATACATCTCATGTTAATGTTAATCCACGCAGAATTTAATGCTCCATATAATCATAGAATATTTCAATACATCTCATGTTAATGTTAATCTGTAAATACTCTGCCCACCAAATCAACAATAGATGTATTTCAATACATCTCATGTTAATGTTAATCCCATTTACATCTGTCACACGCTCTTTAGAATAAGATTTCAATACATCTCATGTTAATGTTAATCTGTACAGAAGCGTCTTAATAAATCGTCATGAAACTTATTTCAATACATCTCATGTTAATGTTAATCCTACGAGATAATTTATACAACGCCTATGGATATCCATATTTCAATACATCTCATGTTAATGTTAATCTCTTGTTGACTTAGATATAACTACGTCAGCAGAAAGATTTCAATACATCTCATGTTAATGTTAATCTTTAATTATTTGTGATATATTTTTATTGGCTTGCCAAATTTCAATACATCTCATGTTAATGTTAATCTCTGCTATCTTATGTTATAAAAAACCATACATTAATTTCAATACATCTCATGTTAATGTTAATCTCTTGGACGTTGACAATATCATATATGAAGAATTTAATTTCAATACATCTCATGTTAATGTTAATCTTACAGATGATTATATAGGTGCTTCAAGGATTCCATTTCAATACATCTCATGTTAATGTTAATCAATTTTGGAAAATATATGTATCAATTAATTGTCGTGCATTTCAATACATCTCATGTTAATGTTAATCTGGTACACGCTTGCGAGAATATTAGAAGCCTGTGCATTTCAATACATCTCATGTTAATGTTAATCGGTTGACAGTAACTATAACATGGTAGCGTTCATAATATTTCAATACATCTCATGTTAATGTTAATCTTATACTGCTAAAATAAGTGGTCATACAGGATTTTATTTCAATACATCTCATGTTAATGTTAATCTCTTACAAGCAAGCGTGACGGATTTAGTTATATATATTTCAATACATCTCATGTTAATGTTAATCCAACGAATTTAAGCCTTTTCAATCATGCTTAAATCTCTCATTGCCTATTTTAGTCCATTTCCCCCAAAAATACCAGCCAATTAATTTATTTATTACCACGAGACAAATAAGCCTCTAACTTCAGGTATTTACTGGTTTTTTAGAGAATCCCCTTATATATCACCTGGTAAATACTTGCATAATCTAATTAACAAAACTCATCTATATTAATCCCCCAAACCTTTCCATTGTTATTTTCTCCGGCCTATATTATAATTTTTATTAACTACACCAATGAAGGAGATTTATTAAATGAAGAAAAATAGTTTTTTTCGCAGCCTGCCGTTCAAATTGCTTGTGGGCGTTATTGCCGGCGTCATGGTGGGACTACTGTTAAGTTCAACTGATGGCAATTCATTTTCACGCGCCATTTTGAATATCGTTGTAACTCTGAAATATATTCTCAATCAGATAATTAATTTCTGCATACCTCTGATAATCATTGCATTTATTGCGCCTTCGATTACTCAGATGGGTAAAAATGCATCTAAGCTTCTTCTGATTGCAGTTACAATCGCATATACATCATCAGTTGGTGCTGCACTTTTCTCTACAGCATCCGGATATATTTTGATACCACATTTGTCAATATCCTCTACTGCTGATGGATTGAAAGAGCTTCCGGCTGCGGTTTTCGAATTATCAATTCCACAGATAATGCCTGTTATGAGCGCACTTGTGTTCTCAATTATGGTCGGACTTGCTGCCGCTTGGACAAAAGCAGAATTGATTTCAAATATTCTTGAAGAATTCCAGAAAATTGTGCTTGCGATAGTTTCAAGAATCATGATACCGATTCTTCCATTTTTCATCGGACTCACTTTCTGCGGACTCTCATACGAAGGTTCAATAACAAAGCAGGTTCCTGTGTTCCTGAAAATTATAATTATTGTATTAATCGGACATTACATTTGGATGACTCTGCTTTACACAATCGCAGGATTGTATTCTAAAAAGAACCCGATTGAAGCAATCAGACATTACGGTCCTGCATACCTTACATCAATTGGAACAATGTCATCTGCTGCCACACTCGCAGTTGCACTCCAGTGTGCCGGCAAATCAAAGGTTTTGAGAAAGGACATGGTCTCTTTTGGAATTCCTTTGTTTGCAAATATACATTTATGCGGCTCAGTGCTGACGGAGGTATTTTTCTGCATGACTGTATCTAAGATTTTGTATGGCACTATTCCATCAGCCGGAACTATGATTCTGTTCTGCGTGCTTCTCGGAATATTTGCAATCGGCGCACCTGGCGTACCTGGCGGAACAGTTATGGCTTCGCTCGGACTTATTACCGGCGTGCTTGGATTTAACGACACTGGAACTGCCCTTATGCTTACAATATTTGCACTTCAGGACAGCTTCGGAACAGCCTGCAATGTAACAGGCGACGGTGCGCTCACACTTATACTGACTGGATATGCAGAGCGCCACGGCATCAAAGAAGGTACTGACAATTAATATATTTCTTTGACATATGTAAAGTGCTATAATCATCACATGAATACACGCGCCTGCGGCGCAGAAATGAGGTAACATATGCCATTTATCAATTCTAAGATAAGCACTTCTCTTACAGAAGCACAGGAATCTGAAATCAAAATACGTTTAGGTCAGGCTATCCAGACAATTCCCGGCAAGTCAGAAAGCTGGCTCATGGTCGGCTTTGAACCTGACTACAAGCTCTACTTCAGAGGAAGCAATGCCGAGCCTATAGCTATGGTCGAGGTCAGCGTTTATGGCAGTGAGAACCCATCTGCCTTTTCTAAACTGACTGGCCAGATATGTGACATTTTTAAAGATGTTCTTGGAATTGCACCAGATCATGTATATGTAAAATATCAGGCTGTTTCTAACTGGGGATGGAATGGAGATAATTTCTAATATGCGTTAATAAGCGGGGCACTCTTTTATGAATGTCCCGCTTATATATTTTCTAAAATTCTTTTCTTTCCATAATCCGCACACTAATTGCATAAGAGAGCAAAATGAGAAGTACTGTCACCACCACTGCAATTCCTGCAAGTATCCAGCCATTCATCTGGTTCAAAAACGAAAATGCACTTAATACATTTGTCTTTACCAGCTCCGCAAATGCAATGACAGACGCTCCCATTACACCGCATACCCCCGAAATGACTACTCTGCTCTTTTCTACTCCGGATACTAGCTGCAGCGGAATCAATAATGCAATCAACAATGCCGTAACCGGCAGGAACACCAATACCATAGGAATCTGGGAAGTCATGTCTATCGGCATCTGTTGTCTCATTTCCAAGATTATGTAAAGTCCCGCTGCCACAAGCCATGAAACCGTTCCTCCTGTAAGACAGAAAATATACTTTTCCCTCACATACATTTCTGCATCAATCGGCAAAGTCATCAAAAATCCATATCCTTTATCAAGCTCGTCATAGGTAACTGTATTTATCAGAAGAATACTAATTGCAAACGGCAGCCACCCCAGGATAACTGCTTCGTTCTGTAACCCTATCACCACTCCAATGATAAGAAGGAGAATTACTGCCTGTTTATTACACCTCATTAACCGGATATCTTTTTCTATTAAACCTGCCATTATCTGTACCCTCCCGTCATCATAAGAATTAATTCATCAATTCCACCATGCTCCACCACAATCTGCGGATAATTTTCCTGATAAAATCTTCTGTCATTAGTAAAGCAGGCGTAACCATAGGTTTCTTTCTGCGCTCTTATGACTGCTGTCTTGTCTAATGTCCTATATTGCTCCTCATCCACCTTTAAAATGCCATACTGCTCTAAAATAACATCTGTATCCTCATGCAAAATAATTTTTCCGTCATGAATGAGATAAATGTCGTCACAAAGTGACTCCAAATCTGTGGAAATGTGCGATGTAATCAATATTGTGCGCTTCTCATCCTGCGCTATATATTCACGCAGCAAATCAAGTATTTCATTTCGTGCTTCCACATCAAGTCCTGCTGTCGGCTCATCTAAAATCAACAAATCGGCTTTATGACTGATTGCCGTCAACACCCTCAGTTTTGCTTTCATACCGGTGGAAAATTCTTTTAATTTCTTCTTCCGAGGAAGCTTTAACACATCACATTTTTGGTCAAAAAAATCCTTCTGGAAATCAGGATACATTTTAGCAAGGATATGCCAGACATCTTCCACCGTAAACTGTGAACTAAAGCCCGACTCCGTCAAAGATACTCCGATTTTCTGCTTTACCGCAGCCGGAAGCTCTCCACCTTCGTTACCAAACACACAAATCTTTCCAGCATCCGGCTTTACCAGTCCAAGTATCAGTTTAATTGCCGTACTTTTTCCTGCGCCGTTTTTTCCTACAAACCCTGTAATTCTCCCCTCTGGTATTTCCAAAGATAGTTCCAGTTCAAAGTCCTTATATTTCTTTCGGACATTCTGCATTGTTATCATAATTCGCCTTTCTATTTCTCATCAAGTATAAGCTTTACAACCTCTAAGATTTCTTCTTTATTCATGCCAATTGCCACTGCCCGGTCAATGGCTTTGTCAAAGTCTTCCTCCACTGCGAGTCTCCTCGCCTCCGATGCAAGCTGTTTATCCGAAGCGGTCACATACGTTCCCTTTCCGTGAACAGTCGTAACAAAACCTTCCTCTTCTAACTTGTCATAGGCTTTCTTTACGGTCAGTGCGCTGATGCGAAGCTCCCCTGCAAGCGTCCTCACAGACGGAAGCACCTCTCCCTCTTTTAATACAGACTGGATAATCTCTGACTTTATCTGTTCCATAAGCTGTTCGTAAATCGGAACCATGGAAGAATGATTTAATATAATATGCATATTTTCTTTTCTCCTTTGCAATAAACAGTATATAACAGTTGATGTGTGTTGTCAACTGTTATATACTGTTTATTAAAAATATACAAAATAAGAGCCACTCTAAGGTGACTCTCATTTATTTTTATATTTAACTTAACTAAAATATTTTACCTATTTTTCTGTTAATCTACAAGAAGTTCCCTACAATAATATTTTAATCCTTTTTGAGCATTCTCTTTCTTATAAATATAAAAATCGTACCAAACTTTCAAAGTTTAGTACGATATCTCCACTATAATAGGATTATTTTCTCTCGACTATCCAACTAGCTTATCCAACATTCCTACAATCTTTTCTCTTTCACCACAGCCATTAGTCTTAAATCTTAATAATGGAATTTCATACAAATCCATTATGCGATCCTTTAATAAATCTCTTGAAGCCTGTACGGTATCCTTTTTATGAAATTCATATCCATCAACTTCAATCGCTAAAACCGGCTTTTTACTGATTATATTGTAAATCAGAAAATCCAGATGTGTTGCTGGATTCATTGCATACTGGCACTCCCTGTCATTTAATAGTTGAGGATTTTTAATCAGCATATTCAATGGAAAATGACAAACAACATCTAAACTTAAATATTTATTATCAGCAATTATTTCCTGTATCAATGAATACATAAGATTCTCAGAGTCATATTCTGATATCTTTTTATATTTCTGCAAATATGCTATTCTTTCCTCAGTATACTGCTTGTAAAGATAATCAAAGATTGAATAAATCTTACTCTCAACAACTTCAAAATTATTATACTGAATGTAATCTATTAAATCTGTTATATTGTGTTCTTTTGACTGCTCATTTCCAGTCACAACCAACATCAGTTTCTTTTTTGCCCTTGAAACTGCAACATTAATCAAATACGGATCATCCGCAAAATCTGATATTTCATCATCTACAGTGGATATAATAATATTGTCTTTCTCCTTGCCCTGAAACTTATGTACGGTAGCTGCATCAATATCTGTTATCTCCCTGTTCAATGCTTCAACCTGATTCCTGTACGGAGTAATAATCCCTGTTTCTTCCGGGTTGAAGTTATATTTAGGCATAATTTCATTTTTTATAACATCTATCTGACGCTGACTGTAATGATTTCGTTCATGATTTCCGGCAACTGTTTTCACAACTGACAAAACATCATCTTCACCATTATCCTTTGTCATAATAATCAGTTCACCACGATAAAATTTCTGATTGCAGAAATTAATTATTTTAGGATGACACCTATAATGCTCTCGCAATAATGTCTGTGTTATATCAGGCATAATATCCAGAATTGACTGCAAAAAGCTCTTTGTAAACTGATATCCTTCTTTCAGATTATATGTATCAAATATAGCTTTTGCTCTGACCCTCATATCTTCTGTAACAACATTTGGAAGCTGCTTAGTATCTCCCACAATAACCACATTTCTCGCACAAGAAAGTGCTAAAGCCCCTGTTGCAATATCTACCTGTGATGCCTCGTCCATAATAAGATAATCATATACCACATCTGAATTCAGACTATTTCTCGATGAAAATGTGGTACTTAATATAACCGGATACTCCTTCAATACATCATTGGATTCCTTCCACAGATTATCCTCACTAAATACTCTCCGGCTGTCGTTCCCTTCATATCTTCTTGCCAGCTTGTCTTTTAGTAAAATCATTGAATTGTCACATAAATCGTTAAGCAAATGCTTATCAACACCGTTTAAATATCCCTCAATATCTGAAATCTGCTTAGATAATTCTTTTTCTTTTGCCTTATAATACATAGCCTGAAATGTTGTAATTATCTTTGAAAATTCCTGCTTATAAAAACTCCAGTGTGTTATGCCATACTTGAAAAATGTCTTTATTTTAAACCAGAATCCTATTGTCTTTTTCTCCTCTGATATTGCCTGACACTCCTGCCATAACATCATCCATTGTTTTGATGATAACATTTTCTTGCACTTTATATTATCTGTATTAACATCGGATTCTTCAACATACTGGTTAAAATATTGCTGTTCTGTAACTAATTGAGATAATTCCTGCCTTAAATAAGCAAGTTTTTCCTGTTTATCAAAAAATTCTTTTAACCTAGCGGATTGCTCTGATATTTTCTTACGCATTTCACCAAATTCTTCAGACATTTTCCAAGTTAAAAAATCAGGATAAGATGAATCCTGATGCTCAACAAATGTTTTCTTATTTTTAGAACTTCCCAGTGTTGCAGCAACAAATCCCAGATTATACTGTGGCGAAGACAGTTTGTCATATACATTTTCAGTTGCAGAATTATTATTAGATACAATCTGTACCGTTTTGTCCAGCATCAATATATTAGCGATAATATTTAATATCGTCTGTGTTTTACCTGTTCCCGGCGGTCCTTGTATTACACTTATCTGATTCTCCATCGCATTTTTTACAGCATTATACTGACTGTTATTACAGCCAAATGGAAATATCGGAACATATTCTCCCCCTCTTTTATCAGTATTCAATAAAGAAGGATTCAAATATTTCGCTAATGCAACCTCATTACCAACATAAGTAATTTTATCAAATCTTTTAGGTAATAATTTTTCCCCCGTCTCTTCATTTCTAATATTACTCAATTCAGCAATCTGCTTTATATATTGGAATACATCGGCAGACCTTTTATCATTCAGGCATGACTCTGCAATATGCAAATCGCTCTCATGGTAATCCCGTTCACTGCCGTCTTTAAAACAAATATGCCAATAAGACTCCTGTCTGCCTCTGAACACAGATATTGCATCTATATCAAAAAACTCCCGTCCCTCTCTGCTAATACGATACAACTTAGGATTTAAAACATCCGGCTTAGTTAATTTCTCAACATTCATATATGCATAGAGATAGCTTTTCCCATTATTAAATTTCACGTTCCATTTATGTACATTGGTATCGTACACACATGACATTACTTCGGTTGTCTTTATCTCACCCTTGATAATAATCATATAGTATCTTGTATCCATTTAGGCCTCACTGTTTCTGGTTGTTATTGTATTTAATCTACATAAAAAATTGCATAACAAAAGCCACCGTGCTTATTATACAACTTATCAATGCTATTATAATAGAGCTGACTGCATATATCTTATTAGAATCTTTCTCCTTTGAAAATTGTTTTGCTGATATTATTATTACACTTGCAAAAAACAAACAATATATAACAATTACACCTATCCATAGAAGAACTGTCACTTGTAATTTCCCAATATTATTTATGATACCAATTACACCACCCAAACTGACTAGTTGTAAAAATCCTCCTATGAAATACATTATCAAACTTATTATAAGAGTTAACATATTATCATAAATATTATCCTTTAACTTAAACTTTTTGTGTATCCTCCATGGAAAAAATAGAACATTTAGAAAGTATTGCACCCATTCATATTTCTTATAATTTTTAGCTTTATGCTCTGGCTCATTCTCGTTTTTGGATTCATTTTCTATCCTTTTTAGCGCCTTATAGTATGCCTCAGCATATATATCAATTAATTCTTCCTTGGTAATGTTATCTTTCTGTGTTCCTAATTCCTCTAATGTATAACCATTATTTTTTATTAATTTTCTGTTTCTTTTCTTTTTTGTCAATATACATTCCCCTTTGTACTATTTTACTTTACATTCAGCTTTATCAACCTGCTCAATATAATAATCAAGCAATTCATATATCCAGTCTTTTAAATTGGAAAAATGATATCCCATCTTCTCAGCCTTATCAGTATTTATACTGTATTCTGGCTCTCCATTATATGGTGCTTCTTCTCCATTCTCACTTAAAACTGCACATTTTCCTGTCTTTTCTTCGATATAATTAATCACTTCTCGAAGCGAGATAGTTTCTGAAGCACTTCCGTTAATTGCACCTTTAACATCTTTATCTACTAAATATGCAATAAACTCTCCCGCTTCATCTGAACGGATATAGCTCATTTGATAATCTATATTATCTATATACATCGGCTCTGATTTAATGACATGTTCTACATAGAATAAAAGTCTTTTCGTATAATCATCTTTACCTATTGCAAATGGATATCTGACAGCAATCCAGTTTTTTCCCGGATATTTCTGCCATAATGCGTACTCAGCCTGTCTTTTTATCTGCTCATATGGAAATTCTTTTCTGTCACACCACACAAAATCCTTAGAATATCCATCAAAATCAGATTCCACAGTATTCATATGTTTTGGATTATAAACTGATGTACTAGACATATATATGTATTTGTCGCAATCAACATAGTCCATAACATACCTTATATCATTAGAACAATACGCGATTTTATCAATAACTACATCAAAATGCTTTCCTTGTAATGCCTCTCGCATACTTTCTTCATTTGTCCTTTGAATGGTAATGCGCTCTACTTTGTCTCCATATGAATCTGGTGTTTTGCCTCTTGTTGCTATTGTTACCTCATGTCCTTGTTCTAAAAGCTTATTGACCATATGTATACCAAAATATCTTGTTCCGCCTATTACTAATATTTTCATTTGCAATTCTCCATTTCTTTTTATAAAAATTGTTTTAATCTATTAAATAATTGTTCTTGAATTCCATTCCAACCATCGATATAACCTACTCTTTTTATTAAATTGTCCTCATATAAAATAGCATTTATTTCCAACTTTTCTAAAATCACAAGCCGATACAAATAACTCATTTTAATAGCATATAAAACTGATTCTCTACCATCCAATGCAGGCTTTCTTTGATTAATTTTTATATGCATAATATTGACACGAGTATTTACCAGACAAGAAAGAATTTTTTCCAGGTCAAACTCTATTTCATTTCTAAAAAGAGTTTTTCCATAGCAATTGATAATTGTCCTAAGACATGGTTTTAATTTTCCATTTTCATTAGGATATCTTTGCAATTTTATATCTTCACTTTGAATTATCTCCATTAACGACTCAGAAAGTTCTACAAGAAATGCACACTTCACATCATTCGTGAATCCAGCAGAACTTGTCGCATATAAATACATCTGATTAACAACTCCTAATTCATCCAATAAAATTCTCCATTTATCAAATAATTCAGATGACAAAATATCTTCATATTTTAAGAGTCTATCACTGAATATTGAAATAAAGTTTGCAGACGAAAAGTAATGTAATCTTTGTATTTTAAAGTGTTCTACTAGGGCATTATATGAATTAGTGCTTTCTCTTCCATGTATTTCTATAGCCTCCAAATCAAGAAAAACTCCATCAAATATCTGCAATAATCTTTCTAATTCTTGCAGTAACGAATATAACTTTTTAGCTTCAATTTCTTCTTTGCAAGTAAAAGTTATAATCCTATTCCCCACTTCTTCTATGCAAACCTTTATCATTGGCATTAGAGATATTGTAAATTCATATGGTGCAACACATCTTAACATGCCATTTTTTACACTATATATAGCCTTTAAGCTATCACACTTTATTGAAATATCCATGTTGCCTCCTAACTGCAATGTAATACCTTTCACACCCTCAGTTTTTTGTACTTACATATCTATCCACTGTATAAACGCTGTTTTATCCGTACTATTGTAGCCAGCATTTCTATAGAAATTCAATGTACTCTCTTCCTTTGAACCAGTAAGTAACATCATTTTATAGCAATTATTTTCCTTGGCAATATGTTTTGCATAATTTAAGCAATCCGTAGCATATCCCTTCTTTCGGTAATCTGCGTGTGTTACTACATTCTCCACAAAAGCATATGGACGAACATTTCTTGTAAGATTCGGAATAACCACACATACACATGATGCAACTATCTTTCCATCTACCTCACAAACAATCAAATGATGATTGTTGTCATTCATTATATTTCCCCACGTACTCCTTAACTGCTCAGATTCTTCTGGTACGCTCTTTTCATGCAAATATAGATATAAATGCAGTATTTCAGTCAAATCTTCTTCTTTTGATTCTCTTACCACCACAATTGGCACATTGTTAGCACCAATATTGGCATGTAGCACAAATCTTTGATTAGGATACCCAAATTCTTCAATCAATTCATCCTCTTCAAAGCCAAATTTCTTATATAAATTTCTAGGTGCAATTCCTTTAACATCGTTCTCTCTAAATGTGGACACAGTTATATCTTTATCTCGGTCAAGTTTATCAAGTGCCTCACTCAAAAGCATCGAAGCAATTCCATTTTTTCGATAAGCCGGATCAACAGCCAGACAACATATCATATTATGCTTTCTTGAATACAAAAGCACGCCAACAATATCTTCTTCATTCTTCACGCACAAAGCACGCTTGTCATTCATAAATTTCAAAACAATTATTTTGTGTTCTTCTATACTCTGCTCCGTCTCTAATCCCGGAAAATTCCAACTTACTTTTCTCACTAATCGCATCCATGAATCAATATCTAATGTTCTGCCAAATTCTACCTTCATATTTTCTATCATTGACTATCTCCTCAAATCTGTTTTGAAACAAAATGTACAATTTCTTTCCCTGGCTCAAGGATATATGGTATCAACTCCAAAGGATATACCTTAGTACCCTTCTTTAAATCTTCTAGTGAAACCCAGCAGAAATCCAAATCAATTCTTTCATTATCCAGCTCATCATATCCATGAAACACTCCATCTAATGGAATATTATCATCCATCAGATGTACATTATAATATAAGCATATCTGATGACAGGGCCTTTTTCCCCATGGAAAATAAATTTCTCCGATTGCTAACAGATTATCTACCTCTATCTTAGCATGAAGCTCTTCTTCAAATTCCCGTTTAAGAGTTTCCATACTTGTCTCCATAGCCGCAACATGTCCGCCAATAATGGCATAATCATCATTCTTCGGACGCTGTAACAAGATTTTACCATTATGTTTCAATATACCACCAACTCTGTATGAAAATACAAAATCATCATTTTTAAATAAAATATCCACTTAACCACCTCCAACCTGTTCATAAAACTTGTAGTAAAAATATATTTATAAGATCATAAATCTCCCGGTGCAAATGTATCTTTCTCACATATAAGGTAAATGTCTTTATTCATTTTCCCCTCAAAATATTGCTTCAAATTCATATTGGAATTCCACTTGTCCTGCGGATAAAAGCCATACCTTTTCTTTACGTCATTCATCCTATTTTCTATATCAAGAACTCCTTCTGCTCCTGCCAAACAATCGCACAATTGAATTAACCGGTCATATTCATCATATATGGTCTTTGCTAATTCAGTTTTTATAATTGTCAATTCTTCATCTGTAACATCAAATTTTCCGATGTATTCATCTATCGTATGATTATTAAAAGAATGGGTTAAACATATCTTTGCTACTTCATCATATCCCAATGATTTCATATATACGTATCCATCATAAACATGTCCAAGATGTCTTACACCAAATTTTCTTCCTATATCATGTAGTAAACCTAATATATATGCTTTCTCAACATCCATATCACCACATGCACTTGCTATTTTTTCTGCACAGTGTGCTGCTGTTAAACAATGTTTTCCCCAAGGTCCCGGATTAAATAATAACCCATCACGAATTAACTTCAGTGCTTCTTCTCTTGTTGGCAACATAGCTTGTACCTTCTTCCTTTTTTATTTACCTTTTCAAAACTGATAACTCCATTACTCTCCCCGCAAATAGAGCCAAACCAGAGCCATTTGATAAAACAAATGCCGGAATCCCGCATAAATACAGGCTTTCGGCATTTTTGTTGTCCAAGGGCAATCCCCTTTATTCTCTCAAGGGCAAACTCTTCTATCCTCTTATAGATAAAGGGGCTTCCCCTTGTACATCCACAAATGATATTAAACATTGGAGCTGATTCAAACTCTTATAATTCATAAAACATTGATTCTACAAGGCTTTCGGCTACTACGAAATAAAATAAAAAGAGACCATAAAATGAGGAATACTTGGACTCATCTTATGGTCTCTGATTTGTTTTATTTAGTTTTTGACGATACGGTATTTTGCCTTTTGGACGATAAACCATATTGCCCTTTAACATAGTAGAGACCTTGTAGCTAATATGATTATAATTTAATTAAACTTATAATACAAGCATTATCCTGTGCATCTGTGAACAATATGCACCAACATGCAATACCTATTTGCAATTTAATACATTCAGTATTCTCTTGCACATACACAATTAATTATCTTTTAATTTCTATTTCCAGAAATTATAGTTCCAATTGGAATATCATTTGTATTAATAGATACCTTTAATACTATTTCTATTATTTTCCGCTCATTATGTATAAATTCTTTTATTTCTTCCTTATCAAATTCTACAGGCAAATTAGATATAACTTCGTATTCATATTTCCCAGTTTCTTTATTAAATTTAATATTCATATCATTTATTGTTCCTGGACGAATCGATACTTGTACATCATGCAAATATACTTCAATACTATCTTTTCTTAATGCCAACCCATCAGCTACCAAAGATGTATATATACAATCATAATCATTAAGAAAATCATTAAATTCTTCTCTCAATTTATAATCTCTATTTGATAAAATATATTTAGAACCAATTAATATCGAAAGCCCATTGTCCTGCAAATATCGCATATATGCTCTATCATTAGCGAAATCATCAAATCGATTCATCAAATTAACCATTCCATTATTATTCAAGTACCAAATTAAATACAATACAAAATTTCCAAACAAGTTGGAATATACTCCTTGATATAATTCTCCATTTACCTGTTCTGTATAATCACTAAGCGTGAATGCTTTAATTTCTATTATAGAATTATCACTATTTCCATCAGAAATAATACTGCTAAATTTATTTTTAAATTTCTCTATTGTATGCATTTTCAATTTTTTACACATAGAACGTACATCAACATGTTCTTCATATGTTTTTTGTGCCGCAGCAGCTTTTTCTATTACTTTTTTCTTATACCCAATTTTTATTTTTCTCTCAAAGATGTCATACATTAAGTTCACTTCTCCCTCAATAACATCTTCATTATTTTCTTTATCAATCAAAACATACAATTCACGAAGTATCTTTTTAGTATGCTCACTGTTCGTTAAATACACATAAGATGTATATTCATCAATATCGAGAGCTTTCTCAACTATTTCAGGAATATAATACTTATGAGCCAAATAAAGAATTATAAACAAATAAAAATCTTTCACCACTGTATCACCAATCATTGTTTTTGAATTTGAATATTTAGGGAAAAGTTCATGTCTATCTAAAATTTTTAATATATCTAATGCTAGTTTCTTATTAATAAATTCTTGATTTTCTGATAACATATATAAGAAACGTAAAAAAACTTCTTTTACTTTTGCATCACCTAATATTCTTTGAGCTTGCATTTTTATACTTGTATCAACGCAATCCTCAGTCTCCCTATATCCCAAATAATATAAAAAGCAATGAGTACTTAAAACCAGCACTGCATACTGTCTATTTTCAATTCTATATGTATTTGACAAACTATAGTAATACAAATTTTCTTTTACAATTCCCGCCTCATTATTCATTAAAAAGCCATAACAAAAATCAAATTGAATTGTGCCACTTTTATATGCGTAATCTTCAATCAAATTTTTTGGCATATTTGCTGAATAAAAATAATTACAACGTTTAAGTGTATTCCCCCAGAAATTTTTATTCACAATAGCACCCTTTTTATTCTGCATTGCTAAATAGAATCCTATATGTCGTGCAAAACTATTTAAGCAACCAATTTCATAGGAGCTTTTTTCTGCATCATAACCAATCCAATATGTCACTCTCAAAACATTATCCACAAAAGAATCAAGACTAATAACTTTTTCAAGCTTCTCATTTGATATATAATTCATTGCATCCACAAAATCACATGCAACACTACCAAATAAAGTTATTCTGCTAAAATTTTCATATCTCCTTGATTTATCTTGCATAATATACATCCATAAAGAATGATAAAATTCTTGTACAAAAATAATACCATGTACTTTCTCATTTTCACTTATACCTGCAAGCAAATTAACAGATATCTTATAGCTTAATTTATTGATATCGTCATACCCCTGATTATCATTACATTCAATTAATGATTTCATTCCTTTTATAAATAATTTTATGTATTTATCTACTTCCTCATCATTCTGTATTTTACTGATTTCTTTCCAATCGTCTACAAATGAATCACATATATTAACTTTTTTCTGATAACTATCATCATTTTCTATGACATGTATAAAATACATTTCAATTTCTTCATGCATTTTTCTTTTTCCATTAAAGATAGAATAAACTTCTATAATGGACACTCCTACTAGAAAAAAAGTCAACACAAAAACAAAGATTACAATGTTATATAATGCCATCATATGGCAAATAGCATTTATTAGTATTAACGCTAATGAAACAAAAATTATCACTTTTTGCTTCAAAAATTTTGGTCTTATATTCAAATAATAGTCACTTACAGATGTTCCCATATATGAGTCCGAAATATTACCACTAATCAAGGCAATGATTGCAATGGTCAATGTACCTATTGTTGCTTGAATTTGTAATAATGCAAGCGAAAAATCTGGCAATGAATCAACAACCCAAAACACAATATCATTTGCAACCAAAATATCACACGTTATCCCTATAATAATGCACATTATTCCGATACCAATACATATAGCTTCTAATCTCTTATAGTTACTTCTTGCTTTTTCCCATTGACTCATAGCTTGTCTCCTTTATATTATTTCAGTTTATCCGTATATTACATATATTACCTGTATCGGCATAACTAATCTATCACATCATTGCCATTCTAGATATCTTATCCAATGTTTTCTGATTTATCTTCATACAGCAATTTATAATATCCAATTAGGTATATGACTTTTTCTTTCCGATAACCTCTGGTAGTATTTCTTCCACCTGTTCTCTATACATTATACCATCTTTTTGTATGATGTCATTAAACCTTAAAATAGATTCTCTCTTGATATCTCCTATAAATGAGCTTTGACACAACAGTTTTATAGCGACCTCTTCTGGTATAACATCTATTCTAGTTGTAGCCTTATCTCTTATGATTTTCTCATCACATTCATACAATTCATTAACTAAGATTGAACGATACCAACGGTATTGAGAATTTCGTCAAGAACTTTGCGAAAGCCTACTACTCATGGGATACCAGCAAGGAAGCCATTGAAGCAAGGACAACGGAAATCAGTAAATACCTTACCAAAGAATTACAGGACTTGAATGCCGATACCATCAGAACAGATATACCAACCAGTGCGACCGTTACAAATGTGCTGGTCTGGAATGTAGAACAGTCTGGAACGGACGATTTTACCGTTGCCTACGAAGTAGATCAGCAGGTAAAAGAGGGAGAACAGACACAGGCAGTCACAGAAAACTATACCGTGACCGTTCATGTAGATAAGGACGGTGCAATGGTCATTACCCAGAATCCTACCCTTGCTCCGTCAGTACAGAAATCAAAGTATGAACCGAAAGTACAGGAAACCGATGTCAGTGTCAGTTCCGACACAGTTAAGGACGCTACCGCTTTCTTGGAAACATTCTTTAAGCTCTATCCGACAGCTACGGAAAAGGAACTTGCCTACTATGTCAAAGACGGTGTGATTGCTCCTGTATCCGGCGACTATGTATTTTCGGAACTGGTAAACCCTGTCTTTACCAAAGACGGCGACAACCTCAAAGTCAGCGTGTCCGTAAAGTATCTGGATAACAAGTCGAAAATGACGCAAATCTCACAGTATGAGCTTGTGCTTCATAAGGACGATAACTGGAAGATTGTAGAATAAATGTTACAGCAGAATAGTATGGTAATTGTTTATCCAATCTATACTACTCTGCTTACAATTAGATTGACAAAATAAGAATCCCTCTCATATAATCGGCTGCAATGGTATTGAGGAAATACAACCTTAAATGTATAATGGGAAAGTAGCATTGCAGGAATGAGGTAGGCTAATGAATAAAATATTGATTATTGAAGATGATTTAGAAATAAATGCATTACTGGCTGATTTTCTAAAAGAAAAAGGATATGCTGTGCATTGCCAATATGATGGACTTCATGTTCTGGATTTTTTGAATAAAGAAAAAATTGATTTGATTATACTTGATATTATGCTTCCTTATCGGAATGGTGATATTATTTTATCTGATGTACGCAAGAAATTTACGATACCTGTTATTATTATTTCAGCGAAAGAAACTACACAAAATAAAATCGACTTGCTTCGTCTGGGAGCAGACGATTATATCACAAAACCTTTTGATATGGAAGAAGTGCTTGCCAGAATTGAAAGTAATCTGCGAAGAGTACAATTTCAAAATAGCCAGACAGAATGTTTGCAACATAACAATCTGACTTTAGACCTAGAGAAAAATACAGCATTTTTGAATGGAATAGAATTATCCTTAACCGCTAAAGAATTTGGCATTTTAGAATTGTTGATGAAATATCCAGATAAAGTATTTTCAAAATCGAATCTTTTTCAAAGTGTTTGGGATACAGAATATATTGCTGAAGATAATACACTTAATGTTCATATCAGTAATTTACGCAATAAATTAAAAGCGATATGCTCTGATACAGAATTTATTGATACTGTTTGGGGCATTGGCTACCGCCTACATAAAGCTAAGGATTAAACGTTCCTTAGCTTTATTATTTTTTTAACTTTTCTCATTACGATTTAAGAAATTCTTTAAAATTGCCCGTTATACTGGTTTAAGTAAAGGAGGTTTGGGATATGAGTTCAATTATTTTAGAAGCAAAGTCTTTAACCAAAGAATATAAACAAACATTAGCATTAGACCATATAAATTTACAAATAAAAAAAGGAAAAATTTATGGATTTATTGGTCAAAACGGAGCAGGTAAGACTACTTTTTTAAGATTAGTCACAGGGCTTGCGTTTCCAACAAGTGGTACACTTTCTTTATGGGGAAATTCTGGAACAGAAGAATTGCAGAAACAGCGTAAACGAATTGGAAGTATGATTGAAACGCCTGCTCTATTCCCGTCAATGACTGCCTATCAAAATATGGAAGTACAGCGTATTCAACGAGGCATACCAGATAAATCAGTTATTAAAAGGACATTAGATATGGTTGGATTGCAAGATACAGGTAAAAAGAGTGTCCGCAATTTTTCATTAGGTATGCGTCAACGATTGGGGATAGCAATTGCACTTTTAAATACACCAGAACTATTGATTTTAGACGAGCCTATCAATGGTCTTGACCCTGCTGGAATTGTAGAAATCAGAAATTTATTAAAAATTTTGAATAAAGAATATGGTATGACCATTTTGGTTTCAAGCCATATCTTAGAAGAATTGTATCAAACAGCATCAGAATTTATTCTGATTGACCATGGAAAAATTATAGAAGAGATTTCTGATTATGAATTAAATGAACGGTGTAAACGACATATAGCAATTAAAACAACAGATGTTCAGAAAACGGTTCTGGTTTTGGAAGAGAATCTTCATACAGATAACTTTAAACTAATGCCAGATGGCATAATTCGTTTGTATGATTATTTGAATGATTTAGAGACAGTTGCGTCTGCTTTGGCAGAATCGCACATTCTTGTAACAGGACTTTCTGTATCTGGCGATACTTTGGAGGACTATTTTTTGAGCAAAATAGGAGGAACAAAAGATGTCAAATCTCCTAAAAACTGAGTTATATAAGTTGTTTCACAGTTGGTATTTTGGGGGAATTGGAATATTCAATCTCCTTTTAAGTAGCATATTGCTGTTAGATAGTAAAGAACGCTCTTCAAACTTAATTATGGCATCATTATACAATATTCCGTTACTCTATTTTTTGATTATAGTGTTTATAGCATTGTTCATTGGAAGTGATTTTAGTGGAAGAACTTTAAATACTTATATTACTGCCGGACATAAAAGAAGTTCTATATTTAGAGTAAAGTTAATTGTATCTCAAATAGGTTGTATTATCATTCTGGTATTTCCATTATTTGTACATGGAATTATTAGTCAATTTTATATTGGAGAAAAACTTTTTTGGAATGATAGCACATATACTATGGTTTTACTAACTCTATTTGCCATGATAACACTGTGTGCATTACCGATGTTTTTTGCTTTTATTTTTCGTGATATGGGGAAAACACTGACAGTTTCAATGGTTTTATTTTTTGTTATGATTTTTTTGCTGAACAGTGAATCTGCACAAATAATCAGCAGAATAATACCAATGGGACAACTTAGGTTAATTTCATTGCAAAAGGTCTATTCGACAAACTTTTGCTTGTTTGTAGATTTTTTATGGAATTTTATTTTATATTTCATTGCAGGTAGTGCTTTTTTACATACAGACTTGAAATAACCGGAGGTGTTTTTTATGGATAAATTATTAAAACTGGAAAAATATCAGTTGTTACATAATTCTATTTACTGGTGTGGTATGATTGGAATATTTATTTTAGGATTTTTTACAGCAGATACTTATGTTACAGAGGTCATGGGACCGACAGAAGAAATTGCTTCTTCTCTTGCTGATATTTTTAATGGAATGGTGTATGATTCTACGTTTCTTCTTATCATCATGTCGGCTATACTTGCATTGATTTTAGGGCAGGAATTTTCTAAGAGAACAATAAACTTAGAGGTCAGTGCTGGACATTCCAGAAAACAAATTTTTACAAGTAAAATAATATCGTATTTAATTGCTTTTAATCTTATGGCTCTTGTCTATCCAGTTTCAGGGTGCATAAGGGAATTTGGACGCTTTGGTGTTGCAGACGTGGGAATGTTTTTTTACAATATTATAAAAGCAATCATTTATTCTTGTCTGCTTAATAGTGCTATATTTCTAATTGCAATACTTATTTGTTGCTATTTACAGGATGCTGTAAAAGCAACTTCGGTTACAGCAATTATTATTTTTGCTCTTAGCTTATATCTTGGCTATGGAATGATGTTGAGATTACCAGTCGGTTTTTTACCTACTTATCAAATCAGAATCGTTGTCAGCATGAAAACCTTTTTTCAACCGATAGCTATTTTAGTAGGATGTATATGGTCTGGTATATTAGTATTGCTTTCGTGGATAAAATTTTGTAAATGTGATTTTAAATAGGTGGAGAAAATGTCTAACATAGAATGGATTTTAATTATCATAACAATATTTTTAGTAATACTGCTATTTCGATATATTCAATTAAAAAAACAAATCCGTAATCTTGCGGATCAAGTTAATGAATTGAATTCTGGAAATTCACAGCAGATGTTAGACATTTCGTTGATTGATAAAGATTTAGAAAGACTGGCTGGTATATTGAATCAATATAATATCAGACAACGACAGGCTGTTGCAGGCGTATTACGCAATGAAGAGTATTTAAAAGAATCTGTTGCTAATATATCACATGATTTGCGTACACCTCTTACAGTCATTCTTGGTCATTTACAATTATTGCAAAAAGAAAATTTGGAATCCAGTCAAGCACAGCGTGTAAAAGTGATTTTTAGCAAAGCCGAAAAAATGAAAGAATTGGTAGAAACATTCTATGACCTTTCTATTTTGGAGGAACAGCAGACAATTCCAGAAAAAGAAAAGTTTAATATATCTAATATGTTAATAAATTTAATTACGGAAAATGCCGTTGCATTAGAAAAGGAGAATATTTTACCCGAAATAAATCTCCCAGATTATTCAATATACGTATATTCTGATAAAAATATGGTAGAACGAATTTTACAAAATCTGTTGACAAATGCAATTAAGTATTCTGTTGGAACGATAAAAATAACACTTATGGAGAAAGAAAATAATAATATTATATTTACCATTGAAAATCCAATGAGTGACAGTTCAGAAATTGATTGCAATCGACTTTTTGACCGTTTTTATACAGGCGATAAATCAAGACATAATGGAAGTACAGGATTGGGACTTGCGGTAGTAAAAACACTTGTTGCCATTCTTGGCGGAAATATTGTTGCAAAAGTACATGCCAATAGCCTTATTATTACTCTTGAATTATAAAGTATTGAAGATATATTCGTATGATAATTCATTGAAGAGTGGACATCAAAATGTAAAGTCAATAGTTTGTAAAGTCCAGTTACAAACTATTGGCTTTTTTCATTACTGTGTAACAAGTAAATTTACGATAAAGAAATAAGGATAGTCGACTCTTATTTGTTGCCTGCGGAGCAGATCAACAAATAAATGTTGAAGAATCTGTATAGGAAAACAGAGAAAACAAGAAGCAAATCACTTCTTATTCTCTCTGCTGTTCAAGATACCGTCAATCGTACCTTGAATGATTTTTAATTCATTATCACTCAATAAATCAAGTGACGAATCTATCTGACGGCGGGCTGTGTTTTTCTCAACATTCTTCGCTGGATAGAAATACTCGTCAACAGATATATTGAACATTGTAACTAAATCATGGAATAACTGAAAGCTAGGGCGTTTTCCGATATTTTCAATATCTGCGATATGACGTTCTCCGTGAAAGACTTTATCGCCTAAATCATTTCTGGAAAGCCCTGCTTTCTCTCTGGCTTCTCTGATTGCCAGTCCTAAAGGACGAAAATCAAAGCTGTGTGTATCTTTCTTTTTTCTCATTTTTAATCACCTAGCATGAGTTTATACTTCATGTTGTGCGATTAGAATGTATTAAAACTCATATTATATGCACTATAAATTCAAATAAAGTATTACCTAGTTCGGTAAATAAAAAAAAACGTTCTGTGGGTAATCTCTTTTATAATGTCCAAAAATATAGGGACGGTTTTGGTATAACCAGAGCTGTCCTTTTTCCATTTTCACAGGATTGCTCTGGTCAAGGAGCAATTTGTGATTCTAAGTAAAACAGGCAGTCTATACCAACAACCGAATTTATTCCGTTTTTTTCTTACTACATCATCAGTCCTTAATAGAGCTTTTTTGCTCATCATTTGATATACTGATAGACAAGATATTGAGATTTCCTTATCTGGTCTATGGAAAGGAGGATTATGATTACCGTAACAAAAAAAGACCTCATAGCACTAGGTTATGGAAATTCTTTCTCGGCAGACATCATAAGAAAAGCAAAAAAACTTATGATTGAAAAAGGGCATACTTATTACCAATCCCGTAAATTGGACAGAGTACCCAAAGAAGCCGTGGAAGAATTATTAGGGATTACATTATCAGACACAAACGATTGATTGTACTTCTTGCATATCATGTAAGGAGTGAAATCATGGCAAAAGACCCTATTAAAAAAGCAGATAACGGAACTTATTATTTCATAGCTAATTTAGGCTACAATCCCATTACCGGAAAACAGATACAGAAATACCGAAGTCGCTTCAGAACGAAAAAAGAAGCAAAGGAAGAATATTCAAAACTGGCAGTTGAAACTTGCAAAAGATTTTAGCCCTAATTACATTCGTATCGTACAGGGAATGCTTTCTATCGCATTTGACAGAGCTGTTGTTCTTGGAATTGCGAAGAAAAATCCCTCTCGTATGATAGGCAATATCAAAAGCAAGAAAACCAAAGTTGATTTCTGGACATTAGAAGAATTTCAAAAGGTTATTTCCTTACTCTGTAAGAAAGACTATTATGAACATTATCTGTTTATATCGTTCTGGTTATTATTTATGACTGGTATGCGAATTGGCTAAGCGTCAGCATTACATTGGTCAGACATAGATTTTGAAACAGGCTTGCTTAGCATTACCAAAACATTATATCACCGAACAATGACGGACTATAAATTCGTTGAGCCGAAAACACAGGCAAGTATCCGTACTATTTATATTGATTCAGATACACTCAATGAGCTAAAGGCTTGGCAAAGTGTTCAGCAACAGGTTCTTCCCGATTGTCCACTTGTACTAAGTTATAACGGAACTCCAACCAGTAAAACAACGCTTCCCAGAGCTTTGGAAAAGTTGTCAAATTTAGCAGGTGTTCATCGTATTAAAATTCATGCCTTGCGACATTCACACGCTTCATTGCTTATCAGCATGGGCGAAAATCCTTTACTTATCAAGGAACGTTTAGGACATGAAAAAATACAGACAACACTCGGCACTTATGGTCATCTGTATCCAAATACGAATCTTGAAGTTGCTAAAAAGCTGACTGGAATATTACAAGTACAATCTGCTACTGAAAGCATTGCTAATTATACTAGCAATCAGCATACAGCAATCTATCACAGAACAGTTGAAGAAAAATAATGCAATGAAAATGCAATCCTATAAAGGAAAAGCTGTAAAACCCTTGTAAACAAAGGCTTTACAGCTCAGCTTCAACTATTCAAACTCTTTTTCAGGTTCGATTTTTCATATAAATCTGCTATTACTGCGTTGCAAAACCGCATTATTTTGATACGGTTTTGCATCTTGTTAATATGGTTTCAAAATTATTTTACCCAAATTGTACCCAATATACATTTTACCACTTTCTGCATACACTACATTTTTTCCAACTTCTCACATAAGCTTGAAACCAACTCATCAGTACTATCATCCTCTAAAAGAAAATGTTTTAATACATCAAATCTGGCCATCCGATTTATCAGCTTGCGTGTCCCTTCAGAAGAAGCCTGCTTATATTTTTTGAATAAATCATATAAATTTCTCTCTTCCAAGGATAAATCCAATGTAACATTTTCCTCGTTCTTAAATTTATCGTATATATCTACAAATGCATAAAATTTCTTTACTTCCTTGTCTGAGATAGTTTTATTCTTTGACATAATATAAAAAACGACTGAAAACAATGTATATAATTGGCTTGTTCTTCTTAAAAATGGTAGTGTTTTATCACAAATAAATTTATCAACTAATTCCATTGCTTTTAATACTGAATTTCTATCCTTATCTGCATCATCATAATTCGATTCATAATCTCTATATGCATCATTTAGTGCCTTATCTGTTTGCTGATCTATAATCCCTCTTTTGTATAGCAATATCAAACTCGCGCAAAACTCAACATCCTGCATGCGTTTTACTACATTTGCTCTAAATAATTCTTTTCCTTCCTTACTCCAAAATTCATTTTCTGCTAGCTCTCTCGCTAAAGCTGCAAATTCTCCACTTATAACATTTCTTCTCTCTTGATTATTTAGATTATAATCCGTAAGATTTAACCTTTTAAACATATTTTTTACATCATCTATTTTTACGTCTCTCGCAATTTCGATGACAGATAATTTATAATCCCAGAAATCTTTTTTTTCGTCGGGGGATAAGTCAGAAAAATATTTATTTCCAAACCTTTGTTTGCTCTCTTCTTCGAGTAAATAATTTCCTTTAAGTTTAAACTCTCCGTTTACAAAATTTTGAATAGCAGTTATCCTTTGCTGCCCATCAACAATGTGCAAAATTGCTTTTCCTGTCTCTGGATCAGTTTCAGAATTCCAAAAATATACTGATGGGACAACCAAATTTAGCAAAATAGTTTCCACTAATCTTATCCAATCCTTTTCACCCCAAACCGCTCTTCTCTGATACGAATAATCAACAACCAATTCACCTCTTTTTCTCATTCCAATTATTTCACTTATTTTCTTATAGTTTTGGTCAAATTCAAATTTCATTTTGTAATAAAACCTCCTTCGTTTTCATAATTCCATCTAATTGATAATCCTCAAGATCTTCCCAATTTCTGTATATTCTATAAGAAATTGGATGAATAATTGATAATTCACCTTGTAACAAAATATTACATTTTGATATTTTTTCTTCCCATCCTTTCCTTAATCCTTCCAAATCTTTAAACTCTTTATCATTTATATATCCTCTAAATATAGATTTAGTAATCGATGTATATTTAGGAATTACATTTTTTTTACGTTCTTCTCTTATTTTATCCCAAATTTCCCCAAACAAACTATTAGATATAATAGCAATATCAATATCCGATTCTTTTTGATTACTATCACTAGCATTTTCAACGAAATGTCTAAATGGTTTTTGAGGTGATAAACTCATTCCTAATTTTGCACTTCCTACAATTTGCGCACTGTGAAAGCTAACTTCAAAGCAGTCTGATACAATTTCTTTAAATCGATCCATTTTATCAATAAGTTCATTTCCTTCTGTATGTTGATATTCCGCAAAATACCAATTGTTAGTTTTTATTATGTACTTTATATAAAACTCTCTAGCCTCTAATTTCTTAATATCTTCTTTTATAATACTTTCATCGTATATCATTAGCGCTTTCCTCACATAGTCGACTATATTCACATATTAATTTACGTAATTCCTTTCCAACTTTCTCCGCCATCAATACTGGAACACCATTTCCAACTGTCTTAAACATATCGGTTAATGACATTGTCTTTGGCAATTCAAACTCCATAGGTGCCGATTGTACCGCCAAAACTTCCGCCACACTGAGCCTTCTTGCCTTATATGGATGTAAATGAACTTCATTATTTCCATATGCCGCAGTTGGCGAATACCTCCATCTATGCAATCTTTTATAGGATTTTTTTGAAACATCCCCCTCATCTATTGTCTGCATTCTATTTAGTCCAGCTTTTGGGGTAAAATAATTATTTGCGTTTGCATGGATCTCCACTCTATTTTTTTCAAACCAGTACTGAATTGTTAACTCTTTAATAATTCCAACTGGAGGTTTTGTAATACTATCTTCAACAAATCTTTCTGTCGTAGGCCAGTCTATGTTCTTTATCATTTCAAGAGTATTACAATTATGAATTCCCCAATTAAACTCCTGTACTAATTTTTTTATAATTTCTCGCTGATGTTGATTAGTACATTTTATCCCGATCATTATTACTCTCTCTCTTTCCTGCGGCACACCGTATTCAAGAGAATTTAGCAACTTATCTATAATATAATATCCTTTTCTCTTCATCTTTCTATACATTTTGTCATAAAATTCCTTATGTTTTTTGGTCTTCCACAAACCTTTAACATTTTCAAAGACAAAAAAATCAGGCTCTTCTTTTGCTATAAGATCAAAATATGTTTTTGATAACTTTCCATTATCCCCCTTTGCTCCTTTGTTTTTTCCAGCAGTAGAAAAATCAGGGCAAGGCGGTCCTCCTATAAATCCTATAATACTATTTTTTTTCTCTTTCCTGACTATATCATCAAGGATTGAATTTTCCTTCAGATAATCGCATATGTCATCATTAAAATATCCATATTCGGGTTTAGGCATCTGCATTTTTTCTCTTGAATATTTATAAGCATCTAAAAACGGTTGGTATTTTTCTGAAACCATAGCTATATCAAATCCTGCTTCCTCCATTCCCAAATCCAATAAACCACAACCCGAAAAAAAAGAAAATAATTTTATCTTCATTATTTATTTTTGCACCCGGTGCATCCTCCATACCTTTTTAATTTTTAATAACTGCCCACTTCTGCAGTTTCTAATTTTACATTAGCCAAATATTTTGCGCCATGCATTTTCTTATAACTCATCATTGTCATGAATATTCATATCCCATATTGTTTCTCCAACTACTTTTACACATTCGTCAACATTTCTAGAAATCTATTTTCCCAAAAATCTAATCACAGTCCATCCCATAAATAAAAGTTGTTTATTTATCTCATCGTCTCTCTCTATATTTTTCTCAATTTTTTGTACCCAATATTGACTATTATTTCCTTATTCCAGCCTTGGTTTAAGGACTTCCCAATCTTTTCCATGGAAGAATTCGCTATCGCAAAATATAGCAATTTTATATTTTGTTAATGCTATATCCGGTTTCCCTGGTAATTTTTTATAATTTTTACGATAACTAAGACCTTTTTGCCATAACGCTCTACGTAGTTTTATTTCAATACTAGTATCACAAGACTTTATGCATTGCATATTTCTTCTTCGTTGTTCTCTAGTTAAATTATCCATTTATATTTTCCTGCAATTTTCCACTTACCGCCTTTGCCACATACCAAAACATCACCGGCGGAATGGCATTTCCCAAGGCTCTATACTGGGCAGCCTCACTTCCAACAAGTTCAAAATCATCTGGAAAAGACTGTATTCTCGCCACTTCTCTAGGTGTAAATCTGCGGTATCTCTTATCTTCCATAAGCACTGGATCTGTACTATTTAAAGACACCTTTGCCAAATGCGCCCCCACCGTATTACAAGGCTTATTAATATCCTGTGCCCTTCCCTTGTTCATACTCTCTCTTTTTTTCATCATTCCAGCTACAGCACGTTCGCTAAAAAAATATTTTTCATCCACTTTTTTCTCAATGACCTTTTTTAATGGTGCAAAATTATTTTCATCTTCTATCTCCACATCTGGAAATGAAAAATTTACATTTAAATCTTTTCTAAATCCAACAATAATCACACGTTCCCTCTTTTGTGGCACTCCATAATTGGCTGAATTCAAAATGCGATACTGAACATCATACCCACTTTCTTCAAATTCTTTCATGATTAATGGAAATGCACTTTTTTTATTTGCTGTAAGAATCCCCTTTACATTCTCTGCAATAAAACATTTAGGTTGTCTTTCCCTTAATATCCTGCACATCTCGAAAAACAGCTTTCCTCTTTCATCCTTTACGCCGAGACGTTTGGGATTCTGTGCAATAATAGAAAAAGACTGACATGGGAAACCACCTGTCAAAATATCAAACTCTGGGATCTCTTCCGACTTTACCTCTCTGATATCGCGGTTATCAGGCGTAATTCCAAAATTCTCTTTAAAAATATTACAAGCATTATCATCAATATCATTGGCATAAACTATCTCCATGCCATTAGACTCATAATGTTTACCCAAGAAATCAAAATCACCCAACAATCCAACATCCGTTCCGCCACATCCACAAAACAATGATGCTACTTTTAATTTTTCCATGTTAACAACTCCTCAAATTGTCCCACTTGCTTGGGATCAAATGTTATATCCGCTCCATCCGCAGGTATCATATCGATCTTATCTTGCTTATAAAGTCCTACCGGATCTTGTAACAAAAACAATTTTCGTTCCGATTTACTAAGAAGCAAACGATATACAAAATATCTATCATGAGTACTGCTCGCTGTATTCCACTCATTTTTTGTCAAATGAATTCTGTTAAAATGTAATGGTTTTGAACTAATAGTCGTTTTGACTTCAACATATCTCTTTCGCTCATCCAGCTCTACCGAACTAATATCATATCCAACGGCAAATTGCGTAGGTATTCGCTTAATCAAATGAATCAAATCCTCACGACCACCTAATTTAATTCTCATGCACTCATGCCCATGAACCAGACTTTCACCTATGTCACCTATGTCTTTTGTTGTCAGCATATCATAATATGTAGCAATACGCTTTTCAATCACATCATCCCTTTCAATAAAGTCTGCTAATCCAGCATCTTTGGCATTTCTTGCATTTTCTTTAAGCTGCTTTAATTCTTCCGCATCATTTGCAATATATGCCAAAATATCTGTTGAAAAATCCGTATTCTTCATATCTCTATTGACATATGCAAACCAGCCGTCACTACAGGCTTTCACCGTCTCCAAACTTCCATGACGACTTTGTATCATATTGTCATATCCATCAAACCACTCATTGGATTCACAAAATTTTATAATCGATTCTTCTTCCAACGTATTAAGATAGTATGTTCTACTATCATAAGTCTTCAAAAGATTTGCAATCTCCATGTAATCCAAAATATCGCCTGCATAACGTACCACATCACCAGTTTGATCATACGTCATTTTATTCTTTCGATTATCTGAAATCCTCTTCCATGTACTCTCAACACCTTCGTGATCTCTAGTCACACGCAAATCGTTAAATATACAATGGCATGCCTCTGGTTTAGTTATCCCAATAGAATTTTCACCTTCTCTATTAGCATATCTTAATAATTGCAAAACATATTGTGCAGGTTTGAATTTTATGCCTTGCTCTATCTGCTCCAATACCGCCCTAGGCTTTATATGTGCACCCGGATATTGAAAATTGTATAGAAATACTTTAAAACACTCAACCAAATCTTGATTATTAGCTAATTCTATTGCTCGTCTACCCGGTTTGTCTGTTATCTCCGTATGTTGTATAAATCCAAACAATGCTGAAATCTCTGTTCTCCAATTATTTATTGTTTTTAATTCCCTATGTGCATTTCCCGGATATCGAAACAGGGCAGCATTTACATCAGCAACAAAATCATCCGTTGCTTTCTCACCTACCCTTGCAATTTCCTCTGCAACATATATTAAAACATTTTCTATATCTCCTTTAAAGCGAGGTCTAACATGATGCAACCTAAAATAATACTCTTTTGGTATTTGATATTCAGCCATTATTTTCATCTCCTAACGCTTTTGTTAATTGCTCTGCAATGCACTGTGCCATAAGCGGTGGAACTGCATTTCCCACTTGCCTAAACTGTTGTGTTTTATTCCCTAAAAAAATAAAATCATCTGGAAACGATTGTAATCTTGCACACTCCCTAACCGTTGGTACTCGATTATATTTATAATGAAAATGATGTCTATGCCCTGTATCAATAGTAGGTGCAGGTTTATCACTTGCAAATCTTGTCCATGCAACATGGAAATTTCTACTATTTCTATATTCTTCCGGCAAATCCCTATAGTTTCCACCATCTGGAACCAAAGATATTATTTTTTTAACTTTTTCAGAATGATTTGCAGCAACATGATTTCTAACCACACTTGAATCTTTTCTCATTAGTTTTTGATAATCGTTCTGTGCGTCTGTGAGATATGGCGCATTCTCGCAACCTAATTCGCTCTCTAATGTTGGAAGATCTGACAATGCCATACTACAACTTACAGTTCTGGAGTTAGCTTTTGGATATTCATAGTGTCCATTTTTCATCCCCACAAACACTACACGTTTCCTATTTTGCGGCACCCCATAATCTGATGCACATAATACTTTATATTGGATTTCATAGCCTAAATCAGTAAATTTCTTGAGAATACTATCTTTGATCTGTCCACCAAATAAGCTTACAAGCCCCGGAACATTTTCAATTACAAACGCTTTCGGTTTGATTTCTTCCACTAAACGTATATATGTCAAATAAAGCTTATTTCTAGGATCGTCAAATTTTCTTGGTCCTGAAAGTGACATTCCCTGACAAGGAGGTCCACCTATAATGACATCTATAGTTTTATATCCAATTAATGGTTTTATATCCTTTTCATATGTTAATTCTGTAATATCTCCGCAAATCGATTTTGACCCTTTGTGATTTAATTCAAATGTTTCTAAGGCTTTAGCATCATTATCTATTCCCAGTAAAATATTGTAGCCTGCCTTTTCAAATCCATAAGATAAACCTCCACATCCACAAAATAAATCAATGGCGTTTAGACTTGTTTTCATTTTGTTTTTTTACCTTTCTATTATCCTCTGGTTTCTCTGCATTCTCTGGAATTGCCCAAGCTTCTCCCAACTTAAATGTACCTTTTATCCGGTTTTCAGAGCATAATATTTGTACTCTGCGTTGAGAAATATTCCATTTTTTTGCAGCTTGATTTGCTGTCATATAACCCATATTATTTACCTCAACTTTCATATATCATTATATTCTACGGGGCGAACAAAAGCAACCTGATCTTTTCTCATTTCATTCCAATCACATATAGTAAAAAGAGACATCGTTTTCATTGATGTCTCTCCAACTATTTTTTATCAGCCATATAATATTTCTGCTCTCACAATCTCCTCCGCTCTCTCTCGAATATTATTCATCCTCTGCACCCAAAGCATCTGATTTTTCTCTTTCAGATGTTCAGTCACGCCCTCTTGTTCTGCCATTTGCTTTACAAGCAAATCAAACTGTGCCTCTGCCTGTTCCTGCATCATAAGCAAATGTTCCTTTAGTTTTCCACTTAATAGCATCGCCTGATAGATACCGCTCCGATGCTCTTTCAGATAATGTCTTCTCATAAGTCCAAACTTTCTCAATTCCCCTTCCGGCTCTGGATCAGAAATTAGGTTTGGTATCAAATAATCTCCATTTTTTTCGTATGTAATATTCATAAACAACCTCTCTTTCCACGAATTACAATTCGGTACTGATATTGTGTTTTCTCGATGTGCCATGTTCCTGTGTATGCATAGATTTTTGTTGTGTTTGCTCTTTCACAACCTTCTGCTTTTCTGTCAAGCGTTCTTTCATTGTCTTAGGCTCTAACGACTTCACAAATTCTGCAAAGGCTTCGCCCAATCCTCTGCTGGAAATAAACCGCTTCATTTTATCCAATGGTCCACTCACATCTGATACTTTTTTCTCTAGTGCAACAATCTTCTTTTCGTATTTCTCCAACAACTTATTTCTGGATATAGCTCTACCGAAAGCATCTATGATTTTTTCCCAGTCGCTTTTCTTTCCCTTGACATATTCTTCACTGCCAAAAATATTGCTTACTGGAACTGCTGCACTTTTCAATTTCTTGGTATCTTTCTCTGTTCCTTTGGCAATTGTCTTTAGGGTATCTGCTCTCAAATCATGTTTTTTCAGCACTTCCTTGTTATCTTTTTCCTTCTCATCTAACTTTGCAATCTGATCGGCAAGTTTCTCTGCCTGTTCTGCCAGCCTTTGATTATTTTCTTCTATTTTCACCGCTTGATGCTCCAACTTTTCCACTTTCTGCATCGCAGCTTTATACTCCGGCAGGGTAAGGTTATCTCTCTGTACGCCTAACACCTCGACATCACTCCCTTTCTCCTAACAAAGTCCCGTCAGATAAGCTCGCTCCCTCTGTTGCCATGCAACTGTTTCATTTTCCTTTTTGCTGACCGCCTTTGCAAATCCCATTTACTGCAATGCTTTAGTCAGACTGTTGCGTGTTTTCATGCCTGTTTTATAGCCATTTGCAACCGGAATATAATCAATGTGCAAGTGCGGCGTTGCTTCATCCAAGTGCATAACACAATTAAACAGATACAAATTGGGATTACGTTCCTGAAATGTTTTTGCATATTGCTCCAATATTTCAATGGCTGCTTTTGCCTCCTCTGTAAGATTTCCATCTGCACCCACCACAGGAGTGTCATCCTTTTTGCCTATCTGAACGATATTCTCGTAGAATGTCTTTTCCTTATTACCGGAATTTTCTATTTCTTTCAGATAATTTTCCTTTCTACGATCCTTACGCTTTTGTCCTGCATTATACTCCATAAGTGCCTGCCCAAAGCATTTCTCATACGCCTGTTCCAAAGATTCCTGTATATAAATTCGGTTCCAAGCTGTCCTTTCGGGTACCACATTATTACTGATAAACTCGCGGTTATTATGTGTCAGATGTCCCTTTCCCTTTGGAAAAGAAATTGTTTTTGCTCCCAGTCTTTTTACATTCTTTCTTCTAGTAATGCTCTAAATGCTCCACATTTATCGCTGCTGTGCCAGTGAAAGCAAATGTCGCTAAGCGCCGCTTGCTTTCACCTTGCGCACAGCATTTTGTTACTTTTGTCAAAAGTAACTCCTTATTAGTTTTGACGCAGGCATCAAAACATAAGTCGCTCTCCGAGGGCTCTGCGAGGCTCTTGCCAGCCTTATGGCTGGCATATCTGCCATAAAACACATGGCAGATTACTCACTCCGTCAGATAATCCCCTTCCAGCGTTCGCTTCGGCTGACGGTACCGGATATGTCTATTCCGGTACCCAGTCACCCATTGCAAGTGCCATCGTCATCATTGCATTCGACATATCTGTCTCTGGCACTCCTGCTGCTTCTTGTTCTATTGCATGGTTTCCATCCAATATCCGAACAAATGCATCTGAAAGTATTTTCCCGTAAGAGCCTTCTTTTCTTGTAATACTCTGCAAATATTCCCATGTTCTACACTGATTTTCATCATCCATACAAAAGCGCACGTTACTTGAGCAGTATTCCTTCCGCATCTGAATCATCCTCTCATTCTCTGTTTCATCATGGCAAGTGCCTAATAACCTTTTGCATTAGCACATATATCTGTGATTACGGTTACTTCCGGTTTGGCTGTCAGATCAGAGAAATTTTGTAAAAGGCATCCTCCGCCACCAATGATAAAAAGGTGCACCTGTTCTTCCCTATATCCCTGCGCTGTGAGTTTCTTCATAATTTCTGTCGTATAATTTTCCGCAATCCGCTTGGTAGTCAAAGCTACTGCATCTGTTCTGTCCCCGATTCCCTGCGAGAAGATTTCCAATCCGCATAAATGGACTTTATATCGTTCCTTGCGAAATGAAAAATCCAGATTCTTTTCACGCATGAGATAGTTTCTCCATTCCGCAGCCTGCGTCTTTACCCATGCAAGCGGTAATCCCACTGCAAGCATCACATCTGCCTCATGCAATCCTCTGTACTTCATTTCCTCTGCCAGTCCTGCAAGTGTCAGAATATAGAAATCATCCGATTCCATTTTATTGCCCTGATATACCAAATGGCTCTCACCAATCGCGTAATATTTATCCCTATACTTTACATAATTGGTACTGACAATCGGCTCCTCGTCATAACACTCTATCCCAGTCCGAAATACCCGGTGCGCCGTCTTGATATTTCCATAACCATGATCCAGACCTATATAAATTTTTCCTGCTGCTTTGTTGCTTTTCTGATAATTGAATTTCTGCATCTATTTTTCCTCCTGTTGTTTACATTTGTTATTACAATACTCTTTTGCTGTTTTCCCGTTTACATTGTTTACAACTGCTATACCTTGCGTATTTACTGGATTTTCCGTAAACCATAGTGTTTACTATCTCGCATACACAGGCGGTAAACAGAATTTGTAAACGGGGATCAAAAAACTTATTTTTTATCAAATGGTGTTTCTGCGTATTCTGGTAATTTATGAAATCCGTCTTTATCTACAACTCTGCGCCAGCCTCTCTGTATGCCATATTCCGCAAATCGGTGGGACGATATTTTCTCCCAACCGGAAATACTGTTGTTCATGACATTATTGATTTCCTTTAATTCCCAGTCCTTCGGCGTATCGTATTCATGGTCAAATGCTTCTTTATAAATCATGATGCTGCATACATAATCCTGTGACAATTCATCCAACCACAACTGGATAATTCCTACTTTCGCATCCTCCGGCATAAACTCTTTCTGCATCTGGCGCAGATAATTTTCCGTATCTTTGGATAATTTCAATTCATGCTGACCGCTTCGATACAGCTCCATTGCCTACGCCCATGCCTGAATGATATAATTCCTTGCCTCTTTCTCGTCCTCAAGAATATGCTTCTCCACTCTGTCCGGGTGTACCAGTATCGGTGCAAATCTATGGTTGCCAGTCCTGTCTAATGGTAAAAAATCCATGCTGTTAGAAGTACCAACAAACACGCATTGTCTCGGTCTGTCCTCTGGATGCGTTTCATAAGGGATTTTATAAGTTTCTTTCTGTCTGCTGATAAATGACTTAATATCCTCTATGCTTTTGGCATTCACAGTAGCCATCATCTCTGACATTTCGATAATCCAATGTCCCTGCATTTTCCGGTACACATTATCATCATCCATGCGTTTCAGATCATCCGAGAACCATTCATCCTTGATTGCAAGGAACCGAAAAAATGTAGATTTCCCCGGAAAGTTCATTTTTTCTGATTGTACCTTTTAATAAAGGATCTCGCTGAAAAACGGTCATGCAGTTATCAATGCTCTGGCAGATATTCCCTTTATTATTTCTTACAAGGTCAGCCTGAATATCCTCTGCGCTGCTCATTTCTTCCTCAAGCACTTTCCCAACATCGTCCCATGAGACATCTGCTCCATTCTCTGACATTTCCTGCAACCTGCTCCACCTCTTTTCTGCCTTGCATAAATAGTTCTTTTTTCTCCTGCTCACTTCCCATGCAGAGAATATCAAGCCAATAATTGATGATTGGCTCTGCATGAAGCATCATGGCATAATCTTCAGAAAATATTACATCCGGTGGTTTGCCATAAAGCATCTTTCCACTATATTCAATCTGTATCAACCCATCTTTTAACAGTTCTGTTGTTTGCTCACACCATCTAGAAAATCTTTTCTTAATCTGAATAATGCACATGCGTTCCTCTTTTTTCCTGCGGAGTCTTTCTTTTTCTTCCCTGCTCATAGCTTCTGTCTGAATAGGTAATCCAAAATCCTCAATCAATTTCTTTGCCGCATTGTATTGGGATAATCCATACATTCTTGCTGTGTAATCAATCACATCGCCACCCACACCACATGCAAAGCAGTGATAATTTTGATACACCTTCATGCTTGGATGTCTGTCATCATGAAATGGACAGCAGGCTGTTCCATTTCTGCGAATATGAAGTCCATAGCTTTCTGTCACCTGTCTTGTGGTTAGATGCTCTTTCACTTCTGAAAATATATTCAAATCACAAATTTCTCCTTTCCTGCGGAGAAAGCCTTTGCTATAATAAATTTGTCGTAGATAGAAAGGCTTTATCCTTTTTATTCTTTCATGTCCCTGTTACCAGCAGGGGCATTTTTCTGTAATACAATCAATTCTTTTAGCAAAGCCAGCAAAAGCTGCTCATTCTCTGAATTTCCATTGTGCAATTCCTCACATATCCGCTCTAACACCTTTGATAATCGAAATGACATATAATTGCCTGACACTACCTTAATTTCCTGCTCTAAAACTGCCTTTCGATAATATTCACCTTTCGGCACTCCCGATAATATAATTTTTGTCTCAACTTCTGCTTTTTCTTCATCACTCAGCCAGAATGCGATTGTGTTATGCCGAAATCTATCCTCCCGTTTACACGCCATCTTCCTCACCTCGATCCACTTTTCCAAGACGGTCTGCAATTTTCTCCTGTGCATCCCTTGACTGGTGGCAATAGGTTTCAATCGTTGTCGTCACCTTTCCATGTCCCAACCTCTTAGCAATCTAAATCGGACTGAACCCCATCTGCACCAGCATACTTGCATGACTGTGTCTGGTACAATGTACTGTGATTTTCTTCACTCCCGACAGCTTAATGCCACGCTCCATCTCATGCTCAAAGAAACTCTTTGTTCTTCCTGCAAATAATCTGGTTCCCGGTTTTGGTCGATACAATGTGCTGATATATTCTCGAATTTCGTCCTGCAATTCCTTATGAATAGTTATCACTCGTACCGAACTTTCTGTCTTTGGAGCTGTAATCAAATCTTCTCCATCAAGCCTTGTAAGCGATTCATCCACCTGAATGGTTCCATCCTCGAAATTTACATTTTTCACTTGCAGGGCAAGTAATTCTCCAATACGCATACCTGTCCAAAACAATATCTGAAATGCCATCCAAGAATCTCTTTTATCCATAATTGCATCCGAAAATTTCTGAAATTCTTCCAGCGTCCAGTAGGGACGTTCATCCGCTTTGCTTTTCCCCATACTGCCTGCTTTATGGCATGGATTTGATCGTGATTCATAGAATCGCACCGCATAGTTGAGAATGGAACAAAGCTGATTATTGATTGTTTTCAGATAGGTAGGCTTAAATCCTTTATCAATCATTTTGCCTTGCCACTTTCGTATCATAGGAGCTGTGATTGCATTGATAGGTGTATTTCCAAAATACGGAAGCACTTTATCTTTCATCACATATTCTTTCTGCTTCATGGTGGTTTTCCGCAGTCGTTTCTCCATATCTGCCTTATATATCTCCCAGAAATCATTCAATGTCATGGTCGGATCAGAGGTTCGCTGCAATATGAAATGCGCATACCATTCCTCTGCTTCCTTCTTCGTCTTAAACCCTCGCTTCTGGGATTTCTTCTTGGTTCCCGTCCAGTCTGTCCACCGATACTGGATATGCCATGTACCGTTTGGATCTCGCTTTGCACTGCAGCTCATGCACTCACCTCCTTGGCTCCGCCGTACCATTTCTCACGAAAATACTCCACCGGAATTTTGCCTGCGATTGTAAGGAAACCTTTTCCGGCAAGCTCTTTATTCATTTCTCGTAAAATCTTGTAGGATTTTCCCATGCTCACACCGAGCATCTTTGCAATGTCTTCTGCACTGTAGTAAATTTTTTCGTTCATAGTGTTCTTTCCTTTCTTTGTTTCTGCATAGTATCATTTTGTTTCGTTTTTATAATATCGTAACATTTGTTTCGTATCAATATCTTTTTCCTTTAATTTTTTTATCTGGTGTGCTATGCTATATATGATGTTGAAACATCCATAGCTTTAAAGCAGGAGGAAATCACAATGACAGTTGGCGAAAATATAAGACGCGTCCGTCAGGAACGTCACCTAACTCAAAGACAATTAGGAGAAATGGTTGGTGCAAGCGAAGCCTATATTCGTGCTTACGAGAGTGGCAGAAGGAATCCTAAACCATCTTCCCTTGAAAAAATAGCAGAAGCACTTGCGGTCAACCCTGAAGTACTTGCAAATTCAGATTTTGATGGTGTGAAAGCCATGCACAGGCTATTTCAGGTATTTCGTCAATACAACGGGGAACTTTTTGAATATAAAGCCAAAGACGGAAATGATATGGTCGGCGTTGGTTTTGGAACATTAGCGCTGATGCAATCATGGCTGGAACGCTATGAAAAATATATGGATGAAGTCGAGAAATGTAGTGAAATCAAAGATGTGAAAAAATATGGCGAAGCTCTGCTGAAAGCGGAAGCTGATTTTAATCTTTGGATGGATATTTATCCAGAATCGGAGGCATGGCAGGATAGATTAAAAATCCAGAAGGCACATGATGAGGTTATGGATAAGATAGGCTTAACTTCAAAAGAGCAAAAATAGTTATTCCCTTTAATGATTTCACAAAGGAGATTGAAAAGTGACAAACGAATATACAGTAAATGTTGATAAAAGAACATATCATATTACCGTTGAGCATAATAACAATCCTTCCCAAAATCATACTGATTTTTCCGAAGAATTATCATACGAAACTACAAAAGCTGAATATGATCATTGTGTTCAACGTTCGGAAAAATTGGATAATAAAGTATATATTATACTAACAGTATATGCTTTCTTATTTGTACTTTTATGTGATATTATAAAGAAAATTTCTGATTTTTCTTTTCCCAAAGACAATGTACAACTTGCTTTACTCATTATATATTCTATATTATTGACATTAAATGTTTCTCTCTACGTACTTACCTTGATACAGCTTACACATTTGCTAAAGGGTGTCGCTATTCAACGTTTCGATCCTCAAATAATTTTAAAAAGAGAAATGATAGATGCTAATTCTAAGGCAGTTGCAAAATATATTTGCTCACGTTATAATCAATGTATTGATACCAATAAGAATATTTTAGAAAAAAGATTTGAAAAATTTAATAAATGTGTGAATTGCATGATACCGCTTATTATTATTTCTATCTTTTTAATGTTTATTAGCAATTTTATCTTGTAGGAAGGAGTAAATTATAATGGCTGACAACTCAAACCGCTTATCAGATGATGAATTATGGGCAAAATGTCAACAGGGCGGTTCTATTACACCGCAAGACTTGGGAATAAGCTCCCCACAGAATTCATCAGATGGAACAACCTATCTCACAGAAGGTACAGATTATCTCCAATTCGAACTTAACAACAAGAATCAAAAATAATTTTGTACCCAAAGCGTACCCATTAACACTAAAAAAAATCCCTACAAAGCCCATAAATACAAGCTTTGTAGGGATTTACCTAATTATTCAAACTCTACAAAGACTAACGCTTTTTGTTTAGGAATTATTCTCTGTAATGTTTCTCGTTCTTTTGATTATTTGATATATCCATATTATCCTGCCTATACGAGCTAATGTTATCATTTTGTTATCGGCATTGATAACACCTACTCGATAACTGTGGATAATAACTATATGTAGCATGTCAAATTATAAGCTATTTTGCTTAGAGATTCAACACAAAACTGGAATTTATATAATTATTCCTCTAACTTTCCCTATTTTACAGGCTTTCCCGCCTGTTCATTAGTGAAATGATATGTAGTTTCCCTTATTTTTGCCCTTATGAGATAATCACA